>Ga0209751_10003692_pt1 | contig 14823 bp, 17 predicted proteins | sample RifCSP13_1_FD_184019 | JGI IMG/M metagenome (GOLD analysis project Ga0209751, IMG submission 184019) | Soil microbial communities from Rifle, Colorado - Rifle CSP2_sed 13_1 (SPAdes) (version 2) | ecosystem: Environmental > Terrestrial > Deep subsurface > Rock core/Sediment | place: Rifle... | reverse complement strand
ATCTAGTTACTGTTTCATTCCTACTTTACACAAGCCAACTCTACAATTATGACAAACATAATCATCGGCAGGATTCTGACAACCACAGGAGCAGGTACATGTATAATCATTCATTATTCTATATTATGTTAAAGTAGAATATAACTAATCTCTATTGTAACCACAATTCATAGTAAGACTCGGAACAATTTTGATTCGTAGTTATGGTAGTTAATTGTCATTAGAATCTATTATACGATATTTTTAAATTAGCTCAGAGTAAAACAACATTGCTAATGAGGTCTAAAAGCATTTTTGTTTTAATTGTGCTTCTTACAGGAACACTTGTACCGATTGGATTTTCGTTTGCTCAAGAAGAATCTGTTGGAATAACAGATGAAGTCGAAGCCACGTTGGCAAAACAAACTGAAAACACTGGAAATGGTGTTGATATATCAATTTTTGTACGTGAGGCTGTATCGCTTTTCAAGCAACAAAGAGATGACACATTAAACGCAATCAAAGAATGCCGCGAGAGCATAAAAAATGCCAGCCCAGAAGAAAGGCAACTGGCACGTGAAGATTGCAAAACTAACCTGGACGCAATCAGAGAAATGTACAAAGACGTCAGAGAGCAGATGAGGGAATTATTCAAAGAACATAGAGAGAATGTCAAGATGTTGATCAAAGAGGCCAAAGCAAATGTTGCAGAAAATAAGATGAAAGTGGAAGATGAGGATGATGATGAAGCTGAAGATGAGGTAGGAGATGATGATGAAGCTGAAGACGGAATAGAAGATGAAGATGAAGACGAAGTGGGTGATGAGGATGAAACGGATGATGAAGAAGATGAAGACGAAGATGAAACTGAGGAAGAATCTGAGGAAGACGAATGAAGTTAGAAAAGATGAAGATCAGATTCAAACCTCTACAAAATTAGATATTTTTTCAATTTGTCTTCAGATATAGTCCATACCATATCATTGTAAGCTGAAATTTTCAAAAGATTCAACTTGTGTAACTGAACTGCTTTTATTCTAGGTTACCAGCTACAATATAATGGCATTTTGTTCTTCTTGTGGTGCTGAAGTAGCTCCAGATGTCAGTTTTTGTCCCAAGTGTGGCAAACAATTGTCTGCACAAACTTCTGAGATGTCAGGTGGGCCTACAAAAAGAAAAAGCAGATGGTGGTACCTGGTACCTATATTTTTGCAAATAATTGGAGGCATAATTGCATACTTGATACTAAAAGATGATGACAGAAAACTTGCAAAAAATTGCTTTTGGCTTGGAATCTTACTTACCATAGTACCAATAGTAGTGGGTATGGCTTTGGTAATTTTTGGTGTCATAAGCGAGACTGACTTTACAAGTTTTGACTCGACCCTCTAAAGCTAATTGAATAAAACTTGATAAATTCTGTTCATTTATAGATAAATTGTGATTGTTTTTTCCAAGATTCAGTCTAGTAAATGCTCTTTTGGTTCTTCGCCAAACTTGAAGATCTTGCTAGAATAAGCTCTGATAACGATCAAGCGTAAATACTTTGTAAAATAACTAATGCTAATGACAACGGCAAGAAATCTACCAACATTAGTAATGGCAGTACTTGTGGCTGGAATTTTTCTTGGGACGGCAACAATTGGTGATGCCTTTGCATTTTTTGATGTGTTCATAAAAATAGATACAATTCCAGGCGAATCAACAGACGATAGACACAAAGATTGGATCGAAGTTCTGTCTTTCTCACACAGTATCAATCAGCCATCAAGTGTAACTGATTCAAGCTGTGGATCACGACCAGCCCAAAGAGCCGATTTTAGTGACTTTAGTGTTGTAAAAGAAGTAGACAGTGCTACACCAAAGCTTGCACAAGCATGTGTAAATGGAGAACATATAGGAAAAGTTACGCTTGAGCTCTGTAGAGCGAAAGGACCCATGACGTGCTATTTTACGATCGAGATGGAAGATGTTATGGTTACGTCACACCAGTTCGGCGGTAGGAACGCTGACGCTACTCCTACTGAAAATGTTAGCTTTGATTATTGCAAAGCTACCTGGACATATGTTGTAACTGATCCGAAAACAGGAAAGCCTGGAGGAAACTTGCAAGGCACTTGGGACAAATGTACAAGTCCTTGATAAATTGTAATCAGTTATATCTTTTCAATTGATTAACTGAATTTTGTACTTCTTTTTCTTTTCTGGATAGTCTCTACTGTCAATCCACCAGCAAGGATGGATGCAATTAATACAACAAAAAACGTTCCAAATCCTGATAGCAAGCCTAACTCTCCTTTATTTTAGATTGCAATTCCTCTTACGATGCGCAGTTTTGAGAGGTGTAACAAAAACGCATTTCCTACTCTTTCATTTCTAACAAGCATGAACATTGACAAAAACCCCTCAAAGTTTAACCCTGCAAATTCTATTGGGGTGAGGTATATGATTCCGAGGCTTCTTAGGATTCCAGTTATAAAAACAGTAACTAGAATAGTTGAATAGTAAACCACATATCTGCGGCTTGTCGGGTTGTGCAAAGATGAGAGCAATTTCATAATTGATATTATTTTATTCTAAATATAAGAAGTATTATAGTTGCCTTCCACATTTGGAAATAGGCCATTTTTATGATATTATGATATAACTCGCAACATGTAATGATAAATTACATAATGATTTGGTTAGCTAAATTTTTTGCACTAACTAGCGTTATGAGGGGTGTAGGATTTGTTTAAAATAAATAAAAAAAGGTGAGCTGTAAAATAAATGTCGCCTGACTTTTGGGTAAATTTATGAACTTTAAATGAAATTAAGGATAAAGATGGTGAGGGATTAGTTTATGAAAAAAGCACCAAAAAGCGTAGATACCTATATCAAAGCTGTTCCAAGAGAAGCGCGAGTTAAGATTATACAACTTCGCAAGATTATCAAAGCTACAGCACCCAAAGCTGCTGAAGGGATTAGCTATGGGATGCCCTATTATGAATACAAAGGGCGGCTAGCCTATTTTTCGGCTTTCAAAAAACACATTGGACTTTATGTGCCCTCTCCAGTCACAGAGGAGCATAAAAAGGAGTTAAAGGATTACGAAACCGCCAAGGCGACCATTCGTTTTCCAATCGAAAAGCCGCTTCCTATTGCGTTAGTCAAGAAGCTGATTAAAGCGCGGATGAAAAAGAACGAGGCGGGAAAAAAGAAATAGAATTTGGAGATTAAATAAAAAAGGAAAAGGTAGGTTTAGGGACCATGTAGAGTTATTGTTCCATCTTGGTGCATGGTATATCCCCTTTGGAGGTCGAATGTGCTGCCATCTCCAACACATGTTACTACAGTATTGGATCGGCGTGAAATTGGGAAGTCAACAAAATCTCCTTGTACGTTGTCTGTGGCAGATTGTCTTCCTGCGAATTCACCTGTTACAGGATCGGTCAATTCCATCATCATCGTGAAGTGCAACTTGTAGTGGTTGTTGTCCCAAATTGTTTCGTGGCCTTTGATAACACCACTAAAATTAGTACCGCCACATACTTGAGTAAAGCCAGAGACTGGGATGTTAATGTCTTCGTCCCACACTTTTGTTGCTGCATATGCTGGAGTAATTGATGCTGACCCCATCATAGAAGCTACTGCAACTGCAGCAAAGATAGAAAGATATGCAAAAGTTTTCAATTACCAAGTATCAAACATAATTCTATTTAATACTGCTCTGTCATTTCTGGAAATCAGATGTTGTATTGTATAACCCGCAACATGTAATGATAAATGACATAACGATTCCTTGATTAATGCTTAGCTGTGATTCCATTGATCAGCTTTTATCTTTGAGTTTCAAGCTTGTTTTCTTGCGTGAAATTAAAATCAAGATAAGCGAAAAGGATTACTTGGATTTTCTAAAGGCCTCAAATGGATATAATTTAACCATAGAAGAGAAGATACTTGAAATCATCAACTATTATGTTATAATTGAAAGAAAGCGGATGAAGCTAGAAAAGATGAAAATCAGGTTCAAGCCTCTCAATTCTAGCTAACCATCAATTATCTCAAAATTATTCTGTTTTATTCCATTAGTGAAATTTTTCTCATTTTCCATCAATGTGACATCCTTGTTCTTATTTACTTGAAGCAAGAAAAATGACTGAATGCAGCTTGGACCAAAAAGGAATTATTGGCTTATCGCTGGAATCATACTAACAGCATCTCTTGTTCTAGCTGGAATAAATCAGAAAAGCTATCAGTCTGAAGAACTAGAAAATGAATCAGCAAAATCTGTTATTCCATCGTGGATAAAAAACAATGCAAAATGGTGGTCTGATGGAAAAATTGGTGATTCTGATTTTGTAAAAGGAATAGAGTATCTTATTTCCCAAGGAGTAATGAAGATTCCACCTACTTCAGCTGGTACTGGCTATTCTTCACAGATTCCAAGCTGGGTAAAAAATAATGCAGCTTGGTGGGCTGATGGAAAAATATCTGATGATGATTTCGTCAAGGGAATACAATTTTTGGTTTCAAACAGCATAATGAAAGTATCTACAATGGAAGATTCTACAATAAAAATATCTACAACGGATTATTCTACTTTCTGTCAAGGAACCAAATCGTGTATGACTGCAAAAGTAGAACAAATAATTGATGGTGACACTATATACGTAAAAGGACAAAAAATTAGATTGTCTTTAACTGACGCCCCTGAAAGAAACGAACCTGGGTATGCAGAGGCTGCTCGATTTACTACCATGTTGTGTCCCGTAGGATCTACTATAGCTATTGATCAGGATGACAAACAAACTTTCGACTCGTATGGCAGAATGCTTGGCAAGGTATTTTGTGGAAACAAAATGCTTAACGAAGAGCTACTCCGTAATGAACATGCTCAGATACTGATACAGTATTGCTCAGAAAGTGAGTATAAAAACGAGCCTTGGGCACAAAAATTTGGATGCAAGGTCTAGTTACGGTTCTGAAATTATAAAAAATGTAGTTTGAAATAAGATTCAAACGAGTTTATCGATAATGAGTAAAACCCTATTTTTAAAAGGATTACCCAATACTATTTTGTTACATAATGCTCCAATTCACCAACAATTTTTTTAACATCTTTTTCAGATAGTTCATCTTTTCTGTTCTCGATAAAATGATTAATTCTGTCTAAGTTTGAAACAAAAACATGCTTGTAATTACGATTATAGTCCATATTATCCTGTATTGACAACAGAACGTTTGTTACACGTGGACTAGATCTCCAAGATTTCAAAAAGATCCACAATACCATTCCTGCCCTATCTGTCTGCTCGTATGGATTGAGCTTGCCTAACTTGTCATGGTTTTTAAAATATTCCATACTCCAATTTTTTACTTCAATTAGAATTACTCCTTTTTTTGAGACGACAACAAAATCCATCTGAGCTGATCTAAGATTCTTTCTGCCATTGTATGTGACGTAGCGAGGTAATATAGCTCTTACCCCACAAAAAATATGATAATCATCACTTAGTTCTGATAATTTTTTTAATGCTCGTACTTCTCCTTTTGCTCCTTTGTGTTCTTTACTTCTTTCAAGTGAAGCAAATGTTTTGACTTCGTTTATCTGCTCTTTTTTTTCTCTATTGAAAATTTGTTCTGGATTTTCTTTCCACTCTGTTAACTGTACATTCTGTTTTTTTTCTAAATTTTTTATTTTGTTTATTTCTCTTCGTTTTGAGATATTTTTTACCAGTGAGATTTTGATGGAAGAAGAAATGATTGAAAATCCTCCTTGAGCTTTTTTACTTTCAAGTATTTTTATCTTCTCATCAAATTTCTGATGCGTTGCTTTTTCATAACTTTTGATTTTTTCAAGTATTTTTTCTTCTTCTATTATTTTATTTGGTACTTTATCAAAAAAGTCTTTTTTTGTTATGATTAATTTTTCTTTTAATTCCTGATGAACGGTTTCAACGTCTTCGATTTTTTGTACAGATTCTGGGGCTATACTTAGAAGATCTTTTTCCGCTGCTGCACGACCATAAATTATAGCCACAACAATATCATGAACTATTCTTGGAATTAAGAATTTTCAACTAATGTGAATTTTCTAAATTTTTTGAAAACAACCTCGATTTTTACAAACTCTGCATTTTGCACTTCTAGTCCAACTTTCAACTGTTTTTCCCTGACCTATTCTTACTGTGACGGTGTGATCACAATTTGTGCATACGACTGTGACCTCATAAGAACCACCTAAAAACCACCCTTTGATTCCCATAGCTTTTCTAATGAAATACTTTGCCTTATTCTTTTTGAAAATTTTGAATTTACTTAACTTTTGTTAGCTGTAAGAATGGTTTTAGAAGTTCAAATCTTTCAAAATTTGAACCATGGTCTAGCTATATAATAAATCACGATCTATAATGATCTATGCCTACAATTTCGGCAAATGTTACCAAAAAAGAATTGGAAGCAATGAAAGAGCTCCAAATGATTTAAGTTCAACAAAGTGCAAATATGATTATGGAGTTATCCGATATTCCAAAGGAGATTTATGGGATTGGAGCTGCTGCCGTAGCTGTTTTCGCATTAATTGCGATAGTTTCCGCATTATTTTAGGAACTCAAAATTGAACCTATATCGGCACTTAGACCTTCGGATAAGTGCTGATTATGGTTTGAATCTTTGTTCAGTCGAAAATAATTCCATTACGTACACAGTTAGGACACTTCAGCTTCTCACGTTTCGATTTGAGAAAATATATCCATATTCTGCCACAGTTCTGACAAATCCCACGTATTCTATGGCGTTTCTGCGTCATGTAGTACAGAGCTTGTAAAAAATTCACCTTTTCTGTCCTGAAGTTAAGGTCTTCATCATAGTAATAGATGAACCAACGCTTCTTTGTCTTTGATTTGTGTCTATGATTTCCTCTGTGAACGTAAGTTTTTCCTACTGAAACTATGCATTTCATGATACCTTAATGATACCTTAAAAAATATGTAAGAAAATTTGTTAACAAATTATGTAAGAGTTAAAATCCTTTGTCCTTTGGTCTTCCAGGCGGTTTTTTTGCAGCTTTTGGTCGTCCTAGCTTTCTTTTTTCGCCAAAGCTGCTCAAATCTCTGGCTTTTCTTTCTGCTATATTCTCCATAGTTTTGGTAAGATTTTGATCCATTTCCTTGAAAAATGGCTGAATTTGTTCCTTTAAAGATGGAAACTTTGAGACCTCGTTTTGGAGTTTCCCATAGTTTGAACGGAGTGTTTTCGCAAATTTAGAATTAACAAACGCCGACATAACTTCAGTAAAACCAATCATGAAAAGAATTGAAATTCGTACCATTTGGTTTGAATTTTCCAATCCATGTTTTTTCTGGAATTTTTCAATTACTTCAATTTCTCTGTCAGTGAATTTCCCAGCTAGATTCTTCCATTTAGTCATAAATTGGTTAACAATTTTCTATTAATATTTTTATGGACTACCTTTAATCGATGAGTGATTTCCTTGACTTCTTCGGTAAACGAGGACATAAAACTTCACTATTCAGTATTGTAAAAAAATGGGCCAACACAGGCAAGCTTGGTCCGGTTGACGTAATTCGAGCTGCAGTATTAGTAGCTGACAAGCTGGATAAAGCTAATAAGTACGACCACAAAGGCAAGCTGAAAAGAAAAAGCTTTTCACAGACAACCCAAGAAATCACCCTCATAAAACAAGCTTACACATGTAGCATATGCAAGAATAAGCTTGACGTAATTAATTTTGATCACATCGATGGAAACCGATCAAACAATTCAATTACAAATTGCCAAGCTTTGTGCCCTAACTGTCACGCAAAAAAGACGAGGAAGAGCTAAATAAAATGAAAACATTGCAAGCTAACGATTTGTATTCGTACTCTGTATTACTTTTCATCATCTTTTTCAGGATCAGCTAAATCTGATTGTATTTTAGTATCTGCTAATGATAAATCAGAAACAGCTTGAGCTTCTCTTCTTCTTTTAATGTACAAGCTAATTCCAGCTGCAGCCATTCCACCCAATAAAATCACTCCAGTAACAATCCACTCGACACTCATAACGATTTGAACTTCTTCATTGCTTCTTTTGTCATCTTTTCCAGCTCTTCTTTTGATATTATGGTAGGATCAGCAGAAGCTAAAGCTTTTTGGTAATCATCTTCAGTGGTTTTCATCTTCTTTTTTTTATCCATGAGATAGTTTCCACATCATTTTATAAAAAATTAAGGGGGAAATCCTCCATAAGCCATGAAAAATAAGTGGGATCAATTGCATATTGAATGCCATTGAATATGCCTAACGTGATAATCAGCGAGATTATCATTACTGCAAAGGATCTTTTCTTACTAAATTTGTGAGATTCACTGCAGGCAAAGATATTCAGTATTATCCCCCATATAACGAATGGCAGTGTTACAAGTAGCCCGATACCTAGTAAAGCTAAAAGAGCATAGGCCAGAGCTGTGCCATCTTGGTTTTGCATCAAATATATCGGAGGATACAGTATGGAAAATCCAATGTCACCTGGAATTGATGAGTACATTATTGTAGAAAAAATATTTCGAAATTTTGCTATTCCCTTTAGTCTTCGTCCAATATAGTATGTTAAAATTATAAAAAGAAATGTTAATGAAAAAGTATATAATGCATCTTTAATTCCATACGATAGATCTATAGACCCAATAACTTGATATCCCATGACCCCCTCTACAATTGACCAGAAAATCAGCAATGCTATTGCGCCGCCAAAATAATAATTTCCAGCAGAATCAATCTCTTGAAGAGCTTGCTTTGGATGTCTTAGAACACCTTTGATTATCGAGATTCTTTTGTCGATCAATTATATTTCTGACAAACAAGATGCTAATAAACAAAAAATCACTCACTAATTTTGATTCAAACCAGACCTAAAGGAAAAGCCTAGTTGTATTCGTTTTCTGTAGTTTTGATTTTTTTATTCATGCAGTAGATCTCTCTAGTCCACATAAAGAACATTTATCGACAAAGATGTTTACTGGCTTCCAAGAATGCATTCCATTTATAGAATTCGGGCATCTATCTTTTGTCAATTGTTATACAATACAAAAAATACAATATAACAAGATGCAAGTCCCAAAATGGGAAATACAATTTTCGATCACAGATCAAAAATAAATTTCTGCGATCAAAAATTAAAATAAAAAAATCGTCGTGCATATGATACCATATGATTCAATAAAAAATGAATCGTCGCGTATAGTCTCTATGTAGTATGACTGAGCCGATGTATTGGATAATTAGTAACGGCAGGTTCACCCCTCGCCGAAGCTTGGAATCTACGCCTCCGTTCTATCAACGCCGTCTTCTGCGGCCATCCTTTTTCTTACGAAAGGTTGCCTTTTCTCGGGATAGGCTTCCTCCTTAGATGCTTTCAGGAGTTAGCCTAAATAGCTTAGCTGCACGGCCTGCCTTGTCAGACAACCGTTAAACCAGAGGCTACGCTGCTCTGTTCCTCTCGTACTCGGAGCAACTTCCCCTCAAGCAACCACGCTTCCATCAGGCAGAGACCGACCTGTCTCACGACGGTCTAAACCCAGCTCATGTTCCCCTTTAATAGGCGAGCAGCCTCACCCTTGGCCCCTGCTGCAGGGCCAGGATGGGAAAAGCCGACATCGAGGTACCAAACCGCGGGGTCGATAGGAGCTCTCGCCCGCGACGAGCCTGTTATCCCTGGGGTAATTTTTCTGTCACCACGAGCCCCCAATAGTGGGGACGTCATGGATCGCTAGGCCCGACTTTCGTCTCTGAATCCCGTGCGTTTGGAGATCCAGTCAATCCGGTTTTTGGCCTTGCCCTCTTCAACGGGTTTCTGTACCGTTTGAACCGAACTTAGGGCCCCTTTGATATCTTTTCAAAGGGGTGCCGCCCCAGCCGAACTGCCCACCTGCACCTGTTCGTCAAGTTAATGACGTAAGCGGTACTGCAAAAACTGACGGGTATTACAATTGCGCTTCCGATACCCCCGGAAGGGTATCAGCATGGCTCCCCGTTATTCTGTGCAGTTCCAACTATACTGCAAGTACAAGCTGCAGTAAAACTCCACGGGGTCTTCTCTCCCCGATGGAAGATGCTGGACTGTTCGTCCAGCTTATGTGGCTTCACCGGGTTGTACGCGGGGACAGCGGGGCCCTCGTTGTTCCATTCATGCACGTCGGAACTTACCCGACAAGGCATTTGGCTCACTTCTGTTACTTTTCTGACCTCGATGATTTTACAATCGAGGTGGGTTTGCTGTTACAAACCTCCCTACATCGCTGCAGGGGTCGGACTTTATCTTAATCGTTGATAACGATTTCTGGCTTAAAGTCTCTGAGGATTCTAGAAAATTTTTTCTAGTCTTTCCTGCTGATTATCTGCAGTCAAAGCATTTTCAGATTTTCCAAATTTTGAAAAACCTAGCTTGACATTCTCAGACCTTCCAGCAAATGGCCAGATTTTACTAAGGCAATCCAAATGTTTTACCTTAAGAGAGTCAGAGTTACTCCCGGCGTTTACAGGCCCTTAGGTCAGTTGAACCCAACTTTTAGGTACCTGCACTGGCCAGGATTCAGTGACTATACAAATCCTTTCGGACTAGCAGTCACCTGTGTTTTTATTAAACAGTCGGGACCCCCTTGTCACTGCGACCTACGGTTCCAATTCTACATTAAAACCGCAGGCATCCCTTATACCAAAGGTACAGGACTAGTTTGCCGAGTTCCCTCGCGTACGGTATACCCGATACATCTTAGACTTCTCATCCAGTGCACCTGTGTCGGTTCTCGGTACGATCAAACAAGCAGTTCACTACACAGTCTTTCATGGTCTCTTGGATTCGGAAAAACTCAGCTAACGCCAAGCCACTCCTGAATTCGAATCGGTTCTCGCCATTACGGCACTCCCCAACTCTCAAACAGTTCAATAAAACGATGGTTCTACTCCCCCTATCCGAAAGAACAACTGCTAGATTATAACACCACTTGTAAGGTACTTGAATATTAACAAGTTTCCCGTTCGATCAAGTCTTTTGAGCTTGATCTTAGGATCGACTAACTCCCGGCTGACGACGCATTGCCGGGAAACCCTTACACTTACGATGGTAGAGATTCTCACTCTACTATGCTGTTACTGCCGCCAGGATCTGCAATGGAAACCGGTCCACAGGACTTCACAGCCCTGCTTCTACCCAATCCCCACGCCCACCTACCATGCCTTGTTGTATCAACAAGAATCCGAAGTATCGGTGATTTACTTTAGCCCCGTCCATTTTTGGGGCTTCCAAGCTCGGCAGGTAAGCTGTTACGCACTTTTTAAAGGGTAGCTGCTTCTGAGCTTACCTCCCTGCTGTCTTGGCTTAAAAACGCCCTTTAGTTTGACACTTAGCAAATACTTGGGGACCTTAACTTCGGTCTGGGTTGTCCCCCTCTTGGTTACGAGCCTTACGCCACGTAAACCCGTCTCCCTGCTTCGTCGACGCGCATCTCTTCGGAGTTTAAATGGATAGCGAGCCCTTTCGGGCCCGTCATATCCTATTAGTGCTCTACGGGACACGCTGTCTCTGCAGAGGCAGTACTACGATACACTTCGGTGGGAACTAGCGATCACCAGACTAGATTGGTTTTTGACCCCTATCCGCAGATCAGACAAACAATTTGCACGTTAGAACTGCTACAGCCCTCCATCGGGCTTTCGCCCAACTTCAGCTTGTCCACGGATAGATCGTCTGGTTTCTAGCCTTGCCGCTATGACTCTACGCACTTTCACACGCTTCTCCTCACTTGCGTTGCGAGAACTTGGTTTCCCTTCGCCTCCACCCTGTAAAGGTTTAGGCTTGCCATAACGGTAAGCTCCCTGGCCCGTGTTTCTAGACGGAACATATGACACTGGAGATATGAACGCCAAACCTTTAGCTCTATTGCTAGAACCTCCAGTCTGACAAAATCTCCTTTCATGCCATATACGTCTGTAACCAGTTGGTTTCAGGCACTTTTCACCCCCCTTCCGGGGTACTTTTCAGCTTTCCCTCGCGGTACTAGTACGCTATCGGTCTTGAGAAATATTTAGCCTTAGATGCTACTTTCACCTAAATTCATTGCCCACTACCAAGGACAACTACTCTTATTATGAAAAAATCCCTCATCATTTAGCTCACGGGGGTATCACCCTCTTTGCCGGAACGTTCCAGATCACTTTAGCTCCTGATTTGGGATCGAATATCATAACGACACCACATCTCTATTATGTTGCCATAACAGATTCAGTTTGGGCTCTTTCCTTTTCGCTCGCCGCTACTTGGGAAATCTCGGTTGATTTTTTTTCCACACCGTACTCAGATGCTTCACTTCCGGTGGTTCGATCTCCGCTACCATTGTAACGGAGTATGTTTAACACATAGGATTCCAATTCGGACATCCCAGGATCAAAGGTCGCGTGCGCCTACCCTGGGCTTATCGCAGCTTGCCACGTCCTTCATCTCTTCTCAAGCCTAGCCATCCTCCAACTGGCGTCTGCACACCAGCATATTCAGTCATAATATTACACGACTATACACGACGATCATCGCTAGTCCCTCGGTAGGACCAGCTTCGTCCTTCCCCCGTGACTTTCATCACGAGGTGCATATGACTTTGTGTTTGAAGACATGATGTGCATTCCGACACACAATTCCTCAATTATGTTCTAAGGAGGTGATCCGACCGCAGGTTCCCCTACGGTCACCTTGTTACGACTTCTCCCTTGTTGCTAAACCCGCGTTCGATAACGCCAATAAGACGTCACCTCGCGCAGACCCAACTTCAATGAAGCGACGGGCGGTGTGTGCAAGGAGCAGGGACGTATTCACTGCGCGGTTGTGACGCGCGGTTACTAGGGATTCCATATTCGTGAGGGCGAGTTGCAGCCCTCAGTCATAACTGAGGTAGCGTTTAGGGATTGCCTCTCTCTTTCAAGTTCGGAACCCGTTGTCGCTACCATTGCAGCCCGCGTGTAGCCCTAGGGTTTCGGGGCATACTGACCTGCCGTGGCCCCCTCCTTCCTCCACTTCAGCAGTGGCGGTCCCCCTAGTTAGCTGAGCTATTCCTGAGAATAACTCGCGCAACTAAGGGCAGGGATCTCGCTCGTTACCTGACTTAACAGGACACCTCACGGCACGAGCTGGCGACGGCCATGCACCTCCTCTCAGCTTGTCTGGTAAAGTCTTCAGCTTGACCTTCATTCTGCTGTCTCCCCAGGTAAGATTCCTGGCGTTGACTCCAATTGAACCGCAGGCTTCACCCCTTGTGGTGCTCCCCCGCCAATTCCTTTAAGTTTCAGTCTTGCGACCGTACTTCCCAGGCGGCAAACTTAACGGCTTCCCTGCGGCACTGCATTGGCCATAAGCCAATGCATCACCGAGTTTGCATCGTTTACAGCTGGGACTACCCGGGTATCTAATCCGGTTTGCTCCCCCAGCTTTCATCCCTCACCGTCGAACGCGTTCTGGCAGACCGCCTTCGCCACTGGTGGTCCTCAATGGATCAGAGGATTTTACCCCTACCCACCGAATACCGTCTGCCTCTCCCGCTCCCTAGCTTTATAGTATCTCCGGCAGCCCATCTGTTAGGCAGCTGGATTTAACCGGAGACTTGTAAAGCCGGCTACGGATGCTTTAGGCCCAATAAACATCCTGACCACTCGAGGTGCTGGTATTACCGCGGCGGCTGACACCAGACTTGCCCACCCCTTATTCATCGGTATTTTTAGAACTGACAAAAGATTTCTTCAGCAGAAATCACTCGGATTAACCTAGTCGTGCTTTCGCACATTGCTAAGGTTTCTCGCCTGCTGCGCCCCATAGGGCCTGGGTCCGTGTCTCAGTACCCATCTCCGGGCTTCTCCTCTCAGAGCCCGTACCTGTTATAGCCTTGGTGGGCCATTACCCCACCAACAAGCTGATAGGCCGCAGTCCCATCCTATAGCGATAAATCATTTCAATCATAAACCATTCCAGGCATTATGATCTATCGTGTATTATTCTCAGTTTCCCGAGGTTATCCACGTCTATAGGGTAGATTGACTACGTGTTACTGAGCCGTCTGCCTTGTATTGCTACAACGACTCGCATGGCTTAGTACCAATCCGATAGCAGTCAGGTCCGGCAGGATCAACCGGATTCGTTTATCGTATTAGAAGTATGTTTTATTGGGAATTGGTCGGAATGCACATTTTTCATGTCTTCAAACTTCAGATAAGACCTGTTAGGTCAAACCCACATCTTGTATGCGTAATTGGAGGCCTGCGAATCACCCAATGGATCAATTCCAACAATCATCACAAGCGCCGCCTTGCTATTACGTATGCAGAAACTGAATCGAAGAGAATTAATATAAACCATGCCAAAAAATACAATTTTTTCCTCGTTTTTGCGATCACTAATATTAATCTGCCAGCAGCTTTTTGGTGTTGTCAACAGCTTTGGAAATTTACAAAAAGAAAACCAAAAAGTCTAGTTTGCTTTTTGCAAAGTCCAAAAAATTTCATGTCAATGGAGTAAGTCACAATATCAGATTTTTTGATCCCTACCCGTTTGTTACAAGATCAGCTAAAGGAAAATTTCTCAAAGACATTGACGGAAACAAGTATGTAGATTACTGGATGGGCCACTGGAGTTTGATTTTGGGCCATGCACATCCAGCTGTGTCAAGTCAGGTGAAAAAGCAACTACCGGCTTGCTGGATGCATGGAACAGTAAATGAGATGACATTATCGTTTTCTGAAATAATACAAAAGGCAGTTCCAGTTGCAGAAAAAATTCGCTACGTTTCGTCTGGTACCGAAGCAACGATGTATGCTGTTAGAA
>Ga0209751_10003690_pt1 | contig 14825 bp, 12 predicted proteins | sample RifCSP13_1_FD_184019 | JGI IMG/M metagenome (GOLD analysis project Ga0209751, IMG submission 184019) | Soil microbial communities from Rifle, Colorado - Rifle CSP2_sed 13_1 (SPAdes) (version 2) | ecosystem: Environmental > Terrestrial > Deep subsurface > Rock core/Sediment | place: Rifle... | reverse complement strand
CGGCGGAGCCGCCGATTCCGACGCCGACGATCCCGGGCGGACACGGCTTCCCGCCCGCGCCGACGATCGACTCGAGGACGAACTTCTTGATCCCGGTGACGCCGTCGGCGGGAACGCACATCTTCAGGAAGCTCATGTTCTCCGAGCCCGAGCCTTTGGGCACGCACTTCACGTCGAGGCCGTCCCAATCGGGCACGAAGTCCCAGTGGACGATCGGGATGCGAAAGCCGACGTTCGGGCCCGTGTTCTCTCGGGTCAGCGTGTGGACGGTGTTGGAGCGCAGCGGGTGCTCGACCGTCGCGCGCTCGGTGCCCGCCTTCAGCGCCTCGTAGATGCGCGCCGGGTGGAGCGGGAAGCCCTCCCCCACGCGGCAGTAGTAGACGGCGATCCCGGTGTCCTGGCAGACGAGGTTCTGCTCATGCTCTGCCACGTTCACGTTTCGGAGGATGGTCTGAAGAACCCTCTGTCCTGTCACCGAGGTTTCCTTCTCGGCAGCTCCGGCGAGAGCTTTCCTCAGGTCCTGCGGAATGTCCTTCAGCGCCCAGACGTAGAGATACGCAGCCGCCTCGAGGACTGCCTCCTCGAGGCGGTTAGAAGTCGTCACGCTGGCGCTCATGCCTTTGCCTTATAGGCCGCAGAGCGACCAGCTCTGCGGCCAAAGACGGTGCATTCGAGAAGGCTGTTGCCCATCATCCGGTTCCTTCCGTGCGTCCCGCCGGCGATCTCGCCGCAGGCGAAGACACCCTCGAGCGTCGTCTCCGCGCGCTCGTCGATCACGAGCCCGCCGTTCTGGTAGTGAAGGACGGGGTACGTGAGGATCGGCTCGGCGAGCGGATCGATGCCGGCCCCGCGGTAGCGGCGCAGCATGTACGGGAGCGAGATCTCCGCGTCCTCAGGGGAGATCCGGGTCGTGTCGAGCCAAACCGCGGGGCGGCCGTCGGGCGTGAGGACGCCCTTCCCTTTCTCCACCTCGTCGAAGATCGCCTGCGAGACGGCGTCGCGCGGCCCGAGCGAGTCGGTGAACTCCTCGCGGTTGGCGTTCAGAAGCACCGCGCCGTAAGCGCGAGTCGTCTCCGGAATCGAGTAGCCCTGCGTCGTCGCCGGCCAGGCGCCTCCGTTCGGGTGGTACTGGAGCGCGTCGAGATCGCGAGCGTCTGCACCCGCCTCGAGCGCGATGCGGGTGACCTCGCCCGTCGCGTTCGGGTGGTTCGTGGAGAGCTCGCCTCGCGATCCCGCTTCTGCGTAGCACCGCCCGCCTGCCGCCAGCACTACCGTGCTGGCGGCTAGCTCCAGAGCCGCGCCGTCCTTCCTGAGGCACGTGACGCTCCAGCCGCTCTCGGAGGGCTCGAGCGCAACGAGCCGGTGATAGGGGAGCTCCGTTCCCGGACCCGCCTCGTACGCTTCGCGGAGCGCCTTCGTGATCGCGTGCCCCGTCCGGTCGCCGACCTGGAGCAGGCGCTTGCGGCTCGCCCCGCCGCAGCGCGCAAGCCGATAGCCGCCGTTTGAGCGCGTGAACTCGACGCCGAGCTCTTCCAGCCAGTGAATCGCCGACGGCGCCTCGCTGGTCAGCACCTCGACGAGGCGTGGGTTGGCCGTGTCGTGCGAGCTCCGCATGACGTCCTCGGCATGGATCTCGGGCGAGTCGTCCTCGCCGAACGCCGCCTGGATGCCTCCCTGCGCCTTCGCGGAGTTGCACGCCTGGAGAGTCGTCTTCGTCGCCAGCCCGACGCGGGCTCCGGCCCGCTCGGCGGAGACCGCCGTGGCCAGACCGGACGCGCCGCTGCCGATGACGAGCACGTCGAAGGAGACGCCCGTGCGCACGGGCCGCATGCTACCGGAATTTCTTATTGCTGTCATCACCATTCGTTATTCAAGGTCGGAGAGCGCAGTAGGGCAGGAGCGGCTAGACTCGGCCGCGTGGCCACTCTCGCCGAGATCGTCAAGCCGAACTTCATAACCGTCGCCCCGGAGGACACTCTGGGCGAGGTCGCGGAGAAGATGAACCAGCAGAACGTCGGCGCCGTGATCGTGAGGGACTACGGCCGGTTGATCGGGATCCTCACCGAGCGCGACATGCTCCGGGCCATGGCCTCCCGCGTGCACACGAGCGACGCCCGAGTGCGCCAGTGGATGACCGCCGACCCGATCACCGCGTCGCCGGAGATGCCGCTCGACGACGCTGCGCAGGTGATGCTGGACCACGGTTTCCGCCACCTGCCGGTGGTCGACGGCTCGACCGTGCTCGGCGTCGTCAGCCTCCGCCGCGTCCTCGGCGGCCGCCGCCAACCGGCCCCCGAGGCGGCGTAAGAGACGCGTTCCCGTCGGCGCGGCAGAGCCGACGGGGGTTAGAAGTCGTCACCGTGCGTTGGCTCGCCAAAGCCGCTCTCCAAAAAGGGCTCAGTGCTCTCCCGGCGGCCGAGAGCGTGAACTACGTCTTCCAGCGCCGAGTCGCCCGCTCGCTCCCCGCTTCCGAGGCCGCCTTCAGGCGCAAATTCGGGCGCGCAGTCAGCCATCTCGCCGCCTACGCCGAGCACGGCCCGAGCCGTGCCGTCGGCGAGTCCGTCCTCTACGAGTTCGGGGCCGGCTGGGACCTCGCGATCCAGCTCTCGTTCTGGTCGCTCGGCGTCGACAGGCAGATCCTCGTGGACATACGCCCCAATCTGCGGCCCGAGCTCGTGAACGTCTCGATCGAGCGGCTGGCACGGCTGCGAGGCGATCTCGAAAAGGAGGCTGGAAGGACGCTCCGGGAGCCGGGCATGCCTAACGTCGGCTCTGCCACGGAGCTGGAGGACAGGTTTGGTATCGCCTACCTCGCCCCGCGTGACGCCCGTGCGACCGGACTCGATGCCGGCTCCGTGGACTTCATCTCGAGCACGAACACCCTCGAGCACGTTCCGGAGGACGACCTGGTCCCGATACTCGCGGAGAGCCGGCGACTGCTGCGGCCCGACGGTGTGATGAGCTCCCGCATCGACCTTCGCGACCACTTCTGCGACGTCGACGCGCGCCTGTCGCCGTACAACTTCCTTCGCTACTCCGACCGGACCTGGAGGCTCGTCAACTCCAAGCTCGGATACCAGAACCGACTGCGACGGCCCGACTACCTGAGCGCCTTCGCGGAGGCGGAGCTCTCGATCGTCGCGGAGAACGTGACGCGGCCGGACGAGGGCCTTGCCGCGCTCCGCGCACTCGACCTCGATCCGCGCTTCCGCGCGTACCCGCTCGACGAGCTGGCCGTGCAGGCGCTCGTCGTCGTCGCGCGCCCGCGCGCGGCGTAGTTTCAGCTACAGGCAGACACGACGCCCTTGACGAGAGCCGTGGCTGCCGTGTGGGGCGACACGCCGAGCTTCCGAAGCTGGGACCTGAGCTTGCGCTCGCCCCTGATCTCGCCAGTCGCCCGCTCCTCCGCCGTGCGCGGAGAGATGCGGGTCACCAGGCACGACGTCCGGTGCTTCGTCCCGCCGATCCAGCCTGCTGCGTAGAGATACCGGAGCACCGGCTTCTTGAAGGGAGCACGCGCGAAGGCTGCCTTCGCCCCGCTGACCGAGACCTTCTGCGCCTTCGCACCCGAGGTCACGAGCTTGATGGCCGCGGCGTTCGACGTGGGGAGAGCAGCGACCTGGCCCCCGAGGCTCAACGCGACGAGCGCGACCGCAGCGGTGACGGTGATGTACTCGACCACAGAAACATCGTCCGCCCGGACAGTCGTTCCGTCAACCCGCCGTCACCAGATCGAGCGAAGCAGCTCCTCGGCATCCTCGGCTGTGACCGGCCGTGGATTGGCACGCGCCCCCGGGCGTCCCTCCACCTCGGCTGCGAGGGACGGAAGATCCTCCTCCGCGACCCCGAAATCGCGCAGGCGCTCGAAGCCACCGAGCCGGGCCAGCTCTTCGACCCGCACCGCTGGAACGTCCGTGCCGAGCGCCTCGCCGAGACGCGCGGTCGCCTCGGGAACGACGGGCTGGTTGAAGCGGAGCGCGGGCGGAAGGCTCAGGGCGTTCATGGCCCCGTGCGGAAGGCCATATCGGCCGCCGAGGACTTGCGCCATTGCGTGCGCGAGGTACAGGCCCCGGTCCGCGAGTGCCTTCCCTCCGTGCATGGCTCCCTCGAGGAGCCCTGTTCGCGCCTCCAGGTCGTGCCCGTCCGCGACCACCGCCGGCAGGTGAGCTCCGATCAGCCGCGCTCCGACGACGGCGTCCTCGCATTCGCCCGCGTAGAGGGCTTCAGCGCAGTGAGCCAGTGCGTTGAGCGCGGTGCCCACGCTCTCGTCCAGTGGAAGATCCAGCGTCAGACTCGGCTCGTACAAGATCGCGACCGTCCTGGCACCGGAGCCGCCGGTTTTCACGCGGCGCTTCTCGTCGCGAACGCCGAAGTAGGGCGTCCATTCGGCTCCCGCATACGTGGTCGGCACCGCGACCAGCGGAAGGCCCGTTGCCGCGGACACCGCCTTGGCCGTGTCGATTGAGCTGCCTCCGCCGAGGCCCACCACTGCGTCGGCCTCCCGCGACGCGGCAACAGCCTCCGACACGGTCTCGAGAGGTGAGTGCCGCCTCACTCCCGTATAGCGGCCCGTGACCGGCAGCTCGAGGTCACGGAATCGCTCGCTCGTCACGAGCAGCGCGCGCGCGCTCCCGAGCTCGGACAGGAGTCCCCGGAGCTCGCCGAGACCCCAGCGGACGATCACGAGGCCAGCCGCTCGCGCGCGAAACCGACGAATGCGTCCGCCACGCGCGTGCGCGCCCTGCCGGCAGCCGAAGCGAGCGAGATCTCCCGGGTCGCCTCCAGCCCCTGGACACGGGCCTCGGCGAGCGTCCCTGCCTCCAGATCGGACTCGACCGCCGTCCGGGAGATGAACGTGACGCCGTAGCCGGCCTCGACGGCACGCCGCACAGACTCCTGGAGGCCGAGCTCGAGGCGGACGTCGAGATCGCGCAGCCGCACTCCACGGCGCCGGAGCGCGTCCTCGACGATCTGGCGCACGCCCGCCCCTTCCTGCATCAGGATCAGGGACTCTTCCCGCAGCTCGTCGAGCGTCACCGTGCGGCCGGAGAAGGGGTGGCCCGACGGACACGCGAGGATGACCTCGTCGGAGAAGAACGGCTCGAAGCGCACGCCTCTGTGCCGCCGCGATGCCCCGACGATCCCGAGCTCGAGCTCCCGCGCCGCGACACGCTCGACGATGGTGTGCGTGTCCGAGACCGTGAGGAAGACGCGAACGCCCGCGTTCTCGCGCTGGAACTCGCCGAGGAGGACCGGGACGACGATTGCAGCGGGGCCCGTGGACGCGCCGAGCACGAGATCGCCGGTGAGCTCGCCCTCTCCGCTCAGCGCGACGTCCGAGACGATCTGCTCCTCGAGGGCAAGCAGCCGCTGCGCGCCCCGGTAGAGCCGCCAGCCGGACTCGGTGGGCTCGACGCGCCGGCCAGAGCGATCGAGAAGCTGCGTCCCGAGCCGCTTCTCGAGCGCGCGCACCTGGAGCGACACCGCGGGCTGCGTCACGCCGAGCCGCTCAGCCGCCTGCGAGAAGCTCCGGCGCTCGACGACGGCGCAGAAGGCGGCAAGCTGCCGCGTATCCATAAGCGAAGCTTATCCGTAGCAAGGCGGCTAGGGTCAGGCCGTGCGCGTCTGGATCGACGTCTCGAACTCGCCGCAAGTGCCCTTCTTCCGGCCTCTGATCGCGCTGCTCGAGGCACGTGGGCACGACGTCCAGGTGACGACGCGCGACTACGCGCAGACCCTGGAACTGCTCCGTCTCCATGGGATCCACCACGAGGTCGTCGGCCCACGCCACGGCGGAGCCGCGGCGTTGGGGAAGGGGCGCGCGATGGCCAGACGGCTCCGGGCACTCCGCCGCTTTGCCCGCGGCCGCGACTTCGACATCGCACTCTCCCATGCCTCCCACGAGCTGCCGCTCGTCGCGCGTTCTCTCGGAGTGCCGTCGGCATACGCCTTCGACTACGAGTTCGCCCGCGCGCAACACGCCTTTGGCTGCCGCGCCGCACGGCGCGTCGTCGTTCCCGAGGCGATCCCGCTCGAGCGGCTCGGCCGGCTGGGCGCGCCGGCGCGAAAGGTGCGCCGGTACCCGGGGCTCAAGGAGGAGTACTACCTCGCAGGCTTCGAGCCGGACACGGGAGTTCTCGACGAGCTCGGCCTCGACCGCGAACGCGTACTCGTAGTCATGCGCACCCCACCCGAGGTGTCGCTCTACCATCGGCACGGCAACCCGCTCTTCTCCGACGTGCTCCGTAGCCTCGGGTCGAACCCCGCTGTCCAGGCCGTCGTCCTTCCGCGAACGACCGAGCAAAGAGAGGCGATCCGCGCGCAGGCGTTCCCCTCCCTCGTCGTTCCCGAGCAGGCCGTGGACGCACAGAGTCTCGTCTCGCTCTCCGACCTCGTCGTCTCGGCAGGTGGGACGATGAACCGCGAGGCCGTCGCTCTCGGGGTGCCCGTCTACACCGTCTTCGCAGAGAGGCTCGGCGCGGTGGACGAGGCCCTGATCCAGGAAGGCAAGCTTCGCCCGCTTCGGGCCGCCGGCGAGCTCGAGCTGGAGAAGCGACCGACGACGGCCCGGGCCGTTGGCCGCGATCCGGGACAGATGCTCGACCTCATGCTCTCCGCGCTCGAGGGGTAGCACGACTGTCTCGATCAGGTTAGGGTCCGTTCCGTCAGACAAGGGAGGGGAGAGATGAAACGACGCAAGCGCGGCGCGCTGCTCGGCGTGGCCGTCGCCGTCATCGCGGTCGCCACCGCGACAGCCGCGTTCGCAGGCGACAACGACAGCGGCTTTCAGACCTCGCAGGCCGCGATGCTCACGTGCCCGAGCTGCGGCGACGATGTGATCCCGATCATCACGGTCGGCGAGACGATGCCGGGTGGCTATCGGTTCGAAGCGCTCCCGGACGGGATCTCGCTCCGCGCCCGCGGCGAAGGACGAGTCGACCTCTACATCAACCACGAGACGTCCACGGTGGCGTTCCCGTACGTGGCGGCCGCACCGACCGCGGCGAACTCGCAAAACGACTTCGACAACTCGCAGGTCAGCCTGCTCGGCCTCAACCAGCACAGCAAAGGCGTGCTCGTCGGGCGGTATGCGATCGCAGCCGGTGAGAACTACCAGCGCTTCTGCTCGAACTTCCTCGCGACGGCGGCGGAAGGATTCGACCGGGAGATCTTCTTCACGAACGAGGAGGCGCAGGACTGGGTCTTCCGCACGGGTACGGCGTGGTCGCAGCCGCTTGCGCCGGGAACAGCCGGAGCGGAGCAGACCGGCGTCGTCGTCGCGACGGACCCGCAGAACGGGAAGCACAAGACGATCTACGGGATGGGGCGCCACAACCACGAGAACGACGTCGCGATTCCCGGCTTCGACGATCTCGTCGTGCTGTCCGGGGACGACACCTTCTCGACGACACCGCCGTCGTCCCAGCTCTACTTCTACAAGGCCGCGGGCGCGGACGCTCTCTGGAACGACGAGGGAACGCTATACGCGTTCGCCGCCGATGACCCCACGAAGACCAACTACTTCAACATCCAGGCCGGAGACGCTCCGGTCGCCGGCCATTTCATCCCCGTGCCGAAGACGATCGCGACCGGCAAGAAGGCCGACGGCACCGAGTTGCTGTCGACGGACTTCCCGGGTATGGCCGCACCACCGTCGTCCATTCCGAACGGCCCGCAGTGGGTGCTGGATCAATGGGGCAATGCGGCGAACAACTCGTTCGGAAAGGACGTCTTCGACTTCATCCGCATCGAGGACACCGCCTATGACAAGCGGCCCGGCAAGTCGAACATCGTCTACCTCGCCGACTCCGGCCGCGGGACGACCAGCACCGCTGACCCGCTCACGAAGTCGACGAACGGGCGGATCTGGAAGCTCGAGCTCGACCCGTTGGACCCGCTCGGCGAGGCGAAGCTCTCGATCCTGATCCAAGGCGACGACAGCCCGGTGAAGACCGTCGACGAGATCCACCAGCCGGACAACCTCGAGACGACCGCTGCCGGCAGCCTCCTCGTCCAGGAGGATCCCGGCTCAAGCCAGCAGTTCACTCCACCGTTCGACCAGCCGGGGGCGACGACCGCACGCATCTGGCGCTACGACCTCGCAGCGGGAACGATGGCCCCGGTTGCAAGCGTCAACCAGTCCGCTGACGAGGGTCCGACAGATGTGGATCCCTCGGGGCTCAGCTCCTGGGGTGCGTGGGAATCGAGCGGCCTCGTCGACGCGTCGGCGATATGGGGAGACGGCTGGTTCCTCGTCGACATCCAGTCACACACGCTCTGGGTCGAGGCGGCACCCGGACCTGACGTCGTCGCTCCTGTTGGACCCGACTGGACGTACAAACGCGAAGGAGGCCAGCTCCTGGCCATCCACATTCCGGGCGCCTAGCTCGGTTCAGACGGTCTCGGACGCGGGCGTCGCCTCGGCGGCGCCCGCTCCGTCTCCGGCCGGCGCGCCGACGGGCCGCCGCTCCCCGACGATCGCGTTCAGCCGGCCGACGAGCTCGAGCGTCTCCCCGGCCTCGACGAGGCGCTCGAGCTCGTCGAGCTCCTCCTCGAGCCAGTGGGCGTCGATGGGAGAGCGGGTGACGAGCAGAATTGCCTCGTGGTCCGAGGGCGTGACGGTCTCGGCCTCCGACCAGAGCTCCTCGTGCAGCTTCTCACCGGGCCGGGCGCCCACGAACACGATCTCGACGTCCGCTCCCGGTTCCTTCCCGGAGAGCCGGATCATCGTGTCCGCAAGATCGACGATCTTCACGGGCTCGCCCATGTCCAGCACGTAGACTTGGCCGCGCCCGCCGATCGCGCCGGCCTGGATGACGAGCTGCACCGCCTCCGGGATCGTCATGAAGTAGCGCGTCATCTCCGGGTGGGTGATGGTGACGGGCCCGCCGCGGGCGATCTGCCGGCGGAAGATCGGGATCACGCTTCCCGAGGACCCGAGCACGTTTCCGAAGCGGACCCCGCAGAAGCGTGTCTCCGCGCCGTCGTGATGCCCCCACGCCTCGACGATCCACTCGCAGAGAGCCTTCGACTGCCCCATCACCGTCTTTGCGTTCACGGCCTTGTCCGTGGAAACGAGCACGAACCTCTTCGCGCCGAACTCGACGGCGACGTCGGCGACGGTGCGCGTGACGAGGGTGTTGTTCCGCACCGCTTCCAACGGGTTCGCTTCCATGAGCGGCACGTGCTTGTACGCGGCGGCGTGGAAGACGACTCCGGGCCGGTACTTCTCGAAGACCTGGCGCATCTTGGTCGCGTTCCCCGCATCCGCGAGCACCGCCGCGGTCGCATGGAACTCGCGCTCGTCGACCAGTTCGCGCTCGATCTCGAACAGTCCGGGCTCGCCGTTGTCCACTAGCACGAGCCGTGTTGGCCCAACGCGGGCGATCTGGCGGCAGAGCTCGGCGCCGATCGAGCCGCCCGCGCCCGTGACGAGGACGACCTCCCCGGTCAGGTAGCCGGCGATGGAGTCGATGTCGACCTCGACGGGCTCGCGCCCGAGGAGGTCCTCGACCTCGACCGGCCGGATCTGCACGGCGAGGTTGAAGTCCCCGGCGATGAGCTCGTGGAGCCCCGGCAGCGTCTTGACGGGCACCCGTTCCGCGCGCGCGACCTCGACGATCCGCTCGCGCACCTCACCGGACGCGGAAGGGATGGCGATGAGGAGCTCGTCGGGACGGCGGTCGCGGAGAAGGTGCGGAAGCTCCGCAGTGGTGCCGAGCACGCGAATCCCGTGCAGGCGGAGGTTCTTCTTCCGCGGGTCGTCGTCGACGAGCCCGATCGGCGTATAGCCGAGCGCCGGGTTGCGGAGCGTCTCGCGCAGGATCAGCTGCGCGGCGTCCCCCGCCCCGACGACGATCACCTCCTTGCCGCGGGCGACGATCACGCCCGCCGCGGGCCGCTCGATCAGCGTCCGGGCGAGGAAGCGAGAACCGGTCACCAACGCGAGGAGGAGGAGCGTGTCGACGATCCAGATCCCCCGGGGCACGCTCGCCGGGTGGAAGTCGAGGAGGGTGAAGACGAGGAAGACCGCGATCACGGCGACGACAACGCCTCGCACCGCGCCCCACATATCCCGCGTCGACACGTAGCGCCACCAACGGTTGTAGAAGCCGAAGACGACGAAGACCGGCAATGTGATCACGACCACACCGGCCACGACGTCCCACTCGAGATAGCGGTCGTAGTAGACAGGACGGTGCTCGAAACGCACGTACCACGAGAGCACCCATGCAGCCACGACGAGGACCGCGTCGACCGCGACCTGCCAGAGACCGTGGCGGTTGACCGGCGATCTCATACGGGGACACCCAGCGCGCTGCGGACCGTCTCGACGACGCGCTCTTGCGCCTCGGCGCCGATGCCGCCCCACATCGGCAGCGCCAGGTTCTCCGTCGCTGCGCGCTCCGTCTCGGGCAGCGAGCCGGAGCGGTACCCGAGATCGCGCATCGCGGGCTGTAGATGGAGCGGAACGGTGTAGTACGCGGCACTCGCGACGCCCGCTTCCCCCAGCTCAGCCGCGACCTTGTCGCGGTTCGGCGAGCGGACGACGTACATGTGGTAGACGTGCCCGGCCTCGTCGCGCGGCAACTCGACGGCTTCGCCGAGACCGAGCTCCGCGTACCTCGCAGCCGCCTCGCGCCGCGCCGCATTCCAGCCCGTGACGTGCGGGAGGAAGACCCGCAGGGCGGCAGCCTGGATGGCATCGAGGCGGGAGTTCGTCCCCACGAGCTCGAACGTGACCTTGTCGCGCGAGCCGTGGAAGCGCAGCATCCGGACACGCTCCGCGACATCGTCGTCCCGGCAGGCCACGAGTCCGCCGTCGCCGAGCGCGAAGAGGTTCTTCGTAGGGAAGAAGCTGAAGGTCGAGCACACGCCGGTGCCTGCAACGCCGTCCGCTCCGAACGCCTGAGCGGCGTCCTCGACGAGCGGAACGCCGAGCGCCGCGAGCGCGCCCAGCGGCGCGGGGCGACCGAACAGGTGGACGGCGACGATCGCCTTCGTCCGAGAGGTGACCCGCGACGCTACGTCGGCGGGGTCGAGGTTCAGCGTCGCCGGATCGATGTCCGCGAACACCGGCGTCGCCCCGACGCGGGCGATCGCCTCCGCGGTCGCATAGAAGGTGAACGCGGGACAGATCACCTCGTCGCCGCGCCCGATCCCGAGCGCCTCCAGCGAGAGCACGAGCGCGTCCGTGCCGTTCGCGACGCCGATCGCGTGCGGGACCCCGAGAAACGCGGCAACCTCCCGCTCGAAGGCCTCGACCTCCGGCCCGAGGATGAAGCGGCCCGACCCGAGGATGGCGGAGAAGCACTCCTCGAGCTCCGGGATCAGCGGCGCGTACTGCGCCTTCACGTCAACGAGCGGAATGAAAGAGCTCGCTTCAGAATGAGCGGCCATGTCGCGATGCGGCGCTGGGCGCCGCGATGCTGCGTCCTCAGTCGCGCCCATATCTATTTCGATATGGACGCTCCCTGCGTCCTTGCCTCGCGTCACTCATCATCCGCCTCGCGACGGGCGATCATCCTGAAGCGAACTCTCTCCACGCGGGGCGAGTGTAGCGAGGCCCTTTCGGGATTCCTCACCCGGAGGACGACTCCCCGGCGACCCGTCTCCGCCGCAGGCGACGCACGACGAGCCACACCGCGCCCGCGACGACGGCTCCGACGATCACGTAGTCGAGATAGCTGAACGCGTCGTGGAGCTCATCCCAGCTCTCGCCCGCGGCGTAGCCGAACCCCGCGAACGCGAGGCACCAGATGGCGGACCCGGCAAGTGTGAGCAGCGTGTAGCGGACGAACGGCACCTCTATCACGCCCGCAGGGACCGAGATGAAGGAGCGGACGACCGGGGTCAGCCGGCCGAGGAAGACCGCCCAGTTCTCCCAGCGCTCGAACCAGCGCTCGGCCCGGTCGAGCTTCTCGGCGTCGACGTGGAGCCAGCGCCCGTGGCGCTCGAGGTACGGCCGGCCGCCGTAGAGGCCGATCGCCCAGCCGCAGATCGCGCCGAGCGTGTAGCCGATCGTCCCGGCGAGGACGACCGCCGCGTAGGCGGCGAAGCCGTCCTCGATCGTATCGCCGAAGAGGACGACATCCTGGCCGGCGAACGCGCCGGCGGCAAGCGCGCCCGCGTACATCATCACCACCTCGCTTGCGGCCGGGAACACCGCGTCCACGAACATGAGGACGAAGACCGCGTAGAGGCCGTGGTCTCCGATCGCGGAGGTGACGGCCTCCGTGACTTCGCTCAGAATCGCGGCGACGGGCACCGCGGGAGTCTAGATAGCCGCCTACTTGGAGCCGGCTGTGCGGCGCACCGTCAGCTGCTGCTCGAGCGCGACGGCACCGAGCTCGTTGCTCGCCTCCACGCGCACGCCGTACCGGCCGCTTGCGGCGAGCTTCCCGTCGCGCAGCCGGCCGTCCCAGATCACGGCCTGGTCTCCGGGCTCCAAGCGACGTTGCGCGAGCGTCCGCAGGACGATGCCGTCGACTGTCTCCAGGGTGACCTTGACGCGCGCGACCCTCGCCTGTGTCCAGCGGATCGCGGCGCTTCGCCCGCCCGGCGGCAGGACGAGGCGGACGGGCTCAAGCCGGAGAAAGCCGAGAGTCGAGTTCACGGAGAAGCGCCGTGTTGCCGTCGACGCAAGGCCCTGGTCGTCCGTCGCGGCGACGGTCAGCGTCCAGCGGCCCTCGGCGGGTGGAATCGGCTCCGTGGGCTCCCCCTCCGGCGGCGGAGGTGGAGGCGGTGGAGGGAAGGCCACGTCGTACGTGCCCGGCTCGCGTGCAGCGGTCTCCTGGAAGGCAACAGTCCCGTCCGGGGCAGTGAGGGTGACCGTCACGCTCGAGGGTCTGACGACCTTGAACGCGAGAACCTGTTCCTCGTCGACTCCGTCGCCGTTCGGGGAGTGGACGGACACCGCGGGCGGTGGTGCGTAGGCGCCGAAGTACTGAAGCATGAGCGCGGTCGATATGGCCCTCTCGCGTCCATCCGACGGACGGTTCAGCACGGTGCCCTCGAACGCGAGTGTCGTCGAGCCGCCGCTGTCGAGCGCCATCCCGCGAACCGCACCGAGGCGGACGAGCGCCTGAGCCATCTCGAACGTCGTCATGCCGACCGAGTACCCGGGCTGGCGACCGTCGACCGCGACCAGGAGGATGCGCCCGTCGGCGAGCTGCCCGACCGCTGTCCGGGGACTTCGGGGGGCGAGTTGAGACGTCGTGAAGGCCTCGTTCGCCCGGAACACGGGCCGCCCGTCGCGAACGAGCACGGGTCCGCCCCCGATGGCGTCGGCGATCCCCTCCCAGCCCGGCTGGAGGATCAGCCGCGAGGTTACCGTCGTCCCCAATGTCGCCTCGGCTTGGAGCTTCACGGCGGCGTTCCCACGTGCGACGAGGACCGCCGTTCCCGGCGAGAGCGGAACCGGGCCGTCCAGCGCGACGTCCGTGACCGGCGCCGAGAGGTCGGCGTTCGACAGCGCGGCCGGGAAGGGGGAGAGCGTGGCGGCGAACGATCCTGCGATGCGGGGAGTTGCGGCCCCCCAGTCGGGCGTGAACAGTGCGACACTGTTCGGCCCGGGAGGCCTGTTGAGCTCGCCCAGCGTCCTCCGCAGTCCGGTTCCCCGCCAGGTGCCGAAGAACCTGATGCGGCGGACGTCCAGCGTGCCGTCGAGCGTGATCCCTGCACTCGAGCGCCCGCCGTTCGGCGGGCTGGCGAGGACCCCGTCCCGGAGGAGGATTCCGCTCGGTCTCCCGTCCGCCCACGCGAACAGGTCGCCGTTCACCCCGACCTCAGTCGCCTGGGCGGCGAGCCTACGCTGCATCGCCGAGACGGTCTCCCTCTTGACCACGGACTCGTTCGAGAGCACGGGGCGCAGCCGGTACAGGCCCGTGGGACGTGGCCCGCGGACGACGTGAATCACGACCGGCCCGTGCGGCGTGAACTGCACCTCGGTCGAATACGTGACGCCGGGCAGGAGCTGCGTCGTCTGCGCCGATGCCTGCGTCGCGCCGACGGCGGCGACGAGGGCGGCGACGAGCGCGGAGGCGACGACGAGGCGAGGCACGGCGCGGTCGAGGGTACCCGAACCCGAAGCGGCGATTTGCAGGCTCTTACACGATCCGAACAGGCGGCTGCTGAGGGCAGGGTTCGTCTGCGCAGCGATGCGGCGGTCCCTCGCACTCGCGATCGTCGCTCTCACGGCTGTCGGCGGGGCGGGAGCCCACTCGCCCGCCACGGCGATCGGCCGTGCCGTGAAGGCGCTTGGCCAGGTCCCCGTCTCGTACGATTCGGGCTCGGCCGCCACCGATGTCGAAGCGGGCGGCTTCCCACAGATCGTGGGGACGGACGTCAAGGTCGCGTTCATGCCCGCGTCGGCCAATGACGAGATCTCCGGAGGCCCCGACGCCGTCGCGGCGGAGATCGCGCGCGAGGCGAATCTCGACGGCACGCTGGTCGTACTCGTCGGAGCCGAGCTCCAGCGCGGACGTCGACGAAGAGCGGCTGGACGAGCTTGCTCGCGAGGCGAGCTCCACCGAAGCGGCGTCGCGCGCGGCCGCCGTCGAGAGGCTCGTGCGCAGCGTCCAGGCCGCGCCACGAGACCGTGGCCCTGCCCTGGGGTTGGACCGCGGCTGTGCTGGTCGTCCTGGCGGTAGGGGCGCTAGTCGCCTCGGACCGGCTCGTCAGGCGAAGACCTTGACGGTGCGATAGAGCGTGTCCCGCTGCACCGGGATCTTCCCCAGCGCCCTGATCAGGTGGACGAGCTCGTCCGTCGTCGTGCGGTGGGTCGTGCCGGCAGCGGGGACAACCTTCTTCTCGACCAGGGTTGT
>Ga0209751_10003689_pt1 | contig 14825 bp, 19 predicted proteins | sample RifCSP13_1_FD_184019 | JGI IMG/M metagenome (GOLD analysis project Ga0209751, IMG submission 184019) | Soil microbial communities from Rifle, Colorado - Rifle CSP2_sed 13_1 (SPAdes) (version 2) | ecosystem: Environmental > Terrestrial > Deep subsurface > Rock core/Sediment | place: Rifle... | reverse complement strand
GCGTCCCCTGCATCGCCGGGTTGGCGCGGCCGCCGCAACAAATATCGCAGTAGAAGATGAATTGGCCGGTCCGGGTGGGCGTAAACGTGGCGTAGTTCGATCCTTCGGGGGGCGCAACGATGCTGACCCCCAACTCGTCGACGGCCCATTGATGCTTCCCGCCGCCGTCGGTGTGATGGGAGTTGTCCAGGCTCGTCAGCCGAACGGTCACCGGTTCGCCGACTCTCACCCGGACTTCGGTCTGGCTGAAGCCGGTCATATCGGCCTCAATATCGACTACCGTTCCGGCCATCGGTTCGAGCGCGGGGCGGGCGAAGGCCGACGCCAGCAGATACCCGGCCAGTCCCATGACGACCAGGACAACGCCGGTGAAAGCCGTCAAGCGAAGGCGGCGCTGCCGCGCTCGGCTCTTGCGTGCATCCTCGCGTTTTCCCATGGACACCTTCCATTTCGAGGTTCCCCCGAGTTTCGCCGCTTGGGCGTCGGATCCCGGGGCGGACGAACCCGACCCGCAGGTGCGGACCCGCCTATCGTTTTTCGCGCATTCAAGTCCGGCGAGGAGGGAGCGGCCGGCGCGTTCCGGCGTCAGCCGTTTGGCCTAGGGGATTTCGCCCGGGAGGATCCGGACCCAACGAGTGGGATTTTGTCGGGAGCGCGCCAAGCCCGCACGCCTGGTTGACCGCCCTGCATAGGCACCAGGCCGCGCGGCGAGTGGGAACACGGGGCTTCCTGGGCAGCGGTCTTCGCCCGGTCAGGCGGCCACTGGTCGGAAAACAGCCGAGTAGCCGATGCCTGGGCCCACGCTCCTTGCGAAGACAAACCCAGCTTGATGAGCCTTCGCTTTGAGATCCCCGAGCGGAATGAAGTCGGGGTCGATGATCATTTCGCTGACAACGAGCCGGCCGGATTGCTTGAGGACCCGCCTGAGCTGACGGAGAGCCACCTGCGGATCCGGGATTTCCCCGAGGACACCGATCAAGTAGGCCGCGTCGAAGGTCTCCGACGGGTAGGGTAACTGTTGGGCATCTCCCTGTCTTGGAACGATGTTCGTCAACCCCCGGCGTGCCGCGCGGACCGCCAGGTCATCCAGCATCTCTTGTTGGATATCGAGGACGTCCAGAACTCCATCGGGGAGCAGCTGTGAAGCAACGGGGAGGGCGTGAACACCAACGCCGGGACCGATCTCGAGGATGCGTTCTCCGCTGCGCGGCTGAAGAACCCGGCGCAGGCGCGCCGGCGAGTGGGGGCCTCGAGGCAGGTGAAGGACCCAGCGCATGAAGTACGGCATGGGCACGGGCGATTTGCGACTCCACAGGCGGCCGGCAGCATCCGCTCCCAGAGCCAGCGCGACGCAAGCCAGCGCCCACAAGTACTTTCCCGCCAGGGCCAGGCCGAGGGCGATGGCCCACGCCGCGAGACTCGCATAGAAGAGGTATGCCCTTACGTGGACTTCGGTCTTGGGCTGCATCTCGGATCGACTCTTCCCGGGCCGCACCACGGCGCCTTTGCGGACGTCCTGGTTCCTAGAGTAGGGCGAGGAACAGCCGAGCCTACAGCGCCGAAAGGCGGCTCGAGGCCGCGCCGACTCGCCCGTCGCGCCATGGGCGAAGGGGGGAGACTCAATGGGGGACCAACAAGGATTTGGCGGGGAGGCGTTCCGGCCGGGAGAATCAATTCTCCCAGTCAAAACCCGGCGCTGCTATTTCGTTGGAGCTGACTCCCCGTCGTGGCCCGCGTGCGCAGTCTCGTAAGCGCCCGCAGGCTCGCGGTACACGAGAAGCTGCACAGCCGCAGCCAGCAGAACCACCGGCCAAAGGACCGCCAGGGCGGCGTTCGGGACCCACACCGCCGCTGCTGCGATGAGCCCGGCCAGGATCAGCGTGGCGCCCAAGTATCGATGACGCCGGACGGCCCTTTCCACCGCCTGGCCCGTGCCGTGTTGGGCGTGGGTCAGGAACAGGACTCCGATCAGTACGAAGGCCCCAGGCCATACCAGGCCCAGGCCGGCGGGGCTCGAGCGGAAGAACTCAGCCGTTCCAGCGGCGATCAGTGCCAGCGCAATGATCGTATGCTGGCGCTGTTGAGGATCGCGCCAGATCAGCAGCCAGTCTCCGACGGGGTGGGTCGGGTAGATCGCCAGGAGCAGCAGCAAGCCTGCCATGAGAACGAGAACGGGCCAGGCGGTTGAGGCCCAGATTATCCCGAAGACGTTTCCGGCGATGGCCAGGCCCGCGACTGCGATCAGAAGGATGCCCTCGACCCGGTGGGCCAGGTCGGAGGCGCGGCGCAGTTCGTCAGGTGTGTGCGATCCGGCACGGTGGGTTCGCACTCGATTCTCCTTCAAATGGGCGGGGCCTCCGCGTCCGTCGGCGGTAGGCTACACTCCAGTCTCGCGCCGGGCGCCGCAAAGGAATGAGCCATTTGGCGCGTGCCCGGAGCACTCTCGAGGTCTAGATTTCGCTCCTATGCGGAAAAGGGATGCGATCCCCAGAGGTGAGGCCGGGCGGTCTTCCTACTTTGCCTGGCTCGCCGACCAGCGCCGATGGCGCGCCCTGGCAGCGGTCACCATGGCCGTCGGCCTGGTGTGGACGGTGGTCTCGGCCGTCCCACAGGAGGCAGGGCCACGAGGATCCACCGCCGCGCCTCGGGAAGGTTTTTCCGCGCCGGACTTCCGTCTGACTTTGCTCGGGGGAGGCGAAGTGGCTCTGTCAGAGCTGCGGGGGCAAGTGGTCATCGTGAACCTGTGGGCCTCCTGGTGCCCGCCCTGCCGCGCCGAAATGCCGGCCCTGCAGGAGGTGTATGAGGCCTATGGCGACCGCGGCCTCGAGATCCTGGCGGTCAATACCACCTATCAGGATTCGCAGGCGGCCGCTGCCCGCTTTGTGGAGGAATACGGATTGACTTTCCCCGTCCCGTTGGATCAGACCGGGGAGGTGAGCCGCCGCTATCTGCTGCGCGCCCTGCCGACGAGCTTCTTCATCGACCGGGATGGCGTGATTCGGAACGTGGTGATCGGCGGGCCGATGAGCAAGACGACAATTCAGACAACGGTGGAATCCCTGCTGAGGGACGAGTGATGCTGCCTATCCTGCAGGTCGGACCGCTCGCCATCCAACTTCCCGGGCTGCTCCTCCTGGCTGGGGTATGGGTCGGGTCCGCCGTGATCGAGCGGGAGGCGCCGAAACACGGGCTCTCCGGCGCGACTCTCGGCAGCTTGGTGTTTTACGGGCTGGTGGCCGGGCTGCTTGGGGCGCGCCTGGGCTACGCGTTGCGTTACTGGTCCGTCTATGCCGAAGATCCGTTGGGCCTGATTTCCCTGAATCCCCTGACGCTCTCGGCGGCGGAAGGCGCCGCAGCTGCGTTCCTGGTTAGCCTGGTGCTGGCCCGCCGTCAGCGCCTGCCCACGTGGCCTACGCTCGACGCCTTCGCCCCGGGGCTTGCGGTGTTCGCTGTGTTCGCCGCCCTGGCGAACCTGTCGAGCGGCGACGCCTTCGGCGCGCCGACGTCGTTGCCGTGGGCGATCGATCTTTGGGGAGCGGCGCGCCATCCGTCCCAGGTCTATGCGCTCCTCCTGGCGCTGGCTGTCTTCATCGCCGTTCGACGGTTCGCTCTCGGCCCGACATTCCCGGGGTTCCTGTTTCTAGCCTGGCTGGCGATGACCGCCGCCAGTCGGCTTTTCCTGGAAGCCTTTCGTGGGGATAGCGTGATCGTGCTCGGGTCGTTGCGGGCCGCCCAGTTGATCAGCCTGGTCGTTTTGGGAGCGGCGCTGCTCGGACTGAATCAGCGAGCGCGGGTTGCGCAAAAAGGCGCTGAAGGGAAAGCGGGGGACTCAGGGTAGGTCTTCGGTCACTCGAAAGCTTTGACCGCAGTGGCCACCCGATTGCCGGAGACCGGCAAACGGAGGGCCGCTTCTTCGTCTCCAGGAGCAGGCCGCTACGGCATGCGCGAAGTCGAGCTGATCCACCACTGGAACTGACGCGCCTCCGTTCCCCAGCGGCTCTTGATGAAATCGAGGACGGAGGCGATGTCCTCCGGAGAAAGGGTTCCACCAAAGGCCGGCATCTTCGAGTTGGTGGCCGGGTCGCCCCCCTGCGCGATGATCTCCTGCAACAGCTCGTCCGGGTGATGCCACGTATGGCCGGAGTCGTCGTGCGGGGGCGGCGGGTACGACCCGTCGGCGAGCGGGCGCTTCCAGTCCGGCGCTCCTTCCAGATTGGCTCCATGGCAATTGGAACAATACTGCGCGTACAGCTCCTTGCCGCGGTCGACTCGCGCCGCTTCGAGGTTTGGCAAGGGCGGAACGGCCGTCTGGTTGATCACCACCGGCTCGGAGTCCCCCTGCGAAGAGCAGCCGGCCAGCGAACCGGCCACAACCACCAGCATGGCCGTCGCGACCCAGGGCCGTCCTGCGTTCACTGAGTCATGCCCTGACCATTCCCAGGTCGCGCCGTTGGATGAACAGCCCGCCGGGCGGGGCATCCGGGCCGGACCGCAACGGCGAATCGTCCCAGATTGCATCCGGCCAGCGGTGGGACCGTCGCAGAAGCCTAGCGTGTGCCTCCCGGTACGACGTCGCCGCGCCAACGGTACCACAGCCAGCCAACGACAACTCCCGCGGCAGCGCCCACGAGCCCTGCGGCCCAGTGGTAGGGGTGAGGCTGACTCGCCAGGAAGAGCCTACCGACGACCAAATAGCCTGCTAAGCCAAGTCCCAGCGTCCACAAATAGACGACGAACGGCCATTCGCGGCCTTTCGCCTTTCGATCCTTCTTCCGCGCATGCCTCTTGCTCATCCGGATCTCCCTTGAGCCCGGAACCTCCGGCCACTCGCCGGTCGCGCTCAGCTAGGCCGTCGCCAAGGCAGCCTTCCTCAGGTGAGGAAGCCTCTGCGGATCAGGTGATGATGGTTGCCCGGTACTCGTGGCGTACGGCAGCGCCGGCGTCGGCCACGGCGCGCGGCAAGTGCCTGGGCTGGACCAGCCGAGGGTTGTACACCACTCGAGCTCGACCGGTGTCCAGATCAACTTCGGCCGTCACGACGCCATACACCTGAAGCAGGCCATTGCGCACTCGAAGGACGCAGTTCGGGCAACCCATCCCTTCCACGGCCAGCCAGGATTCCGCCTGCTCCCGTTGTTCCTCGATCGATGGCGATTTGTGGATAGGGTCGACGTGGCATTCCTTGTCCATGCAGGATTCCTCCGCCCGACTAGTGGCAACCGCCGTGGGACCGGCGGTCTTCGGAACCGTCGCTGTGGCCGGCATGGGGGCCATGCCCGCCATGCATCGACAAGCGGCCGAACAGCATCAGAGCTAAGAACCCGTACCTCACGGCCTGTTGGCCCGGCACCCCGAAAATCAGCACGGCGGCCACACCCAAGACGGCGAAGGCCAGGAAGGCCCAGACCACCCTGAGGAGCCGAACGCCTCGTCACTGACCATGTCTCGCCTCAGGTTCCATTGCGTATGTCTCCCGTGACGGAGCGCCGAACCCCAAGCCACATTCTATTCAGTGCCGGTCCGCACCAGACGCGCCGTTCGCCCCAGAGGGACCACGCGTTCTTGCGGGTTCCGTCGTGGGCGCACGGCTCGGTTGTCCCGATCTCAAGCGGGCTTTGCTCGCGGCGCGCCCGAGATCATCCTGCCGGCCATCGCGATCGCGATCGCCACCGCAACCAGCGCAACAATCTGCGACTGCGTCAATCCTAGGGTGACGATTTGGTAGGCGCTGGTGAAGGCCAGCAGGAATCGCTCGACGCCGTACAGCCCGAGGAAGACCAGGAACAACGCCCCGTCCGGCCAGCGCCGCTTCCGCAACGTCCATAGAACGACGAAGATCCCGGCGTTCACGATCAACTCATAGGCGGGCATCGGCGTGTAGTACACCCCCAACTGGGGGACCATGGCGCCGGGGTTCTCATAAGCGATTCCGAGAGGACCGGACGTCGGCGGGCCCATGGCGTCGCCCGTGATCAGGCAGGCGACACGACCGACCCCCATGGCCAAGACCAAGCCCGGGGCGGCGATGTCAGCCATCCGCCCAAGGCTCAGTCCTCGTCGGCGCGCGAAGATGGCCAGGGCCAGCGTGCCCCCCACCACGCCGCCCCAGATGGCCAGCCCGCCCTCCCAGACGTACAAGGCGCGTATCGGATTGACGGCGTATTCGTGGGGCCAATGGTCAATCACGTGAAACAGCCGGGCGCCGATCAGGCCTCCTGCGACGGCCCACATGAGACCGTCCAGGAAATCCTCCGAGCGCACGCCCTTTCGCCTGGCCTCACCCGCTGCGATCCACGCTGCCAGACCGATGGCCCCGGCGACGATGATGCCATACCAGCGCAAGCCGAAGTGCCCGACGGAGAAAAGAACCGGGTCGATGTCGATCGTGATCATGTGCTGAGTTCCTCATCTTGGGTTGGATGCAGGCGCCCACGCGGGCGTCTCCATCCGGACCGGTCTAGTGATGATGCGTCTGGTCGTGGTGCAGCCCGGCGTACTTGTGCGGGCCGCTCTCGAAGGTCTTCTTGCAGGCGGTCGAGCAGAAGTAGTACGTTTGTCCTTCATGCTCGAGCTTCGCCGCGGCCGTCTTCGGTTCGATCTCCATGCCGCAGACCGGGTCCTTAACCATGCTGGCTCACCTCCTTTCCTGCACCGACGAAGTTGCCGTCGAGGTGTGGTTGAGGGCTGTCAGGCCTGGCCATGGTCGCGCGAGCGGGCGGAGGCCGTCGCGCCCGGCCGACCCCCACACCATGCCGGCCCGTTCGTCGAGGATCGTCTCGATATCGGCCAGCACCTCATCCGGAAGATCGGGCCTCCCTTCGAGGCGCGGCAAGAACGCCAAGACGACGGCCAGGCGCAGGGCCCATCGCAGGTTCTCCTCAAACGACGCGGCGAGGAGGACTTCGCCTCGGCTGGTCCACGCATTCGCCAGGTAGACCAGCGCCTCGCTCGCGGCGCAGTTGGCCTCGGGGATGCCGCGAGCGGTCATCACCTGCGCGATGGCCAGCAACGGTTTCAGCCTTTCGTCTCGCCAGCCGTTCAGGCGGCGCAGCCTGCCCAGTGCCGAGCGAGGCGCTCGCACGACCTCTCGTTCAAATGCAGCCACCTCTTCGCTCGGCCACGTCGGTTCCTCCTGCGATTCAATCTCGTCGTGCTCGCCCCACGGCAGGATAGAAACCGTCCGGAGCAGCTCAGGGTCCCAGGGAGCCGGCGCGGCCGCATCGGCGGTGGCGATGAGCAGGATTCCGCGCAATGCGACCGGGCGCTTCCGTCCGGCCTGCAAAACCAGGCGGGCGCCTTCAGGGCCCGTGAGCGTGGTCAGCACAGCCAGGTCGCTCCACTCGGCCGGACTGATGCGCGAGAGGAGGGCGACACGTACGCGCTCTCCAGACGGCTCGGCGGCAGACTCCTCGAGCAGCGCCTGCACCTTCTCGTGGTTGAACCGCTGCTGAGCCTCGGTGAATAGGGCGACTCCCGCCGACCGGCTCGCCCACCAGGGGTGGCCCATCATTTCCTGGAAGCACATACCGTCGGCCGCGGCCAGTCGCGCGCCCAGTGCCCGGGCGGCAGCAAGCTTGCCGGAGCCGGCGGGGCCCACCAGAATCGCCACCGGCTTGGACTTGAGGGCAACGTAAAGCTCCATCAGTCGGCGGGAGGAGACCGCTGTTCCGCCGCCGCGGGCGCCGGGCCGGATCGTCTCTCGCGGGGCTTCGGGGGACGCGCGGACCAGGCCTTGTCGTGGCATAGCCCAGGCGCCTCAGAGCTGACGTCCATGCCGCCGCATGAATAGGCAGCAGATGGTTAAGGCCAGGATCAGGCTCACGAACGCCACGGCCCCCGCCACCTCCAGCCCCCAGCGCGGCACAGCGATCAGGGCCACCAGCGGCAGGGTGCACATCCAAACCGCCAGGCCGAGCAGCAGGTCATCGGCAGGCAGCCGGAGCCCAATGGACATCTTCCCTCCCCATCGTCGAGCCGGGGCATCAGCCCCGGCGCCTCGGCGGATCATCGCGGGACTGGGTCGAGGGTTCCTTCGGCGGCGCTCCACACCAACAGCCGCAGCACGCTCTCCACCCGCAGGCGCAAGCGGGCGCCGGCGCGGCCCGCGATCGCCGGCAGGACCCGGAAGCGGGTCGCGTGATCATCCGACCAAGCGGTCACGACCAGCGGCCCCGTTCCTCCGCCATAGGCCAGGAGCACCACGTACTGGCAGATGCATGGGGCGCGCCCGGCGGGAGCCCAACCAGCCTCATCCTTTCCCATCGCCTGCTTCAGGTCGAAGCTCCGGATCACGCACAGGCCGTGCTCGTTCAACGCCGATGTAACGGTCTCGACGGCCACGTCACCTGGCTGAGGAAGAACCAATGCCCGAGCCATGCTTGGCCTCTCTGTCGTGCCTAGGGTAGAGCCTTCTCCTGGTTGTGGCCCAGCGCCGGCCGGCGTGCGCGTGGGCGAGCCATCTCGCCCGTCCTCACACATCGGGCCGGCTCAGCCAGCGGAGGTAAACGAGAAACACGATCACGACGGTCCCGGCAAGGCCGAAGGGCACGAGCGCCGGCCATCCGCCCTTCACGATCGCGAGAACCGCCCCGACAAGCGCCACCCCTCCCACGATGGCGCCCCTCCAATCCTCGGAGCGTTTCCCCGGCGGTCTCCAGTTGTGAATCATCTTGGTGGTGTTTTCCTGCGCTCCTGGCGGGAGCTTCCCGCCTCTTGCGCCAGAGGCGCGGCCTGAGGGGCCTCAGCGACGCCGGATCAGCCACAGGCCGAGCAAGACGCTGGCCGCCGCGAGCAGCGCCACGCCCGCGACCTGACCTGCCGGCTTGCGGCGTTCGAGTACGTGGGGCTCCCCACTGGTTTCCTGGACCGTAGCCGGGCCCGCATTGGCCTCGTATAAGGTGGCGGTCACCGTCAGATCGGCCACGGCCGACTCGCCTTCTTCCGTCGAGGCCCGCAATCTGTAGGAACCCGGCGCCAGATCGCCCGGAAGGGTGAGTGTCACGACAAAGCCGCCCTCCTCGCCTTCTCCCTCAACGGCCGCCTGCCCGAGGGAAACCGATATCGCTGCGCTCTCCAGGGCCAAGTCGAAGACCTCGCCCGGCTCCATCTCGGTTCCCGTGACCGTGATCGATCCGCCGGCGGCGACCACGGGCGGATCGACACGGATGACCGGCTCGCCGTGGGCGAACGCTACGCCGATGGGGGCCCCGGCCAGGATCGCCGAGGCGAGAACGCTCGCCAGCAGGGTTCGAGGTTTCATCGGACGATTTCTCCTACTCCAGGTGCGCTTCCACAGGCCGCACGGCGGCGACCACGCCGCTCGCCACAATCGCCAAGAGAACCAAGGCGGCCACAAGCAGCAGCGCCTTGCGCCGGGTTGGGCTCATGGAGGGGCTGCGATCGACGATGGGAACCAGTGCCAGCAGCACGCCGAGCGCCGCCGGCACCACGGGCAGAGCCGCCGCGCCCCACGCCTCCTCAGCCGGGAACAACCACAGGAACATCCACAACGGTTTCGTCACCTCGGCTCCGGCAACCCCGGGCTGTCCCAGGGGTGCGGGCCAAACCAGACTCAGGAGCAAGGCCAGGGCGAGCACGAGGAATCCGTACCCTGCCAAGCGACCGACATGTGTCAAGAATCGCGAGGTGCCTTCGCCGGCGGTCGGCCTGGAGACGGCATCCGCCGTGGGCTTCGGGGAAATCCCGTGTTGTTTGACCAGGAAGGCATGAGCGATGATCAAGAGCGCAAACACCATCGGCAGGATCGTCACATGCCCGTCAAACAACCGCGTGAGCAGCGGGACAGTTCGGCTGAACTCGGCCGAAAACCACCCGCCAAGAGCTCCGATGACCTCTGCCGCTTCGCTGTTGTGCTGCAACGCCTCGAGTCCCTCCTGGTCGAACTTGAGGACCGAGCCGCTGAAGACCAGCCCGAGGGTCACGGCCAGCAGTCCCAGGCCAACGTACCAGTTCACCTCGCGCGGTCGCTTGTAGGATCCGCTGAAGAGCACCCGGAGCATGTGCAGGAGAACCGTCAACGTGACGATCTGCGCCGTCCAGAAGTGGACCGAGCGCACCAGATCGCCGATGGGGACACCGGTGATGATCGCCACCACGCTCGCGTGAGCGTCGGCGGGATGGGGATGGTAGAACTGCGCCAGGTAGATGCCCGTGACAAAGAGGATGAGGAATCCGGCAAGCGTGATCCCGCCCAGCAGATACCCGATGGAGTTGGCGTACTCCGGGACGGGGTAGGCCAGGCCATCGAGACCGAACCTTTCTCGCAGGGCGGCGCTGATCGAGTTCTTTCCGGGGGTCATGGATTCGGTTGACATGTTGGCTGCCGGCATGATCGTCCGGTGTCTTCTCCTCCTGCCTGTCGCCGCTGCGGCGCCAGCGTCCTGAACCTGCGTCAGGCCCCCAGCTCCCACACGAAGACCCGCTCCGGCACATCGGTACCCAGGATGCTCAGGGTGAGCACCACGGCCCCGTCCAGGATCGGTTCCCCGTCGGATTGGGTCGACGGAAACGACAAGGTTCCGGAGTAGTGGTGCCCGCTCCCGATCGGCCAGGCGGTCGCCTGCACTTCCTGGCCGGAGTCGGTCCGCAACACCGCCAGCGCCGCCAGATCCCATCCGAGATCGACCGAATGCGTCTCCATGACGACTTCGAAGTCGAGGGTCGCCCCCGCTGAATCCAGGTTGAGCGCCGTGACGGCGAAGACCACCGCGCCCTGATCATCGGTCCGCGTAGGCCCCGCCGCCGGTTCGACGATGGCGGCGGCGGTGGCGGAGGGAACGACGGTGCGCGTCGCCGTCCCCGCCCGGACCGGATCATCCGAAGCAGCCCCCGCGCAACCTGCCAGAGAGATCGGAATCAATACGAGAAAGAGAGCCGTCGTCTTCACGCGCTGGCCTCCGTCGACGCCAGTCGTCTCGCGGCATGACCCCGCACAAGCCGCAGGGCCCGCAGCATGATGGCGATGCCGATCAGATTGGTCAGAAGCCCGACGACCAAGAAGGGCACTTTCCATTGCGCCAAAAAAGCCGCGGCGGCGCTCAGTCCGAGGATTGGCAGGACGTCGGCAACATGGTGCGCGCAGCAGGCCACCATCGCCGCCGTCGACATGCCCCCGCCGGCAGCCGTCGACGCGCCGGCGGCGGCCACCGCCCCCGGGTTCCCGACCTTCAAACGAGTGAAGAGCCCGACCTGCACTCCAAACCCGATGAGGATCGGCACCACGAAGAGGCGATCCTCCCAGAAGAGGTCCAGGGCGTGCTCCGGCGACTCCGCCAGCGACACGATCCCGAGATACACTCCTGTCAAGAAGAGGGCTCCGAGCAGACCGGCCGCGATCGGAGCGAGCACATCGCGCGTTGAGGGCGTGCGAACCATCCGACCTCCGTCGCCACCGGATCAAGCCTAATCCGCGATCCGGGCCGTCCTCCGCGCCCTTTGGCCCCGCTTCCTATCCGCCATTCGGCTCGCCGCCAGGTCCGGCAAAGGGCGCTTCTGCGCCTGCCAGGCCGGGGTTAGATTGGGATGCGCGCCTCCGTGGCGCGAGGAGATCAAACTTCGTGGAGAAAGATCCCGTTTGTGGCATGGAGGTGGAGCCGCAAGAAGCGGCGGCCACCCGTCGCTATCAAGGCCGGACCTACTACTTCTGCTCGGAAGAGGACGCTTCGAAATTCGACGGCGCCCCCGACCGCTATGCGACCGCGATTCCCTCGGCGACGACAGGGATCGCCGACGGAGTCACCGGTCCGGTGCGGATCACATTGGCGGTATCCGGCCTCGACCGATCCGGCGGGCCGGCCCTGGCAGGCGCCCTGAGGGCTTCCCCCGGGGTCCACGGGGCCAGCGTGAACGTCCGGGGCGGTGTGGTCGCCATCGACTACGACCCATGGCAAAGCACGACGGCCGATCTGGTTGAGGTCATCCGCGCCGCGGGCTTCGGAACTGGTGAGCAGACGACTCGCCTACAAGTGAGCGGGCTGTACTGCGCCGAGTGCGTGGGCAGGATTGAGGACGCGCTCCGGGCCGTACCCGGGGTCGTCGGGGCCACGATGAACGCGGCCACCAATGAGGTCAAGGTCCAGTACGTCCCGTCATCGGCCGATCTGGAGCGGCTGACCCGGGCGGTGGAGTCGGCGGGCCCGTACAAGGCTCAGCGCGCCCCCGAGGCCTCGGAGAAGGAAATGGACAAGGAGGCCCAGGCGAATGAGAGGGAATACCGCTCGCTGATGCGCAAATGGTGGTTTGCCGCCGCCGTTGGCGTGCCGACGATGCTCCTGTCCTACCCCTGGCTCTTCCCTGGGTTGCGCGATCTCTTCCCCCGTGGCAGCCAGAACCTGCTGTTCATATGGTACGCCATGGGCGCCGCCAGCCTGGGAGTCCTGGCCTACTCCGGCAGCCAGTTCTTCGTCGGCATGTGGGGGGGCCTCAAGCGGCGCTCGGCCAACATGCACACCCTCATCGCCATGGGCACCGGCGTCGCCTGGTTGTACTCCACGGTGGCCCTGCTCGTTCCGCAGTTGTTCCCGTCGGAGGAGTTTACCGACGTGTACTACGACGTGACCGTGGTCGTCACGGCCCTGGTTGTGCTCGGCCTGGCGATGGAAATCAAGGCCAAGGGGCGCACTTCAGAGGCCATCAAGAAGCTGATCGGCTTGCAAGCCAAGGTCGCTCGAGTGATCCGCGACGGCCGGGAAGTCGATATCCCCGTCGAGGAGGTCCTGGTCAATGACGTCGTCATCGTGCGTCCAGGCGAGAAGGTACCGGTCGACGGGCTGGTCCTCGAGGGTCAGTCGGCGGTGGACGAATCGATGATCACCGGCGAGTCGCTCCCCGTGTCGAAGAAGGTCGGGGACGAGGTCATCGGCGCCACGATCAACAAGACCGGCGCCTTCAAATTCCGCGCCACCAAAGTGGGCAAGGACACCGCCCTAGCCAACATTATCCGCCTAGTGCAGGACGCCCAGGGCAGCAAGGTCCCCATCCAACGCATCGTCGACCGCGTCTCGGCCTATTTCACGCCCACGGTGATGATCCTGGCGATCCTGGGCTTCGTCATCTGGTACGACCTCGGGCCGGAGCCGGCGCTGACCTACGCACTCATCGTGGCGGTAACCACGCTGATCATTGCCTGCCCGTGCGCCTTGGGCATGGCTACGCCGATGAGCCTGACGACAGGCATCGGGCTGGGCGCTCAGAATGGGATCCTGATCCGGTCCGGGGACGCCTTGCAGGCCGCCGAACGCCTCAACGCCGTGATCCTCGACAAGACCGGGACGATCACCCATGGCAAGCCCACCCTCACCGACGTGGCGCTGGCGCCCGGACAGGATGAGGCCGAGGTGCTGCGCCTGGCGGCGTCCGTGGAGCGATCGTCCGAGCACCCGCTGGCGCTGGCCATCGTCGAAGCCGCACAGGCCCGCGGCCTGAAACTCCACCAGCCGGGAACCTTCGACGCCATTCCCGGGCATGGCGTCTCGGCGGTGGTGGACGGCCGGCGCATGCTCATCGGGAATCTGAAACTGATGAACGGCGAAGGCATCGCACTCGCCGACCTGGAGGAACGATCGAAAGCGCTGGCCGACGACGGAAAGACGCCGATGTACATCGCCATCGACGGGCGTGCGGCGGGGATCCTGGCCGTGGCCGACACGATCAAAGACGACTCGCGGGCGGCCATCGCCGCCATGACGAAGATGGGCCTGGAAGTGGTGATGATCACCGGCGACAACGAGCGCACGGCCAGGGCCATCGCCCGCCAGGTCGGCATCGCAAGGGTGATGGCGGAGGTGTTGCCGCAGGACAAGGCCTTGAACGTGCAGAAGCTTCAGCTCGAAGGCAAGAAGGTCGCCATGGTCGGCGACGGGATCAATGACGCCCCGGCCCTGGCCCAGGCGGATATCGGCCTGGCCATCGGAACGGGCACCGACGTGGCCATCGAGGCCTCCGACATCACCCTGATCAAGGGAAGCCTGATGGGCGTGGTGACGGCCATCCAGATCAGCCGGGCCACGATGCGCAACGTTTACCAGAATCTGGTGGGGGCCTTCATCTACAACACGGCCGGTCTGCCGATTGCGCTCGGGATCCTGTATCCGTTCTTGGGGATTCTGCTGTCACCGCTGCTGGCAGCCCTGGCGATGTCGTTCAGCAGCGTCACCGTCATCAGCAATGCCAACCGGCTGAAGCGGTTCAAACCAGCAACCGCGGCGTAGATCCGCCACAAAACGGAAAGCGCGATAGGGAGCGAAAGAAATGAGTCTCGGGCAAATCCTCGTAACGCTCGCCGGTCTGGCTGCCATTGCCTTCATCGTCTGGTTCTTCTGGATGGGGAAGCGACCCGGCGTGAAGGCTGGCCTCTCGAGCAGCGGCTATCAGGAAGCGATGATCCTCGTCAAGGGAGGCTACACGCCGGACGTGATCGTGGTCGAGCGCGGCAAACCGGTGCGTTTGAACTTCGTCCGGGCCGAATCGGCCTCCTGTTCGGAAATGGTGCTCTTCCCGGACTTCAACAAGAGCGCCAAGCTGCCGGAAGGCGAAACGGTCCCGGTCGAGTTCATGCCGGACCGGACGGGCGAGTTCGAGTTCCAATGCCAGATGGGCATGCTGCGAGGCAAGCTGATCGTCGAGTGAGGCGCCGCGCTCCGCCACGGGAGCGGCGAGTACCGAAAGCGGCGAAGGGAGCAGGTGCATGAATCCGACGACCTCGGAACCTTCGGCCTACGGCCTGTGGCCGCTCGTGGCCGTCAACGTCCTGATCTTCGTCGGCTTTGCCTTCACCTACACCCGCCCGCGAAGCCGGCGCGACTGGC
>Ga0209751_10003686_pt1 | contig 14827 bp, 14 predicted proteins | sample RifCSP13_1_FD_184019 | JGI IMG/M metagenome (GOLD analysis project Ga0209751, IMG submission 184019) | Soil microbial communities from Rifle, Colorado - Rifle CSP2_sed 13_1 (SPAdes) (version 2) | ecosystem: Environmental > Terrestrial > Deep subsurface > Rock core/Sediment | place: Rifle... | reverse complement strand
CGCGGCGGCCCGCGGACAGGCCGAGAGCCGGGTCCACGTGGAACCCGGCTCTCGTATGCGCCACGGCTCCGAGCAACCGTCGCGCGCAGTCGGCCCCGCCCCGGGGCCAGGGGGATGTGCGGTGTCAGTGGGCCCGATCCCCTTCCGGATTGCCACCTGCCGTTTGGCCCGATTGCGACGGGCCGTTCGGCCATCCCGCGACCCGGCGACCCGGCGACCCGGCTACCCTATGGCCGATGACTGCCGCCGAGCCACCGACTCGATCCCACGCCGAACGGGCGGAGGCCAACCTGGCCGCGCTCGATGCCGCGCTGCAGGGGATCGCCGGGCTGCACCCCATCGAGACCGTGCTGCAGCTGATCGTGGACCGCGTCCGCGACCTGGTCGACGCCACGTACGCCGCGCTGGGGATGGCCGACGCTGAGGGGCGGATCGTGCGCTTCCTGACCAGTGGCATCAGCCGCGCAGACCGTGAGCGAATCGGGGCCCTGCCCCGCGGCCACGGCCTGCTGGGCCTGCTCATCCGGGAGCGGGCCTCGCTGCGCATCGGTGACATCGCCCTCGACGCGCGGCGGCATGGCTTCCCGGCGCACCACCCGGTGATGCACTCCCTGCTGGGCGTCCCGATCCTGATCGGCGGCGAGGTGGTGGGCGACCTGTACCTCACCGACAAGCGCGGCGCGGCGGAGTTCTCGGAGGAGGATCAGCGACTGGTGGAGCGCTTCGCGCTGCACGCGGGGATCGCGATCGAAACCGCGCGCCTGAACGAGCGGATCCACGCCCTGGCGGTGGTCGAAGAGCGCGAGCGGATCGGACGCGACCTGCACGACGGGGTGATCCAGCGCCTGTACGCCATCAGCCTGGGGCTGGACGATGTGTCGGACCAGATCGGGACCGATCCCGATGTCGCCGCGGCCCGGGTGGAGCTGGCCATCGAGGCGCTGGGGGCGACGATGGCCGAGATCCGGACCTTCATCTACGGGCTGCGCCCGGGCCTGCCGGACTCCGACGGACTGCCCGCCGCGCTCCGCTCCCTGGCCGATGAGCTGCGCCTCGAGGCGAGCGTGGAGGTCGTCCCCGACGGGGCGGGCACCAGCGTCGATGGCGAGATCATGGGGGACGTGCTCCAGATCGCGCGCGAAGCGCTCTCCAACGTTGCCCGTCACGCCGGCGTGTCCCGGGTGGCGATCCGCGCCGAGCAGATCGGTGACGACCTGCGGCTGATGGTGGCCGACGACGGGCGCGGCTTTGATCCGGACGCGCCGCTGGCCGGCACCCACCACGGGCTGGCGAACATCCGTCGCCGCGCCGAGCGGATCGGGGGTCAGGTGCAGGTGGTGAGCGGGCGGGGGGCCGGCACCCGTATCATCGTCAGCGTGCCGTTCCGAACATGACGGCCGCACTGGAGGGATCCATCGGCCTGATGGCCAGCGTCACGCCTGCCCCGCGTCCCCTGCGCCTGCTCGTGGTCGATGACCACGAAGTCGTGCGCGAGGGGATCGTCGCGCTGCTGGCGCGCCACGACCAGTTCCAGGTGGTGGCCGAGGCCGGCACTGTGGCCGAAGCCCTTGCCGGGGCGAAGCGTTTCGAGCCGGACCTGGTGGTGATGGACGTGCGGCTGCCGGATGGCTCGGGGATCGAGGCCTGCCGCGAGATCCTGTCCGACCTGCCGAAGACCCGGATCGTGATGCTGACCTCGTACCCCGACGAGGAGGCGGTCCTGTCCGCGATCCTGGCCGGTGCCAGCGGCTACCTGCTCAAGCAGGTGCGCGGCCGCGACCTGGTCGCGGCGCTGGAGGCGGTCGGTCGCGGCGACTCGCTGCTCGACCCCGCGGTCACCGAACGCGTCCTGGAGCGCGTGCGACGCGTCGCCAACGGCCAGGAGCGCGACGAGCTGGCGGACCTCACCGCCCAGGAACGCAAGATCCTGATGCTGGTGGCGGACGGGAAGACCAACAAGGAGATCGCCAGCGAGGTCTTCCTGTCGGACAAGACCGTCAAGAATTACGTCAGCAGCATCCTCTCGAAGCTGAGCCTGCAGCGCCGGGCCCAGGCCGCCGCGTTCGTGGCCAAGCACCACCTGGGGGGCGACGAGCACCCCTGACGCCGCGCATCGGCTGCGCCATCGGTCATCTCGCGAACGGGCCGTCCGGCCCAAGACGACCGGGCCGCGGCTGCCTAGCCTGACGCTCGACGGTCCGAACCCTCCACGGACCGAAGCCAGTCGCCGGCCCACGCGGCCGGCGACCCGGCGTCGCGCCGGTCAGCGGCGACCCGATGCGCCTATTCCCAGCGGAAGAGGCGGGTGGCGACCACCATCATGATCACGGCCCAGACCGCCATCCCCAGCAGCTCGCCGCCGATCTCGAACAGGCCGGCCCCGTTGTTGACCACGTCGCGCATCGCGTCGTTGAGGTAGGTCAGCGGCAGGTAGGTGGTGACGCCCTGCAGGAACTCGGGCATCGCGTCGCGGGGGAAGAAGACGCCCGACAGGAACATCATCGGCAGGCTGATCAGGTTGGCGACGGGCGCGGCCTGGTCCTCGTCCTTGGCCCAGCCGGCCACGCTGAAGCCCATCGCCAAGAAGACGACCGCGCCCAGCAGCCCGATCAGGAGCACGATCCCGACGTTGCCCACCAGCTGCAGCCCGAAGCCGATCCCCACCGCCAGCAGGATCAGGATCTGCACCAGGGTCAACAGCAGGCGCGAGGCGACCTGCGCGCCGAGGAAGTAGGCCGGCGGCGTCGGCGTGGCGAAGAGACGACGCAGCTGGCCGGTGCGCTTCATCTGGACGAAGCCGAAGGCCACGCTGAACAGGCCCAGCTGCATGATCGTGAAGCCGAGCATCCCCGGCACCAGGAAGTCGATGTAGCCCAGCGAGCGGCCGCTCACCTGCTCGGTGACGACCAGCGGCCCGCCGGACCCGGCGCCGGCCGACAGGAGCACCTGGGCCACCACCGCGTTGAGCAGCAGCCCCGCGGTGCCCGATTCGCGCGGCCGGGCGGTGCTGGCATACGCGGTCAGCGGCTGGAACTCCGGGGCGCCCGGCGGTCGGAGCCGGTATCCGTCGGGAATCACCACCACCAGGTCGCGTTCGCCCTCGGCCAGGGCGTCGAGCTCGGCCTGCCGTTCACCGGGGGTGAGCTCCATTCCCGGCGCGGCGCCGAGCGCGGTGGCGAGGGCTGCGCCATCGGGCGTGCCGCTGAGGTCGACCAGGCCGACCTTGAGCGTCCCGGTCCCGCCCAGGTTCAGCACGCCGAAGATGACCATGATCAGCAGCGGGACGAAGAGGCTGAAGAAGAGCGCGATCCGGTTGCGCACGAACATGCGCACCGAGGCGATGAACAGGGCCCAGAAGAGCTCCGCGCGGCGCATCGGCCCTAGTCCTCGCGCAGCGCGTGGCCGGTGAGGTCGATGAAGACGTCCTCGAGGCTCGCCAGCCGCTCGACGCGCTCCTTGGTGAAGCCGCGCCCGACCAGGGAGTCGATCAGCGCCTGGGGCCGGTCGAGGGCCACGATCCTCCCGGTGTCCATGATCGCCACCCGGTCGCACAGGACCTCGGCCTCCTCCATGTAATGGGTGGTCAGGACCACGGTGTGATTCCGGTCGCGCAGCTCACCGATGACCCCCCACAGGTGGCGGCGAGCCTGCGGATCGAGGCCGGTGGTCGGCTCGTCCAGGAACAGGACGCGCGGCTCGTTGACCAGGGCGGAGGCGATGCTGAAGCGCTGCTTCTGGCCGCCCGACAGGGTCCGCACCTGGGATCGGGCCTTGTCCGTCAGCTCCACGTCGGCCAGCAGGGCCATCGGGTCGACCGGGTGGTGGTACAGGTGGCCGAACAGTTCGAGCAGCTCGACCAGGTTCAGCTCGTCGAAGAAGGCCGATGCCTGGAGCTGGATCCCGATCCGTGCCTTGACTCCGCGCGGATCGCGCGCGACGTCGATCCCGTCGACCGTGGCGCTCCCCGAGTCGATCGGGCGCATCCCCTCGATCATCTCCAGGGTGGTGGTCTTGCCGGCGCCGTTGGGCCCCAGGATCCCGAAGATCTCGCCCTCGGCCACCTCGAAGCTGACCCCGTCGACCGCCTGGAGCGTGCCGTAGCGCTTGCGCAGGTCGCGCGCGACCAGGATCGGCGGGGCGGAAGCGACGGCGACGGCGGAAGCGGCGGCGGTCACGCGGCCGATCCTATCGCAGCAGGCTGCGATACAGCTCGAGGGTCTCCCCGGCCACGCGCTGCCACGAAAACTCGGCCACCGCCCGACGCTGGCCGGCCAGGCCCATCGCCGTGCGGCGCGTCGGATCGGCCAGCAGGGTGGTGATCGCGGTGGCCAGGCCATGCTCGAACGCGGCGGCGTCGCGCGGTCCGCTGCCATCATCGGTGAGTGCGCCGAGCGGGACGAGCAGGCCGGTCTCGCCGTCTCTCACCACCTCGGGGATGCCGCCCACCGCGCTGGCCACCACCGGGATGCCGCAGGCCATGGCCTCGAGGTTGATGATCCCGAACGGCTCATACACCGATGGGCACACGAAGGCCGCCGCGTGGCTGTACAGCTGCCGCGCCTCGGCGCGGGTCAGCATCTGCCCGATCCAGACCAGGTGGGGGCGACGCACGCGCTCGGCTTCGACGGCCGCCGCCAGCTCGGCGGCGACCTGGGGCGTGTCCGGCTGGCCGGCGGCGAGGACCACGCCGATCTCCGGGTCGAGCTCGCGCAGCGCGCGGACCAGGTGAACGATCCCCTTCTGGCGGGTGACCCGGCCCACGAACAGGAGGTACGGGCGGGCCGGGTCGACGCCGAGGCGCTCCAGCGCATCGGTCGCCGGATCGGGGTAGAACTCATCGGGGTCGATCCCGTTGTGGATGACCCGCACGCGATCCGGCGCCACCCCGAACAGGCGCAGCACGTCATCGCGGGAGGTGGCGCTGACGGCGATCACCGCATCGGCCGATTCGAGCGCCAGGCGCTCCACCCAGGAGCTGAGCCGATACCCGCCACCCAGCTGCTCCTCCTTCCAGGGGCGGAGCGGCTCCAGCGAGTGCACGGTCACGACCAGCGGGATCCGCGCCGCGCGCTGGACCAGAAGGCCGGCCAGGTGGGTGTACCAGGTGTGGCAGTGGACCAGCTGGGCATCGGTCGGGTCGGCGGCCATCGCCAGGTTGCGCTCGAACGCCGACCACACCGGGCCGAGCAGGCCGGGCTCCGGCGCGTCGTCCGAGCGTGCCGGCTCGGGATAGCCGCGCACCGAGAAGCCGCGTGCCTGCTCGTCCTGGTCGCCGAAGGTCCGGACCTCGAGCATCGCGTGCCGGCGCATGGCGGCGGTCAGCTTGTCGACGTGGACCCCCGCGCCCCCGTAGACGTGGGGCGGGTACTCGTTGGTCAGGACCAGCGCGCGCAGGTCGGCTGCCGGTTGGGTCACGCGCCAAGGGTACCCCGCCAGGTTCTAAATGCCGTGCTGGATATACTCCGTCCGACGCGCCCATGACCAGATCCACCCTGTCACCCGCCCCACTCCCCGGCCCCACCCTCGAGATGGTGCTGCCGGTGTCGGGGATGACCTGCGCGTCATGCGTGAACCGGATCGAGCGCTTCCTGGACCGCGCCGAGGGCGTGGCGCAGTCATCGGTCAACCTGGCCACCGAGCGGGCGACGGTCCACTACGACCCGGCGCGGATCGATCGGAGCGGGATCGTGGCCGCCATCGAGTCCGCCGGCTACGGGGTGCCGGTCGAGGCCGCTGCGACGTCCGCGGCCGCCGGGACGGCCGATGATCCGCTGGAGCGGGCACGCGCCGCCGAGCGCCGGGCACTGCTGCGCGACGCGGTGGCGGCCACCGCCATCGGGCTGGCGATGATGGTCGCCATGCTCTGGCCGGGCGGCCTGCCGTGGCCCATGGAGCGGGTCAACGTCTGGCTGCTGGCGCCGGCCACCTTCGTCCAGTTCGTCCTCGGGCGACGCTTCCTGGTGGCCGCCTGGCGCGGGCTGCGCCACGTGGACCTGACCATGGACACGCTGGTCTCGATGGGCACCCTGGCCGCGTACGGCTACTCGGTGGCGCTCACCCTGCTGCCCGAGACGGCGATGGCCGCCGGGCTGCGCCTCGAGACCTACTTCGACTCCGCGGCGGTCATCATCGGGCTGGTGCTGCTGGGGCGCTGGCTGGAGGCGCGGGCCAAAGGCCAGGCGGCGGGCGCGATCGGGGCACTGCTGCGGTTGAGCCCGATCACCGCCCGCGTGCTGCGTGACGGGGGCGAGCTGGACGTTCCGGTCGAGCAGGTGCGGGTCGGCGACCTGGTGCGCGTTCGGCCCGGGGACCGGGTCCCGGTCGACGGCGTGGTCATCGACGGCGCCTCGGCGGTCGACGAGTCGATGCTCACCGGGGAGTCGATCCCGGTCGAGAAGGCCCCCGGCGACCAGGTGACCGGCGCCACCCTCAACGCATCGGGCGCGTTCGTGCTGCGCGCCGAGCGAGTCGGCCAGGACACCACCCTGGCCCAGATCGTGCGACTGGTGGAGCAGGCCCAGGGCTCCAAGGCTCCCATCCAGCGCCTGGCCGACGCGATCACCGCCCGCTTCGTGCCGGTCGTGGTCCTGATCGCGCTGGGCGCGTTCGCCGGCTGGATGCTGTTCGGGCCCGAGCCGCGCCTGCCGATGGGGCTGTCCAGCGCCATCGCGGTGCTGATCATCGCCTGTCCATGTGCCATGGGCCTGGCCACGCCGACCGCGATCATGGTCGGAACCGGCAAGGGCGCGCTGGCCGGGATCCTGATCCGCGACGGGGCCGCGCTCGAGTCGGCGCAGCGGGTCACCACCGTGGTCCTGGACAAGACCGGCACCATCACCTCGGGCAAGCCATCGGTCATCCAGGTGGTGGTCCTGGAGGGCCCGGTGCCCGATGAGCGCGAGCTGCTGCGCCTGGTGGGCAGCGTCGAGCGCCTGAGCGAGCATCCGCTGGCCGAGTCGATCGTGCGCCGCGCCTTCGAGGAGCACGCCGAGCTGCCCACCGCGCGCGACTTCGTGGCCACCGCGGGGGGCGGGGTGCGGGCGATCGTCGACGGGCGTCGCGTCCTGATCGGGTCGGAGCGACTGCTGCGCGCGGCCGGCGTCCCGATGCCGCGCCTCAACTCGCTGGCCGACCACGCCGCGGCCCAGGGCTACACCCCGGTGATGGTGGCCATCGACGGGGAGCCGGCGGGCCTCCTGGCGCTGGCCGACACCGCCAAGCCGCATGCCACCGAGGCGATCAGCGCGCTGGGACAGGCCGGGCTGTCGGTGCTGATGATCACCGGGGATCGGGCCGCGGTGGCGGTGGCGATCGCCGCCAAGGTGGGAATCGCGCCGGATCGGGTCCTGGCCGAGGCCCGCCCCCACGAGAAGGCCAACCGGATCGCCGAGCTGCAGGCCGCCGGGGCGCGGGTGGCGATGGTCGGCGACGGGATCAACGACGCCCCCGCGCTCGCCCAGGCCGACGTGGGGATCGCCATCGGGACCGGTGCCGACGTCGCGCTCGAGGCATCCGACATCACGCTCGTCGGCGACGACCTGCGCGCCGTCGCGACCGCGGTCCGCCTGTCGCGCGCCACGATGCGCACCATCCGCCAGAACCTGGCCTGGGCCTTCGGCTACAACCTGCTGCTCATCCCGGTGGCCGCCGGGGCGCTCTTCCCCTTCACCGGGTGGCTCCTCTCCCCCGCCCTGGCCGCCGCGGCCATGGCGCTCTCCAGCGTGAGCGTGGTGACCAACTCGCTGCGCCTGCGCCGCTTCCGCGTCAGCTGACGAAAGGACCGATGACCCCGATGCAGACCCTGCACATGACCGAGCACCCGGCCGACCCGGTATGCGGCATGACCGTCAACCCCGAGGTGGCCCGCGCCGCCGGCCTCGTCACCGAACACGATGGCCACACCTACTTCTTCTGCGGGCGCGGCTGCCAGTTCGACTTCCGCGACGACCCGGCCAGGTACCTCGACCCGGCGTGGGAGAAGCACATGTAACCGACGCGCCGCTGGCGGCGACCGCCTTCGCGGGCTAGGCGGCGACGACCAGGTTGCGGCCCCCGCGCTTGGCCATGAACAGGGCGACGTCGGCGGTGCGCAGCAGCTGCTCGCGGGTCGGCACCTCCGGATCGATCTCGGTGACCCCGGCCGAGACGGTGACCGCCAGCGGCTCCCCGGATTCGCTCGGCACGGGGTGCGCGGCCAGCGCGGCGCGGATCTCCTCGGCCACGCGCACTGCGTCGGCGCGGCCGGCCGCCTCCATGACCACGATGAACTCCTCGCCGCCCAGCCGGGCCACCAGGTCGGATGCGCGCAGGCGGCTGCGCAGCACATCGGCAAAGGTTTTCAGCACCGCGTCACCCACCTGGTGACCGTGGCGCTTGTTGAAGAGCCCGAAGTTGTCCAGGTCGAAGGTGATGACCGCCAGCGGCTTGCGGCTGCGCTTCGAGGTGCGCCGCCAGCCGGCCAGCACCCGCTCGAACGCCTCGTCGAAGTAGCGTCGGTTGTGCAGCCCGGTCAGCGCATCGCGGATGGCCAGCTCCTCGACCTCGGCGTGCAGGAAGGCGTTGGCCACGGTCAGCGCCGTGTGCCCGGCCAGCAGCTCGAGGGCCTCGCGCTCTAGGGTGCGGAACGGGCGGTCCGCGGCGTACCGGCCCAGCGCCAGCGCCCCGACCACCACCCGGTCACGGATCAGCGGCACGGCCGCGAAGTGCGCGTACGGGGTCGTGACCGCGCCACGCACCGATGCGGGGCTCTCGGCGGGACCGATCCCCTCGGCGACGACCAGTGACCGATCCCGGATCGCTCGACCGGAGATCCCCTCCCCGACCGCGATCTCACTGCCCACCAGGTCGGGGCTGAGGCCATCGATGGCGCGCAACCGATACCGGCCGGTCGGCCGGTCGAGCAGGGTCAGCGCGACTACGTCAGCCGAGATCACCCGCCCGGCCTGCCGCACGATGGTCGAGGCCAGCTGATCGGTGTCGAGCGTCGCGCTGGCCGCGGTGTTGAACTCGTTCAGGTTGCGCAGGACGCCGGCACGCTCGGCCAGAGCCCGGCGCTCGCGGTCGAGCGCCACCGCGGTGGCCATCCGCTCGGCGAGCGCTGCCACGAGGTCCCGATCGGTGCGATCCAGCACCTGGCGGGCCTCCACGTTGAAGATGCCGAGCAGCTGGCCGCCGTCCAGGAGCGGCGCACAGATCTCGCTGACCACGCCGTCGAGGCCGGCCACGTAATCGGGGTCGCGGGTGACATCGGGCACGAAGGCCAGCTCGCGGCTGCGCAGGACGCGACCGGTCACCCCGGTCTGCCGGTCAAAGGAGGTCGGCAGGGCGTCGTACCCGATCTGGGCCGCGAGCACCACACGGTCCCCTTCGCTGAGCCAGACCGATACCTGGTGATACCCAAACCGATCCACGACCACCCGCAGGCTGCGGGTGAACAGGTCGAGGCTGAGCTCCTCGCCGACGAGCAGGTGCCCCACCTCCTCCAGGCCGGCGATCTGTCGTGATCGGCGCCGCTCGGCAACCATCGCGCCCCGCACCTCGCGAGAGGCACGCTCCAGGGCGAGGATCAGCCGGCGCATGCCGATCGCCAGCAGCGCGGAGCTGCCGGCCAGTGCCACGCTCTGCAGCCCCAGATCCTGGCCGGCCCCCAGCACGAAGTGGGGCACCAGGAAGATGAGCGAGGCGACGGTTCCGATGACCACCGCCTGGGCGGTGCCCAGCACAGCCGCGGCCACGACCACGGGAAGGTAGAGCGAGGCCATGGGACTGCCGGGACCGCCGATCAGCTGGACCATGGCCGCCACGAACAGGAGCGCCACGCTGAGGCGCAGGAACGACCAGCCCAGCGTGGTGAGCGGGCGATGGTCGGCGGGCACCAGGCCAAGCAGCGCCTGGATGCTCACGCACACCGGCACCAGCACCGCGATGGCGGCCAGGCCGGCGGGCCGGCCGTCGAGCAGCGCCACCCCGATGCCAATCGGCCCGAGGGCCGCGGTGTAGACCAGGTACGGGTCGCGCGCCAGGCGCGCCGGCAGGAAGCGGGGCCGCCGCTGCGTCAGGCGGCGCACCAGCCCATACGGACGCCCCGCGCTCGGGAGTGACCCGACGTCGGGCAGGCGGGCAGAAACGACCGGACGGGAAACCGCTGTCATCTGGGCGACGGTAGCCGCGGCGGCCGGCCGTCACCATGCGTCGGTAGTACCCGGTACGGTTGGGGGCGCCTGTCCGACAGCCTCGATTGCCTCGGTTTATCAACGGAGCCGCGAGGCGCCTCAGGGAGCGGCGGCAGCCTCGGCGACGGCGGCGCGCAGGGCATCCAGGCTGAGCTCCCCGGTGTAGCGCACGCCATCCAGGTACAGCGTCGGAGTGCCATTCAGCGCGAGCGTGCGGGCGTCGTCCTGATCGGCCTGGATCGGGTCGTCCAGGGTGGCGTCGCCCAGCGCGGCCTGCCAGGCGGCCACGTCCAGGCCCAGCTGATCGGCGAGGGCGGCCCAGTATTCGGTCGCACCCGCTGCGCCCAGGTCCTTCCACGCTTCCTGGCTGGCGTAGAGCGCCTCGGCCATCGGCCAGAAGGCGTCCTGTTGGCCCGCGGCGACGGCCGCCCGGGCGGCGGGCAGGGCGTGGGCGTGGTTCGGCAGCGGGAAGTGGCGGTACACCAGCGTGACGCTCCCCTCGTCCACCAGCGCCCGGAGCATGGGTGAGACGCCTGCGCAGCCGGGGCACTGGAAATCGGCGAACTCGACCACGGTCACCGGACCCGAGCCGAGCCGGGGAGCCCAGGCGGGTGCCAGCGCGTTCGGATCGGTGCTGGACGGGGGAGCGCCGGCCAGCGCGCCGACCACCAGCAGCGCGGAGACGGCCAGGACCGCCCCGCCACCGCCGCGGACCGTCAGCCGGCGCAGCGCGGCGCGGTCATCACCTACCGCCCGATCGGCCATCCGGCGGGCGCGGCTGGAACGGCCGGCCGCGTCGACGGGGGCGACGGCAGTCAATGACCGGGCCAGCAGGATCGCGGCGGCGAGCAGCCCGACGCTGGCCACGGCCGACACCAGGCACCAGCTGCACCACGCGCGAATGACGAACGCCTCGAGGCCGGTGAGGACGGCCGATGCCGCCACGCCGAGCGAGGCCACGACCAGCAGCCCGACGCGAACCGGGACCCCCGCCACCGGCTCCTCCGAGAGGGACCTCCAGGTCAGCCACCCGGCCGCGGCGTACAGGACGAGGCCGAAGAGGGGCATCGGGATGCCCAGCGGATACGCATACGCGCTGGCGCGGACCAGGTCACAGCCCGATCCGGTGAGGCACAGCCCCGGCTGCCCGGTCAGGTACTCGATCAGCAGGTAGCTCGCCGCGGCTCCGCCGACGAGCACGCACAGCATGGCGGCCGCGCGCCAGCGGGCCGCCGCGGATCGGTCTGGCATGCGCCAAGGATGGCCCGATACCACCCGCTCCCCGGAGGGCCGGAGGTCATCCGCCCCGGTGCCGATGCGCCCGAATCAGTGAGCGGCCGGGACGGTGCGCAGCTCCTCGGCGATCTGGCGCGCCCAGTCCCCGATCCCCGCCCAGTCGCGAAAGTCCCCGTACGGCGCGTGACTCATCCGCACCATCGCCCGCTCGCCAAGGTGGAGTGCCTCCCTGGCCAGGCTGCCCGCGAAGACCCGACGCCCGCGTGCCCCGATCAGGGTCGCCAGCGTCTCGACCTCGGGCGGCTCCCCGGCCGGGACCACCGGATCCCCCAGCGGACCGCTGGAGAAGAGCCAGGTCCGGCGCACGCGCAGCCCGTGCGCGTGGCGCTCCACGAACTGTCTCGCCTCCGGCAGCCAGCGCCCCAGGTACACGGCGCTGCCCACGATCACCGCGTCGTACGGCTCGAGCCCCGCGACCTCGTCGGGGGCCCTGACCTCGGCGTCCACGCCGACGGTGCGCAGCACGCCCGCGATCCGCTCGCCGATCCCCTGCGTGCCCCCATGCCGGGAGGACACGGCCACCAACGCCTTCATCGCACGCTCCGTCGTTCATCGGTCCAGGCTCGGTCCGATCCGAAGGATGGGCGTGCGGATGCTGCCGGCCTACGGCCATCCGAACCGACGCAGGGGACGCTTTGTCACAACCTGGCGCGCCGAGGATGCATGGGGGATCAGACCAGGAACGCCCCCACCGCCACCACCAGGCCGATGAGCCCGCTCCCCAGACCGATCTGCGCCGCCTTCGCCCGGTCAGCGCGTCGCGCGGCAGCATCGGCCACCGAGGTGGTGCGGCGGTAGCCCGCCTCGCCGAAGTTGAACACCCCGCGCCAGCCATACTCGGCGCAGAAGCGGGTGGCGGCCTGGAGGTAGCCCGCGGCGCTCGCCGCCGCCGGGGCGAAGAGGGCGAGGCGCCAACAGGCCGGGACATCGGCGGCCAACGCGAGCCCGAACAGCGCGATCGTCACGGCGGCCATGCCGTGCCCGATGCGCCGGCGGCGGGCGATCTCATCGGGCCCGATGTTGCAGGCGCCGGCCCGATAGGCGTCGGTGAGCGGCAGGGTCACGCGGGGCCGATGGACGGGTCAGCCGGCTGAGGCGAGGCTCGCCAGCTCTTCCCGGAGTGCGGCGAGATCGGGGTCGGTGGTGGCCCACTCCATCAGATCGGGTCGACGGCGGAAGGCCACCCGCAGCAGCCGGCGAGCCTCGGCGAGCTCGCCGCTGAGCGCCCGGTCACAGGCGATGTTGTAGAGCAGCAGGCCGGAGTCGCGTGGGAGCAGGTGGCCGCGCCCCAGGATCGCCTCGACCTCGGCCAGGAACGCGTCGAATCGGTCCTGCGCGGCGGCCAGTGCCGCGACCTCGCCCAGGTGGCCAAGCGCGTGGTTCGCGCCGTTGACCCCGATGCTGGCCACCGTCGTCTCGCACTCGCACAGCGCGTCCGAGGTGCTGGCGCCAATGGCGCTGACCAGGGACTCGACGCTGGAGTCGGCGTCGCGTGACACGGCCTCCCAGGTCCAATCGGCGCGCTCGGCATGGAGCGTGGCGTTCGCCGCGTCGGTCTCCGCGTCACGCGCCGGATCCGAGGGGTCGTCCGCTTCCGCGCGCCGCATGGCCTCCAGGCGACGGGCCTCGATCGCGCGCCACGCCGAGAGGTGGGCCAGGACGTCCTTCGGCGACCAGCCGCCATCGGGGCCGAGCGCGTCGCGCAGCGCAGGGTCGAGCCCGGCGAAAACGTCGCGCTCGGTGGCGCGGGTCGCGCTGAGGAGCGCCAGCAGATCGGTCTGGAGCGGTGTCACGGTGGCGGCATGCTACTCGCGCGGCGCCCTGGGCCATGGTCCGCGTCAGGCCGCGCGGCTCGGCGCAGTGCCGTGGTCAGCTGCCGGCGCACCATGGTTCGCAATCGCGGTCGCCGGATCCGGCTGGTCCACTCTTCGAGTTGGCCCTCGTCGAAGTCCTCGGACAGCTCCAGCTCGGGTAGCTGGATCTGCCCCCCGCGTGGCGTGAGCAGGTAGATCGTGTCGAAGAGCGCCTTCTCGGGCGCCGCGAGGTGGCCTCCTGCATCGGTCGGTTGGTAGCCGCCGAAGAGCTCGGGCGCAAGATGATGGACCGAGAAATCGCCGACGCTGGTGCGGACCCGCTGCGTCCGTGCCAGCGATGCCACGTACACCTGCCGCGGGATCTGCTCGATCATCCCGTGGCGCGCGAGGGCCGACCAGAGCGAGACGTAGGCCGGGAACGGCGCGGTCAGATAGGCGGGCAGCGCGAATGGCTCGATGTCGGGCCGAAGCAACCAGAGGCCCCGCCGCAGCCGGCGCACGATGCCAGAGCGCTCGAGGCTTCGCAGCTGCTGACTCGCGGCGCTGACCGACAGCCGGAGCCGGGTCGCGGCCTCTCGCGTCTCGACGACCGGTCGGTTCAGGCGCAGGAGATCGGCATACGCGTCAGTGGGTTTCATGAGCGGAGCTCCATCAACCGCCTGGCCACGAATGCCTGGGTGCGCTCCCAGGCCCGGGGGTTGTCGTACAGCTCGACGATCTCGGCGTCGAGGAAGCGGACGACCTGATCGCGGAAGGCCTGGAACGGGAGTTCGAAGCTGCGCTCCACCGCGAGGTCGAGCGTGTCGGGTGCGAGAGCGCCGGCGACGACCGATTCCGGATGCAGACGGAGCAGCAGCTCGAGGTCGAACAGGTCGCGGGCCTGCGTCTCGGACCGATGCGCCAGCGCCCCCACCTTCTGCTCGATGGCCGCATCCGCGGTGTAATGCAGCATCGTCGGCGGACGCAGCGCATAGGGCGCAACCACACGCTCGGGCACCGCTTCCAGGACGCGGCGCGGATCCGCGGATCGCTGGCTGAACTCGATCTTGGTGCGAACCTGCGAGCGTCGACCCGCAACGGTGACAATCGGCTTCCAGCGCTGTGTCGTGGCCGTCTGCTTGGGCTTGGTCACCTGGTCCAGCGCCAGGCCCCCACTGCGAAGCAGGACACCGATGGCCGGCGAGGCCAGTACCTCGTCGATCTTCGCCTCCAGCTTCCAGGGCTCGATCCCGACGGCATCCAGATCGATGTCCTCCGAGTATCGAACGCTCCCGAAGAAGTAGCGCAGGTTCGCTCCCCCCTTCAGCACATACCGTGACTGGTCGAGGCGCGCTTGCAACACGTGGAGGAACGCCAGGTGGAAGAACTCGATGACCTGCGCATCGGGCAGCCGGCTATGGCTCATGGGCTAACGATACGCCTTATTGCTTGACGGCGCAACACCGTGCATCGCTAGGCAGCCGGGCCCGAGCCCGATGGCCCGCACGCGCAGGCCACAGGCTGCAGGCTGTCCGATACACTCTCCATCCGGTGCGGGAGTAGCTC
>Ga0209751_10003685_pt1 | contig 14828 bp, 15 predicted proteins | sample RifCSP13_1_FD_184019 | JGI IMG/M metagenome (GOLD analysis project Ga0209751, IMG submission 184019) | Soil microbial communities from Rifle, Colorado - Rifle CSP2_sed 13_1 (SPAdes) (version 2) | ecosystem: Environmental > Terrestrial > Deep subsurface > Rock core/Sediment | place: Rifle... | reverse complement strand
GTTCTCGCCCTCGATGACCAACCGGTCGGCAATCGCGCCGAGGAACGAGCCAGGGACGGTGTAGTCAATCTTGAGCGCCAGTTCCGTGCCTCCCCCGGCAGGCTTCATCGCCCACGTCCACGTGCTGGGGATGCCTCCGGTGGTGGACATCACGAACAGGCTGTCCGTGGACTCGACAATCTCCGTCGAGCCGTCCACGGGAATCCCACGCATCTTGAACGTCCACCTGTACTTGCACCCCGTGCCTTTGCCCTGAATGTCCCATACTTTTTCCAGGCTGTTGATCCACTCCGGCGCATGGGGGATGTCCTCCAGCGCCTCGCGCACTTTGGTCGGGGAAACATTAATGGTGATCGTGCCTTCGACGTGTGACATGGGAGACTCCTTTCTCTGGTCAACGATATGGAACAGATGGAACAGATCGTAGTGGATGGAACAAACTTCCTCGGCTGGCCCGATGGATCTCAATCACCCGCCCCGACGACCCTCACCGTCTCCGCGCTCGTCGCCCGCATAATCTCTTCCGGGGTGATCCGCAACAGCGCGTCCATTGCGCCGCCGCCTGCATACACCTCCGGCTGCGCCAGGACCCCGGCGTCAATCAGCGTCCGCAATCGCGTCTTGTGTCCGAAGGGGGGAACGGTTCCAACTGGGAAGCCGGTGATGGCGAGCACCGTCGGCGCGTCGGCCATTTTGACTCGTTTGCGCGACAGGTTCAAACAATCGGCCACGCGCTTGTAGTCTACGCGGGCCGTGCCATTGGCGACCACCAGCACCGGCCGGTCATCCGCGAGGAACAAGAGCGATTTCACGATGCGCTCGACCGAAGTCCCCACCGCACGGGCCGCCTCTTCCACGGTGGGTGTATGTGTCGGCAGAATCACCACCTCACCGGAAATATTGTGTTCCCGCAGATACGCGGCGATGTGAGAGGCGTTCATCATGTTGACTTGGCGGCCGGCGCGTCTTCCATGTGCTCGGCGAAGAGCAGGGTCACCTCCCGGCCGGCGAAGTTCATCAGACACTGACCGGCCTGCACGCCTTCCGGCGAGGTCAGCGCCGCCGTCAGCGCCGTTAAGCTGTCGAAGTACATCTCATGAATCAGATGAATCTCGACCGGCCCGACCGGCCCGCCGTGGGTGTGGCTCACCGCCACTTTCCGCAGGCCGGGCAGTTTGTCGGCCAGCGGCACAAATTCCTCCGACCAGCGGCGCTCAAACTCCGCCAGGTCGCCGGGTTGTTTGAAGAGGAGGATGAGCTTATAGGCGGGGGAGGACAAGGGAGGAATCCGGATGAATGACAAATGGGCAAATGGCAGATAACGAATAACCGATCGCAAATGGCAAATAGCGAATGATGTCTGGCTACCGACTACTGATCACTGATGACTGATGACTGGTTACTGACGACTGCCTACTGAAGATTATACACAGTCTCCAGCACAATCTCCTGCGCGGGCGCAAACCCCCAGCCCGTGGCCGTGCGCGCCAGCGTGAAGGTTTCCAGTTCGGGCCAGGCGCGGATGGCCGTCACCGTCGCGGTTCTGTGATCCAGCGTGATCGTCTGCACCTCGTAGCCCTGCGCCGAAAGATTGATCACGATTTGCAGATAATCGGCGGCGAGCGGGTCGTTGAACAGATTATTCGCGTCCAGCACGCGGTTCACCGAGGCCAGCAACGTCTCGACGGCGGCAAATTCGCCCGCGACCAGCGCCCGTTGAGCGTCGGTCAACAGGGCCTCCAGCGCGATGTTCTCCGGGGCGGTGGGGCGGCGCACGAAGTCGGCGGTGATGCCGCGCCGGCGCGCCTGTGAGCCGTCGGGGAGCCAGGCGGTGAGGAAGTAGGCGGAGGGGTCGTCGGCCTGCTGGTAGCGGCGGAGTGTGTCGTAGAGCATAATCGTCAAACGCAGGTCTGCGACTTGAGCCGGCGAGGGCGAAAAAGAACGCAGATGCTTGAGCCAGTCGGCTTCAATGTCATTCAGGCGCCGGTCGAAGTGGGTCTGCACGGCGCTGGCGAGCATCTGCCGCTGGGAGGGGCTTTCCTCGAACGAGGCATAGAACGCCTTGAAGCGCTCCCAGCCGTAGGTGTCCACCAGATACTTGACGAAGGCCCCGGCTTCGAGATAACCAATCTCGTGCTGGGCCGGATAGAAGTCCTCCGCGAGCTGATCGAGCGGGATATATCCTCCCAGCGCCAGGAGCGCCGCGGCGCGCTGGTCCAGGTCTTCGGGCTTGAAGTGGCCCCCGGCCGCGTATACCGCGAGGCCCTCGGTCATAAAGGTGGGACGCTGGTCGCCAATTTGCCGATCCAGCATATGCGTTATTTCGTGCGCGAACACTGTTGAGAGATTGTTCCCCGCCGGGTTGCGGTCGAGATAGGTCATCGAAATCTCATCGCCCGCAAAACCGCCGTGGCCGAGCAGGCGGCTCAACAGGGTGAAGTCAATCTTCTCCCGCCGTTTGACCCCTAACAGGTTTTCGACGTGAACCATGGCCGTATCGGCCTCGGCCTCGATCAGCGCCAGGTCGCGCGCCGCAGCCGTGTGAGTCAGATAATGAAAGACGCAGCACGCGCTTTCGGACCTGGCCCAGCGGGCTAACGCCTCCGGCAGGGGGCGCCGGTCGGCGGGGAGCAGGTCCACCGTGAGGGTGAGGACATCGAGCGGAGGCGACTCATCTGCACGGCCTACCGTGACGGTCAGCGTCTGCGGCCCTTCCAGCCCTTGCGTGTCCCAGGCCCACGTGAAAGTGGCCTGCGCTCTCCCGCCGATCCCAAAGCGGCCAAACTGAACGGCGGCGATCGGCTGCGCCTCGCGCGAACCGACGAACAGGCTGACCGGCGCGTCCTGCCAGGCCGGATCGGCGTTGGCGGCGTCAATCTCCAGGCTGACGATGTCGCCGGAATACAACGGCGGCCCTGGATGGAGTGTGACGTCGCCCAAGCGAAGGTGGTAACCGCGCGCCGGCGCGGGGGCGAAAGCGACGGTTGGAAGCGGCGTCGCCGTTGGGAGCGGCGTGGCTGTGACGACACGGGGCGTGGCCGTCGGGAGAGGCGCGGCCGTCTCCGTGGGCGCGGGAGTAGGACGAGGCGTGAAGAGCGTGCAGGCGAGAGAGAGGAGGAGGAGAAGAGGGAGGAGTTTTCGCATGGAGACCTGCCTCACCGCCTCTCTTATCCCGAGGGGACAGGAGAGGGGGCAAGGGGTAAGGCCGTCAACTGCAATACTCTCTTACCACATCATACAACACCCGCGCACCCCATCCCAGGCCGGCAATCGGGGCGCGCTCGTCGTGCGCATGGAAAAGTGAATCGAAGTCCAGCCCGGACGGCAACTGGATTGGAGCAAAGCCATAACTCGGCACCCCGAGCCGGGCGAGATACTTCGCGTCGGTCGCGCCCACCATCATGTTCGGGACGACGTGGGTCTCCGGGTCGTAGCGCTTCAATATCTCGGACATGAGCGCAAAGAGCGGCGTGTCGTGGCGCGTTTGCAGCGGCGGCGAGGCGTTGATCACCTCGTATTCAAAACCATCGCCGACGACCGCCCGCACTTCGGCCAGGAAGGACTCCGGATCAAAGCCGGGAAGTGTCCGGCCGTCAATCGTCGCCTCGGCCACGCTGGGGATCACGTTGGTCTTGAGGCCCGCGCTCAGGCCGGTGGGCGTGGCCGTGTTGTGCAGCATCGCGAAGAGGAAGCGATAAAGCTCGCGCTGCCGGAAATCGCCAGTGAACACCTCGGCTGCCCCCTCAGGCGACTTGAGTTTCCGCAGCGCCTCGCCCGCCGGCCCGCCCAGGGCCGCGCCGGCCGCGTCGAGGAACGCGGCGGCGGCATCGCACAAATGGTAGGGTAAGCCGCGCGAGGCCAGGCGCTCTACCGCGCGGGCCAGGTGCACGACTGCGTTGTCGTCGTGCGGCCTCGAGGCATGGCCGGGCCGGCCTTTGGCGCGCAGCTTGATCCAGCACGTCCCTTTCTCGGCCACCTGGATCGTGTAGAGGCGTTTGCCATGGAAGTCCCAATTGTAACCGCCTGACTCGGTGAGGCCGAACTCCGCGCGAATCAGATCGGGATGATGCCGCACCAGCCACAGGAGGCCGCAACTGTCCTCGCCGCCAATCTCCTCGTCCGCCGTCGCCGCCAGGATCACATCGCGCTTGAGCGCCACGCCCTGGCGCTTGAGCAGCAGAAAGACCATCAATTGCTGGGCGACCGTGCCTTTCATGTCCACCGCGCCACGCCCCCACACGTAGCCGTCGGCCACTTCCCCGGCAAACGGCGGGTGCGTCCAGTGCTGCGGCTCTGCCGGGACGACATCGGTATGGCCGTAGAGCAATAATGGCGGGGCCTCGCCCGCGCCTTTCAAGCGCGCCATCACGTTGCCCCGCTTCGGCGCGGATTCGAATACCACCGGCTCGATACCTTCGGACCGCAGCACGCCCGCGATGTAATCAACGGCGAGCATCTCGTTGCCCGGCGGATTGACCGTTTCCCGGCGGATCAACTCTTGTAAATGGCGGACGATTTCATCGGTGATAGCAGGCCAATTCGGTTCAGTCATCACTGTTTCCTTAGAAAATGTTTCGGGGTAAACACTAGAAAACCTGCAAACTGAAACCCGATTATAATCCCTCCACCTATGCCCACCTCTGACCCTATCCCTGCCGTATCATCGCCCGTTTTCACCTGCCCCCTATGCCAGGCCTCTGCCGGCCCCCGCGACATCACCGGTCTGAACTGCGGTATCAGCCTGGCCCTGGCCACGGCGCTCGCCGAGCGGCAGGTGCTGTCGGCCATGCCCGAACAGGCCAGCGCACCTCCGGTGGCGGAGGTCATCGCGCCGCGCTTCGGCGAACACCTGCTAAACAATGGCTACATCTGAGCTTCCGATTGGGCATCTTGGATGAGCCGACGGTCGTCACTCCGCCCGAGCGTTGGATTGGCGCTCATCGCTATTGGCCTTGTCCTCTACGCCCAGCGTGCGACGCTCAGCCGGTGGGCTTTCGACCTCACTGGCGAAGAGCAACCATTCGCACAGATGAACGGCCTGCTGGGCCTGGCCGCCGATCTGATCCGCCCGCCCTTAGACCTTCGTCCCGAAGTCCCCATCGAATACAACGGCGTCAACCCGTTCGGCATTAACACCTTCCTGCAGCAGGAAGTGGAGCCTTCCAAGCGCGAACGTCAGGCGCAACTCATCGCGGAGGCAGGCTTCCACTGGATCCGGCAGGAATTCCCGTGGTACGACATCGAGATCAGCGGCAAGGGGAACTTTGAAGACTGCCGCTTTCCGCCATGCAAATCCGCGTGGGACAAGTACGATCATATCGTGGGCCTCGCCGAGGCCTACGGGCTGGAGATCATCGCCCGGCTCTCGTCCCCGCCAGCATGGTCGCGCAACGATGGCGCGGCCCGCGGGGACTTCGCGCCCCCGGATAACTTCGCCGACTTCGCCGATTACGCCGCCGCCGCCGCCGAACGCTACCGCGGGCGCATCCGCCACTACCAGATCTGGAACGAGCCGAACATTTACCCCGAGTGGGGGAATCAGCCCTCTGACCCCGAGGCCTACACGCGCCTGCTGTGCGAGACCTACGCCCGCTTGAAGACCGTGGATCCGGCCAGCGTGGTGCTTTCGGGCGTCCTCGCCCCGACCAGCGAACTGGGCGCGCTGAATGAATTCGGCGGGGACAACGTCAACGACTTCGTCTTCCTCCAGCGCATGTACGCGGCGGGCGCAAAGGACTGTTTCGACGTCCTCTCGGTGCAGGGCTACGGCCTGTGGAGCGGCCCGACCGATCGCCGGATGCGCCCGATCATCCTCAATTATGGCCGCAATCAATTCATCCGCGATATCATGGTGAAGAACGGCGACGCGCACAAGGCCATCTGGATCGCGGAGATGAACTGGAACGCCGTCCCGCCCGACGGCGGCATTCCGCCGAATTACGGCCAGGTCACCGAGGCGCAACAGGCCCGTTACGCGCCGCTGGCCTACCAGCGCGCCCAGGCGGAGTGGCCGTGGATCGGCGTCAACACCTTTTGGTTTTTCAAGCGCGCCGACGACTCGGAGAAAAGTCAGGCGTGGTATTACTTCCGCATGGCCGAGCCAGACTTCACCCTCCTGCCCGTCTACGACGCGATGAAAGCATACACCCACCAACTCCCTGTCATGTATCCCGGCTGGTTTCAGGAAGATCACTGGGCTGTGCATTGGGATGAAAGGTGGGAGTCAGCCGATGGTGAGCGCTTCTGGTTCGGCCGCGCCAGGCTGACGGAGGCCCCTGGCGCCTCGGCGTGGTTCGTGTTTGCGGGGACTGACCTGCTCCTCTCCACCATGCGCCACCCGGATGGCGGGAGTCTGACCATCCGGGTGGATGGTCAGACTCACACGCTTGACCTGCGCTCGACGGATCACGAAGTCCCGCTAACCCTCCCCGTTGCGCGCAACCTGCGCGACGGGCAGCATTACGTGGAAATCGTGAACGCGCGCGGCGGCAATTTCGTGGATGGCTTCGTCGTCCGCCGCGCGCCTGATCGGACTGGCCCGCTTGCCGGAGTGTTTGTTCTCGCCTTCATCGTCTTCTGGTTCGCGGCGCGGACGAAGGACGCTAGACGCTAGACGAAAGCGGCTGCATCCTTCCGCCTTCGGCCTTTCCCATGCGCTCCTCCCCTGCTCCGCGCTACCTCCACCAGTCGGCCCTCCTCCTCGCCTTGCTCCTCGCCGCCTGGCTGCGGTTCTATCGCATCGAATATCAGAGCTACTGGAACGACGAGGGCAACTCGCGGGCGATGACCGCGAAGAGCGCGGGAGATATTCTCCGCGCGGCGGCGGCGGACATTCACCCGCCAGCGTATTATCTCATGCTCAAAGCCTGGGCTGCGTTCGCCGGCGAATCTGAGCTTGCGCTCCGGGGTTTCTCCGCGCTCACCGGCGTCCTCCTGGTCGCCCTGCTCTACCGGCTGGGGCGGGAATATTTCGACGCGCCGGCCGGGATCGCCGCCGCCCTCCTCAGCGCGTTCAACCCTTTCCTCGTCTACTATGGTCAGGAAGCACGCATGTACAGCCTGCTCGCCGCCCTGAGCGCGGCCTCTTTCCTGCTTTTCTCCGTGTGGCTCCGCTCCACCCGCCCTCCCCCCTCAACCTCCTACGGAACACGCAATCCGCAATACGCCCCCCGCCCCACATCCTTGGGATTTGGCCGTTTGGATTTGGGATTCGCCTATTGCCTCCTCTCCGCCCTCGGCCTCTACACCCACTACGCTTTCCCCTTCGTCCTCGCCGCTCAAAACCTGGCGGCGCTCGGCGGATTGCTTGCCCACCGCCGCGGCGACTGGCGCAAACGCCTGGGCCGGTGGATCGGCCTGCAACTGGTCACTTTTTTGCTTTTTATTCCCTGGCTCCCCGCCGCCTATCGCCAACTCACCACGTGGCCCTCAGCCCGTGAGTTTCATCCGTTCTTCTCCGCGCTGGCAGAGGCCGCCCGTTTTCTGGCCTTTGGACGCACGATAAAAACAGACGAGGTGAGGCTGGCGCTCGCGGGGGTCGGGGTGCTGCTGCTCCTCGGCCTCTGGCGCGGAGGCCAAACGATCACCCCGCTCATTTGGCTCGTCGTCCCGACCGGGCTGACGGTGGGCTTCGGGCTTTTGGGTGAGGCCTTCTCAAAATTCCTGCTCGTCGCCGTCCCGCCGTTATGCCTGATGATGGGCAATGGGTTGGTGATCATGCCCAGGCCTCGATACGCCATACGCAGCGCGCAATACGCAAGATTGACTCAGGCGATCAGATTAGTATTGAGCACCGTTGGGATCTGGCTGTTGGGATTTGGGACTTTCCAATCCCTCACCAACCTCTACTTCAACCCCGCCTATTTCCGCGACAACTACCGGGGCATTGAGCAATACCTCCGGCGCGTCGAGCGTCCGGGGGACGCGATCATCACCATCTCGCCCAATCAAATCGAAGCCTTCGGCTACTATCACCGCTCGGGCGCGGAGGTGTTCCCGCTCCCGCACGCCCGCCCGCTGGACCAAACGGCCACCACTGCGGCGCTCGCGGATATCGCGGCGAAGCACGCGCGCATCTTCGTCCTCTACTGGGGCGACGAGCAGGCCGACCCCGATCACTTTGTCGAAACCTGGCTGAACGCCAACACCTTCAAAGCCGGGGATGAGTGGTACGGCTCGGTGCGGCTGGCAACCTACGCCGCAACGACCCCGGCCAGGGAAATTGCCGTTCCCGTGGGCGCGAGATTCGGCGGCATTACCCTCGATGGGTACACGCTCAAGTCGAGCGCCTTATCCCCCGGCGACTTCCTGCAAATCACCCTGTTCTGGCGCACGGACAGCGCGCTCAAAGAGCGATATAAAGTATTTGTGCATCTATACGCCGCGCTCGACGCGCCCCCGGCGGCCCAGCAGGATGGCGAGCCGGGCGGCGGGCGGAACATCACCACGAGTTGGGAACCGAGCAAACAATACGCCGATAATCACGGCGTGTTCCTGCCCGCTGATCTGGCCCCTGGAGACTACACACTGATGATCGGCTTATACAACCTGATTGACGAGAAGCGCTTGCCGATCACACTAGGCGGCGAAAGCGTCGGGGACCGATTGAAGTTAGAGACAATCACGGTGAAATGAAGCGTAGCGCGATTCCGTGTTCCGTTTGCATCTGTGACAGACCACGCACCGCGTCACGGTTCATCAGGAGGCCATATGATTCTCGTTACTGGAGCATCCGGGTATCTCGGCAGCCACATCACCCGGCGGCTGGCGGAGGCGGGCCAGGCCGTGCGCGCGCTGGTGCGCAGCCGGGCCTGGGCCGAGGCCGAAGGGCGGCTGGCCGGTCTGAATGTCGAGTGGGTAGAGGGCGACGTCACCAGGCCGGAGACGCTGCGGGACGCGGTCCAAGGAGCCGAGGCCGTCATCCACACCGCCGCCATCGCCATCGAAAAGGGCGGGCGGCGTTACGAAGACATCAACTACCAGGGCACGGTCAACGTCGTGGACGCGGCGAAGGCGGCCGATGTCAAGCGGTTTATCTACATCAGCCAGTTGGGCGCGGATTCAAAGCTGCCCTACCGCTTCCTCGCCTCGAAGGGCAAGGCCCAGGAGCACGTCGCCGCTTCCGGGCTGGCCTGGACAGCCCTGCGCCCTTCGGTGATGTGGGGGCCGGAGGACGAGTTCGCCAACTCGTTCGCCCGGCTCATCCCGCTGACGCCGATCTTCTTCCCGATCATCGGCGACGGGCAGGCCAGGTTCCAGCCGGTGTGGGTCGAAGACGTGGTGACGGCCGTGGTCAAATCCCTCGACGACGCTTCGACGATCGGGCAGGCGTTTGACCTGGGCGGGCCGGAGGTGCTCACCATCCTCGATATCGAGCGGCGCACCCTCAAAGCGCTTGGCGCCGGGCGCGTGATGATCCCCTTCCCCATCCCACTGCTCCGCATCCCGGTCATGCTGATGGGCCTGGTCTTCCCTGCGCCGCCCGTGACCACGAGCCTGCTCGACCTGCTGAAGGTGGACAACACCGTGAAGGACAACGCCCTCGGGCGGTTCGTGGCTCAGCCCAGACCGTTCACCGCCGAGAACGCCGCGCCCTACATGCGCCGCTTCACCCTCGGGAACACGCTGCGGCAGTTCTTCGGCCAACCCGTGAAATCAAGTTAGACCTCATATGCCATAGACTTTATTTGAAAGAGGGGGCGGTAGCATCCTGAGCGGAGCGCCGCGCTTTTGGGCACGTAGTCGAAGGATGCGGGTAATCACCAGGAAGTATCCGTTGACTCCAGAGACAAGTCCATATACGATTGAGGCCATGAGTTGGATCAAGGTTCTATCCCAATCCGAACTACCTGAAGGGTCGCGGCGCGTGGTGCGCGCCAGCGGCCGTTCCATCCTGCTCATCCGCAACAAGGGCAAGCTCTGGGCCATCCAAAGCTCTTGCCCGCACATGGCCTGGCCGTTGCAGTTTGGCCGGCTGACCGGGGACGAGGGCATCGTCTGCGCCCTGCACCACAGCGCGTTTGACCTGAACACGGGCGATGTCAAAGACTGGAGCCCCTGGCCGCCCGTCATCGGGCCAATGCTTCAGAACGTCTCGCGCCGGAAGGCCCTGCCCATCTACCCGGCTCGCGTGCAAGATGGAAGTATCTGGGTGGACGTGCCGGAGGCGTGAAATCGAGTCGCTTATTTTTCCAACTCACCCAGCCTTTGCCACATCCTCACCCGCCACACACCCCCATCGGATACCCCATCATCTTCGCCACATCCCCCAAAATACAAGGCGAAGCGTGGGGTATAATTTTAACGGCTTACGGAAAGGAGGTCGAAATGGTCACGCATGTGCAAGGGGTTATCCGGGGGAAACACATAGAATTAGAACACGAGACAGGGTTGCCATCCGGCTCAATTGTGATGATACGGATTGAACCGAAGGGCCTGTCCTTAGAAGAAAAGCGGCGGCTGGTAATGTCGCTGTGCGGCGCTTGGGCCAGTGACGCCAGCTTAGGGCCTATCTTTGCGGAGATTGAGCAACAACGCGCTCTAAGCATGCCTCGCGAAGTTAATTTCCATGCGCCATCTTGATACCAGCGTCGTCATTGACTATCTGCGCGGCAACCAAACGCTTGCTGCCCGGCTTGTGGCTTACCTGCCCGAAGTCGCCATCAGTTCGCTGGTGCTTGCCGAATTGCTGTATGGGGCACAACGCAAAACACTTCGAGAACATTGAGGGCTTACGATTGGAAGATTGGCTGGCCTGATCTCACGGACTCTCCGCCCCGTTTCCTTTTCTTATCCTCCAGCCCGCCCCCGCCGGATACCCGGCCATCTTCGCCAGGTCGCCCGCGACGCGGATGACTGGAATGTAGGCCAGCGCCTTTAGCTTGTCGGGCGGCGAGAGTCCCTTCAGTTTCGGCCAGATGCGCCGGAGGGGCAGGCGAATGTAGGCCAGCCCGGCGATCACGCCCAACAGCCACAGCCACGGGCTGACGGTGAGCGCGGCGTAAATCCCTAAGGGCGCGGCAACCAGGTAAGTGAAGTAACGCAGCGCATGAATGCGCGGGAACAGGTTTGCCTTGCCGTCGCCTCGCGCATACAGGTAATATTGCCGGGCGAACACGCGCAGGCTTCCGCGGGGGCGGAAATGCACGATGGCCTCCGGCGCGAACACGAACGGGCCGTACCTCTCCCGCAGGCGCAGGTCGAAGACCACGTCTTCGGAATAGTCGAGCCACTCAGGATAGCCGCCCACCGCCTCCCACGCCTCCTTCCGAAACGCCACGCTCCGGCTGGAAGGCAGGTAAGTCTGTGGGTTTACCTCCCGCGCCTCAGGTAGGACCGTCGCGCCCATCGCCAGCTCAAAGACAGTCTGGGGGTCGGAGTGGAAAAAGCCGGCGACGATTTGAGGATTGACGATTGGCGATTGGCGATTGCTGATTTGATCAAAGGGGGCAATTAATCTCTCTAACCAGTCTGGATCACAGCGCACGCCCGCGTCGGTCACGGCGATGATCTGGCCGCTCGCGGCGCGGATGGCGGCGTTGCGCCCCTGCGAGATGTTCGCCCCCGGCGCCGCAAAGACCTTCAGCGGCAGCCGATCTTCGTACTCGCGGATCACCGCCACCGTGTTGTCCCGCGATCCCCCGTCGGCGATCACGACTTCGTCCGGCGGGCGCGACTGCGCGGCAAGCGAGTCCAGCACCGCGCGGATGGCCTCCCCTTCGTCGAGGACGGTCATGATGACGGAGGCTTTCATCGGGCGGGATTATAGACTGAATGGGAGAGTAGAGGTTGGAGATTAGAGTTTGGGGTTTGAGGTTTGGGATTTAGATTTTCCTCATTTATCATTTCCCCATGTCAAACCCATACCCTATCCTCGAATTCGATCCCACCCGCGAGGCGATCATCGAGCCGGGCCGCCTGGTCAAGCCGATTGACGCGCCGGAGCACTGCGTCGTCTGCTTCTTTCAGGAAGTGATCGCCAAAGTGTGCGGCGACGGCCAGGCCGAGATTCTGGCGCAGAGTAGTTGGGAGCACGGCACACATACGGTTTACGAAATTGCGTGGAAGGGCCAACGCCTGGGCGTCTTCCATCCCGGCGTGGGTGCGCCGATGGCCGTGGGGCTAATGGAGGAGGTCATCCCGCTGGGCTTCAAGAAGTTCATCGCCTGCGGGGGGTGCGGCGTGCTCGACAAAGAGATCGCCGTCGGGCATCTCATCGCACCCACCGTCGCCGTCCGCGACGAGGGGACCTCGTATCACTATCTGGCGCCGGGGCGCGAGGTGAGCGCCAGCCCCGAAGGCGTGGCTGCCGTCGAGCGGGTCTTGCAAGCGCACCACGCCCCCTACCTCGTCGGCAAGACGTGGACGACGGATGCGCCCTACCGCGAGACGCTCGCCAAAGTGCAGCGCCGCAAATCCGAGGGCTGTGTCGTGGTCGAAATGGAATCGGCGGCCTTCTTTGCCCTCGCGCAGTTCCGGGGCGTGACGTTCGCGCAAATCCTGTACGGCGGCGACGACGTGAGCGGCGATCACGAGTGGGACAACCGCGCCTGGCAGTCCCAAACCCCTGTGCGCGAGAAGTTGTTCTGGCTGGCGGCGGAGGCGTGCTTGAGTCTATAACAATGCTTGAACTCACCATCACCTCCCTCTCTCACGCCGCCGAAGGCATTGGCCGCCACGAGGGCCGCGCGATCTTCGCCCCCTTTGCCTTGCCGGGCGAGACCGTGCGGGTTGAGATCGTCACGGAGAAGAAGAATTTCGCCCGCGCCCGGCTGCTGGAAATCATCACCCCCTCGCCCGAGCGCGTGGCCCCCCGCTGCCCGCATCACTTCTCGCTAGAGGCTCCCCCCTCCCCCGTCGAGGACGGGGGAGAGCCCCCTACGCTTCGCTCCGGGGGGGCTTCGCACGGGTCAGGGGTGAGGGGGTTGGGAGCCTGCGGCGGCTGTCACCTCCAGCACCTCGCCTACCCCGCTCAACTCAAATTCAAGCAGCAGACCCTGGTCGAGCAGCTCACGCGCGTCGGCGGATTCGCCGATCCGCCTGTGCGCCCGACCCTGCCTTCGCCCGCGCCGTTCAACTACCGCAGCCACGTCCAGTTCTCGCTCACGCCCGCAGGGCAGTTGGGCCTCCGCGCGGCGCACTCGCACGAGGTTATCCCCATCCACGAATGCCACCAATTGCGGCCTCCACTCGCCGAACTCTTCCCGCAGGTCAAAATTGATCCCGACTACGCGCCTGAGATCGAGCGCATCACTCTGCGCCTGGGCGCGGAAGATGAAATGCTCGTCGTCCTTGAGAGCGACGCCGATGCGCCCGAGATGGAGCTCGATCTCCCGGTCTCAGCCGCTCTGCTCCGGCCTGACGGCGCGGCCCTGACCCTGGCCGGGGACGATCACCTCGTCGAAACCGTGCGGGGCCGGACGTTTCAGGTCTCGGCGGGGTCGTTCTTCCAGGTCAACATCCCGGTTGCGGAGCAGATGGTCGAGTTCGTGTTGAGCGGCCTCGCGCTCCGGGGCGGCGAGACCGTCCTCGACCTCTACTGCGGCGTCGGCCTGTTCTCGGCGTTCATCGCGCCCATCGCCGGGCGCGTGATCGGCGTCGAAGCCTATGCGCCCGCCGTGAGCGATGCGGCGGTCAACCTCGACGAGTTTGAGAACGTGGAGATCTATGAAGCCCCCGCCGAGGACGTGCTGCCGGGTTTGAATCTCAGCCTCGACGCTGTGGTGCTCGACCCGCCGCGCACTGGTTGTGCGCCTGCCGTCGTGGAGGCCCTCGCGGCCTCCCGCGCCTCCCGCCTCGTCTACGTCTCCTGCGACCCGGCCACCTTTGCCCGCGACGCCAGACGCCTGGCCGCCGGGGGTTATGTCCTCGAATGGGTCCAACCCCTCGACATGTTCCCGCAAACTTACCACGTCGAATGCGTGGCGAAATTCGGCCTTCAGCCCAAAATCTGAAATCACTCATCCCCAATCTCCAATCTCTAATCTCCAATGACCAATTCCCCCCTTGACGCCCTCCCCCCTCCCATCTACAATCCGCGCACCTTCTGACGGCTGTCAACTGTCTACTGATTTCTAATGTCCATCAGCACCGGCCCCATCCTCATCGTCGAAGATATCGCCTCGGTTCGCGAGTTGATCGAGATTCAGCTTAAACTGCGCGGCTACAACGTCGTCAGCGCGCGAGACGGGCAGGAAGCGTTGGACTTCATCGCCAAAGAACGGCCCGCCGTCGTCCTGACGGACATTCTCATGCCGCGCGTGGACGGTTTCGCGCTCGCCCACAAACTCCGCACCAACCCGCAGACTTCGGCCATCCCCATCATCTTCCTCTCGGCCACCTACGTCTCCGCCGAGGACGAGCGCTTCGCGCTAGGGCTGGGGGCCATGCGGTTCCTGCCCAAACCCGTCAACACCGACGAACTGCTGATCGCCGTCGCCGACGCGCTCACCGGGCAGGCCCACTCCGGCCCGCCCATGTCTGAAAGAGACTTCTACACCGGTCACCGCCAGCGGCTGGAAAGCAAGCTCCGGCAAAAGGCGCAGCAGATCACGCGCAACAAGGAGCAGCTGGGAACCCTGCCCGAAGAGCAGCGTGAGACTTACCGCCGTCTCATCGCCGAGGCCCAGCAGCATTACGACGAGATTCAGCGCGAGTTGGCGGTGCTGGTCAAAGTTTTGCAGGAACTGAGCCAGGAACAGGACAAGCATGAGGCCGCGCCTCCACCGCCGGACGTTTCTTAAACTCAGCGCCGCCCTGGGCGCCGCCGCCTACCCCCTCGGCTCCGCTCAGGACGCGCTCAAATCGGCAGAGGGGCCGGCCATTGCCTC
>Ga0209751_10003684_pt1 | contig 14828 bp, 14 predicted proteins | sample RifCSP13_1_FD_184019 | JGI IMG/M metagenome (GOLD analysis project Ga0209751, IMG submission 184019) | Soil microbial communities from Rifle, Colorado - Rifle CSP2_sed 13_1 (SPAdes) (version 2) | ecosystem: Environmental > Terrestrial > Deep subsurface > Rock core/Sediment | place: Rifle... | reverse complement strand
CCAATGATGCATCACGCGTCCGGTGAACTCCGGCACCGTTCCGGTGGTCCTGATCTCCTCCCGGACCAGCCAGGTGAACTCGTGCAGCTTTCGGGTGTCGCCCTCCGCGCAGATGAGCGCGCCGGCGGGTTGCATCACGCCCGTCCGTCGTATCAGCGCCTCGACCTCGGGCGGCGCGACGTCGCGGATCGACGCATAGGCCTCAAAGACCGCCCCCGCCGCGCCGGACCGGGTACCGTCGGGGAAGGCGCGGTGAGCTGCCCGATGAGGTGCGCCGCCGGACCCCCGGCTCAGGCGGACCGTGGGGATGACCCTGCCGAGTCGCTCGCGCATGGCCTCCGCCGTCTTGGCCAGGCCCGACAGATTCTCGACCACGCGGCCCAGCGCGGTCACGGCCGCGTCTTCGTCCTGGATGTGGCCATAGTAGATGCACAGCAGTTGCCGCTCGGGCCAGAACGCCACCGTCCCGGGAGTCAGGTCACTCACGCGCCGGAGGTGTTCAACTTCAAGGAACAGGGGGAGGTGGAGGTAGAATTCGTGTCCGGCGATCTTTGCGTAGTGCGCCGTGGTGGTGACAGGCAGCAGCGAGTCCAGCGCCGCGCAGGTCATGGGCGCGGACTGTGGATCAAGCGCGGCGAGCGCCGTGGTGCCGTCGAGCGATACGTTGACCGTCCAGAGGCTCAAGATTGGCCCCTCTCCCCTCGGGCGGCTAGGTTCGTGCCGGGGTGTGGTAGTCCTTCAATATGCTCATCGTATTCTGTTACCAATTCAATGGGAGAAGCGACATGGCCCGACGCAGGCGGTCTGATCGCGTGGAGAAGCCGGGCGACCATCTCGCCGAGAAGCTGCGCCTGCTGCGCCAGGAGCGGAGGATGACCCTCGTCCAGCTCTCGAAGCGCGCCGGGGTGAGCGTCAGCTTTCTCAGCCAGCTTGAGCGCGGCACCAACCAGGCCTCGATCGAGACCTTACGGCGGATCGTCCAGGCCCTGGAGGTTCCGCTGTTCCACGTGTTCCTCGACGAACACGAGGATCCGCTCGTCGTCCGCCGGGCGGAGCGCAAGCGGATGGCCTTTCCCGGCTCCGAGGCGGAGTACGAGCTGATTTCTCCGGATCTCAAGCGCAGGATGGAACTTGTCCTAATCTCGCTCCAACCCGGCCGCAGTACCTTCAAAGCGGCCTTCAGCCATCCCGGTGAGGAGTGTGACTACGTGCTCGCGGGAACCGTGCGATTCGAGATCGGCGGACGGGCGGAAGTGCTGCAGGAGGGCGACGCGATCTACTTCGACTGCGGCATTCCGCACCGCTTCGTGAATGTCGGCGGCGTCCAGGCCGTGCTCGTGGCGGCGGTCACTCCTCCGACGTTCTAGCGTCCGGGGCGGAACCGCTCCGGACAGGAGGGGAACGGCCGGTGCGCGCGGTAGGAGGAGCACATGCAGATCATCTACCTGACCTGCCCCAACTGCGAGAACGAATTCTACATCACGGACGAGTTCGCCGGTCAGGGCCGCGACTGGTTCTGCCCGCGGTGCAGCCACATCTTCAAGGAGGAGGAGTCGCTCTCCGCCCCCGGGAAGGGACGGGCGCCGCGGACCACCGGCGCCGCGATGTAGCGCGGCCTTCAGGGAAGCTCCCCCACCAGCACGGCGATCCGCAATCCTCCGGCCGCGTCGGGTGCAATGACGCGCTCGCCGCCCATCTCGACGAGAGGGAGGGCGGCGCAATGCCGTTCGGGGAGACGCAGCGTGATCGCGGAGATTCCCTCGGCGAAAGCGGCCCCACCGGCCGGCCGCACGATGATCTCCCCGCTGCCGACCGGGAAGACGATTCCCTCGTCCATCCCACCGTCCCCGACCGCGGGGAACGTGTCGAGCACCGCAGCGTACACTCGGGCCGCGTCCGGCCGTGACGAAAACACGGACACGCGCGCCAGGCCGGCCGCGGCATTCATGGTCTCGGCGCCGGGGGGAGGGACGCGCGTCGCGCGGGCGGTCACATCCTCAATCAAGAACGGCAGATCCTGCCGATCCGGGAAGGCCAGCTTCCATTCGACGCGCTGCCCATCCGGCCGGAGACGCGCCCCCGGCTGTACCTCTGAGAACGCGATCCCCGAGGCCCGCAGGTGCGCCACCGTACGGTCCAGATCCGCGGCGGCCAGCGCGAACGCGGAGAACTCCCCGGGCCGGCGCATGCTGCCGTCCGGATGGCGCCACAAGCGGTGCGTCGTGGTCTCGCCGTGCCGGATCGCCAGCAGTTCGAGGTAGGTGCCGTCCCCCAGGGGGATGAGGGTGTTCTCGGTGCCCCAGGACGGATGCGATCCGCCGGGGATGACGGTGAATCCGAGCCGTTCGTACCGTGCGGTCTCACCGGCCAGCGGGCCGGAGAGGATGACGATGTGGTCCAGCCCGGTGATCACACGGCCGTCCTAGATGCCGGTCAGGCGCAGGCCGATCGCCTTGCGCTTGTAGCGCTGGTTCATCCCGATGATCGCTGCGGCGAGGCCTTCCAGCGTGCCCGCGGCCCGCAACGGGCCCGCATCGAACGGCCGGAGCCCGAGCGCCTCGATCAACCCGGCAGCCGTGCGCTTCGCATCGGCGTCGTCGCCGCAGTAGAGGACGTCGCCGTCGAGCGGCTCACCGAAGCGGGCAAGCTTCACCGACGAGACGCTGTGGAGGGCCGCGACCACCCGGGCGCCCGGGAGCAGGGCCTGCACCTGCTGGGCGGCGGAGCCGGCCTCCACTACCTCGAGCTCCGGCGGCGCATACTGACGGAGGGGGACGGTCGTGTCGATCACGACCTGGCCTTCCGCCGCCGAGCGGATGTCGGCAAGGATCTGTTCCTGCCCGGCGTACGGGATGGTCAGGACGATCACATCCGCACCGACGGCCGCGGCGCGGTTCGCCGCGCCCGCGATCCGGCTGCCGGGGGCCAGTCCGGCCGCCCGGCCGGCCGCCTCCTCCGCCTTCTCCGCGGCGCGCGACCCGATGGTGATCTCGATACCGGCCTGGGCCCAGCGGACGGCCAGCGGGAAGCCTTCCTTGCCGGTACCCCCGATCACCGCGACGTGCATGTGGGACCTCTCTCGCCCCACCCTTGACAGTGTGGACGGCGATAGCCTATGGTGTTCATAAATGATGAGCTGCGTCCTGTTTCGTCCCTCTCGACGCCGCTCCTCCCCCCGCCGCCGATACTCCGTCGACAGGTGACGTTATGCCGACCAACGCCGAAGCGATAGCCGGGGTGTTGCGCGACGCGGGCGTGACCCGCATCTTCGGCCATCCCGGGGGAGAGATCGTGCTCTTCGTCGAGGCCTGCCGGCGGGTCGGGATCGAGTTCCACCTCATCGCGCACGAGGCCAGCGCGGCGTTCATGGCCGACGTCACCGGACAGATCACCGGGGTGCCCGGGGTGTGTGTCTCAACGGTCGGCCCCGGGGCCACGAACCTGGTGACCGGAGTGGCCAACGCCTTTCTCGATCGGTCCCCGGTCCTGGCCATCTCGGCGCAGGTGTCCGGCCGGCTCGATCCATCATATACGCACCAGCGGCTCGACCTGACCGCTCTCTTTGCACCGATCACCAAGTGGAGCATCACCTTGGACGGCATGGGGACCGAGGAGATCGCCCGCCGGGCGATGGCCCTGGCCCAGGCGCCCCGCCGGGGTCCCGTCCACCTTGCCCTGCCGAGCGATCTCGCCGGGCAGGAGATGCGGGCGGCTCTGCCCACCGTCTCGCTCCCCGACCTCCCGGACACCCCGCCTACTCCGCAGGCGGCGTCCGTCGCCGCCGCGGCGAAAGTCATCGCCGGGGCGCAGCGTCCGGCCATCATCGTCGGGGTGGGAGTGCACCCCGGCCCGGCGGGAGATGCCCTCCGGCGTTTCCTCGACGCCACGCAGCTCCCCTTCTTTGCCACGCCCAAGGCGAAGGGCATCCTCCCCGAGTCGCACGAGCAGTTCGTGGGGATCATCAGCGGAATGGCCGGTGACGAGGCGGTGCTGCGCGCGCTCGACCGCTGCGACCTCCTGGTCGCTGTCGGCTTCGACCCCGTGGAGTGCGACAAGGACTGGTTCGTGCGCCATCGGACTGTCTGCGTGGATGACGTCAGCTTGGCCGGCGGCGGGTACCGGCCCGAGGCGGAGGTGATCGGCGACATCGCGGCCGGTCTCACCCACCTCGGGGCACGTCTCGCGCGCAACCACGCCTGGCGCGCGGACGAGGTCGCGGCGATGCGCGATGATGTCGCCGCCTCGGTGCGCCCTCGCCTCCCCGCGCAGGGCGGTCTCAGCCCGCACGCGGTCCTCGACCGGCTGCGCCAGGCGCTGCCGGTCGACGGTATCGCCGTCTGCGACGTCGGTGCGCACAAGCTCCTGATCGGTCAGGTGTGGCGGACCGACCGCCCGGGCAGCTTCTTCATGTCGAACGGACTGTCGTCCATGGGCTACGGGCTACCCGCCGCGGTGGCGGCGAAGCTCGCCTACCCGGACCGCCCCGTCCTCTGCGTGACCGGGGACGGTGGGTTCTTGATGGTGGTCCACAATCTCGAATACCTCATCCGCGCCGACCTGCCCATCCTTACGGTGGTGTTCTCCGACCGCACGCTGGCCGCGATCTGGGTCTCCCAGCGCCGGAAGCAGGTCGCGCCGTACGGTGTGGAGTTCGGCCGGCCGGACTACGCCGCCCTGGCCCGGGCGTTCGGCGCGGTGGGGCGGCGGGTGGACAATCTCGATGACATCGTTCCGGCATGCACGGAGGCGCTGGCCGCCGGACGGCCCGCCGTGCTCGATGTCACGATCGATCCCGGTGAGTATGTGGATCAGATCTAGGTGGGCGGTCTGACCCGTGGCGAGGTGACCTATGGGAGCGGCGGTTTCTGATCTGCCCGCATTTGTGAAGAAGGGCCGCGCCGTCCAGCGGCTCCAGGAGATGGTGCGCATCCCCGCCGTGGCCGGGGAGGAACGCCCCATGGCCGAGTACGTCGCCGCAGCCCTTCGTGAGGCCGGCTGCACCGCCGTTCACGTGGACGACCACTGGAACGTCCTCGGCATCCTGGGCAAGGAGGCCAGGCCCGCAGTGATGTTCCTGACCCACACCGACGCCGCCCCCGCGGGAAGCATGAAGGATCCCTACAGCGGGACGATCATGGACGGCGAGCGTTTCGGCAAGACGGGCCAGGTGGTCTACGGGCGCGGGGCGTGCGCGCCGAAGGCCGCGGTTGCGGCCATGATCGAAGCCGTGGCCGCGCTGCGCGACGGGGGGATTCCGCTCAAAGGATCGGTCCTGGTCGCCGCAGTGACGAAGGACCTTCGGGCCAACCACGAGGGGATCAGGGAACTCGCGGCGTCGTATCCGCTCGCCGCCGATTTCGTCGTCGCGGGCGAGCCCTCGGACAACCATGTCGTGCTCGGTGCGCGGGGGATCGGCCACTTCGAGGCCCGCTTCCAGGGGAAGCCGGCCCACTGGGGCCGCCCCGCCGACGCGGTCAATCCCCTCTTCGGCGCGGCCGACTTCCTGCTCGCTCTGGAGCATCTGTCCCTTCCGTCGCATGCCGTCCTGGGCGCGGCCAGCGTCTCACCCTTCGAGGCGCGGTCGGACGCCACGCCGCCCAGGTCGCCGCACACGGCCGCGGTGATGTTCGATCGCCGCCTGCTGCCCGAGGAGTCGGTGGAAGCCGTACGCGGCGAGTTTCAGCGCCTCCTGGACGGGATCACCGCGCGGCGGGTGGGACTGCAGGGCGAGATCGCGTATGTGCGGGGGATGTACCCGTATGCCGTATCCGAGACCGCCCCGACGGTGACGCTCCTGCAGCGCGCGGCGCAGGCCGTCTTCGGCCGCATGCTGCCCACGACATACATCACCTTCTCCAGCAACGCGGGGTACACGATCCGCGAGATGAAGATCGACGGCGCGGCCTTCGGTCCGGGCCGCATCGGCGACGTGACGGAGACGGAACACGTCGAGATCGACCGCCTCTATGACGCGGCCGTCCTCTACGCCGCGGCGGCCGCGGTGGGCGCCGGGTAATGGTCCGCTTCCTCACCCGCCGCGCGTTTGGCTTCCTCCCCCTGCTGCTGGCCGTGGCGACGGTGACCTTCTTCGCCCTCGAACTCACTCCGGGTGATCCGGCCGTGCTGATCATGGGTCAGGACGCCACGCCGGAAGGGCTGGCGCAGGTGCGCCGCAGCCTGGGTCTGGATCGCCCGCTGGCCGAGCAGTACGTCCGCTACCTCTGGGGGATCGTCCGCGGCGATCTCGGGCGATCGTTCCGCACGCGCACGCCCGTGACGGAGGATCTCGCGCGCACGTTTCCCGTCACGATGACCCTGGCCGTGGGCGCGACCCTGGTCGCCAGTCTGGTCGGGATCGTCGCCGGCACGATCTCCGCCGCCCGCCCGCACGGCGCGCTGGACTACGTCGTGCGGGTGGGGATCCTCACTGCCGTCTCCGCGCCGGTGTTCTGGATGGGACTGGTGATGATCTACTGGTTCTCGATTCGGTTGGCCTGGTTCCCGGTGTCGGGGTGGGGGACGGTGCGCCATATCATCCTGCCGGTGGCCGCGCTGTCCGCGTTCCCGCTCGCGTCGATCGCCCGGATGACTCGCTCCAGCGTCCTGGACGCGCTCACGCACGACTACGTGCGTACGGCTCGCGCCAAGGGTGTCTCCGATGGGGCCGTGCTCGGCCGCCACGTCTTGAAGAACGCGTTCATCCCGGTGGTCACGGTCATTGCCCTTCAGTTCGGGATCCTCCTGGGAGGCGCCGTGATCACGGAGACCGTGTTCGCCCTCCCCGGACTCGGTCAGCTGGTGGTCACCGCGGTGCTGGCCAGGGACTACGCGATCATCCGGGGGTCGGTGCTGCTCGTGGCCGGGAGCTTTGCGGTGATCAATCTCCTCGTGGACTTCCTCTATGCCGCCCTCGACCCGCGCATCCGGTACGCATGAGAGGGAGATGAACGCCGCGCACGCCCTGCCACTCCAGGTGACCGCCGTCCGGCCGCGCACGCCGTGGCAGTTGTTCTGGACGCGCTTCCGGCGTGATTGGGTGGCCCTCGCCGGTCTGGGCATCATCGTGGTGATCCTGGCCATGGCGGCCGCGGCGCCGCTTGTGCCCTCTCTCAATCCCGAGCTGCAGGATCTGTCGCTCCGGCGCTCGCCGCCAACTCCCGCCCATCCCTTCGGCCGGGATCATCTCGGTCGGGACATCCTTTCCCGGGTGGCCCACGGCGCCCGCTACACCTTCGGCGCCGCGGTGACGGCGACCCTGATCGCGCTCCTCACCGGCGTGGCCTTGGGCCTCGTCGCCGGATACTGGGGCGGGATCGTCGACGACGTCGGCATGCGCGTGGTCGAGGTGCTGCTGGCCTTTCCGTACCTCCTGCTCGCCATCCTGATCGTGGCGATCCTGGGGCCCGGGCTCGGCAGTGCCACGGTCGCCGTCGGCATCACGAAGATCCCCCACTATGCCCGCGTCACCCGGGCTGCGGTGCTGTCCCTGCGGCACAGCGACTACGTGGATGCCGCACGAGTCATCGGGGCCACGGACGCGGGCATCATCACCCGTCACATCCTGCCTAACACCATGGCGCCGATCCTCGTCCTGGCCACGGTTGGGCTGGGCGCGGACGTGCTCTCCATCGCCGGGCTCGGTTTCCTCGGTCTCGGCGCGCAGCCGCCCACCGCGGAGTGGGGGCTCATGGTGAGCGAGGGCCGGTCCTACCTGTTCGAAGCGTCCCACATCATCGTGTTCCCGGGTGTCTTCCTGATGCTGCTCGTCCTCGGCTTCAACCTCATGGGGGACGGACTGCGGGATGCCCTGGATCCGAGGCTGCGGAGGAGGTGACGGCGTGGCGGCGACCCGCGTGACGTTCGGCCTCGGCCTGCTCCCCCACTATCCTCCGGACCACTTCGTCCGGCTCGTGCAGCGGGCGGAGGCCCGGGGCTTCGACTGCATCTGGGTGCCCGACGAGCGCTTCTATCGGGAGTGCTATGCCTACCTCACCTTGTGCGCCATGAACACTACCCGGGTGCGGATGGGGCCGTGCGTCACGGACCCCTACACGCGTCACCCCGCGCTGACGGCGATGGCGATGGCGACGGTGGACGAAGCCTCGGACGGCCGCGCCGTGCTCGGCATCGGCGCCGGCGCGAGCGGCATGGAGGCCCTCGGCATTCCCCGCACCAAGCCGGCCGTCGCCCTGCGCGAGGCCGTCGCTCTGATCCGCTCGCTGTGGCGGGGGGAGGAGGTCACCGTCGAGGGGGAGGTCATCTCCTTCACGAAGGGCCGGCTCAACTTCACGGCGCGAGAGGACATCCCCATCTACATCGCCGGGCGCGGTCCGAGGATCCTCGAGCTCGCCGGCGAGATCGCGGACGGGGTGATCGTCGGCGCGCTGGCCTCGCCGCCCACCCTGGGGTATGCCATGGCGCACATCGAGAAAGGCCGCCGCCGGCGCGCCGAGCCCGGGCCCGCGCAGGAGATCGTCTTGTGGCTGCACACGGCGATCGGCCCGGCCGCCGCCGCGGCGCGCGATGCAGTGCGGCGCATCGTCGTCGGCGTGCTCATCTCCTCGCTGCCGGTGCTCGATGAGTTGGGCGTCGCCCTCCCGGCTGACCTGCGGGAGCGCCTGGGGCACATCACCTACGGCGTGGAGTCCAAGGAGATGATCGAGGCCGCGGCGCTGGTGCCCGACGACGTGCTCGTCCACTTCACGATGGCCGGCGACGGGGCGTTCTGCCGCGATCGGGTGGACGCCCTGGCCCGCGCCGGCGTGACGCACGTGGCGGTCCTGCCCTGGCTGGTGCCGGGCCAGAGCATCGAGGATTTCGTGGATGTATTCGCAGATGAACTCATCGCGCCGCGCTGAGCGCGGGCGCGATCTCGTAAGGAGGCGATACTGATGAGGGGATTGTGGCGAGGCCTGGTCGTGATGGTCGTCCTGGTCCTGCTGCTGGGCGGCACCCTGTTCGCCGCGCCCGGCCAGCAGCCGCAGCGGGGAGGACGGATCGTGATCGCCGTGGGGACGGACGTCCTCACCTTCGATCCGCACAACTACCGGGCCACGACCGATATCATCGTGGACCGGCTGATCTACGACACGCTGGTCACGCTGGACATGCAGATGCGTCTGCGCCCGAACCTGGCCGTCCGCTGGCTGAACCTCGGGCCGACGGCATGGCGGTTCGAGCTCCGCCGGGGCGTCACGTTCTCCGACGGCACGCCCCTCAACGCCCGCGCCGTGAAGACGAGTCTCGAGCGCGCGGCGCGGGCGCCCCGCGCGGCCGGCTTCGTCGGCGCCATCTCCCAGGTGGACGTCGTCGACGAGTTCACGGTGATCATCAATACCAGCCGGCAGTTCGCCCCGCTGCTGAACCACCTGACGAGCCCCGTGGCCGGCATCATCAGCCCGGCGGCGCTCGACCGGTTCAAGGAACAGATCGACCGCAATCCCGTTGGGAGCGGTCCGTACATCCTCAAGGAGTGGGTCCCCAACCAGCGGACGGTGCTGGTGCCCAACCCGACCTACTGGGGAAAGGCGCCGTACATCGAGGAGGTCGTATTCCGGCCGATCGGCGATGAGAGCACGCGGTACCTGGCCTTCCGCGGCCGGGAGGTGGACGTCCTCTCCGACCCGCCGCCGCACCTGCTGGGTCAGCTGAAGCGGGATCCCACGGTAGAGGTCCTGCTCAGCCCCGCGACGCGGGACTTCCGCATCGGGTTCACCGTGAGCCATCCCACGCTCCAGGACGTCCGGATCCGGCGGGCCATCGCCCTGGCCGTGGACCGCGCGTCCCTGGTCAAGTTCGTCGCCGAGGATCTGGCCCGGGAGGCCACCTGCGGCGTCATCCCGCCGGAGTTGATGCGCACCAACCCCTGCGTGAGCATCGAGTACGATCCGCAGCGGGCCCGCGCGGTGCTGGCGGAGGCGGGCAAGGCCGGCGGCCTGGACCTCGACCTCTGGACCCCCGAAGGGCGTTATCTCCGCGACAAGGCCATCGCCGAGGCGATCCAGCAGCAGCTCGGCCGGGTGGGTATCCGGACGCGGCTGCGGGTCGTGGAGTGGGGGGCGTATCTGGACGCACTCGGCCGCCGCGAGGGGCAGGCCTTCATCATCGGGTGGGGCTTCACGACCGGTGATCCGGCCACGGCGATGCGGCAGAACTTCTGGTCCCGCAGCGCGTTCAACTACTCCGACTACAAGAACGCGGAGCTCGACCGGATGCTCGACGAGGCGGAGGCCGAGTTCAATCCCGCCCGCCGGGCGCAGATCTACCAGCGCATGACGGAGATGCTCTTCGTGCGCGACGTCGTGGGCAAGGAGATCTACCACAAGAACAACATCTACGCCGTCCGCCGGCGCGTCCACAACTTCGGCGCGCACCCCCTGGAGCTGGTGGATCTCACCGACACCTGGGTCGAGGGACGCTAGATGCCGGCGCTGGACGGCATGACGCTCTTCCCGCGTGAGGAGTACGCGGCCAGGCTGGGCAAGGCCCGCGAGGTCATGGAGCGCACCGGCCTGGCCGCGCTCTTCCTGACCGGCCCGAAGAACCTCACCTACCTGACCGGCTACCGGACGAACCTCTTCAGCAGCACGTTCCGGCCGTTCACGGCGGTGATCCCGCTGGCGGGCGACCCCGTGCTGCTCCTCCCGAACTTGGAGGAAGGGCTGGGCCGAGGCACCTGCTGGTTCGCCGACATCCGGATTTGGGGCGGCGGCGCGGAGGCCAAGGATCCGCTGACCCTCGCCGCCCAGGTCTTCAAGGAGAAGGATCTCGCCGAGGCTCGCGTCGGGATCGAGCGGGGCATGGGGCACCGGCTGGGAATGACGCTCGATCAGTTCGACGACCTGCGGCGCCTTCTTCCCGCGGTGACCTGGGCGGACAGTGGGGCCCTCCTCTGGGAGCTGCGCATGGTGAAGTCACCGGCCGAGGTCGCCTACATGCGGCGCGCCTGCCGGATCACGGATCAGGCGATCGGCGCCGCGGTCTCCCTGGCCCGGGAAGGCGTCAGCGAGGTGGAGCTGCAGGTGGCGATGGGCGAGACGATGATGCGCGAAGGCGCGGATACGATCCGGTCGCTCACGGTGGCCTCCGGGCCGCAGCGGTACGCCATGTTGAATCCGCCGGCCTCGGACCGGCGGCTGCGCCGGGGCGAGATGGTGAACTTCGACGTGGGCGCGATCTACCGCGGGTACCACGCGGACCTGACGCGGGGGTTCTTCATCGGCGAGGCCTCGCCGCGGCAGCGTGAGTTCTACCAGGCCGCCCTCGAGATCTTCAACGAAACCTGCGAGGCCGTCCGGCCCGGGGAGACCTTCCACGACGTGGATCACGCGGCGGAAGAGGCGATCACACGGCGCGGCTACCGCGAGTACATGCTGCACCGCACCGGCCACAGCGTGGGTACCGAGGTCCACGAGCATCCGTCCATCGGCCCGGGCGAACGAACGGCGCTGGTGCCCGGCATGGTCTTGGCCATCGAACCCGGCATCTACGACTTCAGCATCGGCGCGTTCCGGATCGAGGACAACGTCGTCGTCACGGAGCAGGGCTGCGAGCTGCTGTCCAACGCGCCGCGGGAGTTGATCATCCGGTGACGCTCGCCGGCGTCGGCGTCGGATTGCTCGGGGACCGGCCCGTCACCGAGCTGGTGCGCGCGGCGCGGGAGGCGGAAGCCGCCGGATGTGAGGGCGTGTGGGTGCCCGACGAGCGCTTCTTCCGCGACCCGTACGCCACGCTGGCGGGCATCGCCTCCGGGACGCGGCGGGTTCATGTGGGGCCGTGCGTGACCGATCCCTTCGTCCGTCATCCGGCGCTCACCGCGATGGCGATCGGGACGATCAACGAGATCAGCGGCGGCCGCGCGGTGCTGGGGATGGGGACGGGCATCAGCGGCTTCTCCGCGCTGGGCATCACCCCGCAGCGGACCCTGCGAAGGATGCGGGAGGCCATCGGGCTGATCCGCGCGCTGCTCCGGGACGGGCAGGCCGAGGCCTCGGGGGAACTGCTCCGGTTCCGCGGCCGCCTGGACTTCCCCGCGCAGCCCGTGCCCGTCTTCATCGCCGGGCGGGGTCCGAGAGTGCTCGAGCTCGCCGGCGAGATCGGGGATGGGGTGATCATCGGCTCGCTGGCCTCGCCGGACGGCCTGGCCTACGCGGCGGGGCGGCTGGAGGCGGGAAGCCGCCGCGCCGGGCGCAACGCCGCGGACCTGCGGAAAATGATCTGGCTCCACACCTATGTGCACGACGACGGGCAGGCCGCGCGCGCCTCGGCCCGCCGCATCATCATCTCGGTGCTGCAGTCGAGCCGGGAGATCATCGGCGCGATCGGCATCGAGATCCCACCCGATCTGGCGCGCGTCATCGACGGTGCGCCCTACGGGTACCACTGGAACGCTCCGGACGACGTGCTGGCCCTGGTGCCCGAGGCGCTCGTGGATGCGTTCACGGCCGCGGGGACTCCCGAGGACGTGGCGGAGGTCGTGAACCGGCTGCACGCCTCCGGGGTGCACCACGTGGCGTTCCGGCTCTGGGCGTCCCGCGGCCAGACCCCTGCCGACGTGCAGCGGCTCGTCCTGGCGCGCGTCCTGCCGCTGCTGCGCATGGTGGCGGCATGAACGCCGACGTGGTCGTGATCGGCGGCGGCATCATCGGGCTCAGCGTCGCCTACCACCTCACGAAGACCCCCGGCCTGCGGGTGATCGTCCTCGAGCGCGAGCCGACCGTGGGAATGGGCGCCACGGCCAAGGCCACCGGCGGGATGCGCCACCAGTTCTCGACGGAGGGAAACATCCTGCTCTCTGTGCACAGCTTCGCCGCCTACCACCGGTTCCCGGAAGCGATGGACGCGGACATCGAGTTCGAACCCACGGGCTACCTCTTCGTGACCGCGCACGAGGAGCGGCTGGGGGCCCTGGAAGCGGGCGTCGCGCTGCAGCAGCGACTGGGGGTGGCCAGCCGCCTCGTCTCCCCCGCCGAGGCGGGACGGCTGTTCCCCGCCGTGCGCACCGACGATCTGGCTGGCGGGACCTTCTGCCCGCAGGACGGCGCGGGTAGCCCGTATGCCGCCTGCATGGCGTATTTCCGCAAGAGTCGGGAGCAGGGCGTCGAGGTTCGCCAGCGCGAGGAGGTCCGGGCCATCGAGGCCGGATCCCCGCTGCGCGTGCACACCGCGTCGGGAAGATACGACGCTCCGGTCGTGGTGAACGCCGCGGGCGCCGAGGCCGACCGCATCGCCGCGATGGTCGGTCTCGAGCTCCCGGCGAAACCCTTCCGCCGGCAGATCGTGGTCGGGGCGCCGCACGAGGCGCTGCCGGAAGGCATCCCCTTCATCGTCGACCTGGAGACCGGGTGGTATCTGCACCGGGCCGCCGACGGCGCCCTCTTGATGGGCGGGACGGACCGGGAGTCGCATCCGGGGATGGGCGAGGTCGTGGACTGGGATCAGGCGCAGGTGCTGATGACCGCAGCGACGCGTCGCGTACCCGTGTTGGAACAGGCGGAGATCGTCCGGGCCTACGTCGGGATCCGATGCCTGACGCCCGATGACCACGCCATCCTCGGCCCTGTGCCGGGAGTGCCGGGCTTCCACCTGGCCGTGGGATTGGGGGGGCACGGATTCATGCACGCGCCGGCCGTGGGGCTCATCGTGAGCGAGGTGATCCGGGAGGGTCGGGCGCGCACCCTTGATCTCCATCCGTTCCGATACGAACGCTTCCAGGTGCGGGAGCAGGCGGACGAAGCACTCAAGTTCTAGCGGACCGATCCTGCACGAGATGAGGTGGTAAAGCGATGGCTGACCTCAGCGCGCCGGGTGTCTCGCTCCTGCGCGGACGCCCCAGGCGGTACGCGGATGAGCTGGAGTTCCACCTCCTGCGGATCCTCTCGGAGCAGCGGCGCCCCGTGGGCTCAGGGACGCTGCAGATCGAGCTGCGGCGCCGGGGGTTTCATCTCAGCGCGCCGACGGTCGGCCGCAAACTGCGCGAGTTCGAGGTCGAGGGCTACCTGGCGAAGGTCGGCGTGCAGGGCCGTACGCTGACGGACGCGGGCCGGACGCACCTCGCCGAGCTGGGCCGGCAGGCCATCCTCCAGAACTCCAGCAAGGCCCTGCAGCACATCGTGGAGCGCGGAGGGAAGGGCGAGATCCTGGACCTGCTCGAAGCCCGGCGGATCATCGAGCGAGAGATCATCCGCCTCGCCGTGCAGCGCGCGGGCGAGCGCGACCTCCAGCATCTGGAGGAGATTCTCCGCGAGCAGGAGCAGCACGTCGCGCGCGGTGAGCTCGGCGTGGCGGAAGACGTGCAGTTCCACGATGCGCTGGCCGAGATCGGCGGGAACACCGTGCTGCGGTCTCTGCTCGCCGTTCTGCGCCAGCAGGGTCAATACACCTACATCATTACCTACATCCGCACGCGGGTCGGCGGGCGCCTGACCGTGGACCACGTGGAGATCCTCGAGGCCCTGCGCACTCATGATCTCCACCGCGCGCAGCGCGCCGTGGACGACCACCTCCGCAAACTGATGCGGGACGTCGAGCGGTACTGGCGGCAGGCCGTGCGGTCCGGCGGGCGGGGAAGGGGGAGGCGATGGCGACAGAAGCCTTGATGTTGATCGGGGGAGACTGGCGGCGCGGAATCGTCCAGGAGCCCGTCGTGGAGCCGGTGCGCGGCGAGGAGGCCCTACGCGTGTGGCTGGCCAGCGCCGACGCCTTGCCATTGGCGAACGCAGTCAACACCCCCGACTTGGCCAAATACAACGCCGGCACCTCCAACGTTTCGAACATCAACTCGGTCAACCGCTCGCGCCGCTTGGGCTGCTTGATCTCGCCGGCGCGGG
>Ga0209751_10003683_pt1 | contig 14830 bp, 19 predicted proteins | sample RifCSP13_1_FD_184019 | JGI IMG/M metagenome (GOLD analysis project Ga0209751, IMG submission 184019) | Soil microbial communities from Rifle, Colorado - Rifle CSP2_sed 13_1 (SPAdes) (version 2) | ecosystem: Environmental > Terrestrial > Deep subsurface > Rock core/Sediment | place: Rifle... | reverse complement strand
CGAGTCACTTTGACGGACCCCATTAGCCACAGATGCTCCCGATGCCACTTTGTTTATCTTATTACATAAAGAAGGCTCCTTGCCCTTTGTCCCCTATTTTTGCCTTAATTTATTAATTATAGACCCCGTCCGTTTTTATATTGTGCATTTAAGTTATTCATTCACAATTCTACTTGCTGTTGCATAAATTATTTCTTTCTAACTCGTTGATTTCTTTAATTATATCTTTTCTTCTCGCATTAATTTTTTGGAGAAGGTCAAGAAAAGATGACCGGGACTGCAGGTCAAAAAAGAGTTCCAGCAGAATTTGTCGCTCTTAACCCTTTTCCAATTCCACCTCTCAACGAGCAAAAACGGATTGTAGCAAAGGTAGATGAATTGATGAAATTGTATGATGAACTTGAAAAACAACTTAGGCAATCGAAAGAGAAGAGTGAACGTTTGATGCAGGCAGTTTTGCAGGAGGCGTTTGAAGGCGAGTATTCAGAAGAACCCGATCATCAAGTGTCTGTAGCCTAAAAAAGTCTTTCATTATTTTGTACATTTTTTATCTCTGTTCATTAATAATGAACAGAGACATTTAGTGAACAATTGTCAATATTATAATTTTGGTAATAAGTTATAAATAAAAGGTATCCAAAGAGGTGTCGATATTGAAAGCCATACAAATTCGACTTAATACATTTTCGCTTTCGTAAGGTGGACACTTAATAGCTACTATTAGAGTTAATCTTTATAACAGAATTGGAGAGGTGATGATAGCCTACGTCATTTAAGGAGACTGTGTTACACTTTTAACAATACATCCATTAAAAGCAAATCAGAAAGAAAACCGGCTTCAAACTGGCAGATGGAGGGAAATTAAATGAAAAAGTTTAAAGTCTCTTACGATGAAGAAGACATTCTATATCTTGGAAGGGGGGGCATAGAAGAAGAAGTTATCGAACTTGCTCCAGGTGTAAATTGTGAATTTAACAAGTCAGGAAAACTTATCGGTATCGAAATCTTTAGAGCCTCAGAGCTACTCAAAAATATATTAGAGCCTATGGAAAAAAGACTTCATATTATCTAATGTTTTTTTCGTATAATTCCCTCCGGGGAATTGAAACTTACCTCACTTTTACGTAGGACAAGCTTCCAGCTTGTCCACCTTAAAAGACAGGGGGCTAACTATGATGAATCGACGTATGTTTCTGAAATCGTTGACAGGTTTAACGGTTGGGATGCTGTTACCACCCCAAACCTACGCCGTTACAAGCAGTAAGTCAAGTGACCGTTTGGGTGACCTGCTGCCAACGCGCGTCTTAGGGCGCACCGACCAAGCGGTGACGATGCTCGGCGTGGGGGGATGGCACATAGGACGGATGAGTGAGCGTGAGGCACAGGCAACAATTGAAGCCGCGCTCGAAGAGGGCGTGCGGTTTTTTGATACGGCGGAGAACTACCAGTCCGGTGGCAGCGAGAGCCGCCTGGGTCAATTGTTGACTCTCAAGTACCGTGATGTCATCTATCTCATGACCAAAACCACCGCCCGTGACGGCGCTGGCGCCAAGCGCCATCTTGAAGACTCCCTACGCCGATTGAAAACCGATCATCTCGACTTGTGGCAGGTACACGCCGTAGAAAGTCCAGAGGATGTGGATGGTCGAATCCAGCATGGCGTGTTCGACGCCATGGTCGAGGCGAAGGAGTCCGGTAAGGCGCGCCATATAGGTTTTACCGGCCATACTCGCCCCGCAGCCCACCAGCGCGTGCTTGAAAAGACGGACATCTTCGACACCTGTCAAATGCCAATTAATCTGGCTGACCCGAGCTACGAAAGCTTTATCGAAGGCGTCCTCCCTAAACTCGTCGAGCGCAAAATTGGGGTGCTGGCGATGAAGTCGCTCGCCAATGGAGGGTTCTTCGGCGGTTCTCAGCACGGGGAGCACGGTGACAACCCTAAGCTCGTGCCAAATCGCGTCAGCATCGCCGAGGCAATCCATTTTGTCTGGTCGCTGCCAGTCAGTGTTTTAATCACAGGCCCCGATAACGCCGAGCAGATGAAAGAAAAGATCGCGCTGGCGCGGTCATTCGTCAAGATGGACGAAAAACAGCGTCAGGCATTGGTGAAAAAGGTCGCCGATTTGGCTGGGCGGCGTGTGGAGTTTTACAAGGCATGAAACGCAAGAGAGAAAGCGAGAAAAAAGAGTGGGTGTCTTCCTCACCAGGGAGACAAGCTGGAAGTAGAAAAACTCCTAATTCCCTTCGGGGAATTGAAACATTGGAGGATCTACGTCATGCTCTCCTGCTTGCTCATTAAAAAAACTCTAGTTCTCGCGAAGTCGGGGTCAAGTCTTGAATCGTGCATTTCTGTTTTGTAGTAGGTTTTGCCTTAGTATAGCTCAACCTCCAGAAGTCCTATAAATCTCAAAAAGAAGTTTATTTCCTTTGCTTGCTTGACATGCAAAGTTTAGTCGAAAATTCGGGGGTCAGGCTTGTATTGTGCATTTAAGTTATTCATTCACAATTCTACTTGCTGTTGCATAAATTATTTCTTTCTAACTCGTTGAATTCTTTAATTATATCTTTTCTTCTTCCATTGCAGTTGTTTATGTCCATCTGTTTTCAACGCATTGTGGGCAATTAACTATATATTTAATATTGGTTTTTTTGGGTTTCTGCATTAAGAATTTGCAGTTTTTACATTTTAAATATTTCTTATCGCCAGTACCTCTGTCCCCGTTCTTACTATAAAAATAATAGATTGACTACGGAACCTGCACTGCGAAGTTACATTAAAAGAAAATAAAAGACCTTATTAGCAAAATTCTGCCTAATGCCGAATTAAAAATATAAGTTTTCAAGAGATAACTTTTTACAGGACATTAGCAAAATAAATAAGCTGTGTTATGAACATTTCATCTTCAATCGGTTCTAAATAAAGTTCTATAGCTTCTTTAATATTAGCAAGCGCTTCTTCTCCCGTTTCTCCCTCGCTGATACATCCAGGAAGAGAAGGCACATCCATCGGGAATTGAAACAGATGGGCTGAACGGTGTTCAGCCCCTACGGAAAGATGTGGAAAATCATATAATTCCATTCGGGGAGTTGAAACTTTATTGAAGTCTCTTCACTTGAGTATATACTTATGGTGATACCTAATTTTTTGGATGGAGAATTTGCTATGTCCAAACTACTTTCTTTAAAGTTACGGGATAAGGTGTTTCTGGATGCGGAAGAAATCCTTCGTCGGAGTCGAAAGCCCAGAAATGCTTATTTCAATGAAGCCATTAACCTCTATAACAAGCTCTGGAAGCGAAAGCTCCTGAAGAAAATCTTAGCAGAAGAATCCGCAATGGTTGCAGATGAATCCCTTCTAGTCTTGGAGGCATTCGAGCTACTCGAAGATGAATTGGATAAGTAAATCGCTATGGAGATCAAAAAGTGGCATGTTTACCTTGCGGATCTCAACCCACGGAGGGGAACGGAACCTGGGAAGGTTCGTCCAGTGGTTGTCGTCCAGACCGATCTTCTGAATGGACTACATCCATCAACAGTTGTATGTCCCTTAACTACAAAAGTCCAACCAAGGGCGCGTTTCCTAAGGGTGCATCTTATTATTGGCGAAGCCGGGTTAAAGGAACAGTCTGTTATTATGGTAGACCAGATTCGAGCCATTGATAATCGCGGTTTCCTCGGTCATACAGGTAAAATTTCTCGTAAAAGCCAAATAAAGCTAATTGAGAATCTTCGGATTTTGCTGACATAGGCTATAGAGTCGTTCAGGTGTTACAAACTCTGTTCTTCTGCAATCCTTTGAGACTCTAGAATATCTTTAAATCTAAGCACCTTTCTTACATAAGCTGGAATCCCCCTTTCTAAACTAGCAGTGTTTATAAAGCTGGGTCCTGCGTTATAAGCATGCAGAGCCCATTCAACACTTTTAAAACGATTAATCAGCATAGAAAGATAATAGACACCAAGCCTCACATTAATAAAAGGGTTATAAAGGGATTTTATTCCATCGATAGAAACTCCTAGCTCTCCTGCTATAAACTCTGCAGTTTCAGGCATAATCTGCATGAGTCCCATTGCCCCCTTAGGGGATACTGCCCTGGGAGAGAATTCACTTTCAATTTGAATCATGGCTAGGATTAGAAAGGGATTAAGCCCATAATTTTCTGATTCCTCTCTAATGAGTTTAGCAAGTTTCATCGCATCGGAAGTTGATATGACACTTGAAAATCTAAGAATAAACCTAAAGATGTCGATTTCTTCTCTCAAATACTCTGGATTAGCTGTTGTTTCTTGTATTTCTGAGTAAAAAAACATGCGCTCTTTGAATCTTGATACTGGACTATTTAACACATTTAAAGAAGCTAGGCTTTCTTTATAGTGGATATGCACAGATTTTACAAACAAGATAGCGAATAGAAATAATAACGAAAGGAAAAAAGAAACCTTAAAAAAGCCGAAAAGGTAAAAAGTTATATGATCGCTAAGTTTCCTTAACATTATACGTCCCCTAGACTTCAGATAACGGCCACTTCCTTGAAATTAATCTGTTAGATTTTATTCTCTTTTGAACTTGATAATTCCCCGTAGCTTGCTACCGGGGTTTCCATTGTCATTGCGAGCAATACGAGAAATCTTAGATTCCTCACTGCTCCTTCGACTAGGCTCAGGACAGGGTTCGGAATGACACTCCGTGTCAGATTGCTTCGTCCCCTTCGACTTCGCTCAGGATTCCTCGCAATGACCAAAGGTAATGTCTGTTCATATGTCGATACCCCGCAACTTGCTGCAGGGTTCTTCATTAAAAGGTCTAGCGTTAGAGAATAGTCTTCGTAATGAAGCTACCCTCCATAAACATTTCACGTAGCAGACCACATTATATGTTCAAGCACCTCTTCTTCTCTTTCTTCAAGAACCCTAATTATCTGGTATGTAAGTTCTTCACCCAGCAATCAAGAGAATTTTTTAGTTTCCTTCTTTAATTGTTTTATTTCCATCAGGATCTCATTTGTGTTCATTATCATGCCTTCTTCTCTTGCTTTCATTTTTTCACCTCCGTTTTATCGATCGTTACCCTTGGTCTTAATTTCGACATAGTTTCAATCTGTTAGTATTAGGCTAACTAGTAATTTTTAAGGGGTAGTTAAACTTTGATTAATTTAAACTGAAGAGATGAAACTCCCTCATTACATAGAGTTATTCTACGGAAGTGGTTTAATCCAATTTGAATTTAGTTGTTCCTTAACAGCCTTGTCTAAAATTGTTTGATTTTCTTCAATATTAAACAATGTATGTTTTAAAACGTTTTGGTATTTTTCTCTCACTAATCCTGCAATTCCTTTTACCTCGTCCGAGAAATCCTTTACTTTAGTATTATTATTCCCTTCGTTCATAAGTTTATCCTTATCGTAGTAATATAGACTTAAGAAAAATATATATGAAGAAATGCATATGTCAATAAAATATTTCGCAATTGCGTATAATAGTAAATATCATCATCATGAATAAAAATGAGGAAAGAGCGGGCATATTAAGTTGTTCTCTACGCATTTGCTAATTATAATATTGCAAAGTCCCCTATTTTATACAAGAAGAACGTCTTAGTGCTTGCAAATATAAAATTGAATCTTTATGGTCTTCAATATAGGATGTATTTTCGATCACTAACTTATTCAAAAAATCCATTTTTACACACATAGACAAAGACCTAAAACATTTAATATTTGACATTCAAATTCTTAGTTCAGCTCTGTTTTGTGCTTAAATATGTTCTGTTTTTATTTTTGAGAATTAATGAGGAGTTTACAGTTCTTTTTAGGTTTCTAAGTTTATATTGAAACCATTAAATTTATGCAAAAAGTTAAGTGGGAATGACCCTAGTTGTTAGGGACATTCCCACTATTAAAGGAGGATGGAGGATGATGCCAAAATTAAGCTCACGTATTAATTTTAATTATAAAAATAAAGTATATTACTTTAATTGTCAAGAGGTAATTTTCTAGGTTTAGAAATTTATTTATATAGAAATCTTTTATAGTTTGATTTCAAGCCTAGAACTAATTAAAGAGAGATTTGCTTTAATGTAGATAGCAATCTTCTTCAGTCAATTTGAGATATATAGTTCTAACAGGTTTTACTTATTAATATTAAATGTTTCTTCTTTCGGTGTTTCGCGGTAGCCATGAATTTGAATGTCTTCTCGTTGCGATTGTAGCTCTTTTATTTTGTTGTCCCTCTCTTTAATTTGGTGTCTCATGGAAACAGCATAGAACGCCCCCCAGGCTATGGCAAAAATCACGCCAATTAAAAATGCGCATACAAGAAGCACTATATTAGAAGTTTCATATGGACCAATCTGATAAACTCTAAGATCGAGTTTGAGAGGAAATTTTGTACTAAAAACCTCCTGATTTTGGATGATTAGAGTGAGGGCAAGTATAAAGAAAAGAGCTATGATAATTATCTTTGCAAATTTCATTTCTCACCTCTTTGTTGTTTTTATTTGCTGCGTAAGTTTCAAGTAACTCTGGTCAAGGTATTCAGGAATTACTTTTATGTTTCCGATAACTGGCATAAAATTAGTATCCCCGCTCCATCTGGGAACGACATGAAAATGAATATGATTGTCAATCCCAGCCCCGGCAACTTTACCAATATTCATTCCAATATTGAACCCTTCAGTTTTAAAATCCTTCAATATTTCCGCACATCTAATGGTAAGATTCATCAGCTCTAATCTCTCTTTTTGATTCAGTTGTGTAAGCTCCCTTATGTGTCTATACGGTACAGCCATGAGGTGACCATTAGAATAAGGGTAGCGGTTCATGATAATAAATCCGGTTTTACCTCGATAAAGTATAAGGTTTCTTCTGTCCTTTTTTTCTTTAGGTTTTTCGCAAAAGATACACCCATCTTCCCTTTCCTTGGTCAGGTATTCTATACGCCAAGGAGCCCAGATTGTTTGCATATTGTTTTTATCATTTCCATCTGGTGCACACTGCGCACAAGATACCTATTATTTCCATCTGGTGCACACTGCGCACCAGATACTACATATCAACGAGATAGAAAAGTCCAAAACGCTCTTTTAATGGCAAACCGCTAATTATTTCAGTTTCAAACTTTGAAAGAATAAAATCAAGGAAATTCATTTTCTTCTTTGGGTAATAAGAAACATTTGGCTCGCCCTTTATTCCACTCAAGGATCCTGCAAGACTAATCGCATCGCTAAGGGTGCCTAATTCATCAATGAGCTTTAGATTTTTAGCCTGCTCTCCGGTAAATATTCTCCCATCAGCTATCTTATCCATCTCCTTAGAGTCAATCCCTCTTGCCTTTGAGACGGCAAGCTTAAACTGAGAATAAACATTGTCAATTAGTTGTTGCATGTATTGCTTTTCTGTCTCAGTCATCTTTTTAAAAGGTGAACCCACATCCTTAAACTCTCCACTCTTTATTACCTCAACATCCAGTTTAGCCCATTTAAGAAGCTGCTCGTAGCTTACGAATTGGGCGATTACACCTATGCTGCCTGTAATTGTTCCAGGATTTGCAAGGATTTTTTGAGCTGCGCAGGCGATATAATACCCACCTGAAGCACCGACTGAACCTAAGGTAGCTATTACGGGTTTCTTTTCTCTTAGTTTTAAAATCTCGCTGTAGATTTCTTGCGAGGGACCAACTGCACCGCCCGGAGAATCTATCCGTAAAACAATGGCCTTAATCCCGTCATCCTTTTTGATCTTAGAGAGGCTATCAAGATATGGCTGGGAATCAAGTATTACGCCTTGAATTTCGAGTATAGCAATCCTTTCGCCAATTGGGAAACCGTCTTCTCGAGAGATTATCAACCCAACACCGATTCCAACGATAAAAGAAAATAATATAAACAAAAGGGATAGTATAATTGTAAATAGGCCTCTCAATACTCTGCCTCATATCTCCTTGATTATGGATTTTAACTTTTCTCCCAACACGTCTCCAAGCTTTACAGAACCCTCTCCTTGAGAAGATAGAAAACTAGAAAGCCCCTCTTTCTCTAGCCATTCTTCATACTTCCTCTTGCTGAGATTAACTTGACGCTTCGCCTTATCAAGTCCTATTACCAGGGCTGTGAGCTCGTCCCCTACTTTAATGAGTTTGGATAATTCCTTTGACCCTTCTCGACTGAATTCCGAGGCTCTTATAAATCCTTGTAACCCGCTTTCAAGCTCAACCAATATTCCAGCTTCTCTTATGTCTATTACCTTTCCACTTAAGATGGTTTCTTCAGGCTTGTAACTTTCAAGCGCATCTTCCCACGGATCTTTTGTAAGTTGCTTCATTCCTAGTTTTATTCTTTGGTTCTTCACATCGACATCAATAACAAAAACGTCTATTGTATCTCCGACTGTGAACATATCCTGTGGGTTTACTCTACCTTTCCATGAAATATCGGAGGGATGAACTAATCCTACCAAATCCTCTTCAACCTCAACGAATATACCTTTATCTGTTACATTTTTAATCTTCCCTTTTATTCTTGTTCTAGATGGATTCCTTTCTTTGAATAATTCCCATGGGCTTGGCTCAATACGTCGTAGGCTGAGTGCGATTCTTCTTTTCTCAACATCAACTTCAATCACAATCGTCTCTACACGACTCCCAACGTGTACTAACTCCTTTGGATGTCTGAACCTCTTAGTCCATGTTATTTCAGATACGTGGACTAACCCATCAACACCCGGTTCAAGCTCAACAAACACACCAAAATCCGTTGTTGAAACTACCTTACCCCTAACCTTTACCCCAGGCTTATATCTTATATCAGTAAAAGTCCAAGGGTCAGGTTTTATCTGTTTAAGTCCGAGATAGATTTTTCCATCTTCTTCAATCCTTAATACTCTAACCTTTATTTCTTCATTTACAGATACTATATCACTCGGATGTCTTACCCTTCCCCACGATAACTCACTTATTGGTATGAATCCTTCGACTCCACCCAAGTCAACAATTACTCCACGGTCGACGATTTTTATAACCTTGCATGAAATGATTTTCCCCTCTTTTAGTGATGAAAGAACCCTTTTTCTTTGTGTCTCTCTCTGTTCCTCTAGGTATGCCTTTCTTGATAGGACCATCCCCTCGTCTGATAGTTTTACAATCTTTGCTTCCAGTATTTTCCCAATGTATTGATCAAGATCACCGTGGGGTTTAAGGTCTACCAGGGATGAAGGAAGAAACGCACGTATTTCAACATCATCCCCAACATCTGCGATAAGACCACCTTTTACCTTTTCAATGATTTTTGCAGTGACTAATTTCCCGCTAGCGAATAACTGTTCTAGCCTTTCAGATTCCTTAAGAAGATCTGCTCTTCTTTTCGACAGCGTAGGAAGGCCCTCTTCATCCCTCCATTTCTCAAGAATCACCTCAACCTCGTCTCCAACGTTAACCTTAAGGCCTCCATTCTTTCCATAAAATTCGTTTATAGGGGCAATACCCTCGGACTTAAAACCAAAATCAATGAATACCTCTTCATCGTCAACACGTACAACTTTTCCTTTAAATATCTTCCCTCTATCTGGGACACGAAGACTTTCTTCAAGAAGCTCTGAAAAATTCTTTTCTTCCATATGCATCTCTTAATTGGTTTAATTTAACCGCATAGCCTCCAGTAGTTATCGTTTCAAACGCGTGATTTGTGAATCGTGACTCGAACCACGAACAGCAAATCGCGATTCACGAATCACGAGACCCGAATCACAAACTATAATCCTAAGTCTTCTCGAGACCACTGAGTATTTCTTCAATGATCCAAGACGGGGTTGAAGCGCCTGCAGTAACCCCTATCGTTTTTTCATTCAGGGCTAGGCCTAAAGAAGGAATCTCATCGGCCGTTTCTAACTGATAGGTATTTGGGTTTACTTCATGACAGAGCTTTGCGATCTTTGTTGTGTTTGAACTGTTCTTTCCGCCTATTACAATCATCACATCCACTGATTTAGCAATCTCAACGGCTTCACGTTGCTTGTTAAAAATATCATCGCATATGGTATTAAATATCTTTATTTCTTCTACACTTCTTTGAAGAAACTCTTCCACCACCTCACGGAATCTGTCAAAGGCAATCGTGGTTTGAGCAACGATCCCAACTCTTTTCTTCAAAAATACCTGATCTTCTAATTCAGATTTACTATCTACTACCATGACGTTCTCAGGATCAGCATAGCTTCTGGCACCGATAATTTCGGGATGCTTTTTATCGCCAACTATAACTATAAAATATCCCTCCTCAGCGAGTTTCTTTACAGAGCGCTGAAGCTTCTTAACAATCGGGCATGTAAGGTCAATGACATTAAGTCCTCTTTCCTTGGCTGCACTGAGTGTTCCTAAAGGTACGCCATGGGCACGAATCATTACGGTACCACCAGGTGCGTCCTCAAATTTGTCTATGACCTTTACACCCTTTTCTTCAAGGTGCCTTACGACCTGGGGATTATGGATTATGGGACCAAGTGAATATACATCCTCTTCCGATTTATCTGTTACCTCATAGGATTTTTTTAACGCCCTTTCCACTCCAAAACACACGCCAGCCGTCTCAGCCAATATGATTTTTTTGCTCATTTAAGATTATGACCCTCCATAATAGTTTTCATTATCTTTTCTACCGCTTTGTCAACTGTAAGATTAGTTGTATCTATTATGACTGCATCGGGAGCAGGATGCAAGGGTGACTCCAAGCGTTCTTTATCTTGTTTATCCCTTCCTTCTATATCGCTTTTTACCTCCTCAATACTTACCTTAATTCCACTTTCCTTTAGTTGAATCCGCCTTCTTCTTGCACGTTCAGACAAAGAAGCGTCTATGTAGAACTTAAAATCTGCGTTAGGGAATACATAGGTTCCCATATCTCTTCCCTCGGTTACGATATTACCTTTTAGGGCAATTCTCCTTTGCATTCCCCTAAGATAGTCCCTTACTACCTTTTTAGTAGCAACATCTGAAGAAAGTTTGGAGATCTCAGGAGCTCTGATTTCTTCTGTCACATCCTCTCTATTCAAGAATACCCTGAGGTTGGAATTTTGATCTCTTTCAAAAGAGATATGGGTTTGTAACAGCATCTCTGATAGCCTTTTTTCGTTATCAATATTAATATTCTTTCTATGTATTAATAGTGCAATTGCTCTATACATAGCCCCAGTATCTAGATACGAATATCCAAGCCTTTTTGCTATAGCTCGAGCAAGTGTACCCTTTCCTGCCCCCGAAGGTCCATCAATGGTTATTATAATACCTCTTTTCATCCTAACTGTTTAGCCACGGAGAACACAGAGATCACAGGTAGGAAAGTTTTATTCTCTTTGTACTCTGTGACCTCTGTGGCTAGTTTCTTCACCCCCTAAGCCTTTTCATCACGTCAAAGAATCCAGGGAAGGATACAGATACGCAATCGCCTCCATCAATCACAGTGGTACCCTTAGCACGGGTTCCAGCGACAGCAAGAGCCATAGCAACTCTATGGTCTCCCCAGCTTGAGCATTTTCCACCTATTAGATTTTCCTTCCCCTTAATTATCATTCCGTCATCTAACTCCTCAACCTCAGCTCCTAGTTTTTTCAACTCAGTTGTCATAGCCTTGATACGGTCAGTTTCTTTTACTCTCAGTTCCTTTGCGTCTTTTATGATGGTTTCACCCTCAGCGAAGCATGCAGCCACTGCGATTATAGGAAGCTCGTCTATTGCCTTGGGGATTATATCGCCTTTTATCTCAGTGGCTTTTAATGTGCTTGACCTGACCAATATGTCTCCAACAGGTTCCCTGCTTTCATCCCTTTTATTAATAATTTCGATGAACCCACCCATTTTTTTCAATATTTCTATAGAACCAATTCTTTCGGGATTTATGCCGACGTTCTTTATTAAGATTTCAGAACCAGGGTTCATCAGTGCGGCAACCATGAAAAAGGCTGCCGATGATATGTCGGCAGGGACTGATATCTCAGTCCCTTTAAAATCTTCTCCGCTTCTGATTTTAACGGAAGTGCTATTTCTCTCAATATAAACCCCACAATGAGTAAGCATCCTTTCTGTATGGTCTCTCGTAGGTGTAGGCTCGATTACCTCAGTCTCTCCCTGAGCGTAAAGCCCAGCAAGAAGAAGAGCGGATTTTACCTGAGCGCTTGCTACCGGTAACTCATACCGGATGCCTGACAGCTTCGTTCCTTGGATAGCTAAGGGAAGCCTTTTCCCTCCGTCACGTCCCCAGATTCTTGCCCCCATTAGAGTCAGAGGTTTCACAACCCTCTCCATGGGCCTAACCCTCAAATATTTATCTCCTGTTATTGTGGCGAAGAAGCTTTGTGCGCTTAGTAACCCTGTGAGCAGTCTTGCCGTGGTTCCCGAGTTTTCAGCATTAATGGTATCCTCGGGTTCTCCAAACCCAAAAAGCCCATTCCCTCTGATCTCAACATTGGTTTTGTGAATTTCAATTGGGACCCCGAGCATCATCATCGCCTTTACACTGGATAGAGTATCGTCACACGTAAGAAAACCCTTGACAGTGGTTACACCTTTTGCAAGGGAACCTATGATAACTGCTCTATGAGAGATGGATTTGTCCCCGGGTGGGGTGAATTCACCCCTTAAAGGAATAGAATCGCCTTTAATATTTTCTTGAGACATAGGACTAAAACTACCATTTCTAAAAAACTTGGGCAATAAGTAAAAAGAGCCGGAATGAGAAAAGAGATTAAATGACAGAAGAGAGATTTCATACGTGTCATATTGACTTATAAATCAACTAATGATATAAGTTGAGGCGAATTAAACACACTATTAAGGAGGGTATGGATATGATAGGAAAGAGATTTTGGATATTGTCAGTTCTTGTTGCTGTTGTTTGGGGTGGGGGGGTATATGTTGACGATGCTACCGCCGGAGTCGTGCCAATCAGTACTTGTATGGAGATCAACACGTCTGATTCCTATGAGCTTACTCAAAACCTCGTGCACAATGGAACGACGCCCCCTGACGGATGCTTGGTCGTGAATGTCAATAACGTGACGATCGACCTTAAGGGGTTTACTATTTCTGGGCAAAACGAAGATTCAGGGATCTTCTCTGGTGCAAACCAGTTAGTCGTCCGTAACGGGACGGTTAGGCGCTTCGACTTCGGTGTAAATACCGGTGGAAGTAATGGCCGTGTGGAGGGAATTACTGCTGTTACTAACGAGGGTGACGGGATTAGGGCTGGCAATGACAGCATTGTAACTAATAGCATCGGTTCTGGGAACTCTGGACAAGGAATCGTATGCGTTCAATGCATCGTAAGTAACAATGTTGCCAGCTTCAACAATGGAGATGGATTCGAGCTAGCCTTTTCGAACATTTTCAGCAACACGGCTGTTGGAAACATAGGCGATGGTTTTCAGGTTAGTTGTCCCAGTAATCTAGTTGGGAACTTTGCGTTTGGTAACGGCTTGAATCTGAACTCGACGAATGTATCTGCACCCTGTAAGCGCTCTGCTGATAACCTTTTCTGAAATTATTGCTTTATCAAAACCGACCGTCGTTCTGTTGGTTTAGGCGAAACATTCAAGGTAAAGTGGGGGTCAGGCTTTGTTTATTTGATTATTTATCTAGTGAGTCCCCTAATCATATCCCTCAATTGTTTTTGTAACACTATGTCTGTCTCCAACCCCTTTCTAATCTGATTAACTGCTATACTTAATGTTGATAAATCTCTCCTAACTATTCTCGCATAATCACTCAGAGTACCCTCTCCATACTCCGCCACCATAAATGCTATAATACCCCTAAGCCTCGATAATTCCCTTTGCCTACTGAGCGAAATTAACCCTTCTCTCCTTACTTTAAAATTCTTGCATACTGAATCTATAATATCTTCTACTTTGTATTTCTTCTCTAACCTCTTATCCACTTGTCCTAACACTTGTTCTATAAATCTATCGTCTCCCAATATCCTTCCCTCTTCTGATCCATAATGAAACTCCCTTCTGTATACAACATCCAATCCCTCAAAAACGAACTCCTCATACTCTCTTCGTGCTTTTTTTTGCCTCTTCGAAAAATGAGATAATACATATTCAACTGTTAACCATCTATTTGATTTTCTCCCTAAATAGCATAAATGCCCACTCCACTCATAATCTTCTGGTAATTTCTTTATCTTAGCCCTCACCGGATTAAGATGTATATATCTTACTAATTCTAGCAAATAACTTTCTGCATCAATCAAAATAGCCTTATATCTTCCTTGAAACAGATGGCCTATTCTTGAAACCTTTTTATTTATGTAATTTGTATAGCGAAAGGATAAGTTCTGGATTATTTTTGATAAAGATACCTCAGATACTTGAATTAACATATGGACATGATTTCTCATCCAGCAATACGCATGAATTCTGTGTTTGAATCGATCTATTCCATTTTGAACCAAATTTTCGAAATAATTTTGATCATGCTCTGAGAAGAAGATATCTTTACCATCATTACCTCTTAGAATTACGTGATAGAATCCGCCAGGTATATGAATCCTCGGTTTCCTTGCCATGGAAAAAAGATTATCATGGTAATACCAATAATCAAATTATCAAAGCCTGACCCTATTTCTACTATGGTAAAAGCCACCAGGTATATGAATCCTCGGTTTCCTTGCTGTAGAATAGAGATTATCATGACAAATTCGATAATCAAATAAGCAAAGCCTGACCCTCTTTCTTGCTATTTCCCGAGCATCATCATCGCCTTTGCACTGGATAGGGTATCGTCACACGTAAGAAAACCCTTGACAGTGGTTACACCTTTTGCAAGGGAACCTATGATAACT
>Ga0209751_10003681_pt1 | contig 14834 bp, 12 predicted proteins | sample RifCSP13_1_FD_184019 | JGI IMG/M metagenome (GOLD analysis project Ga0209751, IMG submission 184019) | Soil microbial communities from Rifle, Colorado - Rifle CSP2_sed 13_1 (SPAdes) (version 2) | ecosystem: Environmental > Terrestrial > Deep subsurface > Rock core/Sediment | place: Rifle... | reverse complement strand
ACTGAAGCCCTACGACTGGGACGCCGCGACCGGCCTTGCCCGGCGCTTCATCCCGGGACAGCCGCGCGGCATGCATGCGCTCACCGGGCTCGCTCACGACCGCTCGAGCCAGGTCGCCTATGACCCCGACAGCAACGAGGAGGGCATCCATTTCCGCAGCCTGAAGCTCGCCGCGCTGCAAAGGACGCTGAAAGCGCCGCCGGTCTTCGGCGCCCCGGAGGGCGAGCTGCTCGTCATCGGCTGGGGCAGCACCCAGGGCGCGATCGAGGAAGCGGTCGAGTCGCTGCGTGCCGAAGGCCACAAGGTGTCCTCGCTGCACCTGCGCTTTCTGCAGCCGCTGCCCCCCGGCATCAAGGAGGCGATGCAGCGCTTCAGGCAGGTGATGACGGTCGAGGGCAACTGGTGCGACCGGCCGCAGGACGCCCTGATCGACGCGTCGAACCGCCGCTACTCGGCGCTCGCACTGCTGCTGCGCGCGCGCTACCTCGTCGACGTCGACTGCTGGAGCGAAGTGCGCGGCCAGCCGATCAAGCCGGGGACGATCCGCGAAGTGATCCGCCGCAAGCTCGCGCAACAACCGCCGCCATGACCGACACCGCCTGCCTGCTGCGGCTCTACGAGGAGAAATACGAGCTCGAGGACTACCAGAGCGGCGTGCCGCGCTGGTGTAGCGGCTGCGGCGACAACGCCATCCTCGCCGCCGTGCAGCGGCTATGCCGCGACGAGGCGCTGCGCCCCGAGAAGACCGTGTTCGTCTCCGGCATCGGCTGCTCGAGCCGGTTTCCGCATTACATGAACACCTACGGCTTCCACGGCATCCACGGCCGGGCGCTGCCGGTCGCGGAAGGCATCCGCATGGCGCGGCCCGACCTGCACGTCTTCGTGAATACCGGCGACGGCGACTGCTGCAGCATCGGCGCCGCGCACTGGCTGCACGCCGTGCGCTACAACATGCACATGTCGGTGTTCCTGCACGACAACCAGATCTACGGCCTCACCAAGATGCAGGCCTCGCCAACCTCGCCGAAGGGCACGAAAAGCAACACCACGCCGCGCGGCAGCTCCCTCGAGGCGCTCAACCCGCTCACGGTGACGCTCGGCGTGCAGAACGTGTCGTTCGTCGCTCAGGCGGTCGACTGGATGCCCGACGTGCTCTACGAAGTCGTGCGCGCGGCGTTTCACCACCAGGGCTTCTCGTTCGTGCGCATCCTGCAGCGCTGCCCCGAGTGGCTGCCCGACCGCTTCGATCCCTGGATGCAGGACCCGAAGCGCGTTCTGCGGCTCGACAAGACCGGGCACGACCCCGCGAATCTCGAGAGCGCGCGCGCGCTCGCGTCGCGGGACGATCCGATTCCGGTCGGCGTCCTGTATCGCAACCCGCAGGCGCCGTGCTACGAGGACCTGCGCCGCAGCCAAGGGCTGCGCACGCCCGAGCTGATCCGCTCCGGCCTGGAGGCCGAGTTCGACAGGTTCACAGTCTGGCCCTGAAATGCATTCCGACCTCCAGGCTCAGCTCGCCTTTCACCTCACCGGGCAGAAGACCGCCGCGGGTCCGCAGCCGGTCGATGCCTTCGAGCTCATTCCGGGGCTTCTCGCCCGGTACCGCGATCTGACGGCGCTGCGCTACGACTTTCCGCTGGTGCTCACGAGTCACGACGGGGGGATCGTGCCGTTGTCGCGCCTGGTGGACGAGGCTCTTGCCAACGAAAGCGAGCGCGCGAGGAAGCAGGCGCTGCGGCGCGAGCGCGAGATCCGCGCCATGCTTGCCGGCGGCGCCGGCGGCCTGCTCTCCAAGCTCTGGAACGTGCCGATCGCCCTCGCCGCCGACGGCGAGCTTGCCGACTGCGACGCGCGGCTTCCGGCGCGCTTCGTCGGCCACGCTTGGCGCGCCATCCAGGAAAGAAAGGCGCGCCCCTTGCGCGAACGCATCGAGCGGCTCATCGCCCGGCTGTCGGACATCCTCGCGGTCGACTTCGCGCGTTCCGACGAGGGGCGCAGCGCGCAAAGGCTGCGCGCTTCGTTCGGCGCGGCGTACGAGCAGAGCTTCGACTTCGAGGCCATGTCGCGCCTGCTGGCGCGCGCCCTGCCGGCGCATCCGCTGCCTGAGCGCCGCAGGCGGCGCATCGAGTCGCTGCTGCAGCGGCTGCGCTCCCAGCAGTTCGGCCCATTCGTGTTCGACAGCTGCGCCGCAGCGCTGTCCGCGTACCGCGAGCGCCTGCCGGAGCTCGTCGCGCTCTCCAAGGCGATCGCCGCGGCAAGGCTCGAGGCCGACGGGGAATACGTCGAGGACCGGCACGATGCGTTTTTCGAGGGCTGCGGCGACGGCCTTCTCGCCGCCGAAGGCCTGAGCGAGTTTCCGGGCTACCTCGTGCGCCTGAACGGAGCCGAGCTCGGCATGCCGCAAAACGCGCAGCTCGCCGAGATGCTGGCGAGCGCGATGCCGGTGAAGGCGCTGGTCCAGTTCGACGACATCCTGGACCGCTCCCCGGTCGGCGGCCGCCCCGGCTTCGGCCTGCGCAGCCGCGCGCTCGCCGGAATGGCGCTCGGCCTCGCCGAGGTCTACGTGCTGCAGTGCTGCGCCGCGGACCTGTATCAACTGCGCGATCGCGTGCTGAAAGGGCTCGAATCTCCCGGCGCGGCGCTCTTCAGCGTGTTCTCCGGCGCGAGCGGCGAGTCGGGCGAGCTCGCCCCTTACCTCGTCGCCGCAGCGGCGAGCGAGTCGCGTGCCTTTCCCGCCTTCAGTTACGACCCGGCGGCCGAGGGCGGCGCATTGTTTTCGCTCGCCGGCAACCCGCAGCCGCAGCTCGACTGGCCGCTGCGCGAGCTCGCCTACGAGGATGCCGGGCACCAGCGGGTGCTCGAGGAAGTCGCTTTCACCCTCGCCGATTTCGTCGCCTGCGACGGCCGCTACGCCGGCTGGTTCGCGCGCGTGCCGAAGGAACGCTGCAACGGAGGCATGATTCCGGTACGCGAGTCGGTGACAGCGCAGCCAAGCGGCCGGCCGGAAACGGTGCCTTACATCCTCATGGCCGACGGGCACGATGTGCTGCACAAGGTGATCGTGGCGGAGGAGCTGATCGGCGAGACTCGCCGCTCGCTGGACTTCTGGCGCAGCTTGCAGGAGCGGCAGCACGTCCGCGAGACGCCTGCGGCGCCGGTGGCTGAGCCTGCCAAACCCGTCGCTGCGGCGGCCGCGCCTGCGGTGACCGAGCCGCAGAAGCAGCCGCCCTCCGATGCGCCGTGCATCGAGACGGCGCGCTGCACGAGCTGCGACGAGTGCACGCGCATCAACAGCCGCATGTTCGCCTACGATGCGAACAAGCAGGCGTACATCGCCGACGTGGAGGCCGGAACCTACCGCGAGCTCGTCGAAGCCGCCGAGAGCTGCCAGGTCTCGATCATTCACCCCGGCAAGCCGCGCAATCCGGCCGAGCCCGGGCTCGACGAGCTCATCGAGCGTGCCGAACCTTTTCTGTAGCCGCTACGACAACCCGAGCAGGCGCCGCGCGTTGTCCGCGTAGATGGCGTCGCGCTCGGCCGGCGACACGTCGGGCCGGTCGATCATTTCGATCGTGGTGCGAGCGCGCGGCATGTGAGCTCATGTTCCGGACGGCGTCCCCCGTTCGTCCGCCAGCTGCCGACGGGCGAGATCCCTCCCGGCCGAGGCTCGATCACCCGTACACGGCGGTGGAGAGTATCAGACACTGGGCCTCGAGTCCTCACCGGGCGCTGGGCCGGTGCCCGCGGAGCGCAGCCGACGCGTGCGCAACATCTCCCGCCGCGGAGCCGGTACAGTGCGTGCTGCCCCGCACGGGAGTCGAGGCCAAGCCAAAGGGGCGAGCGCCATGAGAATCGCCATCGCGGGAGCTGGTGTCGCCGGCAGCTACATCTTCAGGCTGCTGAAGTTGCGCGGGCATCGACAGGTCGACATCTTCGATATCCGGCACAAGATCGCCTGCGGCATCCATCCCTGCGGTTACGGTGTCGACCCCAGCTTTAGCCAACTTGCGCGGCTCGCCGGCTTGGATCCCTCTCGCTACGAGCTTCACCGGCCGCCGCGAATGCTGGTCGACATCGAGGGCGTCGCGATCGGAACCAGCTTGTACATGATCGACAAGCCGACGTTCATTCGGGACCTGTTGGATGGCGCCGAGATCCGGTACGAGCGGGTCGACGTCCCGCAGTACGACCTGGTCGTCGACGCGACCGGCGAGGCGCGCGCTTATGCGCCGCCGTTGCGAGACGATTTGAAGGCGCGCATCGTCCAGTGGCGGGTGCAGGTGAAGCAGCCGTCGGACACCGCATTCATGGCAACGCGCGGCGGTCCGGGCTACGCTTGGATCATGCCGCTGAGCGGCGACGGCAGCGAGGTTCATGTGGGCGCCGGCTGCCGAGTCGGGCTCGCTCGCTCGGCGCGAAAGCTGGCCACCCCGGCGTTTGCACGCCTTCAGGTCGACAACGTGATCTGCAGCTGTGGTGCGCGCATCCGACTTACCGGGCCGGACTTCGCAAGCCTCGTCCATCAGAACGTCTGGGCCGTTGGCGAGGCCGCCGGGCTGGTCAGCCCCTCGACCGGTGCCGGGAACGTGTATGCCCTGCAATCCGGACTGGATCTGGTGAATCATCTGGGCGACCCCGCTGGCTACGCCGCCGCGCTGAAGAGCCACTTCCACGCACTGCTGCCCGAGGCCCGAGCCGTGCGTAAAGTGCTCACCGCGCGGCTGCCCAACCTCCTGGACCTGTACCACATTCGCCAGGGCTGGGCGCGGGCGGGCGTCCACGTCGCGTGGCGAGACGCGCCAAAGGTCATGCTGGCGATGAAACGGACCTTCGATGGCGCGATCTAGGGCGATGGACGAGGCATCGGCCAGGACCAGATCGAAGCCCGTGCTGTGGCTCGGCGCGTTCGTCGGCTTTTATCGGCCAGCGGTCGAAGAGGTCAGCCGACTGGATCCGGTCTCGAAGTTCCTCTACGCCGCCCGGAGCGTCATCCTGGTGATCTCGGCGCAGGCCGCGATCATCGCCGGCCTGCTCGCTCTCACCGACCGACAGTTCCACTGGGTCGACTTCGTCGCGGTGTTGGTCGGGTTCGTTGCCGTGCACATGCTCAGCAACCTCAGCAACGACTACTTCGGGTTCAAGCGCGGACACGACACGCCGGACGCGCCGCGCATGCGCTATACCGTGCACCCGCTGGCAAGCGGCGTGCTGGACGCGCGTACCCTGGTGACCGGCCTCGTGATCCTGGGCGGGCTCGGCGCCGGCGTCAACGCGTTCTTCGTCGTCGAGCGCGGGTGGCTTGCGGTCGCGTTCGCCGCCGCCGGCATAGTGCTGCTGCTTCTGTACGACGCTGCCCCGACCCCGCTGAAGAGCATCGGCCTCGGTGAGCTCGCCGCCTTCGTGGTGTGGGGGCCGCTGATGGTCGGCGGCGGCTACGCCATGATCACCGGCCACGTCTCGGCCGACGCGTTCTACGCCTCGATCCCCTACGGCCTGGGCGTGATGTCGATCCTGGTCGGCAAGCACATCGACCAGATCGAGTTCGACGCCGGCAAGGGGAACCGAACCCTGCCGGTGCTGCTCGGTGAGCGAGCCGCACGGAGGCTGAACGGCGCGACGGTCATCCTCATGTACGTTGCGGCTGCTGCGCTGATCGCGAGCGGGCAGCTCACTGTGTTCGCCGCGATCATCGTCGTCGCGCTCCCCCGCGGCGTGCGCGCCGTGTTGGTCATGAGCCGGCCGCGCCCAGCCGAGCGGCCCGAGGGCTATGTCGGGTGGCCGCTCTGGTATCACCGTGTCTGCCTGGTGCACAACCGCCTGTTCGGCTGGGTCTACATCGTCGGCCTGGCCGCTGGCGCCGTCTGGCCCGCCGTTCGGGTCTGAGAGGTTGAAACGAGAAGATGGACGCCAGCGCGCAGTATCTCGCCAAGCCTTGGCTGCAGTTCTACGAGCCCGGGGTGCCGGCGACCGTGGAGGCGCCGCTCAAGTCGGTGCCGCAAGCGTTCGACGAGGCGACCGAGCGCGCGCCGGAGCGGCCCGCAGTCGTCTTCTACGGCCGGGAGATCACCTACCGCGAGCTGCGCGAGGCCACCGACCGCCTCGCCTGCGCGTTCGCCGACCTGGGCGTGAAGAAGGGCGACCGGGTGGCGCTGTACCTCCTCAACAGCCCGCAGTTCATCATCGCGTACTTCGCCGCGCTCAAGGCGGGGGCGACGGTGACGCCGATCAGCCCGGTGTACACCAGCCACGAAGTGCGCTTTCAGCTCGAGGACAGCGGCGCGCGCGCGATCGTCTGCCAGGACGTCCTCTACGACAAGGTGGCGAAGAGCGGCGCGGCGCTCGACCTCGTGATCGTCACGAACGTCGGGGAGTATTTGCCGGCGCTGAAGCGCTTCCTCGGCAAGGGGCCCTTGCGCCGGTTGCTGCCGGACATCGACCTCGGCTCACCGGACATTCCGGCCGCGCCGAACCTTTACTGGCTGCAGGATCTGCTCGCGAGGCACCCGGCCCAGCCGCCGCGAGTGACGATCGACCCGCGCGTCGACCTCGCCGTGCTGCCCTATACGGGCGGCACCACCGGCCGTCCGAAGGGCGTGATGCTCACTCATTACAACCTGATCGCGGCAGAGGCGATGGTGAGCGCTGCGTTCAAGCGACTCGAGCCGGACAAGGAGGTGACCCTCGCCTTCCTGCCGTTCTTCCACATCTACGGGCAGGTGGTCATCATGCTGCACGGCCTGTGCCGGGGGCAGCTGCTGGTGCTCTTCACCAATCCGGACACCGAGGCGATGCTGGCGGCGATGGAGCGCTACGGGGTCACGGTGTTCTACGGCGTACCGACGCTGTTCGAGTACCTGAAGGACCACAAGGACACCGACAAGGTGAACTGGCGGCGGCTCAAGCTCGTGCTCTCGGGCGCGGACACCCTGCACGAGTCGACGATGCAGGACTGGGAGCGGCGGACGGGCTCGCGGATCATCGAGGGCTACGGCCTGTCCGAGACCTGCGCCGCGAGCCACGTCAACCCGTTCCACCGCCCGAGGACCGGCTCGTTCGGCTGCCCGCTGCCTGGCGTGCTCGCCGCGGCGATCGATCCGGATACCCGATCGTTCGTGCCGCAGGGCCAGACCGGAGAGCTGGTGCTTTCCGGGGCGAACGTGATGCAGGGCTACTGGCAAAGACCCGATGAGAACGCCGCAGCGTTTATCGAGGCCGCCGGCATCCGGTGGCTGCGCACCGGCGACATCGTGCGCATGAACGACGAGGGCTACTTCGTGTTCTACGACCGGGCCAAGGACCTGATCAAGCACAAGGGTTACTCGATCTTCGCCAAGGACGTCGAGGACGTGCTCTACGCGCACCCGCAGGTCAAGGCGGCGGGCGTGATCGGCGTGCCCGACCCCGCGGCGGGCCAGCTCGTGAAGGCGATCGTGGTGCTGCACGGCGACGCGCGCGGCAAGCTCTCCGAGGAGGATCTCCGCGCGTTCTGCCGTGAGCGGCTGGCCGAGTACCGGGTGCCGCAGCTCATCGAGTTCCGCGGCGAGCTGCCGAAGACCGACGTCGGCAAGGTCTCGCGCCGCGAGCTGCGCGACGAGCACTCTCCCTCGCCTTCCTAGAGGAAGGGTGGGATCCCATGCCGGGTCCGTTCTTCCGGGCCGAGCACCTCGTCAAGCGCTTCGGCGGGCTGACGGCGGTCAACGACGTCGGCTTCGAGCTCGCGCGCGACCAGATCGTGGGACTGATCGGCCCGAACGGCGCCGGCAAGACCACGCTGCTGCGCCTGATCACCAAGATCCTCGCCCCGGACTCCGGGCGCATCGTGTTCAACGGCGCGGACATCACCCGCCTCCGGCCGTGGGATGTCGTGAACCGCGGCATCGCCGGAACGTTCCAGAACACCCGCCCGTTCCGCCATCTGCCGATCATCGCCAACGTGATGGTGCCGCTCGTCGCGCCGCGTGCGGCGAGCCGCGGCGAGTGGGTGAAGAAGATCGAGGCGAAGGCGATGGACGCGCTCGAGTTCGTCGGCATCTCCGACATGGCGCTCGAGCCGGCGTCCGCGCTGTCGCAGGGCGACCTGAAGCGCCTCGAGGTCGCGCGCGCGATCGCCACGGAGCCGGAGCTGCTGCTGCTCGACGAGCCGCTCGGGGGCCTGAGCCCGGCGGAGTCCGAGCTGCTCGCGAAGTCGATCCGCCGGCTGCACAAGGGCGGGCGCTTCGGACGCCTGCACTCCGAGGGCCCGGCGGTGCTGATGATCGAGCACAAGCTGAAGGAGCTGATGGCGATCGTCGACCGGGTGATCGTGATCGACCGCGGCGAGCTGATCGCCGATGGGCCGCCCGCGGAGATCGTGCGGGATCCGAAGGTGATCGAGGCCTATCTCGGGAGCGCGCACGATGCCGCTGCTTGAGGTGAAGGGCCTCTCGGTCCGCTACGACAAGGCCGTGATCCTGAACGGGGTCTCGCTCGCGGTGGGCGAGGGCGAGCTCGTCGGGCTGGTCGGCCCGAACGGCGCGGGGAAGTCAACGCTGCTGCGGGCAATCTCGGGGCTCGTGCGGTTCGAGGCGCGGATGAAGCGCGGCACCGAGGGCGACATCGTGCTCGAAGGCGAGGTGTGGTTCGCGGGCGAGCGCATCGACGCACTCCCGGCGCACGAGATCCGGAGGCGGGGCCTCGTCCATTGCCCGGAGCGCCGGCGCCCGTTCCGCGAGCTCACCGTGCTCGAGAACTTGCTGGCGGGCGCCTACCTGTCGAGCGGTGCGAGCGAGACGCGGCGGCGCCTCGAGCGGTGCTACGAGTCGTTTCCCCGGCTCGCCGCGCGCCGCGGGCAGATCGCCGGCACGCTGTCGGGCGGCGAGCAGCAAATGCTCGCGATCGCGCGCGCATTGATGTTCGAGGCGAAGCTGCTGTGCGTCGACGAGCCGTCGCTCGGCCTGGCACCGATGATCCGCGAAGAGCTGTTCGCCGCGGTCGGGCGCGTCCACGCGGGCGGGGTGCCGGTGCTGCTCGTCGAGCAGGAGGTCGGCCAGGTGTTCCGGATGGCCGGCCGCAACTACGTGCTCTCCCAGGGGCGGATCATCGCGAGCGGCACGGGGGCCGAGCTGCGGGCCGACGAGACGCTGCGGGCGGGGTATTTGGGGCTGTAGCGCTCCCCTCCTCGTATGGGGAGGGGTGTCGCGCGGAGCGCGACGGGGTGGTGGACTAGGCGGAGCGACGCCGCGTTCTGGCCGGCACGTTCGCCGACCGCGCTACCCCTTGTACCACCACTTGGTCTCGCCGACGTCCGCCTCCCACGGGCGGATCGGCGTGCTGAGCCCGAACTGATCGGCGTGCAGGCGGGCGACCTCCATGATCGCCGACAGGACGTCCATCGGGAATCCCTGCCGGCCGCCGCGCACGTCGATCACGAGCTTGGCGAGGTAGTCGTCCAGCCAGCGCTTGCCCCACTGCTCGCGGATGGTCGCCGCGATGCGCGGGAAGCCGCGCTCGATGATCGGCCACGGGTCGGGCCGCTCCCGCTGCCGTTCGGCGTCGCGGAGCGCCTTCCACCTCTCGCTGACGGCCCGGGTCAGCGTCTGATCGCCCATAAGCGGTGGGAACTCCGTAGCCGCCCCCTGGTTGGGCTCCGGCTGCAGGTTGAGACGTTTCTTGATCAGGGCTTCGCCGGCCTCGGGGTCGAACACGGCGAAGGCGCTGAGATCCTCGTCGGGTCCCTTGTCCGTGTCAGGAACGATCGGCTTGTCGGGCTGTGTCATCGCGATGGCAAGCGGGCCTCCGGTTCCGGCCCACGATACCCGAATCATAGCCCCCGGGGCCGGTTTTGGGTGGCCCGAACCAACAGCACACGGGATCGTTACAGCAATGTCACAAGCGGTTGCTCTCGTCAGGCCGCCCGCGAAGCGAGGACCTCCCTCAGCGGCGCGCCGCACAGCCGGCACTGCGCTCGCCACGCACCGTTTCTCTGCTTGCAGCGCGGGCACTTCGTTTCGATCTTGTCGCGCACCCACGGCGTGATCCCGCGCGGCATGAACAGCAGCACCGCGAGCACGATCACCGCGAAGGCGAGCAGCCGCAGCTCGCCGAACGCCTTGAAGCTGCCGAGCCACTCCGTGAGCGGGTAGAGGATGAACACTGCCGCCGCCGGCCCGTAGATGGTGGCGACGCCGCCGAACACGCCCCAGATCACCACCTGGAACGAGAGCGCAACCTCCAGCGCCGACGGGCCGGCAACGCGGATGTAGTGGGCGAACAGCGCCCCCGCCATCCCCGCGACCGCCGCGGAGACTGCGAACACGACGAGCTTGTACCGCGGCGTATTGATCCCGGAGGCCCGCGCCGCCACCTCGTCGTCGCGGATCGCGTGCAACACCAGGCCGAACTTCGAGTCGGCGAGCTTCCACAGCCCGAACACCGCGGCGAGCATGGCGATCGCCGCGACGTAATAGTTGCCGATGCGCGTCGGCGCCACGGAGCGCAACCCCGAGACGCCGAGCTCCCCGCCGCTGAACCCCGGAAAGGCGAACAGCAACCCGGTCGCGATGAGCGGGAACGCCAGCGTCGCGAGCGAGAGGTAGGCGCCGCGCAGCCGCAGGCACAGGAACCCGACGACGAAGCCGACGGCCGTGGCGAACGCCACGCCCAGCCACACGGTGACCCACGGCGAAAGCCCGAGCTTGAGCGAGGCGAGCGCCGACGTATAGGCGCCCGCCCCGAAAAACAGGGCATGGCCGAAGCTCACCTGACCCGCGTAGCCGGCGAGCAGGTCCCAGCTCGCGGCGAAGATCGCGAACAGGCACGTCAGCGTCACGATGCGCAGGACGTAGGGATCCGGCCACGCGAGCGGCAAGAGGAGCACCGCCAGCACCCACGCCAGCACGAGCGCGCGCGAGGGCAGCACGAGCACCTCGCTCTTCAGGTTGACCCATACCCAGCGCGCGGCGTAGGCGAGCGGGTTTCTCACCGCTCCTCCTCGAAGGCCACGCCGAACAGTCCCTCGGGCCGCACGAGCAGCACCACGACCATGATCGAGAGCGCCACCGCGCCCTTCAGGAACGCGCCCTGCGGGAGCGCGAAGACGGTGATCGCCTCGACGTAGCCGATGATGAGCGCGCCGATCAGGCTGCCCTTGAGGCTGCCCAGGCCGCCGAGCACCACGATCGCGAGCATGGTGACGAGCGGCGCGAGCCACATCAGCGGATCGACCACGAAGACCGGCGCCACGACCACCCCGGCGACGGCCGCGAGCGCGACCGAGAGGGCGACGGCGACCATCGCCACCCGGTTCACGTTCATGCCCATGAGGTTCGCCACCTCGAGGTCGTTGGCCGTGGCGCGGATCGCCAGCCCGAGCCGCGTGCGGTAGAGGACGAACCAGGTCGCGGCGAGGACCGCCGCCGCGACGACCAGGATGAGCAGCCGCTGGTAGGGGATGCTCACGCCGAAGAACGAGGCCACGCCGTCGATCGTCGATGGGATGCCGAGGAAGTTGCCGCCGAACGCGACGAGCATCAGTTCCTGGAAGATGAGTCCGAGCGCGATGGTGGCGATCAGCACGGCGGAGTCGTGGCTGCGCACCGGCTCGATCACGAGCCGGTAGCAGAGCGCGGCGAGCGCCGTTACCGCGACGATCGCGATGAGCGCCGCGAGGAGGACGTTCAGCTTCGCGGTCACCAGCAGCGTGTAGAAGCAATAGGCTGCCAGCATGTAGAACGCGGTGTGCGCGATGTTGACGATGCGCGCCACGCCGAAGACGAGCGAGAAACCGATCGCGAGCAGCGCGTACACGCCGCCGTTGACGAGCCCCGTGACGAGGATGTCCTGGAGCATGGGGATGGCTAGCCGGTGCGGCCCGAAGCCGGAGACTTCGGGCGTTCGCCGGCTCGCACGTGCGCAGGCACGTGCTTCGAAACCCCGGCTTACTCCCGGAGCCGCCCGCTACTTCGCGGCCGGCATCCTGAACGGCCGCGCGCCCTTGACCTGCGGCGGCCAGAACGTCACCTTCTCGCCGTCCTGCCACTGCACCGCGAGCCCGGTGACCTTGCCGGGGCCCCAGATCGGATCGTGGCGCTTGTCGAACTCGACGACGCCGGTGATGCCGGTGAACACGGTCTTCTCCAGGACCGGGACCAGCTTGCCGGCGTCGGTCGTCCCCGCCGCCTCGATCGCTTCCTTGAGCAGCATGATCGCGTCGTAGGTGCCGGCGTTGTAGGTCGGCGACTTCTTGAAGCGTTCCTTGAACGCCTTCACGAACGGCACGGTCTTCGGCGTGATCTCCACCTCGGCGATCGTCTCGAGCGTGGAAACGTAGTTGCCCTTGCTGGCGGTCGCCTGCCAGAACGCGTCCTTCTGCGCCTCGACGTTGATGCCGAAGGCGATCGCCTTCATGTTGCGCTCGCCCATCTGCCGGCCGACCACGATGCCGACCGGCCCCGAGAGCAGCGTGAATACGATGTCCGCGCCCGAGCGGTCGATCGCGGCGAGCTCCGCGGTGACATCGGTCGCCACGGCCGACGGCTGCCACAGCCCGACCACTTCCATCTTCATCGCGGGCAGGTTCTTTTGTGCGGCCGCGACGATGCCCTCCACCCACACGGCCTTTTCCGCGAGGATCGCGACCTTCGGGCTCTCCTTGCCGAGCTGCTTGCGGATCTGCGCGGCGACCTCGCCGAGCGCGGCGAAGCTCGAGCGCACGAGGTCCGCGTCCTTTATCGGCGTGACGCGGAACCAGTACTTGTAGCGCTCGTAGTTGCTCTCCACGTTGATCCCGAGCTTGGAGTGCGCGGCGCCGGCGCCGAGGAAGATCTTCTTGTTGTCCATCGCGATCTCCTGCATCGCGAGCACGGCCTCGGAGCGGAACCCGCCGACCAGGAAGTCGGCCTTGTCGCGCGCGATCGCGCGCTCCATCGCGTTGGTTGCGTCGGGCACCGACTGGATCTCGTTGGTGTCGATGCGCACCAGCTCGACCTGCATCTTTCGGCCAGCGACGCTGATGCCGCCGCCCTTGTTGATCTCGTCGCGCGCCATCTCGGCGCCCGCCCAGTGGTTCTCGCCCTGCACGAAAGCCATCGGGCCGAGAATCGCGATCTTGACCGTGGCGCCTTGCGCCTGCGCGAGCGGTGCCGCGGCGGCGAGCGCGGCGGCGAGCAGAAACGAACGCAACATGGTGCCCTCCTGTGGATCAGCGGCGTTGGTCTTGTGGCGGGAAGTTTGGCAGCAAACCCTTCCCGAGTCACCCTCTGTCAAGGGGGCGACGCGAAGCGGAGCGGGGCCCATGTCCGGCCGGTCGTTCGGCAGATAGCCTTGAACGGTGGTAGCCATGATTTCTCCCTCTGCGAGTGATGGGTTCGTGTTCTTCGCGGGTGGAACGAAGCGGTGTCCGCTAGCTCTGGGCGTCACCTCCTTTCACGAGCTCCCACAGCCGATTGGGGCTGAGCGGGATCTCCAGCAGCTCGATACCCTTCGCCGGCAGGTCGAGCGCGTTCTCGAGCGCCTGCGCGAACAGCGGCCCGGCGGGAATCGCGCCGGCCTCGCCCGCGCCCTTGATGCCGAGCGGGTTGAGCGGCGAAGGGGTCACAGTGTGCGCCAGATCCATGCGCGGCACGTCGAGCGCGGTCGGCAGCAGGTAATCGGCGAGCGAGGCGTTCAGCAGCTGGCCGTCGGCGTCGAACACGAGCTGCTCGTAGAAGGCGTTGCCGATGCCCTGCGCGACGCCGCCGTGGATCTGCCCGTCCAGGAGGAGCGGGTTCACGACCGTGCCGCAGTCGTGCACGACCGCGTACTTCCGGATTGCGATCACGAACGTTTCCGGATCGACCTCGACGATCATCGCGTGCGCGCCGCTCGCTGTCGCGCCGCGCGGCGGGCCGAAGTAGCTCGTCGCCTCCAGCCCCGGCTCGGTGCCCGGCGCCACCGCGCCGCGCGTGGGATTGGCCTCCGCCGCGAGCACACCGAGCTTCACCGCCCGGCTCGGCACGCCGGCCACCGCGACCGCGCCGTTCCCGATCACCAGGTCCTCCTCGGCGCACTCGAAGTGCGCGGCCGCGGTGCGCAGGATCTTCTGCCGCACGAGCTTCGCCGCATCGTTGACCGCGTTCCCGGCGACCACTGCGCCGCGGCTTGCGAACGTGCCCGCGCCCCAGTAGAACTGATCGGTGTCGCCGGTGACCACCTCGACGTCGCGGACGTCCACCCCGACCTGGTCGGCGACGATCTGCGCAAACGCGGTGTAATGCCCCTGACCCTGGGTGCCGATGCCCGTCACCACGCTGACCTTCCCGCTCGCCTGCACCTGGACCTTCGCCCCCTCGTAGGGGCCGATGCCGGTGCCCTCCACGTAGCACACGACCCCGATGCCGACGTGACGCCCCTGCGCGCGCAGACGTGGCTGCTCATCGCGCACGAACCGCTCGTAGCCGACCAGCTCCAGCGCCTTCTCGAGGATCGGTGCGTAGTTGCCGCTGTCGTACTCGAGCGGCGCGAAGTCCTGGTAGATGATCTCGTTGTCGTAGGGGAACGCCTCCGGCGGGATGAAGTTGCGCCGGCGGATCTCGTTCGCGTCGAGCCCGAGCGCGCGTGCGGCGAGATCCAGCAGGCGCTCCATCACGAAGACGCCGTGCTGGCGTCCCGCGCCGCGATAGGGCGTGACGATCGGCTTGGTGGTGAAGACTGCGGTGAACGTGCTGTCGTAGTGGGGCACGACGTACACGCCGAGCAGCGTGCACTGGCTGTTGATCGGCACCGTGAGCCCGTACGGATCGTAGGCGCCGGTGTCGTGCAGGAACACGTCCCGGATGCCGAGGATCCGGCCATCCTTCGTGAGCGCCATCTCGGCGTCG
>Ga0209751_10003680_pt1 | contig 14837 bp, 14 predicted proteins | sample RifCSP13_1_FD_184019 | JGI IMG/M metagenome (GOLD analysis project Ga0209751, IMG submission 184019) | Soil microbial communities from Rifle, Colorado - Rifle CSP2_sed 13_1 (SPAdes) (version 2) | ecosystem: Environmental > Terrestrial > Deep subsurface > Rock core/Sediment | place: Rifle... | reverse complement strand
CGCCCGGTGACCTCGAAGACCTGGTCGGCGACGCGCTTGATCAGGCGGGCGCGCGGGTCGTAGTTCTTGTAGACGCGGTGGCCGAAGCCCATCAGACGGCCGTCGCCGGCCTTGACCCGATCGATGAACGACGGCACGTTGCGCACATCCCCGATCTGGGCCAGCATCCGCAGCACGGCTTCATTGGCGCCGCCGTGCAGCGGTCCGTAGAGAGCGGCGGCCGCCCCGGCCAGGGCGCTGTAGGGGTCGACACGGCTCGAGCCAATGGCGCGCATGGCGTTGGTGCTGCAGTTCTGCTCGTGGTCGGCGTGCATGATGAACAGCACGTCGAGCGCCTGCTCCAGCGCCGGGTTGACCTGGTAGACCGGCTCCGACATCTTGAACATCATGCTCAGGAAGTTGCCGGGGTAGCTCAGGTTGTTGTTGGGGTAGACATAGGGCAGGCCGCGGTTGTGCCGATAGGAGAAGGCGGCGATCGTCGGGACCTTGGCGATCAGGCGGGTGATCTGGTACTGGCGGTTCTCCGCATCGTCGACCTGAGAAGCCTCGGGATAGAAGCTCGACAGCGCCGCGACGGTGCTGATGAACATGCCCATCGGGTGGGCGTCGTAGCGGAAGGCCTGCATGAGTTCCTTGATGTTCTCGTGCACGAAGGTGTGATGGAGGATCTGGTCCGTCCAGTGCTCCAACTGGCCGGCCGCCGGGAGCTCGCCGTTCAAGATCAGGTAGGCGACCTCCAGGAACGTGCCGTGCTCGCATAGCTGTTCGATGGGATAACCCCGGTAGAGCAGGATGCCCTTGTCGCCATCGACCTCGGTGATGGCGCTGCGGGTCGAGGCCGTATTGGTGAAGGCCGGGTCGTAGGCCATCAGGCCGAAGTCGTCGTCGCCGGCTTTGATCTGGCGCAGGTCGAGGGCCCGGATCGTGCCCATCTCGACCGGGATCTCGTAGCTCTTCCCGGTGCGGTTGTCGGTGACGGTCAGCGTGTCCCGCGGCATCCGTAACTCCTGGGGGTCGGCCCGGTGTGGTTCGGCTGGCCCGCATTCTACCGTGGACTCCTCGACGCCGGTGGGTGAATCCGGCGCGACAGCCATTCCCGCCCTTCGACGGCGCGCAACCCTTCGCTGCGCTCCGGGGTGCTCTCCGCTCAGGGAGGAGGTCCTTGAAAGGAGGCAGTGGCCCGCGCTGAGCGGAGATGAGAGCCGAGCGCAGCGAGGCCCGAGCCGTAGTCGAAGCGCGCTCCCAGGTGGAGTTCCCCGATGCGACCCTTCGACGGAGGGCGGCTCCTTCGCCGCGCTTGGCTCAGGGAGCGGGAAACGAAAAATGTGGGCCGGAGGCGCGATGGTATAGTTCCGCCCCATGCCGGGGCACACACACCTGGGCGAAACGCGAGATCCGTTGGACGACACGCGCACGGTCCAACGACTCGAGTCCGCCTGGCGGTGGTGGTGCCTGATCGGAGTCCTGTCGCTGGCAGCGGGCACGATCCTGCTCCGGCCGGCACTCGGGGCCGGAACGCCTGCCTGGTCTCTGGTCAACCTCGTCGCGCTGAGCGCGGTGTTGGTCTTCGTCCGGCGAAGCCTTCCCAGAAACCGCCGGGATCCGGGCGGGCCGTTGTTGAGCGCGATCGGCGCCGGGAATCACGCCACCATCGCCCGCGGTGTGCTCCTGGCGCAGCTCCCGGGATACCTACTGTTCCCCTGGCCGGCCGGGTGGCAGGCCTGGCTGCCGACACTCACCTTCACCCTGTCGCTCGCCGCCGACTACCTGGACGGATACCTCGCCCGGCGGGCCGACCGCGTGACCGGCCTGGGGGAGGCGCTCGACATCGAGTTTGACGGATTGGGATTGATGGCGGCCAGCGCCCTGGCGGTGCACTATGGGCAGTTGCCGCTGATCTACTTCCTGACCGTCGGCTGTGCGCGCTACCTCTTCCTGCTCGTCGGTTGGGCCGCCCGCCGCGCCCGTCGACCTGAATACCCGCTGCCGACAAGCACCACTCGCCGGGCGCTGGCCGGCGTCACGATGGAGCTCGCCGCAGCGGCGCTGTGGCCCATCGTGCCTTCCGTCATGATGACGCTGGCCGGCGCCATCGTCGCCGTCCCGTTCCTGACCGGCTTCGCCCGCGACGGCGTGGTCCATCTCGGATGGATCGACCCGGCCTCGCCGAGCTATCTCCATCTGCGCCGGACCCTCGTCCGCCTGGCGACGGTGTTCCTGCCGCCGATCCTTCGCTTCGGCATCGTCATCCTGCTCGGCCCGCTGCTGGCTTCGGCCGCGGCCGCGTTCCCCCAGACGGTGGCGGCTGTTCGGGCGGCCGGGATCAGTTCGCCCGGGGCCTTCGCCGCGTCTGTCATCGTCATCAGTCTGGCCTGCCTCGCATCGATCGCCGTCGGATTCGCCGGCCGGAGCGGAGCTGTCGGAATCATCATCGTCTATGGACTCAGCCTTTCGCTGGTCGCCTGGACGCCGCGCGGATTGGCTGCCTGGGGCTGCGCCATGGCGATCTACGTTTTCGGGACGGGCCCCGGATCACTGTGGCAGCCCGAGCGCGCCCTGTATTTGCGCCGGGCCGGCGAACGCGCATGAACCGGTTGTCGGGCTCCCGCCTCCGGCTTTCCCGGCTGCGCTTGCTCTTGTGGATCGCCTTGCCGCTCGCCCTGGCGTGGGCGATGCGGGGGGTGAGCCTCCGCCAGGTAATCGACGGACTGCGCGAGCTGACGGCGGGGGAGTTGGTCGTGCTGGGGGCCGTGAACCTGCTGGTGGTACTGGCGTTCAGCGGACGGTGGTGGGCGTTATTGCGCGCGCGTGGCCAACACCTTCCGTACCTGGCCTTGAGCGGCTACCGCTTGGCGGCGTTCGCCATCAGCTACTTTACGCCCGGTACGCATTTCGGCGGCGAACCTCTGCAAGTCCACCTTCTCCAAGGCCGACACGGCGTGACGGCTCCGGTGGCGACGGCCAGCGTCGTGCTCGACAAGGCCATCGAGCTGATCGCCAACTTCGTATTCCTGGCGATCGGGTTGGCGATCGTCGTGCGCCTCGGTCTTCAACCGGTAGGATCGGGCCTGCTGCTGAGGATCGCCGCCCTCGGGCTGGCCGTCTTGCCAACGGTCTACCTGGTTGCTGTCTGGCGGGGGCATCGCCCGGCCACCTGGGTGATCGCGCGCCTCGGGTGGGAGGCCGGCGGGGCGGCGTGGCAGCGAAGGCTGAGCCGTTGGATCGAGGCCACGGAAGCGGAAGTGAACACCGCCGCGCGCCAATCCCCGGCGGGATTGGCCGCCGGCGCCGGCTTCTCGATCATCAGTTGGGGCCTGCTCCTGGCGGAATGGGCGCTGGCGATGAGGTTCCTCGAGATCGATCTAACGCCGGCCCAGGTTATCGCCGTCGTGACGGCGGCCCGGCTGGCGCTGTTTGTGCCTCTCCCGGGCGCAGCCGGTGCACTCGAGGCCAGCCTGGTGCTGGCTCTGACGACTCTCGGTATCAGCTCGGCCCAGGCGCTGAGTCTGGCCGTCATCATCCGGATCCGCGACGTGGCCTTCGGCGCTCTCGGGCTGTGGCTGGGAGGTTGGTTGTCGGCGGCCAAGGCTGCCAAGACTCGGCTTCCGAGCGAGGCACCCGAGGGACGGCTCGGTCCATGAGCGCGCGCCGAACGGTGCGAAAGGCATCGCCGTGGGCTCGTTCCTCTGCGCCGGCTATCAAGATTCCTCGCCCTGCGGCCTCGCCGCAAGGCGTACGGCGGCGGAAAGGGTCATCCGATTGAGCCGTAAGCCCGCCGCGATCCTGCGGAAGATCGCTTCTCTTCCTGTCCATCCATTCCTGCTGGCGATGTACCCGGTGCTGGCGTTGTTCGCTCACAACGCGGCCGAGATCCACCTGACGGCCGCCCTCCGGCCGTTCGTGCTGACGCTGGGCCTGGGGGCGATCACCCTGGGGCTCAGTCGACCGGTGTTTCGGGATTGGCACCGCGCCGCCCTAATGGCGAGCCTGGGGCTCATCCTGTTCTTCTCCTATGGTCACGTCTATGGGTTCCTCAAACCCGTGGTCGCCCTGGGCGAGGTCGTCGGCCGGCATCGTTACTTGGCCGTGGTCTGGACCCTGTTGGCCGTCCTCGGTTTCCCGGGGATCCGCCTCCTGCGCGAGCCGGGTCGTACCACGTCGACGATCAACGCCGTGGCGCTGGCCCTGCTGATTCTGCCGACGGTCCAAGTCGTCTCGTATGACAGCCGAGTCCGGCAAGCCGACCTGGCGGCCGAGAAGATCGGCGGGACGTCCACCCCGGTGGTGGCCGCCTCCGAAATGCCCGATATCTACTACATCATCCTCGACGCCTACACCCGCGACGACATCCTGGCCGGAGAGTACGGATTGGACAACCGCCCCTTCCTGCAGGAACTGGAAGAGCGCGGCTTCTTCCTCGCCGAATGCAGCCAGAGCAACTATGCCCGGACATCGCTGTCGCTCGGATCGTCGCTCAACATGGACTACCTGGAGACGTTCTTCCCTCGCGACGACACCATTGGCATGTCCGCCTTCATCCGCCACAACCGGGTCCGGTCGTTCCTGGAGCAGGCCGGGTACACGGTCGTCGCCATCGATTCGGGCTATCCCTCCACCCAATGGTCGGACGCCGAGGTCTACCTGCGACCGCGCGGTCTCTCGGCCCTGCAGGCGGCGTGGGCTCCGGGTGCGACCGAGTTCGAGGGGATCCTGTTCCGCAGTACCGCCGGCGTGATCCTGCTCGACGCCATGCCGTCCTCGGGCCTGACCGCTCTCATCGACGACGCGCCCAAGGTGGATCGCTATAACGAAATCGCCGCCGCCTTCACGTCGCTGGAGGAGGCGGCGAATGTGCCCGGCCCGAAACTGGTCTTCGCCCACATCCGCATCCCGCACGATCCGTACCTCTTCGCCCGCGACGGTCGTTTCCTGCCGGACCAGACGGCCCACAACCCGGGGTACCCGGACCAGGTGCTGTACGTCAATTCCAGAATGCTGCCGATCCTCGATCGGATCCTGCAGCAAACGGACGTGCCGCCGATCATCGTCCTGCAGGGCGACCACGGCAGCCCGGAGTTCCGAGCGGACGCCCGGCGCATGAAAATCCTCAACGCCTACCTCGTGCCGGAACGCATGGCCGACCGCCTGTACGCCTGGGTGACCCCGGTGAACACATTCCGCCTTATCCTCGACGGGACCTTCGGCACCGAGATGGGAATCCTGCCGGACCGGAGCTATCTATCCCTGGCGGGAAGCGATATGGATTACACCTTGGTGCCTGAAGATCGGGGCGGCTGCCAAGACTAGGCGCGCGAGGCCGGGGGGCTGGACGACGGCGGACGATCCCCCGTGGGAGGGGTAAGGGGCGGGGGACGAAGAGCCACCGACCCCTGTCGGCATGCCCTTGGGGCGCGGCCGCGAGACTGCAAGGGACAAGATAGCCAATCGCGATCAATCTGCGAACTTACGAACGCGGCACTAGCCGGGCCGGCGGCTCAGCACGTCCAGCTGATGCGCGATGTAGACCAGCTGCGCCTCTTGGACCTGGCGACGCCGGTGGGCGATCCACATCGCAAGCCGCTCGGCCGGCACGGCCGGGCTCTCCCGGAGCGCCCCCTCGACCAGATCGAGGATCCGGACCAAGACCGCCGCTTCGCCGTCCGGGTAGGCGCCGTCGCGTGGGAAGATGACCCAGTCGGAAGCGCCGGCGGCGATGACCTCCGCCCCGTGACGGGGCAGCTCCGTCAGAAGGCGCCGTCCGGTGCGGCTGTCCCCGGAAGGATGGGGTCCGTCCCGCCGCGTATCCATCGTTGCGTGATAGGCGTCGACGATGATCCAGTCCAGTTCCGGATCGAGCTCGGGCTGGAAGGCCGTCAACCCATCGAAGTTCAAGGAGGCGTAGAAGACGGCTCCTGGCCGAAGACGCGCCAGCAAACGAGGCAGCGCGCGATCCAGGTCCACCAGATCGAGAAAGGCGTGGGCCAGGATGACGTCGAACGGACCGTCGGGAACGGCCTCATCAAAGAGCGAGGCGGTCACCCACTGGATATCCACGCCAGCGCCGGTCGCTTCCATCCGCCAGTGGCGTTCGCCGAGGGAGTGCCAAACGCCGGCGTGCCGCGCCAGCCACGCCTGCAGCCGACGCGCCGCCTCGGCCGGATGAGCCGGATCGGAGTCGAGGGCGACGTATTCCACCTGGCCGAGGTCGACGCGCTCGAGCAGGCGCTCGATCATCCCGCCGATGCCCGCTCCGACCTCGAGCAGACGCAACGGCCGGTCGGCCCGCCCTGGCTGGAAGGATCGCGCGAAGTGTCGCCAGACGCCTTCGTTCAGCGAGCGGTCGTCGAGGACGCGCTTGGCGGCGAGGTAGCGCTGAAAGGCCTGGTCGGGTCCGGCGGAGACGACGACCTCGCTCGGCGGCTTAGCCGGCCTTCTGCTCGATCCGCATGTCGAGGACGAGGGCCACGATCAGCAAGACCTCGTCTAGCTTCGTCACCCAGGCGAGCTTGTCGCTCATGTCGCCCAGGGCGAACCAGGCCAGGATCGTGGCGAAGGCGTAGGCGATGAAGGCGTAGTGCAAGAGCGGGGTCCGCCCCCGGTCGAATTGTGGATTGGTGAAGAAGACGGTCAGCAGCACGAAGTAGCCGAGGCCATTCAGCAGGAACAAGTAGTCCAGATCGCTGAGCGGGAAGAACCCGCCGAGCACAGGCAGGATCACGAGGTGGACGATGCCCGTGAACAGGCCCATCACCAAAATGGCCGCTCGCAACGACTTCTGACTCATCTCCGTAACCTCCACATCGTCAAGGTTCGCGCTGCCGGTTGGCAGAGGATAGCACAGCTCCGGTCTTGTGGGGTCCGGCCTGGGGGTGGTCCGGTGCGCCTGCCGGCACAGGTACGGTCCGCACCAGCCCGGAGAGGAAGGCGTGGATGGCCGCGCCGGTGTCCTGCCACGTGGGGTGGTCCAGGTGGGTATTGCGGGCGGCCAGTCCCATGCGGCTCAGTCGGAGGCGGTCGGCATGAAGCGACGCCAGGTGGACGGCCAGGGCAACGGCGTCGGAGGCGTCGACCAGGAATCCGTTTTCCCCATGGCGCACAAATTCGGAGGCCCCGCCTCTTTCGCCGGCGATCGCCGGCAGGCCGTACCCCATCCCCTCCAGGTAGGCCATGCCGTATCCTTCGTAGCCCGACGGCAGAGCCAACACCTGCGCCTGGAGCATCGCCTGCCGCAAGGTCTGGCCGTCGAGCGCTCCCACCAGGCGCACGACCGGGCCGAGCCGCAGGGTGTCCACCCGACGGTGCACGCGGCGCACGTAGCGCCGATCGACCTCGGCCGATCCGGCGACGGTCAGGTCGACCGACCCGCGTGGAAGCAAGGCGACGGCCTCGATGAGGGTCAGGAGTCCCTTGCGCGGGATCAGGTTGCCGAGAAACAGAACGCGCAGAGGCCCGGCCGCCTCGGCCCGCGACCGGATCGCTTCAGCGTCGATCGAGGTCGCCAGGCGATCGGCGCCGGGGAGGGCCACGATCGAGGACGTGACGGGCAGGCCGAGACGCTGAACGGCGGCGCGCGTCGTCCGGCTGTTGAAGATGAACGCGTCGAGCGCGGCAAGATAGCGGCGCTCGATCCAGCGGTAGAAGGCGTTGGCCAGAAGGCCGCGCGGTTCGCTCGAGCGCAGATGATGGACGAGCCCGACCCGCGTCAGCCCAGGTCGCGATTGTCTCAGTCGCCGATCCGCCCTCAGCAGCGCCGGGTGGGAGAGCTCATCCTCGACCACGATATCCGGCGAGACCACCGCCACAAGCTCGGCCAGGTCCGACGCTACGCCGCGCCACAGACGCGCAGCGTAGTCACCCGTAGGCAGCGAAACCACCGTCACCTCGGTGCCGGACCGGCGCAGGTGCTCGACGATCAGCCGATCGTACAGGTAGCCGCCGGAGAGCTGGTCGAGGGGGCCGTCGACCACCCAGGCGACCCGCATCACAACTCCTGGTGGAAGGAGGCCCAGGCAGCCGGACTCTCCCACAAGCGCACGGTGTGGCCGGTCAGGCGCGCGCGGTCCAGCGCAGCGCCGAGCCGCGTAGCCAGAATCCGGGCGAAGGCTTCCAGACTCGGGTTCAGGCCGGCGAACTCGGGCAGGTCGTTCAGCACACGGCCGCGAAAGGCACGCAGCGTCGTCTCGAGGGCTCCTTCGAGCTCCACCAGATCGACAAGGTAGCCGTGCTCATCGAGCGCGCCGCCCTCCAGAATCCACTCGAGACGGTAGGGGTGGGCATGCTCGACGTTCTCGACCCCCCAATCGCCGCCGATCAGGTAGTGGCGAGCCTCGAAATCGCGCTGCAGGCTGAGTCGGTACATCGAAGGGACCTCAGGCGGAGTCCGGATAGGTGAGGACGACCTGCATCGCTTGCTCAGGATGCTCGGCGAGCAGGCGATACGCGCTACCCGCCTCCTCGAACGGCACGCGGTGCGAGATCAGGCCTTCGGCTTCGATTTCCTGGAGCAAGGACAGGGCATAGGCCAGCCGGCGCGCCTGGGTCCAACGCCCGCGCAACTCCGGGGCGATTGTGCTGACTTGACTGCTGATGACCTTGATGCGACTGCGGTGGAACGCGCCTCCCAGGTCCAACGAAGTGCGTTTCTCGCCGTACCAGGAGCCGATGATGACGCGGCCGTCAAAGCCGGTGGCGCGCAGCGCCTGATCGAGGACAGCGGGATCGCCGCTGACCTCGAAGGCGAGATCCGCCCCGGGATGAGCGGGATCGGCCAGCGCCCGACCCAGCCGATCCGGCGTCTCGGCATCGTCCGGATCGAAAGACACGTGCGCCCCAAGCGCCACGGAGGCCTGGCGGCGACGGGCGTGACGGTCGAGGGTGACCAATGCCGCCAGGGGCATGGCCGCCAGGAGGGCCGTTGTCAGAAGCCCGACGACGCCCTGGCCGAAGACGACTACCTTCTCCCCCGCCAGCGGTCGACCGTCGTGGACCAGGTTGACCGCCGTCTCGGCGCTGGGGAGAAACACGGCGCGTTCGAGAGGGAGGTCCGCCGGGAGAGGGATCGTCTCCGCCACGGGCGCGAGGAAGTGTGTCTGGTGGGGCTGGAAGGCGAAGACCAACGTATCCCGGAGGGACGGATCGACTCCGCTGCCGACCTGGAGAATCCGGCCGACCGAGGCGTATCCGTACTTGAGAGGATAGGCCAGGGTGCCGGTCAGGGACGGCAGCGAGGCGTCAGCCGGCATGGCTGGCGGGGCAAGGCCCCGATAGATCATCAGCTCGGTGCCGGCGCTGATGGCGCTGAGCAGCGTACGGACGAGGACCTCCCCCGGCCCCGGCCTCGCAAGAGGTTCAGGCCTCACCTCCACCACCGCCGCAGCGGTGAAAACCAGAACCTGGCGGGAGGTGATCTCGCTCATCGCAAGTCGCCCCACAAGATCAAGTCGGGTCCCGAGGCTTCCCAACCCTGCAAGCGGACTCCGGGCAGCTCGCCGGCGGCCGCCGCCAGGGCGGGCTTGCCGGCGACGAAGACCGGCGCCATGGTAATGACCACCCAGTCGACGAGCCGAGCGGTCAGGAAGGAGCGCAAGACACGCGACCCTCCTTCGACCATGATCGAACGAAGGCCGCGTCGGGCCAATTCGGTCAGCGCGGCGGGCAGGTCGATCAGGTTCTCCGATGTTCGGGGCATTTCCAGGACCAGGGCGCCGGCGGCGACCAGGGCCGCGCGCCGTGAGGGCGAGACCGGGGCGCCGGCCATGAACCAAGGTCGTCGCGGGTTGGAGAGAATGCGAGCCGGCAAGGGCGTGCGCAGTCCGGTGTCGAGGACGATCGGCTGCGGATTCGGCCCGGCCGCATGGCGCACGGTCAGCTGAGGGTCATCCGCCAGGATCGTACCGACGCCGACCAACAGCCCATCGTGGCGGGCCCGCAAAGCGTGGGTGCGAAACAGGGAAGGCGGGCTGGAGAGGGCCAGCGGGCGGCCGTCCTGGAGGGCGATCGAACCATTCAGGCTCTGGGCGTAGCTGAGGGTAATGAAGGGACGATCGGCCGCCGCCTTCGCCGCAAGCCGGGCGTCGGCTGCTTTCAGGACGTCATCGATCACGGGCTGGGGGGGAACCCGGCGGGGTCGGATTCGTATCCAGGTTGATCCAATGATTCAGGCGCGTGCGCTTGGTGCGTAAGTAGGCTTCACTCTCGTCGGTGGCCGGGATCAGCAGGGGCAATCGGGCTACGACGTCGATCCCCAGCTGGCGCAAGGCATCGATCTTGCGAGGATTGTTGGTCAGCAGCCGGACCGAACGGACCCCGAGGTGCCGCAGGATGCCGGCGGCGGCGCCATAGTCGCGTTCATCGGCCTGGTGGCCGAGCGCCAGATTGGCGTCGACCGTATCCAGGCCGCCGTCCTGAAGGTTGTAGGCCCGCAACTTATCGCGCAGCCCGATCCCGCGGCCCTCCTGGCGCAGGTAAACCACAACGCCGCTGCCTTCGGCGGCGATCATCTCCAGAGCGCGGCGCAATTGCTCCCCGCAATCGCAGCGCAGTGAGTGCAGGACGTCGCCGGTGAAGCACTCCGAGTGCAGGCGGGCGAGCACTCCTTCGCCTTCGGCGATAGCGCCCATCACGACCGCCAGGTGGTCCTGACCGTCCTTCGCATGGTGGTACAGGCGCAGTTGGAATTCGCCCGTCGGAGTGGGGACACGGGCGGTGGTGACCAGCTGGACTTCCGCTTCGTTCGGCATGAGCAAGGGGTCGCCCGTCTCCCGGATCCGAGGCGGACGAACTCGACCGATTATAAGGCTTTGAAACGGAACCGGCTTCCCGCGCTCGACCGGCTGGGAGCGGGGTGGTGTCGTCCGGCGGGTGCTGGGGGATTGACCCCGGCCTTGGCTGCGGTATGATGCAGATGCAATCCTTTGCAGGAAGGGTCGAATGAGCTGCGGCGAACGACTGCAGGAGGCGATGCGCCTGCGCGGTCTGCGGGTCACCCCCCAGCGCGGCGTGATCCTTGAAACCGTCTCCCATCTCGGCGGCCATCCGACGGTCACCGAGGTCTATCAGCAGGCGGTGCTCCGCCTGCCCGGCCTGAACGCCGCGACGGTTTACCGCACGCTTGAGTCGCTGCGGGAGGCCGGTCTGGTCGACGGCATGGACGATGGTGGCCCGGCGCGCTTCTCATTGCGCGACCTCGATCACCCCCATCACCATTTGGTGTGCTCCGATTGCGGTGGCGTGGACGAACTCGAGCCTGAACCGGTGAACGGTTTCGCCTCCCAGGTCCGGCGTCGCACCGGTTTTCGGCTCCAAACCGACCATCTGACGCTGCCGGGCCTGTGCCGGAAGTGCTCGGGCCGGTTGTAAGAGGACCTGGGCATGCTCGCTCCGCTTGTTCGGATGCACATCCCCGACGGGTTCCTGACGCCGGCCATCTCCGTGATCGGCTGGGCGATCGCCGTCGTCCTGATCGTCGTGGCGCTGCGCCGGACCCGCCGACAGCTCGACGACCGGATGGTGCCGATGATGGGCGTGCTGGCGGCGTTCCTCTTCGCCGCGCAAGCGATCAACTTCCCGGTGGCCGCCGGGACGTCCGGCCATTTGATCGGCGCCGCGCTGGCAGCGATCGTGATGGGCCCGTGGGCGGCGACGCTGATCATGACGGCCGTGCTGGCGGTCCAGGGACTGTTGTTCCAGGACGGTGGGTTGGTGGTGATGGGCTGGAACATCGTCAACATGGGCGCGATCGCGGCCTTCTCGGGATATCTCGCCTACACTCTGGCCCGCCGCCTCGGTGGAGAATCGCGGGCGGCGGTCATGGCGGCGTCCTTTGCTGCCGGGTGGATCTCGGTGGTCGTGGCCTCGCTGGCGACGGCGATCGAGTTGGCGGCTTCGCTGACGTCGCCGCTCGTCCTGGCAGTCGCGGCGATGGGTTCGGTCCACGCCCTGATCGGGGTTGGCGAAGGCGTCATCACCGCTGCCGCCGTTGGGCTGCTGCTCACCACCCGACCGGGACTCCTTCAGTCGGGCGCGACGGCGCCGGGAGGCCGCACGGCGACGGTCATCCTGGTGGGTCTGGCCGCGGCCCTGCTCGTAGCGGCATTCTCCCCGCTGGCGTCACCGAGCCCGGACGGCCTGGAAGCGGTGGCGGCGAGTCAGGGATTCCTGGGATTGGGCCGGTCGGCGTCCTATCCGATCCTGCCTGACTACACTGTGCCCTTCGTCTCCCACCCGGCGCTGGCGACGATCGCCGCCGTCATGGTAGGGACCCTGGTGGTATTCGGCGGAGCGGTCATTATCGGGAGGTTGGCGACGCGACGTAAGACGGCCGACCTTTGACCCTATGCACTTCGACCTCACCGATCAGTACCGTCCCCGGCCGAGCGTCGTTCACCATCTTGACCCCCGGGTGAAGGTGGTCCTTGCGCTCGGCTTCATTCTCGCCGCCGGATTGACGCCGATCGGGGCCTGGAGCGGGTTCGCCGCCCTCCTGATCCTGGCGCTGGCCGCCTCTCTGGCCAGCCGCCTCGGGCTCACCTTCGCCTTGCGGCGTTCCTACATCGCGCTTCCCTTCGTGCTGGTGGCGCTGCCGCTGGTCTTCACCATCCCCGGCGAAATCGTCTACCAGACGCCACTCACCGGGTGGACGATCACGGCTCAGGGCCTGGATCGCTTTCTGAGCCTGATCCTGCGCTCCTGGATCGCCATTCAGGCGGCGATCTTGCTCGTCGCCGTGGCTCCTTTCCCGGACGTGGTGTGGGCGCTGGGGGCGCTGCGCGTTCCACGGCTGTTGGTGGCGACGATCGGATTCATGTACCGCTACTTCTTTGTGTTGGCGGACGAGACAGCCCGCATGCTCAGAGCCCGGACGGCGCGCTCCGCTGAAGCGCAGGGCCGTCGCAAACCATCCCTGCTCTGGCAGGGCGGCGTCGCCGGCGCCATGGTCGGGAGCCTGTTCCTGCGCGCCCTCGAGCGCAGCGAGCGCGTCCACGCCGCCATGCTGGCCCGCGGCTACAACGGTCAGATGCCAAGCCTGGCCCACCGCGAGATGCGCCGCATGGACTGGCTGGTGCTCCTGGCGGCATTGCTGCTCCTAGTCGGACGGCTGGCCTGGGCGAGGCTTTCCTGACGATGCATCACACGATCGAAGTCCGCGGCCTGAGCTTCGCCTACCCCGACGGATTCCAGGCGCTGCGCGGCGTCGACCTGCACGTCTCGCCCGGCGAGAAGGTCGCGCTGGTGGGCCCGAACGGCGCCGGCAAGTCGACGCTGGTCCTGCACTTGAATGGGATTCTGCGCGGTCAGGGAGAGGTGCAGGTGTGCGGTCTCCCGGTGGAAGACAAGAACCTGGGGCGGATCCGGGCCTCGGTCGGATTGGTCTTCCAGGATCCGGACGATCAGCTGTTCTCGCCGTCTGTGCGCGAGGACGTGGCCTTCGGGCCGATCTATATGGGGCTGACGGAGGACGAGGTCGGCCGGCGCGTTCAAGCGGCGCTGGCCTCGGTCGGGATGCCCGAGAGCGCCGCGCGGGTGCCGCATCACCTGAGCGGAGGGGAGAAGAAGCGCATCGCCATTGCGACGGTCCTGGCGATGGAGCCGGAGATCCTTGTGCTCGACGAGCCGACGGCCGGGCTGGATCCGCGGGGGCGGCGCGGCCTGATCCGCCTGCTCGCCGAACTGCCGCAGACGATGCTGGTCTCGACCCACGATCTGCGCATGGTGCAGGAACTTTTCCTGCGGACGGTCGTCCTGGATCAAGGACAGGTCGTGGCCGACGGCCCGACCGCCACGCTGATGGCCGATGCCGCGCTGCTGGCCGCCCACGGGCTGGAGGCGTAGGCGGCCGTTCCCGCGTTTGCCCGATCTGGGTTTGCCCTCACCCCCTGTCCCCCTCTCCGCCTTGGAGCGATCTGACGCTGTTGACACGGTGGCGGAGAGGGGGAGGATAATCGAGGGAAGGGGGGAAGCGAAGCTTCCCCCCTTCCCTCGAAAAACCATCCCCTCCCCCGCTTCGATTCCTGGATGGAAGGCTCCTTTCCTGCGGGGGAGGGGCAGGGGTGGGGGCCATTAGGAAACCATTCCGCATGCATAAGTGGAAAGGAAGGGAACTGTGACATCATCTGCGCCTTCGTCTGCCTTCGGCGAATCGATGCAGCCCTTCGCCGGGATCGCCTCCTTTATGCGCCGCCCGGTCACGCGCGACGTTCATCCGGGGGATGTGGCGATCGTCGGCGTCCCGTTCGACTCCGGCACTTCCTACCGCAGCGGCGCACGCTTCGGCCCGCGCGCCATCCGGGAGGCCTCGCTGCTCCTATGGGGCTACAACAACGCGCTCGAGATCCAGCCGCTGGAATATCTCCGCGTCGTCGATACCGGGGACGTCGATGTCATCCCGCCATCGATCGAGGATACGTACCACAATATCCAGACCGAAGCCTCGGCCTTGATCGACCGCGGCGCGACGCTCATCGCCCTGGGCGGGGACCATTCGGTCAGCCTGCCGCTCCTGCGGGCGCACCACGCCAGGCATGGTCCGCTGTCTCTGATCCACATCGACGCGCATCCGGACACCTGGCCGAGTGAGTATGGAGGACGTCCCTACAGCCACGGGACGCCGTTTCGACGCGCCGTCGAGGAACAGCTGATCCGGCCGGGCGGCTACATCCAGGTTGGGCTGCGCGGCCCGACGACCGCCGCCGGCGATCTGGCGGAAGCGCGCCAGCTCGGCGCCCGCACTGTCACGCTCGACGAGGCGGTCGCGCTGGGCATGCCGCGGGTGATCGACATCGTGCGGGAGACGGTCCAGGCGCCGATCTACCTCAGCCTCGACATCGACGCCGCCGACC
>Ga0209751_10003679_pt1 | contig 14838 bp, 14 predicted proteins | sample RifCSP13_1_FD_184019 | JGI IMG/M metagenome (GOLD analysis project Ga0209751, IMG submission 184019) | Soil microbial communities from Rifle, Colorado - Rifle CSP2_sed 13_1 (SPAdes) (version 2) | ecosystem: Environmental > Terrestrial > Deep subsurface > Rock core/Sediment | place: Rifle... | reverse complement strand
GATCCGGCGTTGGACACCGTCCGGGTGGCGTTCGGCTCTGCCGACTACTTCACCCTGGCGGCATCAGACCCGACCCTGGCGGCCGCTCTGGCGATCGCGGCAGACCTGACGGTCGTCCACGGCGGGACCGCCTACGAGATCGTCGCCACCGATGCCGACGCCGATCCCCTGCCTGCCGACCTTTCCACCACGACGATGGAGGCGGGAACGACCTCCGCCCCGGCCGTCGCCCTGCCTCCCACCGGCCGGGACTCCGGAGGCCGCCTGCCGGTCGGCCTGATCGCGGTCGGGACCGCCATGGCGGCGGCGTTCCTGCTGACCCTGGCGGCGAAAAAGCGCGGCTAGTGCGGCGGGCACGGACGGCGGATCGGTCCGCACGAAACCGGTTCCGGTGCGCGACACTTGCGGCATGGCAACACCCCTGACGCAGGCGGATCGGAAGGCGCTGGCCGCCTCGCATCCCGCCTGGGCACTCGACGGCGAGACGATACGCCGCACGTTCACCTTTGCCGACTTCGCCGCCTCCGTCGGATTCGTCGCCCGCGTGGCACTCGTCGCCGAGAAGGCGGACCATCACCCCGACATCGACATCCGGTGGAATCGCGTGACCCTGACCCTCACCACGCATTCGGTCGACGCCCTCTCCGACCGAGATCGGAGCCTGGTGGAGACCATCGACGGATGGACGGCGCCGTGACCGGATGGCAGCGCCAGGGTTTCGGATCCGTGACCCCCTACCTACTCGTCGAGGGCGCCGCCGAGCTCGTGGAGTTCCTCGAAGACGCCTTCGACGCCGAGATCCTCACCCGGCTGGATCGGCCCGACGGAACCCTCATGCACGCCGAGCTGCGGATCGGCGACAGCATGGTCATGGTGGGCGAGGCCACCGAGGAGTACGGCCCATACCCGGCGTCGCTGTACCTCTATGTCGAGGACTGCGACGACGTCTTCGCCGCTGCACTCGAGGCGGGGGCGACGATCGCCATGGAGCCCACGACCATGCGGCACGCCGGCGAGCGCTACGGCGCGGTCACCGACCCTGCGGGAAACGTGTGGTGGATCGCAACGCACCTCGAGGACGTGGACGTGGAGGAGGAGAGCCGCAGGATCGAGGAGATGACCGCCGCCGGCGAGGCCCCCTTCGACGACTACGAGGCAGAGTAGGCACCAGGCACGAGGCACCAGAAGCCAGACAGTTCTCAGACCTCTGGCTGGTGCCTGGTGCCTCGCATCTGCTGCCTTCTCGTCACATCCCGAGGCGCTGCACGATCCCGGGGTGCCGCTGCCAGTCCTTGTGGACCGCGACGTGGAGGTCGAGGTGCACCCGGGTGCCGAGCCGCCGCTCCAACTCGGCTCGCGCCTCGGTGCCGGCGAGACGCAGGAGTGATCCACCCCGGCCGATCACGATGCCCTTCTGGCTCTCCCGCTCGACGAGCACACGGGCCTCGACCCGGGTGACACCGTTGTCCTGTTCCCGTACCTCCTCGATGAGAACGGCGAGCGAATGCGGCAGTTCGTCGCGCAAACGATCGAGGAACTTCTCGCGGACGATCTCACCGATGAGGAAGTCGTTCGCCTGGTCGGAGGTCATGCCCGCCGGGAAGTACCGCGGGCCCTCGGGCAACAACGCGGCGACTTCGGACACGACCGGTTCGAGGTTGGCGCCGAGAGTTGCGCTGACCGGGACGTAGGCGGCGAACCCCCACCCGGAGGCCACCGCGAGCCGCTCCGCGACGTCGTTGGGACCGGCGGCATCGACCTTGTTCACGATGCACACCGTCGCCAGACCGGCCTCCTGAAGGCGACCGGCGATCAACCGGTCCCCGGGACCGATCTTGCCGGTGGCCTCGATCACGAAGAGGCAGGCATCGGCCTCGGCCATCGACGCAGCCGCCACGGCGTTGAGTCGATCTCCCAGGGCGGTCCGGGGGCGGTGGATACCCGGGGTGTCGACGAGGACGATCTGGAGGTCCGGGCGATCCACGATCCCGCGGATCGTGTTACGCGTCGTCTGCGGGCGCATCGAGGTGATCGCCACCTTGGTGCCGACCAGGGAGTTGACGAGGGTCGACTTGCCGACGTTCGGCCTTCCGATGACGGGCACGAACCCCGATTTCACCCTTCGGTCACCCGAACCCGAGAGACACGGCGCCCCTGAACCCGCTCCGCGGTGAGCCTGAGCCCGTCGATGTCGAAGCTCTCCCCTTCTTGGGGCACCCGTCCGGCGAGACCGAGGATCAACCCTCCCACCGTGTCCCAGTCCTCGTCGGGAAGCGAATGCCCGACGAGTCGTGACAGGTCCTCGACCGACAGGCGGGCGTCGACGATGTATCCGCGGTCGAGCGGCTGGATCATCCCCTCCTCGGTGTCGTACTCGTCGGCGATCTCCCCCACGATCTCCTCGAGGAGGTCTTCGATGGTGACCAGCCCGGCGGTGCCTCCGAACTCGTCGACGACGATCGCCAAGTGCACCTTCTTCCGCTGCAGCTCCCGGAGCAGCTCCGACACTCGCTTCGTCTCCGGGACGAAGTGGGCGGGGCGCATCAGCGACCGCACGGGCACCGGGCTCCCCCCGATGTCGTGGAACCTGAGGAGATCTCGGCCGTACAGCACGCCGACGATGTCGTCGAGGTTGTCACCGGTGACCGGGATCCGCGATCTCCCGGATTCGAGGAGGATGTCGAGCGCACGATCGCTGTCCGCGGGGGCCGCCACGGTCACCATGTCGGTACGGGGCACCATCACCTCGCGAACGATGGCGTCGGTGAACTCGAGCACCGACGAGATCAGCTCTCGCTGCTCCTCGTGCTCCTGCTCGTCCTCCTCGGCGTCTTCGTCCTCACCCTCCTCGTCCGAGATCACATCGGCAGCCCGCCCACCGAACCGGATGGACCACGCGAGCACCGCCGAGAGCCGGTAGGCCGGCCGCCGCGGCATCGCCCGGCCGAATGCCCGGGGAATGGCGTCGCCGCCGAGCACCAGGATCACCCCGAGGGCGAGCAGCGACCCCAAGAGCACCCAACCGGAGGCGAGCGCCGTCATCGCCCAGGTAGCCGGAATGGCGGCGGTGACGAGGATCGCGGAGTGGACCATGCCGATCGATGGCTGCACCGACAGCGGTTCCTCGAGGAGATCGGCCACCCGCGCCGCACCGGCAATCCCTTCGGCAGCATCGCGTAGGGCGTCGGCACGGTGCGTGCGCAGAAGCGATGCGCCCCCGAACCGCAGAGCGGCGCCGAAGGCCGTGAGCAACGCGCTGAGGCCGAGGGCGAGGGCGATCACGACCACGACCTCCCGATCAAACCGAGGAGTTCGTCCTCCCGGCGCTCCATGGCCTCGCCGGCCGCATCGTCGTCGTGCTCGTAGCCGAGCAGATGGAGCATCCCGTGCGCCAGCAGGAAATGGAGGAAGTCCTCGTACGGGATGTTCTCCTCCCGGGCACGACGGGCGACCTCGACCGGGCACAAAAAGACGTCACCGAGGTTCAGCGGGGGCTCGCCGGGAACGGGGCGGGGTGGATCGCCGGGTACCAAGGTCTCGGTGGGGAACGCCAGGACGTCGGTGGGACCCTTGCGATCCATGAAGCGCTCGTTGTAAGTGGCCATCTCCAGGGCGTCGACGAGGTACACCGCGACCTCGGTCTCGGAGGGGAATCCCTCGGCAACCAGCACTCGCTCGGCAAAGGAACGCAGCGACTCCCCATCGGCGGGGTGCCCTTGCTCATCACTGTAAAAGACGTTCACGCCGGCTGTGTGCTCCGTGTGGCCGGGAAACCCGGATACGGGATCCGGGTGTGGTAGTACCCGATCATCGAGTCGACGAAGGCCTCCTTGATCCGTGTGAGCTCACCAAAGGTGACGTCGGACTCCTCGAGCTGCCCATCCTCGACCTTCTCGGCGATGATGCTCTCCACCAGTTCGCGGATGCTCTCACTCGTCGGGTCCTCGCTCTGCACCAGGGCCCGGGTCCCGGCCTCGGTGGCGTCGGCGAGCATGATGATCACCATCTCCTTGGTCTTGGGTTTGCGCCCTCGGTGGCGGTAGTCGGCGGGGTCGAAACGTTCGCCGTGCGCCTCCTCGGCCTTGTGCGAGAAGTACCGCATCAGGCTGGTGCCGTGGTGGGTGAGGATTCCCTGGGCGACGTCGGGAGGGATGCGGTAGCTGCGGGCGAGACGAAGCCCCTCGGCCACGTGGCTCCGGATGATCGCCGCCGACTCCTCCGGGGGCAGACGATCGTGCGGATTGGTCACGCCGAACTGGTTCTCGACGAAGTACTTCGGCTGCACCGTCTTCCCCAGGTCGTGGTAGTACGCCATGGCTCGTGCCAGGAGCGGATTGGCTCCCACGGCGCGCGAGGCCCGGTCGGCGAGGTTTCCCACGAGGACCGAGTGGTTGAAGGTCCCCGGAGCGGTCTCTTCGATCCGTCGCAGCGCGGGATGGTTCCGGTCGGTGAGGTCGAGGAGAGTCTGCGTCGTGGTGATGCCGAACAGCGAGGCGAGCACCGGGAGCACCCCGAGGGCCACGACGCCGCTGGCGATACCGCCGACGGAACCCCACACCGCGGAGAGCACGACCGTCTCCGACCCGTAGAAGAACCAGGCGATTGCTCCGGCCAGCGGGACGTGGACCAGCGCCGAGAACACCACCGCCAGGTTCAGTTGGGCGCGTGAAGCCACGGACGACACCAATGGGATCGGGGTCAGGGTCGCCGCCGCCGAGAACACCACGAGCCCGAGGTCGCCGGTCGCCAGGGCCACGAACGCGGAGACCGGGAGCGCCATCAGCACGGCCACCCGCGAATCGAACAGGTTGGCGGCGAGGTAGCCGAACAGGGCCGCGGGAAGCAGGAATCCGAGCTCGACGCGATCGCGCGACACCAGTTCCGGCACCCGGGCCGCCAGCGCGGCGAGCACGAGAAGGAGCCCGAAGACGCCGACCATCTTCGGGCGGCGCCACAGGTCGGTTGCGATGCGGGCCACGAACACGGCGGCGAGGGCCACCACGATCAGCGCGACCAGAGCCAACGCCCGCACCGGTGACCCCTCATCGCCCGTCTCGAGCAGGCCGAGCTCCTCCATGGCTGCGAGCTGGACTGCGGTGATTCGACCGCCCTGGCTGACGATGTTCTCGCCGGGGACGAAGACAACGGTGAAGTCGGTGACCTCGTCGCGGGCCTCTTGCCGGGCGAGCTGGGTGGCGGCATCGTCGCGGAACCGATTGGCCTGCAGGTACAACTGGACGACGTCGGCGAGGGCCGCCTCTGCCTGCGGCCTGATCTCGTCGGGAAGCAGCACCAGGGAGCGGGGCCGGGTGGCCAACGCGTCGCGCACCGCCCCGAGTTCCGTGGTCTTGATGCCATCGAGCAGGTACTCCTCGGCGATGTCGATCGCCTCCTGACGCACCAGGGGAAACAGCGCGTTCTCGCCGGCGGCGATGCGATCCACGTCGCCGTTCACCAGATCCACCAGGGTGGCGATGGTCTGGTCGCGGAGCAGCGGGTACTCATCCTTGACGAAGAGGATTTGCTCGGTGCGGGCCGGCGGTTCCGGGGGAAGGGTTGTCGTGGTCGTCTGTTCGGTCGTGGTCGAGCCGTCGGTACCGTCCTGAGCCGTGGTCGTGGTCTCCGCCGTGGTGGTGGTCTCCGCCGTGGTGGTGGTGGGACCGGTCGTCGTAGTGGTATCGGGCGGCAGTACCGGCTCGGCGGCAAGCCCGACGATGGCAAAAACGTCGGCCACGGCATCGAGCACCGTCTCGGTGACCTGGGTGTCCGTCTCGTAGACGTCGTCGACGAGTGCTGCGGCCTGGTTGCGCGCCGCCTCGGTGGCCGCCCGGTCGACGACGGATACCTCCGCCGGGGCGATGATGGTCTGGGGCGCCGCCTCCCCCTCGCGCAGCACGACCGGGGCCGGCCCCAGGTCCTGGCCGATGGCCAGGATCGCGACCACCAACACGCCTGCCAGGGCGACGACGCCGAGCCGGAGAACGCCGGACACCCGGGCCAACAGCCTCATCGTTCCTTGCCCTCCTCGTGGATGCGATACGCCTCCACGATCGAGGCCACGATGCGATGCCGGACCACGTCCTCGGCGCCGAGGGTGACAAAACACATTCCGGGGATGTCGACGAGAACCGACCTCACCTGGCGGAGCCCCGAGGCGCGCCCACTGGGGAGGTCGACCTGGGTGATATCGCCGGTGATGACCATCTGCGAGTTGAAGCCGAGCCGGGTGAGGAACATCTTCATTTGCTCCGGCGAGGTGTTCTGCGCCTCGTCGAGCACCACGAAGGCGTCGTTGAGAGTGCGGCCCCGCATGTAGGCGAGCGGGGCGATCTCGATACTCCCCCGCTCCAGGAGCCGCGCAGTTTCTTCGGGTCCCAGCATGTCGAACAGGGCGTCGTAGAGCGGACGGAGGTAGGGGTCGACCTTGGCGGCCAGATCCCCCGGCAGGAATCCGAGTCGTTCTCCTGCCTCCACCGCGGGGCGGGTGAGGATGATCCTGGTGAAGGCGCCGGTCTGGAGGCCGTTCACCGCCAGCGCCATGGCGAGGTAGGTCTTCCCGGTGCCGGCGGGCCCGATGCCGAAGACGACCGTGTTCTTGCGGATGGCGTCGACGTAGCGCTTCTGGTTGAGCGTCTTCGCACGCACCACCTTGCCCCGCCCCACCGGGACGCCGTCGGTGAAGACGTCCGACGGACTGGGGATGTCGGCTTTTACCAGGTCGACAACCCGGCGCACCCGGTCGACGTCGAGTGTCTGGCCCTCGCGGACCAGGACCAGCAGCTCCTCGAGCGTGGTCTTGACGAGGGTGGTCACCGCATCGGCGCCGGTGATGCGCAGCACGTCGCCTCGGGCGACGATCGACGCGTCCGGATAGGCCTCCTCGACGATGCGGAGGAAACCGTCGCGTTCACCCAGGAGGGCGAGCATGTAGTGGTCACCGGGTACGCGGAGCGTGACCTCGGCGACGGAAGGGTGGGTCAAAGAAGTCCTCGTAACGAGGGAATCATGAGGATGGGAAAGTATATCGGGAGGCGTGCGTAGAACAGCGAGGCACCAGGCACCAGGCAGAAAACACGATGTATGAGGGACGAAACCCAGTGCCCAGTGCCTGCCCCCTACTCGGCGATGAGACCAACGTCGCTCAGCCGTTCGGAGAACGACTCCTCGGACTGATCGATGAGGAGGGCCAGCAGCCGCAGGTCGTCGCGCCTGATGGTCAGGACCTTCCCGTTGAAGTCCTGGCGCATCATCTGGATCGATCGCAGGAACCGGGTGAAGATCACCGACTCGGTGCCCGAGAGCCGCTCGAGGCGGTTGAGGTCGATGGTCACCCCGCCGGTGGGCAGGGGCTGCATGGTGCGCTCTCCGGCCTCGTCCTGCGGAAGGAAGTGAGAGATCGGCACCTGGAAGAACTGTGAGAGCCTCTGCAGCCTGGGCAGCGACAGGCTGCGCTCGCCCCGCTCGTACGCCCCCACGACGGCCGCCTTGAACTCTCCGCCGGAGAGCCGCTGCACCTCCTGCAACGAGAGACCACGTTGCCTGCGGATCGACCGCAGCCGACCACCGACCATGTCGTTGTACGAGGCCGTCACCTGGCTACTCCCTCCGCCACGTGCTGCACCGGACTGCTGCCCATGCCCGCTCCGTGAGCAATGGCCGCGCTGCGCGCTCATGTTAGCGACGCACAGTGAGCACCGTCCAGCGCTCCGGTCAGCCGCCCCGCCGGCGGCGCTTGCCCGGCGCCGTGGGAGATTCCCCCGCCGCCGCAAAGGCACGAAGCGCCTCTTCCTGTTCCCGGGTGAGGCTGGAAGGGATTTCGACGATCACCTCCACCAGCAGATCACCCCGCCCCCGACTTCGCAAGCGGGGCATGCCATGTCGGGACAGCTTGAACACCGTTCCCGGCTGCGTGCCCGCAGGGATCGTGATGTCGACGTTCTCTCCGTCGACGGTGGGAACGGCGACATCGACACCCAGTGCCGCTGCGGCGATACCGAGCCGGACCCGATGCACCAGGTCGGAACCGTGACGGACGAAGCGCGGGTCGGCCTCCACCTGCACCTCGACATACAGGTCGCCGGCCCGGCTCCCCGCCTCACCGGCGGCACCCCGGCCGGGCATGCGCAACCGCCCGCCGTCCTCGATCCCGGCCGGAACGTGGACGGTCACCATGACGTCCTCGTCGACCGCCCCACGTCCGTCGCAGCGCTCGCAGGCCTCGACGACGAGCTTGCCCCGCCCCCGGCAGCGATTGCAGGGGACGATCGACATCGCGGCGCCGAGCAGGGTCTGCCGTGTCAGCCGGATCGACCCCTGACCCGCGCAGCGATCGCAGGTGGCCAGATCCGCACCGGGGGCCGATCCCGATCCGAAGCAGACCGGGCAGGCGACCGGCGCCCGGAAGCCCACCTCGCGGTCGACCCCACCTGCGGCCTCGGCGAGTGTGATGGTGACCCGGACACCGACGTCGCGACCCTGCGCCGGCCCCGCCGTCCCGCCGCCGAACGAACCCAAACCGCTACCGAAGAAGCGCGAGAGGAGGTCCTCGACGCCGGCAAACGAGGAGAAGAGGCCGGTCATGTCGATACGGTCGCCGCGGTCGTAGGCGGCGCGCCGCTGCGGATCGGAGAGCACCTCGTAGGCCTCGGCGATCCGGCGGAATCGCTCCTCCGCAGTCGGATCGCCCGGATTGGAGTCGGGATGCGACTCGCGGGCGAGCCGGCGAAACGCCCGCTTGATGTCGTCGGTGCCGGCATCCCGGGAGACGCCGAGCGTCTCGTAGTAATCCGTCACGTCAATGGTTCAGGCTGTCGCCGAGGGCGTCGGATACCTCTTCGACGACCCGGATCGCCCGGCGATAGTCCATACGCATCGGCCCGAGCACACCGACCCGTCCCTTCGCCCCCGCCGCCAAGAACCCGGAAGAGACGACGGCAAGATCCTGTTCTGCGGCGTGGATCTCGGGGCCGAGGCGCACCGACGTCCCCTCGGCGCGGTCGTCGAGCAACTCGAGGACGGTGGCCTCCCGCTCGAGGAGGGCCAGCACCCGATGGAGCTTGGCGAGGTCTTCCCAGAGCTCGACCATCCGGCTCGCTCCGCCGACGTATATCTCACGGTTCCGATCGAGTGCCCCGGCGATCGCCGACATCGTGAGACCGACCAGCGTTGCCACCCGCGCCGGCGTGGCCGTCGGAGGCGAGACGAGATCGTCACTCAGCTCACGACCGACGAGGGTATCGAGCGCGGCGGCGGCCTCGGCGACCTCGTCGGGGCTGACCGGTGCCTGTGGCCGCACCAGGGACTGGTGGACACGGCCGGTCTCGGTTACCAACACGAGCACGATGACGTCCGGTTCGACGGCGAGGAGATGGACGTCGCGCACCACGTGTCCGCGGAGACCCGGGCCGAGCACCACCGCCGGGTAGTGGGTGATCTCGCTCAACAGGTCCGACGTCTCGCGGAGGATGCGGGAAAACTCGGCCTGCACCGTGCCGAAGAAGGCGTCGATCCGGCCCCGCGTCGATGCCCGCAGCGAGCCCGGGGAGAGGTGGTCGACGAAGTACCGGTACCCGCGGTCGGTGGGAACCCGCCCCGCCGAGGTGTGCGGCTGGGCGACGAGGCCGAGCCGCTCCAGGACCACCATCTCGTTGCGGATCGTGGCACTGGACAAGTCGAGGCCGGAGCGATCGAGGATGGCGCGCGACGACACCGGGGCCCCGGTGGCGATGTGGCCCTCGACGAGGGCGCCGAGGATGGCGGCCTTCCGTTCGTCAAGCATCCCGACCCCAGGATAGCAGCGAAGCGCAGTTCGTTAGCACTCGATCGGTTCGAGTGCTAACAGTTCGCGGGCGACCTCGTCGCCGAGGAGCGGCCTCGTGACGCGCACCCGGTCGCCGTCGGCCGCGATCACTCCGGCGGCGACGAGACGCTCACCGGCGGGCGAGGCCAGCAGCGCGGACCCGGCACTCCCTGCGGGTACCCCGGCGGCACGCCGCAATCCGAGAAGCACCCGCTCCACCTCGCGGTTCCACCCGGTGAGGTGCTCGCGCCCGGAGACGGGACTCTCCCCGGCGAAAACCCGTTCCTCGTACCGGTCGACGCGGCGGATGTTCCACGACCGCTCCCCGTCGCGGTGGCGGTGGGCGCCGTTACCGAAGGCGGCGTACTCCCCCTGCGCCCAAGTGATGAGGTTGTAGACACAGGCCCTGCCCGGTCGGGCGAAGTTCGAGGTCTCGTAGCGCACCAGGCCGGCAGCCTCGGCTGCGGCCGTCGCTGCTTGATAGCAATCCGCCTGCTCGTCGGGGTCGGGCGCCGCCGCTCCCGCCGCGACCGCCCGCGACAGCGCGGTGCCCCGCTCCACGGTCAGCGCGTACACCGAGAGGTGATCGACATCGGAGGCGAGCACGCCCCGAACCGACTCGATCCAGGTGGCGTCTCCGGGGGTTCCAAAGATGAGGTCGGCATTGACCGATGGAAAGATTCGTCGGGCCACGCCGAGCGCGGCCACCGCCTCCTCCGGACCATGACTCCTCCCCAGCGAGCGGAGCACGGAGGAATCGAGGGACTGCACCCCCAGCGAGATCCGGTTGAAGCCGGCGGTGCGCAACCCGGCGGCGACTCCCGCGTCGACATCCTCGGGGTTGGCCTCGATGGATACCTCCGCCCCGGGGGCCAGGCCGAACCGCGAGGCCAATTGCTCCACGACCTCGGCCAGGCGCCGTGGGGGCAGCGACGTCGGAGTGCCGCCCCCGACGAAGACGGCGTCCAACGGCCGGGAGAAGGGCTCCGCCGATGCGATCTCGGCGAGGAGGGCCGTCACGTAGCGGTCGGTATCGCCTCCAACCTGGACTGCAAAATCGCAGTAGGGGCACAACCGGCGACAGAACGGGACGTGGACGTAGGCGGCGACGAGCTCGGCGGCCGCATCGACCACCGCGGGATTGTCGGGCCGATCAGTCCTCATCGACCCGGAGGACGGCGATGAAGGCCTCCTGCGGCACCTCGACCGAGCCCAGCATCTTCATCCGACGCTTCCCCTCTTTCTGCTTCTCCAGCAGTTTGCGCTTCCGCGTGACGTCGCCCCCGTAGCACTTGGCGAGCACGTCCTTGCGCTTCGCCTTGACGGTCTCGCGGGCGATGATGCGCGACCCGATGGCGGCCTGGATCGGCACGTCGAACAACTGGCGCGGGATCAGTTCGCGCAGGCGATCCACCAGCTTGCGCCCGTACAGGTACGCCTTGTCCTTGTGGACGATGGCGGAGAAGGCGTCGACGGGCAGCTCATTGAGCAAGATGTCCACCCGCACCAGGTCGGACACGGCGTATCCGTCAACCTCGTAGTCGAGTGAGCCGTAGCCGCGCGTACGCGATTTCAGCTGATCGAAGAACCCGAACACGATCTCGGCCAGCGGCACCCGGTACACGAGCTCGATGCGCTCCTTGGACAGGTAGTTCATCGAGGACATCACCCCGCGGTGCTCCTGGAGCAGCTCCATCACCGTCCCGGTGTACTCGGTGGGCGTGAGGATCATGACCCGCATCATCGGTTCGCTGATCTCGATGCGCTCGATCGATTCGGGGAGGTCCTGCGGGCTGCGCACCTCTCGGATCTCGCCGCCGGAGAGTCTCACCCGAAAGGCGACGGACGGTGCGGTGGTGACGAGCTCGAGCCCGTACTCGCGCTCCAGTCGCTCCCGAACGATCTCCATGTGGAGCAGCCCGAGGAACCCGCACCGGAAGCCGAAGCCGAGGGCGCGGGAGGTCTCCGGCTCGTAGACGAGCGCGGCATCGTTCAGGCGCAGCCGCTCCAATGCCTCGCGCAACCGCTCGAATTCGTCACCGTCGGTCGGGAACAGACCGGAGAACACCATGGGTTTCGGCTCGCGGTACCCGGGCAGCATCTGCTTCGCCGGCCGGTCGCGCCGGGTGACGGTGTCTCCCACCTTGATCCGTTCCACCTCCTTGACCCCGGTGATCAGGTACCCCACCTCCCCGGCGCTCAGGGAGGCCACCGGCACCGCCTTCGGGGTGAGCACCCCGACCTCTTCGGCGGGCAGGTCCTCACCGGTCGCCATGAAGCGCAGCGGATCCCCGGTGGCGACGACACCGTCGGTGACCCGCACGTAGCAGACGACCCCGCGGTAGATGTCGTAGTAGGAGTCGAAGACCAGGGCACGGAGGGTGCCGTCGCCCGCCGGCGCCGGTGGGGGAAGCCGATCGACGATCGCCTCGAGCAGAGCGTCGATCCCTTCACCGGTCTTGGCGGATACCCGCATCACTTCCCCGGGATCCCCCCCGAGCACGACGGCCACTTCGAGGGCAACGCGTTCGGGGTCGGCGGCGGGGAGGTCGAGCTTGTTGAGCACCGGGATGACCTCGAGCCCGCCTTCGATCGCCAGGTAGGCGTTGGCCAGGGTCTGCGCCTCCACCCCCTGGGCGGCATCGACGAGCAGGATCGCCCCCTCGCAGGCTGCGAGGCTCCGGGACACCTCGTAAGAGAAGTCGACGTGCCCCGGGGTGTCGATCAGGTTGAGGATGTACTCCTCGCCGGTCCGGGGAGAGGTGTAGTGGAGCCGGACCGCCTGCGCCTTGATCGTGATCCCCCGTTCCCGCTCGAGGTCCATCGAATCGAGGACCTGTTCCCGCATGTCGCGCGCCGCGATCGCCCCGGTCCGCTCGAGGATCCGGTCCGCAAGGGTGGACTTGCCGTGATCGATGTGCGCGATGATCGAGAAATTGCGAATGCGCGAGGTGTCGGTCATCCAACTCCGGCGGGGCTCGGCATTGTACCGGTGCCCCCCTGCACCAGGCACGAGCCGCACGTCGCCCGTCACTAGTCATCCGACGCCCCGTCGCCCGTCGCCAGCCAAACGTCGCCCACCATCAATCACCACCCGTTCCTGCCGGGAAACGGGAAACGGGCAACGGCAGCTTGCAGAACTCGACGTGAGAACCCCTAGTTAGGGTCCTCACGTTGTTCTGCCCGTGGCACCTGCTATTCTCCCTTCGTTCCCCGCACCGACTGGTTCTCCAGCCATGGCCAACATCGCCTCCCAGATCAAGCGCAACCGGCAGACGGTGAAGCGGCATGCCCGCAATCAGGCCGTTCGCTCCGAGTTGAAGACCCGCATCAAGAAGACGGCCGAGGCGGCCGCTGTCGGCGATGCCGCAGCCACCGACCAGGCCTTCCGGGCGGCGCAGAAGCGGATCGACACCGCGGTCTCCAAGGGCGTCCTCCACAAGCGCACTGCCGCCCGGCGCAAGTCGCGCCTCGCCCGGCGCATCAACGCGTCGGCCTGACCCCCGGAAACAACCCATGGTCGACGATCAGACCACCTGGCTGACTCTTACCGCTCACCGCAAACTGGTCGAGGAACTCGAAGACCTCACCACCAACGGCCGCCGTGCGATCTCCGAGCGCATCGGCGAAGCCCGCTCCCACGGCGACATCCGGGAAAACGGCGATTACGACGCCGCCAAGAACGAGCAGGGCCTCATGGAGGCTCGGATCCGCAAGATCCGCCACATCCTCGACACCGCCGAGGTCCGGGAGGCGCCGGTCGGCGACGAGGTCACCGTGGGGTGTCTGGCGCTGGTGCGCCGCGCCGACGGCGCCGAGATGGAGGTCTTCGTCGCCACCCAGGAGAACAAGATGCCGGGCTTCGTGCTGGCGTCGCCGTCGAGCCCGATGGGCGCCGCTCTACTCGGCACGAAGGTGGGCTCCACGGTGAGCTACGAGGCGCCGGGAGGCACGTTCCGACTGACGGTGCTGTCGGTAAGACCGTTCGAAGGCTGAGGAGAGGCACCAGGCACCAGGCACCAGGCACCAGGCACCGGACACCGGATGCCGGATGCCAGATGCCTACGTAGACTCGGAATCCGAGGCTGGAGCCTGGAGCCTGGGGCCTTCTTCACCCTCTTCCCCGGTACCACCGGGCGAGGGCGACGGTGAGCCGCTCCATCGTCACCCGATGGGTCGATTCGGGTTCGCTCTTCAGGGTGACGTCGGCGCGGGCGACGGCGGCGAGAGCGCGGCGCAGGTCGTCATCGCTCCCCTTGGTCCGGGTGTCCCATGCCTTCTCCACCGGGAAGTGCTTCGGAGAGGCATCGAGCCATTCGGCGAAAACCTCGATCGACGGCGCCACCCGCGCCAGGGCCCGCCGCTTGAGATCCGACTCGACAAAGGCGAGCAACTGGAGCGGATGTCCGTGGGTCAGAAAGTCCGCAAGCCTTCGCAGCGCCTGACCGACGTTGCCGTCGGCCACCGCATCGGCGTAGTGCCACATCGGTTCGTCGGGTCGGTTGCGAAAACGCGTCGCCACCGTCTCCGCGGTGACCGGTCCGGACCCGACGAGTTGGTCGAGCGCCTGCCCGATCGCCGCGGTGTCGGTGCCGAACCGCTGCACCAACGCAGCCGTCGCCGCGGCGTCGAGCCGGATCCGGCGCTCCCGTGCCTCCTCGCGGACCCAGCCGGGCACGTCGCGTTCGGAGAGTTTGCGCACGGTGTGCGACTCACCCTCGGCCTTCACGATCTTGGCCAGCGCGGCGGGGAGCGACCCCTCGGCGACGACGACCAGCACCACGCTGTCGGGATCGAGGCCGGTCGCCAGGTCGGCGACGATCGCGGTCTCGGCGGCTTGCAGCTGGTGGGCATCGATCACCAGCACCCCGCGGCGACCCCCGAAGAGCGAGCCGCTCTGTAGGGCGGGAACCAGGCGCTCGATCTCGGCACGCAGCATTCCGTCCTCGCCCTCCTCGCCGGCGCCGCGCCCCGGGATGTCGATGCGGTCGACCCCGTCGACACCCGCCTGAGCGAGCAGTTCACGGGCGCGCTCCAGC
>Ga0209751_10003678_pt1 | contig 14842 bp, 18 predicted proteins | sample RifCSP13_1_FD_184019 | JGI IMG/M metagenome (GOLD analysis project Ga0209751, IMG submission 184019) | Soil microbial communities from Rifle, Colorado - Rifle CSP2_sed 13_1 (SPAdes) (version 2) | ecosystem: Environmental > Terrestrial > Deep subsurface > Rock core/Sediment | place: Rifle... | reverse complement strand
ATCTCCAACATCCGCGGCCAGGAGGTCTCCTGGGGCCGCGCCGAGATGTACTACCGCCAGACGGAGGGCAACCCGCTCTTCATCCAGGAGCTGCTGCGCTATCTGGTCGAGGAGGGCCTGGTCGTGCGGGAGGGCGGGCGCTACGCGCTCGCCGACCCCAGCCAGCCGGAGGCCGGCGTGCCGGAGGGGCTGCGCGACGTCATCGGCAAGCGCTTATCCAGGCTGAGCCCTGAGTGCAACCGGCTGCTTTCTGTAGCGGCGGTCATCGGCCGCGACTTCGATCTGGCAACCTTGCGCGCCGTCACCGCAGTCGAGGAGGAGGCCATGCTGTCGAGCCTTGAGGAGGCGGTACGCGTCGGCGTGCTAGAGGAGCGGTCGCAGCCCGGTCGCGTTCTGTACCGCTTCGCCCACGCCTTCTTCCGCCAGACGCTCTACGAGGAGATGATCGCGCCGCGCCGCCTGCGCCTGCACCAAGAGATCGCGCGTGCCCTCGAGGCCCAATACGGCAGCCGACGCGCGGAGCACGCCGCCGAGCTTGCCGAGCACTTCGCCCAGAGCACCGACAAGGCTGACCTGGCGAAAGCCGTCGAGTACGGCGAAGTCGCCGCGAAGCGAGCCATGTCCGTCTTCGATTACGGTGAGGCAACGCGCCTGCTGGAGCGAGCGATCGGCGTTCAGGAGGTGTTCGATCCGGACGACAAGACCAAGCGCTGCGACTTGCTCCTCGCGCTCGGTGAAACATTGCTGCCCTTGGGCGAGCCGAAACGGGCGGCAGATACGATAGCACCGGCGGCGTTCGCGTTGGCAGAGGCGCTCGGGGACAAGCCCCGCCTCGCCCGCTCCTCTTTGCTGGCCATCAATGCCCTTGAGGAGTACGGCGGTGCGCCGATAAATGGAACATCCGAATATCGCCAGTGGGCATCTCGCTTGGACACCCACGCCCTCCCAGATACCCTTGAGCGCGTAGCCGCCGACTGGAGTCTCGCCAGGTCTGCGCTGCCTTTCGGAGGATTTCGGGAGTCAGCGGCGCGTCGTCTGCGAGCGCTGGAAGCCGCGCGCCGTCTGGATGACAACCAGGCGGTCTTTGAGGCAGTGGCTGTCTTCTTCTCGTATTCACCCGCCAGTTCGTCCGGGCTCGCTCTTCAACTCGCGAACGAGTTCGCGGAACGGCCCACGCAAGCTGTCAAATCAGGCACGCTGTCACAAGTTCTCACCCAATGCTCGACGCATTTCCTAGCAGCCGGCGAACGCGAGCGCGCGGAACAGCTCTGGCGGCGGGTTGCAGAAATCGCGGAACGAACACAGGACGCTCGCTCGATTCTAACTACGATAGGGCATGAGGTCACTTTGGCGACATTGGACGGGCGACTGGAGGAGGCGATTGAGGCTGCCGAGCGGCAACGCATCAGCCGTAACGATCAAATGGGCATCCTAATCGGCGGCAATGCCGCGCACCGAGCACTCGTGTTGCTTGGCCGAGCGGACGAGGCGCTGGACAAGTTCTATGGTGGTACCAGTTTAACGGCTGATGTACAGCGGGCTCGCCTGCTGGCGTACATTGGACGAACCGCTGAGGCGCAGGCGGCGCTGAGGCGATTGTGGGCCGACTTTATCGAGCGCCAGGGTGAACTGGACGCCCTAGGCTTACCTAACCTGCTGAGCATGATCGATACTGCGGTAATCGTCGGTGATCGTGAGGTTGTGGCGCTGCTCGTCGACAGGGTCGCGCCGTACGCTAGCCACGCTTTTAGCCAGGGTGCGCTAGTAGCCTTTGTTCCTGCCCGTCAGCTCGGCGCTGCGGCAGCGCTTCTCGGCCGCGCGGAAGAGGCCCGCGCCTATTACTTGCAAGCCCTCGAAGCCTGCGCCAAGATCCGCTTCCGCCCCGAGATCGCCCTCACCCGCCTCCAGCTCGCCGAGCTGCTGCTGGACGAATCCGCCAAACCCAACCCTCTCGACCTACGTTCCTCTCCGCCTCAACCTACCACTGCCGTAGGGGCGCGGTCACCGCGCCCTGGGGCGGATAGGGAAACGCAAGAGGGCGAGGAAACCTCGCCCCTACGAGGTGCAACGCTCGCCGCTGCCCTCCGCGCCGAAGCCCTCGACCACCTCGACTTCGCCATCAGCGAGTTCCGCGAAATGAAAATGCAGCCCTCCCTCGAACGGGCGCTGCGCCATCGCAGCCTGCTGCGCGCATAGTCCCCTCTCCCCCTGCGGGAGATCGAAGATCCGCCTTTGGAGGAAGGTTAGGCCTGCCCTGAGTCCGCCGAAGGGGTGATGGAGATGGGCCCCATCTGTGACGCCCTTCACACATTGACGCCTCCAGGCCACCTCCGCTATACTCACGGCTGATACGCAAGATTCTTACTGAGGGAGAAGCTACGTGGCACAGCAGCAACCGGCAACAGCCCAGGCAGCGGCCAAGCAGCCGCCCACCGTCCAGGTTGGAAAGCGCTATTTCTGCTCCGTTTGCAGCTCCGAGTTCGTCGTCACAAAGGCCGGCGCCGGCAACCTTGAGTGCCACGGCCAGCCGATGCAGCTCAAGTAGGAGTCGAACATGGCCAATCTGCTAGGGAAGCGCTTCCTCTGCGAGGAATGCGGCACCGAGTTGCTCTGCATCAAGACCGGCGATGGCGAGATCAACTGCCACGGCGTCCCCATGAAGATGCAGCAGCCCAAGCCCCTCCCCTCCTCCGACTAACACCCCACCCCCGTCCCCTCCATGAGCCCGCTTTTGCGGGCTTATGGTCTTTCAGGCGGTATTGCCGCCAGCACCGACAGTCCCAGCACGGACTCGACCTCAGAGCTCGTGTAAAGTCTGGCGTCCCAAAGGTGAAGAAGAAGCGCGAGCCCCACTCCCACCACCAGCGCTAAGACCAAGCGGGCGCCTAGCTCCAGCACCCAGCGCGTCTCGCTCGTCTCGCGCCGCACGAACGGCGGGTCCAGCACCGACACCTGGGCTCGCGTCGAGGCCAACTCCGCCAGGTACTTCCGCGCATCCTCCCGGATCGCCTGCACGATCGCGTTGCCGATGGCCTGCCCGCTGGCCTCGTCGGGCACGCGGACTGTGAACGTCAGGATGCGATGCGTCTTCTGCGGCCGCCCGCTCTGGACGACGCTGTAGTCGAGCCGTCCACCCAAGTGCCGCTCGACGTCGCCGGCGAAGGCGGCGCTGCGCAGTATCTCGCCCAGGTCGTCCGTGAGGTACTCGGAGCTCTGCCAAGAGTAGAGGTCGTTGTAGCCGTAGTATGGGCCGGTCCGCTCCTCGGGCGTCACGCTCACCACCAGGCGGACCGAGGCCACGTAGACCGGGCGCACGCTGAACTGCATCGCCGCGCTGGCGATGCCGGTGACGACCAGCAGCAGCGCCGGCACCCACCAGCGGCGGCGCATGACCCGCCACAGCTCTACCGCATCCATGGCCAAGCCTCCTGTGTTCTGCCCGAGGCATCGTAGCAGAGCCAGTCGCGTCCTGTCATGGCCTTGACACCCCCACCAGGGGGCCGCAGCATGGCCGCATGGCCGAACGGACCCCTCCGAAGTCCCAGGCCGGCCCGCCCGCTGACCTGCTCTTCCTGGACGGCGCCGTCCTCACGATGGACTCACGCCGCCCTCGCGCTGACTGGGCCGCTGTCACCGGCGACCGCATCACCGGCGTTGGGACCGGCGGTCGCTATCAGCGCTTCCTTGGCCCGGACACGCGAGTGATCCGCCTCGCTGGAGGGGCGCTCCTGCCGGGCTTCCACGACGCCCACGCCCACATATTCGCCTCGCTGGCACAGCGGCGCAGCCTCGACGTGGGCCCGCGTGTCGCCCGCTCCATCGGGGATATGCAGCGCCTCATCGGCCAACGTGCCGCCACCCTCGCACCTGGCGAATGGCTCCACGCCGCCGGCTACCACGACGCGCTGCTTGTCGAACGCCGCCACCCTACACGTTGGGACCTCGACGCCGCCAGCGACGAGCACCCCATCGTCGTGACGCACCAGTCCCACCACGCCGTCGTCCTGAATAGTCTGGCGTTGGCGTCGCTGGGTGTGGGCCCACACAGTAGCGAACCGTCAGGCGCGTATTGGGAGCGCACGACGGAAGGCGAACCGACGGGCGTAGGCTACCAGATCACGGCCAGTCTGACCGAAGGGACCCCACCTCCTCCTGAAAAGGACACGCTGGCTTCGCTACGCGATCTCGACGCTGAGCTGTGCGGGCTCGGCATCACCACAGTCCAGGATGCAACAGCGACCAACGACCTCGGCGCCTGGGAGACGTTGCGCCGCTGGAAAGCACGTCGCCGCGGACCGAGTCGGCGAGTTCGTCCAGGTCGGGCTGCGCTTCGGGTCGGGTGACGACGGCCTCCGCATCGGCCCGGCCAAGATCGTGCTCGAGGAGACGCCCGAAGGGCTAGCGCCCTCCCCGGAAGAGCTCGGACGCCTCGTGCACACCGCCGCCGCCGCCGGCTTCCCCGTTGCCGTCCATGCCGTGGAGGAGCCCGCGCTTCTGGTCGCGGCCCAGGTCATCGGTGCGCTGCCGCCTGAGCTGCGCCGCCTACGCCATCGCGTCGAGCACGCGGCCGTGGCGCCTCCTTGGTTGGTGAGGATGCTCCGAGAGGCAGGGCTCACGGTCGTCACGCATCCCGGTTGGGTCTATTGGAACGGCGACCGTTACCGGGCGGAGGTGCCGGCCCATCAGCAGACGTGGCTCTACCGTCTGGGCGCCTTCTGGCGGGCTGGCCTGCGCCCTGCCAGCGCCTCCGACAGCCCCGTCTCGCCCTGGAACCCTCGGGCGTCGCTCTACGGAGCAGTGACGCGACGCACCGCCGCTGGGGCGGTCCTCAACGCACGGGAGGCGCTCACCGTCGAGCAAGCCCTGGCCAGTGTGACGCGACTGCCCGCCTATGCAGCAGGCGAGGAAGGGACGCTAGGCTGCATTCGGCCCGGAGCGCTGGCGGACCTCGTTGTGCTTGACCGCGACCCGACCCATCTCATCGCCCCAGAGGAGCTACTGCGCCTCCGGGTCTTGATGACTATCGTCGGAGGTCGGCCGGTATGGGAACGCCTTCCAGCACAGGCGCCCGCCGCTGCGGGTCTCGCAGGATGACCGGCCTGCAGCGGCCGGCCTTGAGCTCCTCGATAAGCTCGGCGACCGTCCGGATCTCCCGCTCGAAGTCGGTCGCGCAGGTCGCGACGTCAGACAGGGTGTGCGCGTCGCTGCCGCCCACCATCGGTTTGCCCCGTCGCATCGCAACCTTATAGGAGAACTCGTTTTCCCGCGGCATGCCGCGGCCGTTGTAGACCTCCATGGCATCCACGTGGTCGTAGTGCGCCTTGTCCCCCATGCGCTCCACGTAGTAGTCCACCGAGTGCTCGGTGACGACGGAGGGGAGCTGACGGCGATAGGAGTGTGCCATGACCATGGCGCCTCCCGCGTCGTCCACCATGCCGCGCACGAAGGTCATGTGATGCATGCCGAACACATAGTGATCGAGCCCCCACACAAGGACGTGGCCGTCCTCGGTGTTGATCTCGACGCCAGGGAAGACGGGGAAGTCGAGGTCTCGCGAGAGGTGGGCGATCTCGTCGGGGTCCCAGAAAATGTCGTGGTCGGTGAAAGCGATCCCGTCGAGCCCTAGTTCCTTGGCCCGCCGGACCAGCTCCTCAGGACGCAGGAAAGAGTCGTCCGACTTGATCATTGTGTGGTTATGCAGGTCTATCAGCATCGGCGCCTCGGTCGCCGTGCCCTGCCTGCCGGCGGCAGGCCAGCCTTCGGGGCAGCGAAAGTGGGACCGCCCACGGGCCTCACCCTTGGGACGTGTCCCCACGCGGAGTATAACGGAGACGGGAGCAAAGCGCCAAACCGTTAGGCGCTGCCTAGGGCCTCCCGGACGCGGTTTCGCGCGTTGTCGATCGTTGCGCGAACGTGATCGGCGACGCGACGGGGCGTCTGGTCCTCCAAGGATCGCTCAAGGTCCTCGTCGCTGATACGGGCATAGAGACCCGTGAACATGCCCAGGGTCTCAGCGACCGCCTTGAGCATGAGCTGCGCCTCGGTAGGCTGCACGCACGGGGCCCCCGTCATCTGAAGGACCTTTGTGACGTGTATCGTGTGTTCCAACGGCTGGTAGACCGCCTGATAAACGAGGTTGCGCAGGGTGGTCTGCCGTCCGCCGAAAGCGGTCACCTGGGTGTCCAGTTGCTCGTTGGACAAGCCGCCGGCGGTAGCGACCAGCTCCTTGTACGATGCCCACAAGTTGTCGGTGAGCGCGTCGACCTGAGTTCGTGACACGGATTCCTCCTCAAGATGGCTGTTGGTGAGAACCATACGGCCAGACGGCCAAAGAGTCCAGCGATGCGGAGCGCGCGAACGCAGAGAGCTCACGACTCAGAAGCCGAAGGCCGCGGCGTCCGCCTTGAAGTCGTCGAGGGCGCGACGGACGATCCGGAGGACCTCTGCCTCGACGCGCTCCGGCGAGCGGTCGTTTTCCGGGAACGTCCGCCAGCATGTGCTTATGGCATTCCGAACGCTGTTGTCGACGCCGAACGGGCCCGACGTTTCGCGCATTACCGTGGCCATTTGCGAGGGCTCAATGGGCCGCACCGACGCGGTCACCCGCGGACGTGGCCCACGCTGGCGCTGACTCTGGCTCGACTCACTCGTTGTCATGGTGTGCCTCCTCAGCGGTCTCTTCGGCCCGTTTTAATCCCACAGATGCAATACGTCCAGTAGTTGAACCGCATTCGGAAGCGGCGCAGTTGCCCGGCTTGTGAGCGCAAGCTCGACGTCAAGGTCCGTGCGCAATCTCATTAGCTCTCTCCATCGCAGCACGTCTTGCCAGCGTGACTGAATCACGCCACCCCACGTCCCCACAAGCCGTCCAGAATCAGGTAGCTGCTGCAGCGTCATGCCATCTCTCAGGAAGAAAGCTGCCCGGTTTGGTCCGATGCCCCTCACTCCCGGGATATTATCGGACGGGTCGCCAGTCAGCGCTCGATAATCAGCCCACTGCCAAGGCTCTACCCGGAACCGGTCGACGATATGAAGACGGTCAATGAGCCTTTGGCCCTGCCTCCCAGCCGTGTTCAGAACGAAAGTAGTCGACGAGACTAGCTGGAAGAAGTCGTGGTCGGTCGACATGACAACGATGGAACGACCGGACACTTGGCCGCAAAGTGCCGCTATCAGGTCATCAGCCTCCCACTGTTCCACTTCCATCCAAGTGACGCCCACAACTGCGAGCGCTTCTTTGATCGTCGGTAACCAGCCCAGGTGCGAGTAGTCAGCGCCAGACCGGTTCTGCTTGTATGCGGGATCAATAGCACGCCGATTCGCCGATCCCTGCTCACCATCGAAGCAAACGATACACTCGACCTCTGCGCCAAGTTCGTTGATCGCCTTCCGGAGAAGGGCAAGGAATCCAAAGACGGCGGTCACGTCGGTGCCGCCGCGACTCCTAATCCTTCGCGGGAAACCGTAGGCGCTTCGCCACAACAGATTCAGGCCATCAACTAACAGAAGAATGGGCAACGTGGTCTGGTCATACATCCGTCTTGACCGGCCGGCTACAACGGTGAACTCAGCTATCATCAGCGACGATCTGCTGCAGCCGCCGGAAGGCGGCGAGGCGCTCGGGCTGGCCGATCTCCGCGTGGCGGATAGCCTGCTCGAGAATGCCGATGCTGCGGTCGTACGTGGCGCGGTCGACGGGGTAGGGGTGGCCGTCCTTGCCGCCGTGAGCGAAGCTGTAGCGCGCCGGGTCGCGCCACGAGGGCGGCGCCCCATGGACCAGCTCGGCCAGCAGGGCAAGGGCGCGCAGGCTCTTCGCACCGACGCCCGGCAGCGCGAGGAGCGCCTCGAAATCGGCGGCCTGCGCCTCGTAGGTGGAAAGAAGCACCGTGCGCAGTCGCCTCGGGTTGACGTCGGCTAGGTCGGTGTCATGACGGGCCGGCAGGTGCAGGTCGCCCTGGGCCTGCTGGAGATGATGGAGCACATCTTCGGGCGGCGTACGGGCAAGGTCGGCGGTGGCGGCGCGGTTTTCGTCGCCTTCGACTGCCACCAGGTTGAGGGTGGGGCCGAAGGGCTCTCCGCAGACGGCGGCATGCGGCTCACTGACGAAGTCCTCCAGGCCGCGGCTGAGCCAGTGATACCGTCGCGCGAAGCCCGTCGCGTCGTTCATGCCCTGCTGGACGACACACCAGTTGCCCTCAGCGTCGAAGATGAAGGTGTGATGGTACAGCTGATAGCCGTCCTGCACTCCAGCGTTGTCCACCTTAGCGGCGAGCCGGCTCGCGCGGGCTAGCTCGGCGGCGTCCAGGCCAAACTCGGGCGCTTGCGCCTCGATCTCTTGAGGCGTCTTGCGCGAGGTTGCGCCCTTACCCCCAGCAACCACCAGGCCGAGCTCCTCGCTGTCGGCGCGCAGCGCCTCTTTCAACGCGCCGCACGTCGTCGTGGTGAGGCCGCTGGAGTGCCAGTCGAAACCGAGGACGCAGCCGAGGGCCTGGAACCAAAACGGGTCCGAGAGGCGCGTCAGGAACTCCAGCGTCCCGTACTCATCGGCCACGACCGTCGCCAGCGCCCGTGACAGGCGGACCATGCGCTGGAAGAGCCACGCCGGCGCGCGGCCGCCGTGCAGGGGAAGGGTGGCGGTGCCCGTCTTCATCGCGTCAGTATAGGAGCGTCGTGCGCGGATGATCCAGAAGGCGGTGGCACAGCCGCCCTGGAGCGCTTCGCACCGCCTCGCTTTCAGCTCAACTCAACAGAAATGGCCTCGCTGATCGAAGCATGGGCCTACCGCTGTGTGGTCACACCGGATGAGGTGACGATCAGCAGGCGATCGCCCACCTTCCCAACTCGTGCGGCTTGCACTGGCCATCTTCAAGCTCGACCAGGGCCACGAAGCGGTTGAGACGCTGCAGGAGCCGCCCTTGGACCCGACGACCTGGCAGCCGCACGACTTCCTTCTTACAACGAACGTGGCGTCCTTCTTTGGACGCCACGGGCGCTGTGGAGGATCGTAGCAGATTACTCGGGGCTGAGGGTCGGCGTCTGCGTCAAGATCTGGGCCACCTCCGCCGGGTGGGCGGCAATGAAGCGCAGCTCGTCGTCCTTGAGGGGCATCTGGTTATGAAGGTTCGCGTATTGTACGAGCTCCAGCAGCCAGCGCGCGTAGTGCTCGTCGGGCACCGGCACGTTGAGGCGGTTCATGACGTACAGGAAGCCGGCCATGCCGCCGTACTCGCCGGTAAGGATCGTGCGCCCTCCCGGAACAACCTCGTCCTTATCACGTCCTATGAGCTCATAGTCGAATAGCTCGTAGTTGTGGCGGTCCTTCAGAGCGCCGTCCGCGTGAATGCCCGATTCGTGCGCGAAGATGTTGTCGCCCACGCCCACCTGATTCAGGGGGATGGGCATGTTGAAAGCGTCAGCCACGTAGCGGGCGAGCTTGTATGCGACGGAGAGGTCGAGCGGGTCAGCGACCGGGTACTCCCGCATCTCGGGCGAGGTGACGCAGCCCAGTAAGCAGCCAAGCAGGTCCGCGTTGCCGGCGCGTTCGCCCACGCCGTTGACACAGGTATTGATATGGCAGTCCACGCCCGCATCCAGAGCGGCCCGGGCGCCGGAGAGCGAGTTCGCCACCGCCATGCCCAGGTCGTTGTGGCAGTGCATCTCGATGGGGATCTTGATCGCCTCCGCGAGCCGCCGGACGCGTTGGTAGGCGCGAAGCGGATCGTCGGGGCCGACCGTGTCGCAGTAGCGGAAGCGGTCAGCGCCGGCCTCCTTTGCGGCCTGAGCGAACTCGATCAGGTAACCCAGGTCCGTGCGGGAGGCGTCCTCCGCGTTCACGCCGAGGCTCTCGATGCCGCTGGCCTTGGCAAGTTGAGCCGCCTCCACCATCTCCAGGATCACCGACTCGCGGTCGAGCTTCCCGCGGAATTTGTACATGATGTGCTGGTCGGAAGTGGCGATCGAGAGGTTCATGTGCCGCATGCCGACCGGCAGCGACGCGGTCACGTCGCCGGGGACGGCGCGGGCCCAGGAGCTCAGGACCAGCCTGCCCATGGCCCCCTGCGCATGGAGCGCGACGTTCGCCTTCAGATACGCCTGCTCATGCCTGAGGTAGGCGAAGCCGGCCTCCGACTGATGGATGCCCAGTTGGCCCAGATAGTAGTTGACCATCGTCTTCTGGAGCTTGGAGAGCGTGATTCGTGCTGTCTGAACGCCATCGCGGTTCGTCACGTCGAGAAAATAGATGGCTGGCATCGCCCGAGATCCTCCTTAGCGTAAGTCCGCGCCCAGGCCAACGAAGAAAGGGTTCTCGCTAGGCAACACGAGAACCCTGCCGGCTAGGGCCTGCACTTAACGCCTACTTCTGTTGTAACCACAAGGCACTCCTGCGAGCTGCCTCGACAAAATCACAGCTACTATACCACGGCTTGCTTCGCTGCAACAGCGTCAAGAGAGGCCAAGGTGTGCAAGAACTGTATCCTCGTAGGCGAAATCGTAGGCGAGACCCTTCCCGAGACCGGACTCCCGAAACCACTGGTAAGTATGCTCCATGCCCGCCGCGAAGTCGTAGCGTGGCGCCCAGCCCAGGTAGGCGCGCGCCTTGCCAATGTCGTACACCACGCTGCGCCGCCACTCGAAAGGGAAGACCGTGCGCTCCAGGCCTGCCATCTGCTCTCGCGACAACGAGATGAGACGCGGCTCGACGCCAACAACCTTGGCGATGGTCTTCAGATAGTGCTCGATGGTGACAGCGTCCGGCCCGGTCACGTTGTACACGTGGCCTGCTTCTTCTGGGCGCTGCCAGGCAGCTAGAAACGCGCTGGCCAGGTCGTCCACGTGGCCCAGATGCAGCAGCGTGAGGCCATCGTCGGGCACCAAGATGGGCCGGTCTCGCTGGAGGCGCGCGAAGAAAGAGAACTCGCGGTTGATGAGATTGTTGTGCGGCCCGTAGACGTAGGAAGGCCGGATGATCGTGACCGGCAGTCCCTCCCCGCGATGGCGCGCCAGCAACAGGTCTTCCGCCGCCACTTTGCCAGCGGCATAAGGGGGCGCGGTGGAACGCCGGTCCAGCGGGAAGTCTTCCGTCACCGGGGCACGGTCGGCGCGGTCGTACACGGCCGTGGTGCTGACGAAGCAGTAGTGCCCACCTCGCACTCCAAGCGCGGCCAGGAGACGGCGCACATCCGCATCATCGTAGGCGCTGACGTCAAAAGTGCCGTCGAAGCGCCGCCCGGCGAGGGCAACAGAGAGCTGAGCTGGGTCCTTTCGGTCGGCGTAGAGCCGCTGGACGCCATCGGGGAACGTGACCGGCGTGACGCCCCGGTTCAACGTCCACACCTCGTGCCCAGCGGCGTGGAGCGCCAGGACAAGGTGGTAGCCGACGAAACGGCTGCCGCCGACCACTAAGGCACGCATGCTATACTGATGCCTGGAGAGGTGTCCGAGTGGTTGATGGTGCCGCTCTCGAAAAGCGGTGGGGTCGTGAGGCCCCCGTGGGTTCGAATCCCACCCTCTCCGCCAGCGGAGAGGTGCTGGAGTGGTCGATCAGGCGCGCCTGGAGAGCGCGTAGGCGGTCTCCGCCTCGTGGGTTCGAATCCCACCCTCTCCGCCAGACGCTAGCTCTCTCACGCTGACCCGTCCGTCTTACCTGTAGCCTCGCCGCGCAGCTCTTGAAACCGCGCCTGCAGCTCCGCCATGGTCCGCGTTGCCGACTCCCGGCCTTCCTCGATCGCCTGGCGAAGCACCTCCCGCACCTCCTCGAGGAGCAGGCGGCTTCGCTGGTTCATCTCTTCGAGCGTCTCGCGGGCACGCGTACTGACCTCGTCCGACTGTCGCCGCAGCTCTAGGCTTCGGTCCCGGAGCTGCTCCCACGACCCCATCTCCTCACGACGGCCATAAAGCAGCGCGGCGGCGGCGCCGATGAGGCCGCCCAGGATAAAGCCGCTCAGGAATCCCGGCCCCTCGTTGTTGCGCCCTCGCTCATCTGCCATGACTCATCCTCCTCGCCGGCTGCGACGCCGGCCCAACGCACCGACCGCGCCGCGCACGCCTGCCAACACGCCGGCCACCCGGATGATCGGCTGGACGACAGTCTCAGACACGAACGCACTCGTGCCGCGGGCGTTGTTCATAATTTCTTTGGTCCGCTTCAGGATTGGCGTTAGCTGGCGGTAGAGGAGCAGGCTGATGACCAAGAGAACGCCGATCTGGGCTATGGCCAGGAGGGCCAGCACCACGAGGGCAAGGTCGCGAGCGACCGCGAGCGCTTCGGCGAAGCCTGACATCGCCCAAGTATAGCACGGGGGCCCGCCGGTTACGCTCGCCCGGACTCGTCCGCCTTTGCACCTGCAAGCGGTTGACAGAGCGCAATGATGATGTTATCAAGGTAATGACTACAGCAACTACGGTATTACCTATGCACAAGCCTATGCCTGCTCGCCAACATATCGCAAGTGTTACCAGCAAGGGCCAAGTCACCATCCCCATCGTCGTTCGAAAGCTGCTCGGCATTGCACCCCACGACAAAGTAGCGTTCGTAGTTGAAGCAGACCAAGTCCGCCTTGCCCTCGCCACCAGCGTCGTGGCTCGCACCGCCGGAGTGCTCAGAAGCGAGCAGCCCGCTCTGTCGCCTGAGGCTGAGCAGGCAGCGACGGAGGACACGATGGCCCTTGAAGCTGATCGGAAGAAGACCAGCCAGTAAATGCCGCCGGTATTCCTTGACACGAACATTCTCCTGAGGCACCTGCGGCAGGATGATCCTGTCATGTCGCCTAAGGCGACCGCCATCCTCACCCAGATCGAACGGGGCGAGCTTCAGGTCCGCACGACCGATACCGTCATCTTTGAGACGGTGTTCACGCTACAGCGTTCTTACGCCCAGCCGCGAGAGCTCATAGCAGAGGCCCTCCAGCCACTCCTTGAGCTTCCGGGCATCCGCCTCCCGGGCAAGCGCATCTATCGACAAGTCTTCGCCCTTTACCAGTCAGGACGGCTCGGCTTCGCCGACTGCTACCACGTCGCCGTCATGCAGCGGTTGGGAATAAACGAGATCCTGAGCTTTGACTCGGACTTCGATCGCATCCCTGGTGTTCGCCGCCGGGAGGCCTAGCGCCGACTTTTCCGACACGCCCGTCACAAGCGGCAACTTCCAACGGAGCTCGGGTTCACCGCGTAGCGGCAAGTGAGAGGCTTGGCAGTCGGCAATTCGAGTGCCCCACACTCGATTGACGCGCTGCCCGTCGCTGCCATTCAGCATGGCGGCCTTCACGAGGGCCCGTTACAATCGACACACGCCGATGGCGAACACTGCGATCATGCAACCGTATATCTCGCGACGGCGCATCCAAGCGGCGGTCCGGCGGCTGGCCCGCGCCATCGAGCGAGACTACGCCCCGCTTGTTGGAACGGAGCCCGGTCAGGAGCTCGTCCTGATGGGCACGCTCAAGGGGTCGTTCGTCTTCCTCGCCGACCTCGCTCGGGCGCTGAGGCTGCCCGTGGCCGTCGACTTCGTGCAGATGGCCTCGTATGGGCAAGGGACGACCACCACCGGCGAAGTGCGCTGGCTGCTGAAGCCGGGCCTGGACCTGCGCGGCCGGCACGTCCTCGCCGTCGAGGACATCGTTGACACGGGTCTAACGGCGGTGCGTCTGCTAGAAGAGCTACAGCGTCACGGACCGGCCTCGATGGCGCTCTGCGCGCTCCTGGACAAGCCTGGACGCCGCCAAGTCGAGGTGCCCATCCGTTATGTCGGATTCGTCACCGACGACGTCTTCGTCGTAGGGTACGGCATCGACTACGCTGAGCGTTACCGGAACCTGCCGGATATACGCGTATTGGAGCACAGGAGTAACGATCCATGAACAACACACAGCGCCTCATCGCCGTCGCCCGCGGCCATGAGCCCGCTGACGTGGTCCTGCGGGGTGGGGTCATCGTCAACGTGTTCACGGAGAGCATCGAGGAAGGGGACGTGGCGCTGTGCGGCGACCGCATCGCCGGCGTCGGGGGATCATACGACGGACGCGAAGTCGTCGACGTGCGCGGGCGGTACGTGCTGCCGGGCTATATCGACGGGCACGTGCATGTGGAGTCGTCCTACCTCTCGATGTCGCAGTATGCTCGAACCGTCGTACCGCGAGGCACGACGACCGTGGTCAGCGACCTCCACGAGATGGCCAACGTGGCGGGACTGCCCGGCCTGCGGGTGCTGCTGCGCGAGTCGCGTCGCACGCCGTTGGAGGTGTTCCTCCAGGCGCCGTCCTGCGTTCCCTGCACCGACCACCTCGAGACCTCGGGCGCCCGGCTCGGGCCAGCGGAGATCAGGCAACTGCTCCGCTGGCGACAGACGTTGGGACTGGGCGAGATGATGAACTTCCCCGGCATCCTAGCCGCCGACGCGCAGGCGCTGTCGAAGGTCGCAGCCGCAGCGGGCCGTCCGCGCGACGGCCACGCGCCGTGGGTGACCGGACACGACCTCAACGGCTACCTTGCGGCCGGCCTCGCCTCCGACCACGAGTGTACCAGGCTGGAAGAAGCGAACGAGAAGTTGGCTCGGGGCATGTGGCTCATGGTGCGCGAGGGCTCAGCGGAGAAGAACCTGGAAGACCTGCTGCCGGCGGTGACCGACGCGACCGCCTCCCGCTGCATGTTCGTGGTGGACGACCGCACCTGCCGCGACCTGGTCACTGATGGCGACATGGACGCCATCCTGCGCAAAGCGGTGCGCCTCGGCATGGACCCGCTCCGCGCCGTCCGCCTGGCGACGCTGAATCCCGCCACATACTTCGGCCTGCGCGATCACGGCGCGCTAGCGCCTGGTTATGTCGCCAACATCGTCGTCGTGGAC
>Ga0209751_10003676_pt1 | contig 14849 bp, 11 predicted proteins | sample RifCSP13_1_FD_184019 | JGI IMG/M metagenome (GOLD analysis project Ga0209751, IMG submission 184019) | Soil microbial communities from Rifle, Colorado - Rifle CSP2_sed 13_1 (SPAdes) (version 2) | ecosystem: Environmental > Terrestrial > Deep subsurface > Rock core/Sediment | place: Rifle... | reverse complement strand
GGAAGATGGTCAGCGCCACCACAGTGAGGACCACACCGGAAAGCGGATGCATGCGGGACGCGGCCAGGGCAACGCCGCCGGAGAGGAGGCTGATCGCGTACAGGTTCCCCACCGCGCGGCGCTCGGAGAGCCCGAGGGCGACCAGACGGTGCGAGGGGTGGTCTGTCCCGCCGCGCAACAGCGGCCGCCCGCCGGCCAGCCGCATCAGCGAGACGAGCGCCGTATCGAAAATGGGGACGCTCAGCACCAGCAGGGGCACCAGCATCGTGGTGACCAGGTTGCGCACCGCCACCGCCGACCCGGCCACCGGCAGGACCGCCAGAATGAACCCCAGGAAACTCGACCCGGAGTCGCCCATGAAGATCCGCGCCGGATGGAAGTTGAAGACAAGGAACCCCAGCGCCACGCCAGCGGTCACCGCGGCGACCGTCGCCAGAACCGGCTCGCCGCCCAGGATGAAGTGCACGAGGAGGACGAGGGCGGCGATCGCGGCGGTCCCCGCGGCGAGCCCGTCAATGTTGTCCAGCCAGTTGAAGGCATTCGTGATGCCCAACACCCAAAGGATGGTCAGCGGAACGCCCACCGCCGGCGGAAAGAGCTCAAAGCGCAGCCCGAACAGCGGCGGCAGACAGGCGGCGACGATGAGGAGCAGCAGTTTGGGCCGCGTCGTCAGCCGCAGCAGATCGTCCACCATGCCGACGAGGAAGACGACCGCGCCGCCCACCACCGGCACGAGCAGCGGCGGCCGGAACAGTTCCGGATAGCGCAGCGCCAGCAGCAGGATCCAGGGCAGAAAGAGCGCGGGGCCGCCGGGGCGGGCGACGGGGCGGCGGTGCCAGCGGTCCTGCCGCGGGTAATCCACCGAGCCCAGACGCAGCAGCAGCCGGCGCAGACCGGCCGTCAGCGCAAAGGCCAGCAGGCCGGCGGCCAGGAACCACGCGCCGATCGTCTGCGCGCCAGCGGTCACAGGTGGATCACCCTCTTGGGCTGCGCCGCCACCTTCGCCGTGGCGTTTCGTGTGTCAAAGACGAGCCCCGCATACCGGATGACGTGCTCGTAGTCCACGCCGCGGTGATCCGTGAGGATGAGGACGCAGTCGGCCGCACCCAGGGTCTCCGGCGTGAGGTCGGCAGAGCGTAGCGTTTCCTCCCCCAGCCGCAGTTCCGGCACGTGCGGGTCGTGGAAGGAGATCACTGCGCCCCGGCGCTGCAGTTCCGTGAGCACCTTCACCGCGGGGGACTCCCGGGTATCGCCGACGTCGCGCTTGTAGGTGACGCCGAGCGCCAGGACCCGCGCGCCGGCGATGCTCCGCCGGCCGTGCAGGTTCACCGCCTCGATCACCCGGCCGGCGACATAGTAGGGCATGTTCTCGTTGATCTCGGCGGCGAGGGCGACGAACTTGGCGTTGAAATCGTACGCCTTCGCCTTCCAAGCCAGGTAGTAGGGGTCCACGGGGATACAGTGCCCGCCTACGCCCGGACCCGGGGAAAACGGCATGAAGCCGAACGGCTTGGTCGCGGCGGCCTCGACCACCTGCCAGACGTCGATACCCATCCGCTCGCAGAGCATGGTCAGCTCGTTCACCAGGGCGATGTTCACGCTGCGGTAGACGTTCTCCAGGAGTTTGGTCATCTCGGCCACCCGCGTCGAGTCCACGGGGTGCACGCTGCTGACGATCTGGGCGAAGAGCGCGCTGGCCAGCTGCGTGCAGGTGGGCGTTATGCCGCCCACGACCTTGGGGATGTCCCGCGTCGTGTAGCGGGTGTTGCCCGGATCGACCCGCTCGGGGGAAAAGGCGAGGAAGAAGTCCCGCCCCACCTCCAGGCCCGACGTCGCCAGGATGGGGAGGGCGACCTCTTCGGTGGTGCCGGGATAGGTCGTGCTCTGCAGGACAATCAGCTGTCCCGGGTGCAGGCGGTGCGCGATCTCCTGCAGCGCGCCGATGACGTAGCGCAGGTCGGGCTCCTTCGTCGCCGTGAAAGGCGTCTGCACGCAGATCACGGCGACGTCCAGCGTGCGCAGGGCGTCGTAGTCGTCGGTGGCGCGCAGGCGGCCGGCGGCGGTCAGCCGGCGCAGGTCGACGGCGGCGACGTCGGAGATGTAGGAGTCGCCCCGGGTGACGCTGGCCACGCGCCCGGGATCGACGTCCAGCCCCACCACGGGGAAGCCCTCGCGGGCGAACTCCACGCACAGCGGCAGGCCCACGTACCCCAGACCGATGACGCCGATGGCGGCCTCGCGGACCAGGATCTTGTTCCGCAGGTTATCCGCGACTGTCTTCTGGGTCTGCATAGGCGCTCCCGCTCATGGTCTGCCGGGTGGAGGCGATAACGCGTTCCAGGATCTCATCGAGCGTGAGGGTGGGACGGTAGCCGATCGTCTGGCGCAGGCGGGAGATATCCGGCACCCGGGACCGCGCGTCCTCGAACCCGGGGCCGAAGACCTCCTCGTAGGGCACGTGCACGATGGAAGAGTGGCTGCCGGTCAGGCGGAGGATGCGCCGGGCCAGGTCGTTGATCGTGATGGCCTCCGCGCTGCCGATGTTGAAGACTGCGCCTACCGCCGCGGGGGTCTCCATCAACTGGATCGTCGCGCGGACCGCGTCGCCCACCCAGGTGAACGTGCGCAGTTGCTCGCCGTCGCCGTAGATGGTCAGGGGTCGGCCGGTGAGGACCTGGTGCACCAGGCGCGGGACCACCATGCCGTACGCGCCGGTCTGCCGCGGGCCAACGGTGTTGAAGTACCGTCCGATGACGACGGGCAGTCCCTTCTCCTGGAAGTAAGCGCGGGCCAGGTACTCGCCCAGGGCCTTGGAACTGGCATAGCACCAACGGATCGAGGTCCCCAGGATGATGTCGTCGGTCTCTCGGAAGGCGCCGTACCCCGGCAGGTCCTTCCCGTAGACCTCGGAGGAGGAGGCGATGAAGACCCTGGGCCCGTGGCGCAGCGCCGCCTCCAGGATCACCTCGGTGCCTGTGACGTTCGTCTCGATGGTGCGCACGGGATGGTCGAAGATTAAGCGCACGCCGACGGCGGCGCCCAGGTGGTACACCTCGTCGCAGCGGGCCATGACTTCACCGACCCGCTCGATGTCCAGCATCGACCCTTGCACAAAGCGGAAGGCGGGATGGTGCTGCAGGTGGAGCATGTTGTCCCGGCGGCCGGTGGAGAGGTCGTCCAGAACCGTGACTTCGGATTCACGCGCCAGCAGCACCTCGGCGAGGTGCGACCCGATGAAGCCGGCGCCGCCGGTGACGAGCGCCCTCATGCGCTGACCTCCGGGCCAATGCCGCGCCGCCCCAGCAACGTCCGGTAATAGGCGTCCATGTCGCGGGCCAGGCGTTCCGCGGCAAAGCGGGGGAAGACCGCCCGCCGCGCCGCCTCACCCATGCGGCGTCGCGTCTCCGGATCCTGCAGCAGCGAAAGGGTGGCTTCAGCCAGGGCGTGCGCGTCGCGCGGGGAAACGAGCAGTCCGGTGAGGCCGTCCTGCACGACATCGGGGACGCCGCCCACACGCGTGGCCACCACGGCGCGCCCGGCGGCCATGGCTTCAATCAGAGAGACCGGGGTGCCCTCGTTCAGCGAGGTGAGCATGACGACGTCGAGGTCCGGATACACCCGTTCGAGGTCTCTTCGCCATCCCACGAAGTGAACCTGCCCACCGAGCGCCGCCCGCGAGACCTGCCGCTCCAGCGCGGGGCGCTCTGAGCCGTCTCCCACAATGACGAAGCGCACCTGCGCCAACCGGCTGGCCATCTCCGCGGCGGCCTCGACGAAATACTGCAGTCCCTTGATGGGCACGAGCCGGCCGACCACGCCGATTAGCGGCACCTCATCGCCGACGCCCAACTGCCGACGCAGCACGCCCGGCGCGAAGGCCGCCTCCAGGAAGGGTTCCAGGTTCAGGCCCAGCGGGATGACCGTGATCTTCTCGTCGGGGGTCACGCGCAGCCGGCGGAGTTCGTCCGCCACCGCGTCGCTCACCGCGACGACGCCGTCCATCAGCCGGGCCAGGCCGCGTTCGAGCCACGCGAGGAACCGGCTCACCGACGGCCGGTAGTAGTCGGCAAACAGCGCCCCGTGAAAGGTCTCCACGACCAGCGGCACGCGGGCCAGGCGCGCGGCCAGCCCGCCCAACAGGCGGGCCTTCAGCAGGTGGAGGTGGACGACGTCGGGGCGTTCGCGGCGAAAGTACCGGTAGAGCCAGATGAAGGCTGCGATGTCGGCCAGCGGGCCGGCTCCATTCCGCAGCGTCGGCACCACCACGAGCGGGACCTCGTGCGCCGCGGCGAGGTCGGACATGTCGCCCTCAAGCGGATCGGCGCGGCCGGCCAGCAACCGAGAGGTCCACCCGTGCCGGCCGAGGTGGGCGGTGAGCAGGACGGCGTGCTGCGCCGGCCCGCCGATGTTCAGGCGGGTAATCACCCGGACGACCTTCCTCGCCCGCGGCGGGCCCGTACGCAGGGCGGCGCGCGCCGGCTCAGCGTCCAGGAGCGGGAACCGACTCACCGGTCGTCACTTGCCGACCTGGCGCGGCAAGATGGCGATGGCGAGGGAGTCTGTTGGCAGCAGAACCGTCTCCGCGAGGACAACGGAGAGGGAGTAGAGGCCCAGGGCGGGCACGGACATCATCCTGCAGGCCGGACAGTGGGATGCCGGACGCCTACCACACCGGACGCGAGATCTGGGGGAATCGCGCCAGCGCCTCCTCGATCGCCGTCTTGATGCGGGCCAACGCGGCCTCGTCTTTCGCCTCCGCCCGCAGCACGATCGCCGGCTGCGTGTTGCTGGCGCGAATCAGCCCCCAGCCGTCGGGGAAGAGCACGCGCGCGCCGTCCACGTCGATGACGTGGAACCGGCGCTGGAACTGCTCGGCCACCTGGCGCACCACGTCGAACTTCACCGCGTCCGGCGCCTCCACATGTACCTCGGGCGTGATCGGATAGTGCGGAATCGACGCCAGGAGCACTGACAGAGGCTCCGGCGTGTGCGTGAGGAGGCGGAGCAAGCGCCCCGCAGCGTAGACGGCGTCGTCGTAGCCATAATATTCGTCCGCGAAGAACATATGCCCCGACATCTCCCCGGTGAAGACCGCCCCCAGCTCCTTCATCTTGGCCTTAATCAGGGAGTGGCCGGTGCGGTGGAAGAGCGGCCGGCCGCCCAGCCGCTCCACCTCCTCCACCAGGGCCTGGGAGCACTTCACCTCGATGATCGCCGCCGCACCGGGGTGGCGCGGCAGGATCTCCCGCCAGAAGAGCGCCATCAGCGTGTCGCCCCAGACCATGTTCCCCTGGTCGTCGATGACGCCGATGCGGTCGCCGTCGCCGTCGAAGCCGATCCCCAGGTCACAGCGCTCGCGGCGCACCAGGTCAATCAGGTCGCGGACGTTCTCCAGGGCCACGGGGTTGGGCTGGTGGTGCGGGAAGGTGGGGTCGGAGTCGCAGTGCTGCCGCAGGACGTCGCACCCCCAGGCCTCGATGATGTCGGGCGCCACCAGGCTGGCCGTGCCGTTGCCGCAGTCCACGGCCACCCGCAGCCGGCGCGGCCCCAGGACGATCTTCTCCCGCAGCATCTGGCGGTACGCGGGGACGATGTCGCGGCCCTCCCCGCGCCCACGGACCGCGGAGAAGTCACCCCCTTCCGCCAGACGGCGCACTTCCTGGATCTCCTCGCCGTAGAGCGTGGCGTGGCCGTGCGCCAGCTTCATTCCGTTGTATTCGGGGGGGTTGTGGCTGGCCGTGATCATCACGCCGCCGTCGATCCCCAGGTGCACCCGGGCGTAATATAGCGCTGGCGTGATCACGGTGCCGATGTCGACCACATCGCCGCCGCTGGCGATAAGCCCCTCCACGACGGCGTCTCCCAGCTGCGGGGAGCTCTGGCGGTTGTCCCGGCCGATGACGACCCGCGGCGGTGCGCCGGCGGACCGCAGGTACGCGGCAAACGCCCGCGCGATGGTGTAGGCGATCTCCGGCGTGAGGTCCTGCCCGACGACGCCGCGGATGTCGTACTCGCGAAAGATGTGTCCGGGGACGGCGTTCACAGCCTTCATTGGATCCTCCGCACGATCATCTTCGGGTGTCCCGGCTCGACGCCCGTTCCTGACTTCGACCAGACGATCCGGGCGGCCCTGCCGGGTCATGGCGGGGGCGTCGTGAAGGTCAGGCGGTCCGACACCCCCAGGATGACATTGAGGGAGATCTCCTGCCGGACCTGCCGGTAGCGCACCGCCAGGGTGAGGCAGTCACACTGAAAGGTCACCGTGTAGTCCAGGTCCTCGAACGCCTGGGTGGTCAGGTTGTAGACGGCCGCCACGTCGAAGAAGACGGTTGGGGAAACGCGGAACCCGACGCCGCCGGAGAGTTTCGTCTCCGGCACGGCGAAGTCGTGGCTGACGCCCGCCTGCATCCGGAAGTCCGGGCGGGTATGGGCGACGGTGAGGGTGACGGTACTCGTCGGGTTCACCACATCGAAGAGGAAGGGGGTGGATCCCTGTACCGACGCCAGATCGTAGCGCGCCGTGACGGTCGTCGCCTGGTCGAACCGGTAGGTCAGGGCGAGCGCGCCGGAGAAGATCGTGCGCTGCTCGCCGGTTCCGTAGGCGGAGAAGCGGTAGGAAGCGGATGCGGAGGCCTCCAGGTTCGAACCGAAGGAGAAGGTCTCGGTGGACAGCGTCAGGGTGCCGTCCAGGCGGGTGGTCACCACCGCCGAGTCCAGCTCGTCGAACCAGCCGGCCGCCGCCCGTCCCGACAGAAAGAGCGGCAGTCCCGGGACCCGCCACGGCTTGACCGTGCCGGCCAGCTCGGCCGTGGTGAGCGCGTGTACCACGTTGTCGGGGTCCTCGCGCTGGGTGCGGCCCGTGTCCAGCGTCAGGCGCCAGGCCGGCTGATCGTAGCTCAGCGTGTTCAGCAAGAAGAAGCCGGAGATCTGACCGTACTTGCCATACAGTTCGCCCGCCACGTTGCCAAGACGGTAGGGGTACCGGTAGTCGATCCACAGTCCGTCGGTGGGGTTGCTGCCCAGGCCGGGCAGGCGCGGCCCCCGCGGATCGCGCAACGACATCCGGTAGGTGGGCAGGGTCAGCACCCGCACCGACCCGAACCAGATCGAGGCGTCGTGGGCCACCAACTCCTCGCCGGGGATGATCTCTACCCGGCGGGCGGTGATGCGGTACAGGGGCCGCGTGGGGTCGCAGGTGGTGAGGGTGGCCTCATCGACGGTGAGGCGCACGGCGGTCCCCTGCACCCGCTCCGCCCGGATGTAGACGCGGTCGACGATCGCCTCCGCGCGGGTGATGATCGCCTCCCCGCGCAAGATGGCGTAGACGACCCGCGTGCCCCGCAGTTCGCGGCCCTGCGCATCGATCAGCCGGACGCGCCCCTCCGCGGTGACCACCTGCGTCCGCAGGTCGAAGGTCATCGTATCGGCAAAGAGGCGAAACAGCGCGTGGGTGACGCGGACCCGGCCGCGCGCGGTGACGACATTCGTCGCGGCGTCGTAGGCGATCTCGTCGGCCTCGATGGTAATCGGGCCGCCGGGAACGGGCTGCGTGGTGGAAAGGGCCGCGGACCGCGCGGGGGGCGCCGGAATCACTCCCGCCGGCGCAGCGTGTCCCGGTCCGGCCGGGACCGCCAGCAGCAGCACGAGGACGAGCGGCAGGGAAAGTGTACGCAAGGCGGTATCCTGGTGATATTACAGATGGAAGCGTTGTTCTCCTATACCGACCTTCCTATAATGAACAGGCATAGATGGAACTTTCGCTGATCCTCTCCTACCTCCGACCGTACCGCCTGCACCTGGTGGGCGCCCTCCTCTCCGTGGCCCTGTTCACCCTGGTGCAACTGGTCGTCCCCTGGTACGCGGGATCCAGCGTCAATGAGATCATTCGGACCCGCTCCATCGGCGTATTGGACCGGACGGCGCTGGTGGTACTGGCGTTCTTTGCCCTGCGCAGCCTGTTCATGTACCTGCAGGTTTACCTGACCCACTACCTGGCCCACCGCACGGTGGCGGACGTCCGGCAGGACCTCTTTGCCAGTGTCCAGCGCTGGTCCCTGGACCGCTTCGCCGCCTGGGAGACCGGCGACGCCATCAGCCGGACGATCCTGGACACGCAGTTGCTGCAGACCCACCTGTTGATGGGCGCCGCGGAATTCATCGCCACGGGATTGATGCTCACGGGGATCGTCATCGCCCTCTTCGGACTGCAGTGGAAGCTGGCCTTGGTGGTGTGCGCGGTCATCCCGCTTGTCTTCATCATCGCCCGGCTCGTGGGGAGAGAAATCCAGCAGGTCGCGGGGCGGGCGCAGCGCCATATCGCCGACCTTGCCTCCACGATTAAGGAAGCCTTCACGGGCGCGCTGGTCATCCGCGCGTTCACGCAGGAGGAGCGCCAGCTGGCGCGGTTCCGCGAGGAGAACCGGCAGGCCACCCAGGCCAGTCTCAGGATCAGCAAACTGCTGGCGAGCCAGGAGCCGGTCGTCACGCTGCTCGCCACCATGGGTGTGGTCGTGGTCATCTGGGTTGGCGGGCGGCTGGTCACGGCCGGATCGCTGACCGTGGGCGGGCTGGTGGCCTTCCTGGCATACATGGCCCTGGCCGCCGATCCGGCGGGACGGGTGACCCGGCATTACGCGGAGATGCGCCAGGCCCTGGGCGCCTTCCGGCGGATCCGGCAGATGCTGGCCGAGGGCACCGCCGTCGAAGATGCGCCCGACGGCGTCGAACTGGAACACGTCGCCGGCCGGGTGACCTACCGCCACGTCTCCTTCCGTTACACCAGCGGACCGAACGCGCAGCAATCGGTACTACGTGACGTGAGCCTGGAGGTGCCGCCGGGGGAGCGCATCGCCCTCGTCGGGGCCAGCGGCGCGGGGAAGACGACGCTGGTGCACCTCCTGCCGCGCTTCTACGATCCGACCGAGGGCACGGTGCTCATCGACGGTATCGACATCCGCCGCGTGCGCCTGCGCTGGCTGCGCCGCCAGATCGGCATCGTGCCACAGGAGACCGTCCTCTTCCGCGGGACGGTGCGAGAGAACATCGCCTACGCGCGCGCCGACGCCACGCAGCAGGAGGTGGAGGCCGCGGGCCGCGCCGCCAACGCGCACGAGTTCATCATGGCTTTGCCCCTGGGGTACGAGACGGTGCTCGGCGAGGAGGGGGCGACCCTCTCCGGCGGCCAGCGGCAGCGGTTGGCCATCGCCCGCGCGCTGCTGCTCAACCCCCGCATCCTCATCCTTGGACGAGGCGACCTCGGCCCTGGACAGCGAATCCGAAGCCCTGTTCCAGGAGGCGCTGGAGCGGGCGATGCAGGGGCGCACGACGATCACCATCGCGCACCGTCTCTCCACCGTGCGCAAGGCCGACCGGATCGTCGTGCTGGACGACGGGCGCGTGGTGGAAGAAGGGACGCACGAAGACCTGCTGCGGCGCAATCAGGTCTACGCCCGGCTGGCCCGTCTGCAGTGGACGGATCTCGCGGACGTCCCGGCGGGGGTGACGGCCCGGACGTGACCGGTCTGCCCCGTCTGCTCAGCGTGAGCAACGGACACGGCGAGGACCTCATCGCAGCGGCGGTCCTGCGCCAGCTCCCGGGCAGGGCTGTCGTCGCCTACCCGCTGGTGGGCCTTGGCGAGGTGTACCCCCCCCAGGTGGAGCGGCTTGACCCGCGCCGCACGTTCCCCAGCGGCGGGTTTTCCTTCCGCGCGGGAAGCCGTGGCCTTCTCGCCGACCTGCGCAGCGGCATCATTCGGTTCTGGTTGGCCCAGCGGCGCACGCTCGCCGCCCAGCGAGGGCGGTTCCTCCTCACCCTGGCCGTCGGGGACGTCTATTGCCTGAGCATGGCCATGCGGGCGGACGCCCCGGCGGTGCTCGTTGCGTCCGCCAACTCGGTGCTGGACGCGCCATTCCCCAGGCAGCCGCTGCGGGTGCTCCGCCGGGCCCGGCGGGTCTTCACGCGCGACGCTCCTACGGCCGACTTTCTCCGCGCGCGGGGGGTGGGCGCAGTCTACCTCGGGAATCCGATCATGGACTGCCTCTCCCCCGTGGGCGTCGACTTCGACCTGCCCCCCCGCCAGGCGGTGGTGACGCTCTTACCCGGCAGCCGCGCCGAGGCGGCGCGCAACGCGGCGGTGCTGGCGCAGCTCGCCGCAGGCGTCGCGCGGAACCGGCCGGACACGGGCTTCCTCTTGTCCCTGGCACCCGGTATCGACGAGGGAGCGATCGCTCAGGCGCTCGAGCGGGCGGGCGGGCGGGAGCGCGACGGGACTATTGAAGTGGGCGCGGCGCGGCTGCGGCTCACCCGCGCCTTCGCCGACGCCGTGATGCGGGCGACCGTCGTGGTTGGGCTGGCCGGAACGGCCAACGAACAGGCGGCCGGGCTGGGCAAGCCCGTCGTCGCCTTCCCCGGACCCGGACCGCAGTTCACCCCGCAATTCCTCCGGGTGCAGCGCACCCTGCTGGGGGAGGCCATCGTCGCCGTGCCCTCCCCGGAGGACGCGGCCGCGGCCGTCCTCCGTCTGCTCGGGTCGCCGGAGGAGAGGGTGCGCCGGGGGCAGGCCGGCCGAGAACGGATGGGAGACCCCGGCGCCGCGGCCCGCATCGCCGCAGAGATCCGAACCCTCCTCGCCGCGCTGGAACCGAACGGTCGTTAGGGCCGGCCGACCCCGACGTAGGTGAAGCCGAGGCGGCGCATCGCCGCCGGGTCCAGCGCATTGACCCCGTCCACCAGGTTGGGCAGGCGCATCTCGCGCCGGATGCGCTCGAGGTCCAGCGCGCGGAATTCGTCCCAGGACGTGAGCAGCAGCAGGAGGTCTGCGCCGGCCGCGGCCTCGTAGGGTGACTTGGCCGGCCGCCCGGCCACCGCCGTGTCCGGGCCGACCATCGGGTCGTACGTCCGCACCTCCGCGCCCCGCCGCACCAGGTAGTCGACGATCTCCGGCGCCGTGGAGTTGCGGATGTCGTCCGTCCCCTGCTTGAAGGTCAGTCCGAGCACGCCGATCCGGCGGCCGTAGAGCGAGGTGCCGAGCAGCCCGTAGACCTTCCCCAGAATGTGGCGCCGCTGGTGTTCGTTCTTCTCCAGGATCGACTTGAGGAAGAAGGGCTCGTAGCCGGAGTCCTCTGCCAGGCGGATCAGCCCCTCCAGGTCCTTGGGCAGGCACGGTCCGGAAAAGCCGATCCCCGGCCGGAGGTAGTCGTGGCCGATGCGCCTGTCATACCCCAGTCCGTGCACCACGTCCTTGATGTCGGCGCCGACCCCCTCGCAGATGTTGGCGATCTCGTTGATGAAGGAGACGCGCATGGCCAGGAAGGCGTTGGCCGCGTACTTGGTCATCTGGGCATTCTCGATGGTCGTCTCGATGATCGGCGCGGCCAGCGGTTCAAACAGTTCCCGCACCAGCGCCTTCGCGTCCGCGCTCTGCCCGCCGATGATCACCCGGTCGGGATAGAAGAAGTCGTGCACGGCGAAGCCCTCGCGCAGGAACTCCGGGTTGGCCACCAGGTCGTAGTCCGCGCCCTCGCGCCGGCCGAACTGCTCCAGGACCCGGCGCATGGTCAGATGCGCCCCGACGGGCACCGTGCTCTTCACGGCGACGACGGTGTAGCGCTGCAGATGGCGGCCCAGGCCGGTGGCCACGTCGATGATATGGGAGAGGTCGGCCTCGCCGTTATCACGCCGCGGGGTGTTGACCGCGACGAAGACCACCTTCGCCTCGGCCAGCGCCTCCGGCAGGGCGTCCGTGAAGCGGATCCGGCCGGCGGCGAGATTCGCGCCCAGCAGCGCGGCCAGTCCGGGCTCGTGGAAGGGGGCGATCCCCTCCGTCAGTTGCGCCAGCCGTTCCCGGTTGACGTCCACACCGACCACCCGGTGGCCCAGATGGGCCAGCCCCACCGCGGTGATCGATCCGACGTACCCCGCGCCGCCGACCACGGCGATGGGCAGCGCCCGCGGGGCCGTGACTTCGAACTTCGCGTAGCGTTCCTCGTCAGACATCGCGGACCGAAACTCCTTCCATCTCGCGCATCGATTCCACCATCCGCCGCAGCCCCGTGGCGAAATCGACGCGCGGGGTGTAGCCGATCAGGCGCTGCGCCAGGGTGATGTCCGCCTGGGTGTGGCGTACGTCGCCGGGACGCGGCGGTTTGTACACGATCTCCAGCCGCCGCCCCAGGATCCGCTGCAGGTGGTCGATCAGGTCCAGCAGCGTATAACGCACCCCCGCCCCCACGTTCAGGGCCACCCCCGCGGCCTCGGACTCCGCCGCCAGGAGGTTGGCCTCGACCACGTTGTCCACGTAGGTGAAGTCGCGGGACTGCATCCCGTCGCCGTGGACCGGGAGGGGTTCGCCGCGCAGCGCCAGGAGAATGAACTTGGGGATCACCGCCGCATACTCCGAGGCCGGATCCTGCCAGGGGCCGAAGACGTTGAAGTAGCGCAGCGCCACCGTGGGGAGGTCGAAACCGCGGCTGTACACGGCGCAGTAGGCCTCGCCGGCCAGTTTGCTCGCCGCGTACGGGGACTTCGGCTGCGGCACCTGCCCCTCGTGCTTGGGCAGTTCGGTGTCGCCATACACCGCGGAGGAGGACGCGGATACCACGCGCCGCACCCCCGCCGCCCGCGCCTGCTGCAGGACCTGCAGCGTGCCGGTGGCGTTCACATCGTTGGTCTCCAGGGGATGCGCCATCGACCGCGGCACAGAGCGCAGCGCCGCCTGGTGGAAGACCACCTCCACCCCGGCACAGGCCGCCGCCAGGGCGGCCGCATCCCGGATGTCGCCCACGACGGCCTCGCAACGGTCGGTCAGCCGCAGCACTCCACCGTCGCGCTGCGCCAGCGCGCGCTCCACGGCCGCGTGGTCCAGCCCCAGCGCCAGAGCCAAGTTGGCCGGAGTGCCTGTGATGAAGTTGTCCAGCACCCGCGTTGCATCCCCCCGCGCTGCCAGGGCCCGCACCAGGTGTGCGCCGATGAAGCCGGCGCCACCGGTCACCAGGACACGTCTCATGAATCGCTCCTCTCCGCTTCCACCCAGAAGGGCTGGGACCAGACCCGGCCCTCCGCGCCGCCGCGCGCCTCTATCCGGATGAACTCTTCGTCGCCGGCCGGACGATAAACCGCCTCGGGACCCTGAACGTCCGCGCGCACGCGCCCCTGGCGGTCAATGAAGGTCACGTTCTGGAGTGCCGCACCGGCGCAGCGCACCGTACCGTCAACGACTCCCAGATCCACCTGCGGTCCCGTCGTGGCGTAGAACGCCAGAGACATCAGCGCCCGGCGGAGAGCCTCCGCGTTGATGTCTTCGACCTTGACCATGATCCAGGCCCGATCGATCTGCCGCGACATGTGCGCGTCGTCCGTCGCCACCGCGCCCACTGTCTCCTCACGCGGGCGCGTGCGCAGGAGGGCGGACCACCGGCGCAGGTCTTCCGCCGCATCGGAGTGCGGATTCACGACCTCCAGCAGATAGGGGCCGCGCAGGCCCTGCATCGCCTCGAGCGCCCACTCCCCCGTCCGGAAGTTCCCCTTCCACGAAGGGTGATTCAAGACGGCCACACCACCCTCCCGCCGCGTGGCGTCGAGACGCTCCTGCACCGTGCCGCGCCCCAGGGGCCGGTCGGCGAAGAGACGGCTGAGGTGGGGACCCAGTGGATACATACCCCGGACGACCGTCTCTTCGACCCCCGGAATGGCCAGGAAGCCCGGGCCGTTCAGCGCATCGCAGCGCGTGACCCGGTTGTGATCGGTCAGGCAGACGAACGCGTACCCCGCATCGCGGTAGCGGGTCAGTACCTCCTCCGGTTCGAGGCGCCCGTCCGAGCGGCGCGTGTGGACATGGAGTTGGGCCCTGCAAAACCTACCCGGCAGGGCATACGGATTGACGATGCGCACGGCTCCTACGTGTTCGCGGAGCGGGCGGGGGGAATCCTGTTACCCACCCCCTGAGGCGGACCGGAGAAGGATTCCTCAACGGCTAAGAGAACCATACCCGGCATCGCGCGGATCGACATCTCGCGGCAATGGGAGGAACCCGATGTGCCTCGGCCATTACGGGGTTGCTCTCGGCGCGAAGAAGGCGGCCCCGAAAACGTCGTTGGGCACGCTGCTGCTCGCCGCGCAGTTTGCCGACCTGCTCTGGCCGATTCTCCTGTTGGTCGGTGTCGAGCACGTCCGCATCGCTCCAGGCCTTCCCGGCTCCCTGGATTTCATCGACTACCCGATCTCGCACAGCCTGGCCGCACTGCTGGGATGGGCACTGCTCATCGGCGCCCTTTACTGGGGCATCCGGCGGTACATCCGCGGCGCGTGGGTCCTGGCCGCTGCGGTAATCAGCCATTGGGTGCTGGACTTCATTGTGCACCGTCCCGACCTCCCCCTGATCCCCGGGGGCACGGCCCGCTTAGGCTTGGGGTTGTGGAACTCTCTTCCCGCGACGCTGTTGGTGGAATTCGGACTCTTCGCCATTGGGATTGTTCTATACGCGAGCAGCACCGTTGCCCGGGACACCGTTGGACGGTACGCCTTCTGGGCGTTCGTGGCTGGGCTGGGCTTGCTCTACCTGGCCGCCACGTTTGGACCACCGCCGCCGAGTACCACCACCCTGGCTGCGACCGGGCTGGGCGGTTGGCTGTTGGCCCTCTGGGCCTACTGGATCGATCGCCACCGCGGGGTCGCTCCCCGCACTCCGGCCGCCTAACCAAGGGTAAAGCCTTCCACCAGGATCCAGGGGCGAGCCTGATACCCAAGCTCCCGCAGGTACTGGCGCACCCGCGCCATGCGATCCGCCAGCCCCGGGTGAGTGCGGAACAGCACCTCGAACTGACTCGGATCCCTCCCCTCCTCCGCGCGCAGC
>Ga0209751_10003675_pt1 | contig 14852 bp, 3 predicted proteins | sample RifCSP13_1_FD_184019 | JGI IMG/M metagenome (GOLD analysis project Ga0209751, IMG submission 184019) | Soil microbial communities from Rifle, Colorado - Rifle CSP2_sed 13_1 (SPAdes) (version 2) | ecosystem: Environmental > Terrestrial > Deep subsurface > Rock core/Sediment | place: Rifle... | reverse complement strand
TAGCTAGTAGTTTGGTATTTATGCTAACTGCAATAGTTGTACCGTTTGCTAAACTATCCCCGCTATTGTTGGTCACAGTTAGCCTTTGCCTTTTTAGCCATGAGCCCCCGCCGGAAGTGTTTTGCCACCACGGCGCAGCCTTAGCAGAACGAAGGTCAAGAAGGCCGTTGATAATCAGGGGAAGAATAATAAGAATAAGGCTGCCTGCAAAGATTAGTCTGGCTTTACGAGAAGGTAGAGCTCTTTTAAGAGATTTATTAAGAGATGTTAGGAGACTCCTAAATAACCTCCTAAAACTTCTCCTAAGAGGTAATAGGGGTTTGTTAAGAGAATTTAAGAGATGTTTAAGAGTTTTTACCATACTTTCCTCCAGTGGCTATTAAGATCCGACTTTAACTTTTCAGTTTCATCTTTAATTATTTTCCTGTCAATGCCTTCGACCGCCCGCTTCACAAGCCAATCAGTTTTATTGATAAGTTCCATAAAGATCTCATAAGTCAGATCCGATCTCTTAAGTTCTCCTATCCTTCTCTTAAGAGAATCTAGGTGCAGTTTAGGAGATATATTAAGAGGCTTTAGGTGGATGCCGATACCGTCTAGACTTGAGCCGGGTCGGCTGGGGAGGAGACTGTCGTCTTTGGCGTCAATGACATCGCCTCTGAATTCTTCGAGCGAGCCTTGTGAGTAACCGAGGAAGGTAGAGAATTCCCCGCTGGTCGGTCTTAAATATCCCTCGCGAATGTTAGCAACAACGGATCGAAGTTCTGAGTCGATTTGCGATATAAGATAACGGTACTTTACCGGATCCAATCCGCTGGTAAACATTTTACCCAGTAGTCGGAGGATATAAGCGTTTCTATAAACGGCAGAATAAAGATAAGCTTTGCCTTTGGGAGATTGACGAAGAGTTTTGTAGAGGGCTTTGATACGGAATGGAGGAGAGCTCCTAAGAGATTGATTAAGAGGAGAATAGGAGGACGTAGGAGTATTTAGGAGTTTTCCCTTCGACAAGCTCACGACTTTGCCGGTTTTGGGGTCGAACCCCAATTCCTTAAAGATTTTTTCGGCTAGTTGTTGAGATATAGATTTTGGTTTTAGCATAAGTTTTTGCTGGTGGTTCCCTCCGTTTTCTCTTAAGAGATGTTAGGAGGATTTAAGAGCCGCCGGCTCAGAGAGCCTCTGGCTCGGCGAGATTTACGGGCCGAAATGGACAGTACCTTCATTGTAAAGCAACTTTATTTGTTCAGCAGTTAAGGCGTAATTGTAAATCTGGACGTCGTCGATTTGACCGTGGAAATATTCACTGTACGAACCGTTATTTTCAAATACACCTATAACCATTGGTCGTATACCTGCAGCAGGATTTGCGGTTTTATTTGAACCGGTAAAATCCAATTTTCCGTTAATATAAATTTTCAATGTATTGGCATCTGTATCAAAAACACCAGTGATATGTGTCCACACACCTTGGGTAATAGACGTATTGGAGACGGCAGTTGTTGACTGACCACCTAAATCAAATTCGACTTTTTCATTTTCATCTAAATCAATAAAGTATCTTGCAGTATTCGGGGAAATTTCCCATCGGCTTAATATGTTGTAGTAACTACTTGCAGGTACTCCCGACTGCAGATTTATCCATAGTGAAATTGATCCGGAGCCAGTAAAATCTGGTGCGAGAGTACCATCAATTTGTACATAATCATTCGTCCCGTCGAAGCCGAGGGAAGCGTTGCGCTTGCCGGTTGTACCGTCGTTCCACATCTCGGTTGTAATTCCTGAATTGCAGGTTCCGACTGTATCGTTGTCTCCTGAAGCATCACCAGGATCAATTGTTCCGTCGAAGCGGGTGGAATTGCGGTCGGGTTTAGTTGCTGTATCGTGAGAAGTACTTCCCGAACATTCATCAAGAGCCCAATAAGCAACCGGCGCCCCCCGGTTATAATCCCAGGCAATCTGAGCCGGGGTGCGGACGTAGTCATAAAAACGCACCTGATCAATTAAGCCGTCAAAAGTTCCTGTAGCGTCGGATTGATTTCCGATGTACAGATTCTCATTTGCGTCTGAGGCATAGTCTGTATCGGAGTTGGTATCCAGATCTAGGCTTTCTTGAACGCCGTTGATATAAAAGGTTGGATCATTAGTTTTATTATCATCGTTGTAGGTTATAGCTACGTAGTTCCACTGATTAATATATAGTGCGCAATCGACACGAAATTGGCTATCAGTACCCGCAGTGAAATTACGGAGTTGCACATCCACATGGGAACTATCACATTGTTGGATTTGTGAAATCCAGCCATTGCCACCCCCTGCTTTTGTTAATATCCGAGGATTAGCCTCCACACCTGCACTTCTGGGATAAACCCAATAACTCACAGTACCGCCGCCATCGAAAATATTATCAATTGTGGTGCCACTACCGGCATTTACCAGATCATCAGCTGTAGTATTACCATCAAAATTCAAGGCAGATCCGGTTTTTCCCATAGTCCAGAAAGGATCAGAGGCATCAGGATTAGTGGAAGAACCTAACGTTCCGGTATTCCCGTTTACCGAGGTGTCGTAAGCATATTGACCGGTATTTTCATTGAGCTTCCATTCAGCAACCGGGGAAGTGCAGGCTGTTCCTTGGCCGGGGGGACAATAGGAATCACTGGAAGAGAAGCTAGGAGAATTGGAAGAGGTGGTACCAAGAGAGCCAAATACGGTAGCGGCACCTTGATTAAACTCAGTTTTGACTTGATCGGAAGTGAGAGCGAAGTTGTAGATTTTGACTTCGTCGATTAAACCGTTAAACGGATTTGTATTGGTTGTGCGTCGGGTAACGCCTACTGCCGCTTGGTTAGTCTGGCTCGCTATAGCATTAATAAACTCACTCCCTGTCCAGCCAGTTGCGGTTAATATGTAAGTCTTCGGAACGGCATTGACGTAGATAGTTAAAGACGTGCCGTCCTGAACGACTGCTAAATACGACCAGGTAGAGCTAGAAATAGTACTATTTGTTACGGCAGCGTAGGTTTGGTTACTCCCGCTTCCCCACAAAGTGAAACTAATGTGGTTTGTGCTATCAACATACAGATTAAGATAATAATTGCTTGATGAACTTTGACCAACAGAAAAGATAGCTCTATTACCTCCGCCTGATGGATAGACCCAGGTGCTTATGGTACCCGTCGAAAGAGTATCAAAAGAAGAATCAGCCCCATCTAGGTTGACATAATCATCAGTGGCGTCAAAACTTAGAGCTTTTCCAAATTTGCCAGAATTACTCCAAGTTGGGCAGGGGACAGTTCCCGAAGCAGGGCAAGATTGACCAGTCCCACCTAAATTGCCGCTTAATGAAGAACCACCATTGCCGGAATTATTAGCAGTATCGCCATAACCCTCGTCGAATGACCAATGACCGAGAGCAGAACCGGGGCGGCCTCCGGCCCCTGAGGTGCCTCCGGCCCGGAGGGGGTGGCCGGCATTCATGTCCTCAGTGATTTGTGCCGGAGTGCGAGCGTAGTTATAGATTTTCATATCATCGAGAGAACCTGTCCAATACCATTGTGTAACAAATTGTGTTTGTTCCCTTCCAATATTAAATACGTTCGAGGTTCCTGAATATGGTGTGGTAATATTTGTTGTATTTTCATTTAAACCGTTCACAAAAATCTTTACTGTTTGATCGGTCCATACATTGCAAAGATATTGCCATGACCCTGCAGCAGCACTGGTAGTTGATTGTGCATATTGGGTTGTTGCACTAACGTATGCTGCTCGGTACGAGGAGGTAGATCGTCCTAATTCAATTACAACACTACCATTACTGGTACCACCGAAAGTAGCTATTGCTGCCGATCCTGATGTAGTGTCAGTTTTAACCCATGCGCAGAGTGTACCTCCGTTTGGATTTAAATAATTTACTGTGCTATTGGCCGTAGCGTATGCGGTGGAACCGTTTAGGTATAAACCACTGCCAATTTTGCCTGCTGTCCAAGATGTATTATACAAAGTTGCAGTATTGCCGTTACCGCTGGAATCGTATGAAGTTGATCCCGATCCTTCATCCATCTTCCAATAACCAACCGGTCCCGGCGCCCATTCGTAGAGCTGGCGGACTTCGCTCGGGGTTAAGGCACGGTTATAAATTCGTGCATTATCAATTATACCGTCGAAAAAACTCATATTTGAAGCTCCCGCTCCGATTGTCAAGGCAGCCGACGAATCTCCACCATAAGTTCCAGTTAAAGGATTCTGAGTAGCGTAAGTAACTTCAGTACCATTTAGGAATAAGAGAATTTTTTTAGTAGTGTTACTGTAAGTCATGACGTAGTTGTACCATTGGCCAGTAGAAACAGCGTCTACAGTACTACTAGTTCGGCTGATCGCGACATTATCAATTGTGGCAGTTAACTGGGTATTCCCATTTATTCCACGAAAACCAAAGTGCCAATTGAAATTACCTGACAAACTTTTACTGATTAATGTGTTTTGTACGTCGGTTGTAGTTGGCAAAGTGTCTGCCTTAAACCAGGTTGAGGCGCTGAAATCGCCGTTGGGGAGATTTTGTAAAGATGTTGAATTTGCCGCACTGACATAATCATCAGTGCCATCGTAGTTACATCCTGTTCCGTATTTACCGGCAGCTGTACAGTCCATTCCTGTTCCATTGTCTCCGGAACCGTTATCTCCGTAGAGAGTTCCTGTATTTGCGTTTCCCGATGAATCAGTAATGTTTTCTCCTTCAGTATCAATGCCAGCCTCATCCATCTTCCAGTAACCCACCAAGCCGTTGGTCAGATTATCGCTGATTTGAGAACCAGATAACACGGATGAGAGTGCATTGTAATCAGTGAGAATCTGCCCTCCATTCCGCGCATATCCGTATATAGTGATTTCGTCCAGAAAGCCGTCCCAGAATTCGTTGTTGTCGGAATCAGCGCCAATAAATAAGCCGGTGTTGGTATTTAGGGAGGTTAGGGCTGTTAGGGAAAGATCTTCGGCAATCTTGGCTCCATCGATGTATAGATAGATAGCGCTAGTATCACGCACGGCTTCGTAGTGGTGCCAGTTAGAATCAGCATAACTTGCAGTATTACCGTTCTGGTTAGAACAGACCACATCATCAGGCGTCCAGAAATTGTCATCATCAATGCCAAAGCATAAATAACCTGATGTATTAAGATAGACTCCGTATCCCGCCTCCTTAAACTTAGAAATTAAAAATTGCGAAGTTGAAATTGTTGTTGAGGGGTGTCTAAACCACCCTGAGATGGAGAAATTATCTGTTCCAAAGTTAAAGTCTTTGGATAATCCAGCGCTTCTACTGGCTATATCATTTGTTCCATCAAACTTCAGAGTTCTGGTTAACTGAGCTGGATAGTTACCTGACTGGGTATCAAATGTTGCTCCTGTAACCGTTAAGTGGTTCCCGTACTGTGAAGAATCATACGCAACTTGCCCTGAGCTTGCCGAAGGGTCAAAATGATATATCCCAATCGGATTTTGGCCTTTATTGGAGGAGAAAGCATCCACTTCATATTGGTCTGAATGGGAAACCAAACCGGAATAATACAGATCAGCAACTTCAGCGGAGGTTAGATCGTCATTGTAAATACGGAAGTCAGACAGAGTAACGTCTGATGGAAAATCTTGATTTGAGCGATCACCAACGTAGATAGTGCCACTGGTTGGTAATGTTCCCGCTCCTGTACTATATGTTGAAGTATCCTGATAAAGAGTTGTTGTAGCGCCATCCTGTGTTAAGGCAAAGAATACCCACTTACCAACAGAAGTAGCTACGCTTCCACCATTTCCTTGAGTACCGCCCCAATTATATAAAACCGATCCATTTGAGACGTAGTATATCCTTATTGGTTCGTTACAACAGGCTGCTTCAAAGAAGAATTTATTACTTGATCCGCTAATATTATGAATCTTTGCCCAAAAGGTTATTGTTCCTGTTGAGAAGTTAATATTATTTGTGGAGGAATAACGGACATCTGCTTTTATTCTTGTACTGCATTGGGTATTTTGGTCGGCGGTTTGGTCTTCGCCAGCATCAAGAGTGCCGTCACAATCACCATCCCAGAAGTAGGTGTCGTTACCACCGGCATTTGAGGTGAGTGAACCGTCTGCATAAGTGGTTGCGTAAGCTTTGGCTTCGAGTTGGACGCCATCAATATAAATAGTTTTACCTTCGGTGATGTGTATGCCAAAGTTTGAGGCAGCATCAGAAACGGAGGTATCGGAGTAGGTAAGTCTCCACCAACCACCCCCCATGTCTGTAAACGTCGTTCCCGATGTTTGGTCTTCGGAGATTAAAGTAGCCACTTTAGAATCAACCGTTCCGCCAACATTTCCAGTTGTTGCATCATAAACATAAGCGGATACGGTATGAGTTGCAGTTGAGTTGGGGTCAATACTGATCACATAGTTTGTCGCATCGGCGGAAGTGGCTGTGACTTTCGCGGACTTACTCCCGAACTTGTAATAGGGGGCAGTGGTGTTTTCAGATGGTGTGGCGGCTGTTACTGCAGCACTATCCACCGTTAAGTCATATTGGTTTGAACCGGCATTATCGCTACCAAAGTAGATAGTTGTTGGAGTAGTGGAGAAGGCAGTAGAAGCACCGATTGCTCCTGTGGCTACTGATGATCCGTCAATGGACAAAGAAAGATTACCTCCTTGAATATAACTAACTTTAATAATGTACATGGTGCCGGCATTCAATGTCGGACCGGAAGAAGTATCGGCATTAACAGATGTACCGTTAAACTGGGCTTCAGCTCGAAGGACAGTATCCGAAACTTTAACTAACTTAATATAGTCATTGGCGTCCCCATAAATAGAAGCAATTACCGGATTGGCAAAGCCAAAGTTCTCGGCTACTGAATAATTATGTCTTGGAGTAATCTCAAACGTAATCTCACCTGATTTATCGGTTAAGTTGGTAATTGTTTGGGTCAACGTATCACCGCCATCGACTCTTAACCCGCTAGTTTCAGCCGAGTTGGCTTCAGATGCAGGTGCGACAGTGAGGGAAACTGATGTTAATTGAAAAACATATGCATCATCAACATATCCAATATCAGTTAAACCGTTCCTATTCTGAATATACATATTATCTTGAAGTGCGTTAGCTACTCTGTGAACAGAATAAAATGCTTTATAAGATGCAGAATTTAGTGAAGCCCAAGCGTAATCAGCGTTTATAGTATTCCTATAATGCGGAACCCACTGGTTCCAATAGGTCGCCACTTCAGGATTTGTTCCACCGGATTCCTTGCCAAAAATGCCGAGAGAATAGTAGTTATTCGCACTCACTAAAGATTCGAAGTTTTTCCTTATACCTCTATATGTTGGGTCTCCTGAGGTGGCACTCCAGGTGAAGGCTCCCGATCCGCTATGTACATCTGAGGTCTGCGAACCTTGCCCTGCCTGTAAGTTAAAGTTTGTCCATCCGGTTGGTATCCAGGGGTTGCCGGAGCCGGTTTCGAAAGAGGGATTATCCGTTAAATTGGAAAGAACTTCTATCTGGTGCCAGTAGGCAGTGCCTGAAGCGGCGGTGTTGATGAGTTTAACGACCATATTTTCAGTGGCTGGGGCTTCAAAAGTGAATATTAGGGTGTTTGGGGATGTTCGGGTGGAACTCGTGGTTCCATCTAAATGTGTGATTTCAGTGGAGCCGTCTGCTCTGGTAATTAAGACTCTGGGGACAGATGTTGTATCGGAATTGGCAATAGCCCGAACGACATAATCATTACCGGCTGTGGTGGCAACAGTATATGAAATGCCTTCGTTGGCAGCGTCGGATGTGGTTTTGTAGCCTCCGGCGAATATCTTCTCGCTTGTTGCCAAAGCGGCGACAGCGGTGGGAGTACCTTCATCAGCCCAACCGTCGGTGGTATAAGTGCCATTGAGCATAAACCCACCAGTATTAGTAGTAGAAGTGTAGAGGAGATTAGAGGAATGTGGGTGGCTCCAGGCTTCGCCGGTTGTCGAGAGTGTTCCCGCCGTTTGATTAGTAGGTAAAGCAAAAACTACGTCCCAGGAGCCGGTTACTAAAGTCGGATCTTGGCCTGTGCCACTGTTGTAAATTAGATTTATCTCATCCCCATTTCCAACATCAATACCGTAAGTACCGTCGAAGAGGGGACGGCGGTAGACGGTGAAACCCTCAAAAATAGCTTGGACGGGTTCTTGATCAGAATTGTAATTTCCAACCCTGGGAGTCGAAAATACTCCCATCGAAGGTTGGGTGGTTATACCGAAAGTGTGGGAGTCGTTTATGCTTATACTGGCGTAATTCGTTCCGTCCAACTTATTGTTTATATCCCATCTCAAAACAATATTATAAGTAGTCCCGGCACTGAAGGCGGTAGTTAAATTGACTGTTTGTCCACCGACATAGAAGGTATAAGAACCTCCGGCATACCTGAACCTTAAATAATTCCCCGTGGAGTAATCAAAAAAGTGGATGGGATTTGTAATTGATGTGCTGTCATATTCTGGGGTGAACCAGAAGGATATACTACCCTGGCTGTGATCAATAGTCTGGTAAAAGTTTCCGTTTATCTGGGTACCTCTAGGTACTTGGATGGTATCGTCTACAAGTGAACTGATGTTATTAAGCTCACCTTGTATTATGGGTGCAGTTGTAAACGGGCCGGGGGCGGTGCGCTTTTGCATATTGGCTGTGAAAGTATCGGCGGAGGAGTTGTAGTTGACTGTTCCGTCTGCCGTTGACCAGTTTGTGGAGTAGGTAGAATGTTCAAAACTGGGATTAGTCACTTTGTTAGTGGTACCCTCCTCAATAAAAATTCCGGAGTGTCCTCCAAAGGCATTTCCGCCAGACACCTCCGAGGTGAGAGCAGCCCCCACCTCGGAGGTGGTATCTACTCCAATTAATCCCGCCACGTACTTTGCTCCGGTGATCGTACCATGGTTGCAGGTACCATCCGGACAAGCATCGTCAATGGCTTTGCCTGTTTGGCGCGGATCATCGCCGTTTTCGTCAAAGTGATACAAAAGCTTGGTATATTCATCCCTGACAAATGGGGCAGTGGAGGGAGTAAAGTTGGATGTGTAACGGATAACGTTAGAAACTCTAAATTCATCGGCTAGCATATTAATTAGCTCTGTACTGTTATATTTGCTGCCTATCGTGATACCGGCCGGTTGGCTAGCGGAAAACGCAGTAGTTGAGGTAACTCTTAAGGTACCATCAACATAAACTTTACTCTCATTCGTATCATCTCGATAGGTTATAGATATAAAGTGCCAGGAGTTTAAACTAACATATGGATCTAAGTCCAGGCTATATGAAACACCAGTTCCGCCAAGGTACAAATGCCAGCGGGCATCACTGTAATCTCGGTAAAATAACCACCTGTTACTTGAAGTTGTTCCATCAAAAACGTAATCATTGTCATCAGTCCATTGTTTAAAGTAAAACCACCCTTCAATTGTTCCTTCGGAACCAAAAGTGTTAAAAGATGAGGTAGCAGTGTCATTCGAACCATCAAAACTCAGGGCGCTCTTGGAGCCTGAATATCTGATGGCGCCGGGGGTAGGAGCAGCGTTGGTTTCCCCAGCTGCGCAGGTGGTTGTGCCGTCAAACAGACAAACCAAGAGAGCGTCCGCACTTCCGATGTCAAAAGCATTGTCGGGGTTGGATGGGGTAGTGGCTTGGGAATTGCCGTAGTAGACATAGTAAAATGACGAATCCGACCCATTGGACAAATCGGACTGCAGTTTAAAATACACTTTAGAGGCTTCAGAGGTTCCGCAACTTCCGCCTCCAGGGTAGCTAACAAATCTATCAAGTTCGGTAAAGGTTGTAGAATTAGGTTGGTAGAGTACCCTTAGATCATCACAATCAGATTGTAGTTTGTAGCTGGTAGCTAGTAGTTTGGTATTTATGCTAACTGCAATAGTTGTACCGTTTGCTAAACTATCCCCGCTATTGTTGGTCACAGTTAGCCTTTGCCTTTTTAGCCATGAGCCCCCGCCGGAAGTGTTTTGCCAGAAAGGCGCTTCAGCTTTAGCATTGCGAAGATCAAGAAGGCCGTTGATAATCAGGGGAGCTAATACTAATAGTATGGCGCCGAGGAAAATTAGACGCTGCCGACGGGGAATCCTTTTTAGGAGGTCCGACCTTATTAGGGAAACTGATTTGACAAGGTCGGACCTTGTCAGTATACGACGCATACGACCAATACGACTTACCAGCGGAGCTGGCCAAGCTCTTCCCATATGACGAGTCAGGTTAGCGAGATGCTTTTTCATTTTTTAAAAACTCCTTTCTGTCACGGAGATTTTTTCTCTCCCACCCTCCCCGTAAATCTAAACGATTACTTTGGCGGGCTTGATACATCTTTTCAGTAATACCGCCTTCTTTCAAGAATTGACTTTCAAGTGATTTTAGTTGTCGGTCGAGGAGAAAGTTCTCCTGATTGATAAGACAAATAAGGGTGTTGGCGGAAACCTCAGGGTCGTCGCTATCAAGATGGGTCTTATACGACTCATGCGACCTATTGGACAGATAGGCGATCCTGCGGATCGCCGTAACCCGCGGTTCGCCTTTTTCCCAAAGTTTAAGCTTTCTAAACCGCAGGAAATCCTCGTAATCCTCTAAAAGCTCTCCGAAGCTCCCTCTGGCGTTTCCGATAAGCTTAATTTCAAGCTTTTTAGATGTACCGGAGTTGAGGCTTCCTTCTACGATGCATTGTTTACCGCTCCGTGCAGCTCCGTTCATTTGCGAGGAAAGTTTCAAATCTTTTATCCATCTTTTGCAAAAATAATCAGTTGCCTCGCAGATAATCAGGGCTGTTTTGTAACTTTCCAGCTTCTTATAGCCTCCGTGGGGAGGGATAAGTGTATAGGACTTATTAGACGTATAAGACATATGGTTTAGTTTCCGAATCGTACTGCACCGGCGTTATACAGCGTCTTGATTTGGGTTGCTGTTAAAGCGTAATTGTAAATCTGGACCTCGTCGATTTGGCCGTTGAAGTATCTAGTACCGTTTAGGGAAATTCTTCCAATGATAAGATCCGGAGTGTTGCCCAATATTCCAGATAATGCTTTGTAGGCAACTTCATTACCATTTATATATAGACGTATATTAGTTCCGTCCCACCAAGAAGTGACTTGGTACCAAGTATCAGGAGAAATAACCGATGACTCAATGTAGTCATACCCCGAATTGGTGGACAGGTAAAACCTAACCTTTCCAGTACTTATAAGCCAAATTTCAAAAACGGAATTTAAGTATCCGAAGTTGTTAGAATCCCATTTATTTATTATTTGTTGATTGGTTCCTGTTGTGGTAGTTTTGATCCATGTTGATATGGTAAAACTGGTCATTTTAGAAAAATCTAGATTGGAACCCATGTCTGCATAATCATCATTCCCATCAAAACCTAAACTGGCATTTCTTTTGCCTGTTGTGCCGTCGTTCCACATCTCGTAGTTATTGCCGGATCCACAGGTTCCAACGGCTGTGTTTTGTGGAGGAGTGCCGGTACCGGGATAAATTGTACCGTTCATTCCTGGCGCTCCGCCGGAGGCTGCAGGAGCGAGATTATAAGCAGTAGCTCCTGAGCATTCGTCAAACTTATACCAAGCGGTGGGCGCTCCGCGGTTATAATCCCAGGCGATTTGAGCGGACGTCCTTACATATTTATACAATCTTAACTCGTCTATTTTTCCGTCCCAGTAGTTTGTGTTTACCTGTGATCCGACTCGGAACGTGGAAGATGTATCTATGGGTGCAACAGCGCCGGTGGCTGCAGTGTCAATGTAACTTCCATTTACGGATATGCCGATAATATCAGTTGCAGCATTATGCCAACCGCAGACATAATACCAAGTACCGGTCGATGGCGAGCCTAAATTATTAGCGGATACGACCACGCCATCTGTTGCTCCGGTCCCATCTCCGAGTAAAAATCGAAACCTGTCACTCGAAGAGAGGTAGTGGAGCTCATATTCTTTACTGGCGTTTGAACCTTCTCTTTTAGACACAATCATTCTGTTCGTGGTTTTAGTGTCTAAGTTAGCCCATGCACAGATTGTAAAATCTATATTACCTGTTGATACGAAGGCATTATCCGTTAATGACAGAAACTCAGTATTGGTTGCGTTAAAGTAAGCTGAATTGCCGTGCTTTCCAACAGAGGAGGCTACTGCATTGTTGTCGGTTAGAGTATTTCCGTTTCCGGAGGTATCGTTTCTGGACACTGCTCCAGTTCCATCACTACTTTCATCAAACATCCATTCTCCAACGGGTGCAGTACATGTCGTGCCTTGGCCGGGAGGACAATAGGAATCACTGGAAGAGAAGCTAGGAGAATTAGAAGAGGTGGTACCAAGAGAACCAAATACGGTAGCGGAGCCTTGGTTAAACTCAGTTTTGACTTGATCGGCAGTGAGAGCGAAGTTGTAGATTTTAACTTCGTCATAATATGATAGGAGAGCAATACCTGCTGCGATATCCTGTTCACCAAGCTTAAGATTGGAAGTTGAACCCGAAGTCATTGCAGCGGGGAGGGTTCCGGAAACCGACCCATTCACTTCTCTTGCATTTTTGTAGACTTTGACACGCGAGGAAGCAGACAATGTGCCATCGTAAACGATTGTCAAATGGATCCAATTACCGGTCGCTAAATCAAGGTTGCTGGTTGAGTAGCTTGTGATTAGGTCACTTAACGCAGTGGGTATATTTACCGTTATTTCGTCACTATTAACAGAATCGGTTACGACTCTGAAACTGTTTTGGTTGGTATTAATCTTGCCGATGATATCGTCGCTGGTTGTTAACGTTTGTGGATTTAGCCAAAGACTAATAGTCATTCCCGTCAAGCTGTCGACGAATGATTGATCTGACGCACTGGCATCATCAGTATTGGTATCAAAATTGAGAGCCTTACCAAATTTACCTGAATTACTCCAAGTGGCTCCGTTATTTGTAGCGTCAAGAGTTGTTCCGCTTGAACCGGAATTACAAACATCATTGGCTCCTCCCGAGCATGTATTGTCCGTGCCTTGATCGAATTTCCACCAGAGTAGTGGTGATCCAACTGGGGAGCCGGGGGCAGGATGAGAAGCATTCATGTCTTCGATAATTTGAGCAGGAGTGCGGGCGTAGTTGTAGATTTTAAGATCATCAATTATCCCCCTATATGGCTCTAGCCAAGCCCCGTCTCTCCACAACCTCCCAAGAGTGGATTTGTCTGTTTCAATAACGCTAGTATCTGCAAACCAATCTCCATTATTTGTCCCTGTGCTAATTGTCAAACTTTCTTCGACTCCGTTTACGTAGATTTTATACTGACTCCCATCCGAAGATAAAGTTACGTAATACCATGTATTATCGCTTAGCGAGGTACCACCGTATATTAAATTTGCAGGTGATTCTCCATCCGATCCTTGGTATAAAATAACTCTATTACTAGTGCCAAATAATCGCATTTGGAATCTGCCTGCGCCGGATGTAGAACCACCGCCGTATCCAAAAATAGTTTCATACCCGGTGTTGCCTGATGGTTTAATCCATGCAGAAATTGTTCCGGCATAAGAATTGTCTACTTTTGTGCTGCTTCCAATTTCAACATAATCATCGCTTCCATCGAGATCCAACCCATTTCCAAACTTTCCTAGTACCCAATCAGATTCGGTCATTGAACCGTTCATGGTGCCAGTGTTGCCGTTGCCGGAAGAGTCGGCGACGCTGGTGGTGCCGCTGCCTTCGTCGAATTTGTAGTACGCAACCGGTCCCGGTGCCCAGTCATAAAGTTGTTGCACTTCGACTGCGCTCAGTGCGCGTGAGTACACGCGGACTTCGTCAATTCTACCGTTCCAGAAAGAAACGGGTGAGCCGGTATTCGTTGCGCCAATATGTAAACTACCTCCTCCGTCATTTCCTCCGCTTGCCGCAGCGGTGTCGAAATTACCACCATTAATACTGATACCAATTGTATTGGTGGTTGCATTATGATAAGCGGCGACAAAGTACCAAGTACTGGTTGATAAGGTACCAAAAGTATTAGCGGTTACATTACCGACCCCACCTGAGGCATTTGTAGCCCAGCTGAATTGAGCCAGATTAGCACCAGAAACATTGATCTGGTATTCTTTTTGAGCATTACTCCCGCCCCATTTGGCAACGATGTATTTGGAGGTGCCCAAACTATCTAAATAAATCCAGGCGGTAATGGTGAAGTCGATATTTCCGGAGCTAACAGATGCATTATCTGTGATAGATAGGTATTCGGAATTGGCAGAAACAAATTGGGTAGAGTTCCCAAACTTACCTACAGTTGAAGCAGCGTAAGGGGAATTGTCGGTTAAACTATTCCCATTTCCTGAGGAATCAACTCGCGTTACTGCTCCTGTACCATCTGATGTTTCATCCATCTTCCAGTAGCCAACAAGACCCTCTGTAAGAGGGTCAGCAGCAAGTAGACCGTAGCTGGCAGCAAGCTGAGAACCCAATACATCCGATTTCACTTGGTCAGCGGATCTGGCATAGGGGTAGATAACGATTTCATCAAGGAAACCGTCCCAGAATTCGTTGTTGTCTGAATCAGCACCAACGAATAGAGCTGAAGAGCTGGAGAGTGAAAGAGTAGAAGTTAAAGACAAGTCCTCAGAGATTTTTGCTCCATCGATGTATAGATAGATAGCGCTAGTATCACGCACGGCTTCGTAGTGGTGCCAGTTAGAGTCGGCATAACTGGTCGTATTGCCATTTTGATTAGAACAGATGATATCATCATCAAATGAAGAGTCATCATCAATACCAAAACATAAGTAACCGCTACTATTCATATATACTTTCCATCCTGCACTCCCGTACT
>Ga0209751_10003673_pt1 | contig 14853 bp, 17 predicted proteins | sample RifCSP13_1_FD_184019 | JGI IMG/M metagenome (GOLD analysis project Ga0209751, IMG submission 184019) | Soil microbial communities from Rifle, Colorado - Rifle CSP2_sed 13_1 (SPAdes) (version 2) | ecosystem: Environmental > Terrestrial > Deep subsurface > Rock core/Sediment | place: Rifle... | reverse complement strand
TCTATTTGGTTGCCAACAATTTTGCTGACATCCGCTCGCAATCGATCTGGCTCATAGTTGCCTTCACCGTGGATGACGATACGGTGAGGCACGCTCTTAACCTCAAAAGAGATGGTCTTAAAGTTACCGACCTCAAACGGGGAATCGTAAAGAACATCGAAGTTCTCAGCGCGAAAAGTGTTTTTTGGGCCCGGCGCTGTAGGTAAAGTGGTGGCAACCCTCCAGGGTTCGGGCGCGAGAACCTTCAGAGTCGATGGCAAATTGAGGTGGCCATCGAGGTACATCAGCAGGGCCGCATTATTCCAGAATGCATGCTCCGAATTGAGGTGATTGGTTCGCGCTGACATTTCATTAGCGTATACACGGTAGGTCACGCGATACTCGCGAGCACCATTCGTTCGTACCTGCCACGAATTCTTGTTGACCTTCTCCCAGCTAAGATTCCCGCCAGCAGCGTCACGAACGGCAAAGTCTTGAACGTGTCGTGCAAATTCACGGACCATATAAGAACCGGGCGTCCAAACTGGCATGACAAAGAGATCTTCCGCGGGCCAGTTACTCACCTCACGGTTGATGTGAATCTCAACCTCAAGCAAATGCGTATGGGGCTTTGGCATTGCGACGGTGAAGGCTATTGTTTGCTGATGCTTGCTCTGGTTTGGTCGCGCTAATATCGACATACAAACCCCAAGCGTTAGGAAGGTTGCCGCCAGTGCTGACAGGAATCTTCGACTCATCATTTCTCCTGAAAAGGTTTCTGCGGGAGAATATCGGATGGTACTACGAGCACATGAGTATCGTTAAATTTTAAGGTCCAGTGTCAAACTCCGGGGAGGTATGCGTTTATAGTCGCAAAACTTTCGGTCACCCTGCGGGTGCTAGGTAGAACTGTGAGGAGGACGATGGCTGTTATTCCCTGCCCGAAATGCGGTGCAAAGAATCGAGTGGATTCTATGGTGAGTCCGCGCAGAGTCGCGAAGTGCGGCAAGTGTGGAACGCAACTACCGGTCGGACCGTCCGCTGACGCTGACTCTAAACCAATTGTTGTGACGGACCGTACCTTCGATCAGATATTAACAGAGAGTGGTTCAACACCGCTGCTAATTGACTGTTGGGCACCGTGGTGTGGCCCGTGTCAGATGATAGGGCCAATCATGGAGCAACTGGCGCAAGAAGCTGGCGGGCGCTATCGCATAGGCAAACTGAATGTGGATGAGAATCCGCAAACGGCTGCTCGTTTTCAAATTGCCAGCATCCCTACGATGCTCTTGTTTACGGAGCAACAGTTGCGGGATCGATTGATCGGCGCTCACCCTAAGGCAACGATCGCAGCACGATTAGCCCGACTCGCTCGGGGTTGATCTCTTTGCGCGCTCTGAGGTAGTCAACTCCGGCGAGTGCATCACCAGCTAAATCCATGAAATCTGAGGTCTGCCACTTGCCCTCAGACTTACCGCTCCCACGTTTGTCGGTAAGTAGAACAGCTACGCCTCTTTCAACCAGTCTCTCCGAAATTGCTCGAGCCCATTGATTCGTAACTTCACTCGTGCCAGACCCTTGAATGATCACTGCTCCTGCAACCCTATCTGCAGCGTTGGGAAGCATCAGTGATGCTGCCAGCGTGATAAGCAAACGGCCGCAGACAGCAAGTCGCAGCAAGAATCTATCTCATTTTCGTTGGCCGGTGAGATGTTCCTGCCATTTGTGGTGTTGCTCCATCAATGACGGCGGTCAACCCCCACCGCAGTTTCTCGTTTTGCGTGACTGTGGTTAATATCTTCCGACCGTTCTTCTACTCAGCCAGAAGGGATTCCAGAAATGTTTCGTAAACTGATCGCTACCAGTGCTTCCTGGGTACCCATACCACTGAGACTGGCCCTGGCTGCCGTTTTTATTGGCCATGGCGCTCAGAAGGTCCTGGGAAGTTTCGGCGGACCCGGATTCAACACTTTCACTTCCGGACAGACTCCATTTCCCTTTATGAAACCCGCATGGCTCTGGTTGGCAGCGGCCGCGTTCTCAGAGTTTGTTGGCGGATTTCTCCTGCTGCTCGGCTTTCTCACACGTACTGGAGCATTCTTCATTGCTTGCACAATGCTCACGGCCGTTTTGGGAGTGCACCTTCGAATGGGGTTTTTTATGCCGCGGGGACTCGAATATGCTCTCACTCTCCTCGCGGCCGCAGTGGCGTTGGTCATTTCTGGGGGCGGCATGGCGTCAATTGATCGGGCCTTGAGTGGTGGACGGAGATAGATCTTGTTGAAGTTTGGTTTGACCAGGAAAAAGCAAGCTGATGCCGTGACCCCATGAAACAGTCCCCGTTGCTGGTCATATTCATGACCGTTTTCATTGATCTGGTTGGCTTCGGGATCGTCATTCCCGTTCTCCCCTTTTACGCCGAAGGCACGGTCTTCAACGCAACTCCCCGCACGGTAGCAATCCTCTTCGCCTCCTATTCCGTGATGCAGTTGATCTTCTCACCGATTCTGGGAGGTCTATCGGATAAGTACGGACGACGTCCGGTTCTGCTTGCTTCGATTGTGGGAACCGGAATCGGCTTCCTGATACTCGGATTCGCAACCACCGTTTGGATGCTTTTTGTGGGTCGTATCCTCGATGGTATCACCGGTGGGAACATCTCAACCGCGCAGGCATACATCGCCGACATCACTACTACAGAAGACCGCGCCAAGGGCATGGGGTTAATTGGTGCGGCGTTTGGTTTGGGTTTCATATTTGGCCCGGCTATTGGCGGTATTCTCAGTCGCTGGGGAATCCATGTGCCTTTTCTCTTCGCTGCCTCACTCTGCTTTGCAAATGCTGTTCTCCTTTATTTCACCCTGCCAGAGACTGTGACAGCCGACCACCCAGCGCGGAATTCGGCAGCCCGAGGACGTGGACTGTCACAACTGCTGCACTCGTTAACTCAGTCACGACTCCGGTTCGTTTTGATGATCTATTTCTTTTTCGTTGTCGCTTTCTCAATCATGACCACATCGTTCTCTCTCTACACGATGTTCCGATTCGGTTATGACGCGCAAACGAATGGCTGGCTGTTCGCTTATGTGGGAGTAATCGCGGTGGTTATTCAGGGAGGATTGATAGGAAAGCTTGTAAGACGTTTTGGTGAACTGCCGCTGGTGATCCTCGGGGCTCTGTGTTTTGCTGCGAGCTTGTTCGCTGTCCCGTTTGTCGGTCCCGAAGCTGGGGGACTGGTGGGTCTATTGATCGGGGGAGGAGTATTTTCTCTTGGGAACTCGCTTGCAACTCCCGCTTTAAATAGCTTGGCGTCAAAAAGTGCGAGTGCTGAGGATCAAGGCACAATTCTCGGAGTCACTCAATCTGTTGCCAGTTTAGCTCGCGCAGTGGGGCCGTCAATTGCCGCCCTATTAATACATAGTGCCGTAGCTCATATGGGCCGCGATGGTCAGGTTCACTACATGAGTGATGCTTCCTTACGCGTCACATTCTGGACCGGAGCTATCATCATGCTGGTGGCAGGCGTGCTGGCCTACCACCTTGCGCGCACAAGAACAGCCGAAGCGAGACGCTCTGGAGTTGTGGAAGCAGCATGAGTGCCGATCATAGAAACCTACGCAACAGGTAGAAGATCAAGCTCACTGCAAGCGACAAAATCAGCATTGATACTATTGGAATATAGACTCCAGTACGCTCGCTCTCGTATCGAATGTCCCCGGGAAGGTTACCAAACCAGTTGAACCCACCTGCGTAAATAATTAAGCCAATAACTACCAGGCAGATCCCTCCGCCCACTGCCATTAGCCCGATCAATCGATTCATTTTACAAATCCGGCAAGTGGCCCATCGGACCTTATGATGTCTTTGAGGGCGGAATAGGGGATTAGAACATTCTGCGGACCAGCAGCGTATGGCGCAACCTGGTAGGCGTCGAAGGTGAGCGACAGGCCTTTCGGGGTGATCGTCCAACTCTTAAAGTTCTTAGGGTCAGGGCCGGCACCGCTTCTAATCGTGTCATCGCTTAGCATGGAATCTGGCCCCTTACTCTTTGCCTGCGCCTTAAGGTCGTTAATCGAGTAGGTCGAAACTAACTGCAGATATTTAGCGCCGGGTTTAAACAAATCGGCAAGTCGCAAGGCCTTGCCATTCTTTAGATCAAAGTTCAGCACCTCGGTGTATGAATTCGGGTGGGCTGCTCCGGCGTAATATCCACCGATATCAAACTCAACGCTGATTAGATCATCCCGCGCGATGCCGATGGAATAACCTACCCCGAGATCACTGCCCAACTCAGGGATCTCAGTTTCAGAAGCTTCCTCGGCAACCTTATCGGCCATATCCTTCTTGAACTGGGCCACCCGGCGCGCGACAAGGCTTCTTGACGCCTGGTTGAACTTGTCAAAGCCGCCACCAGCTGCACCCGTGATCTGCGGGTACTCAGCATCAATCTCATACTTCGGCGTCTTACTCTTCTCTTTTATCTGTTTAGCAACTATCTCTGTAGTCCCAGTGAACTCGACCGGCTCCTGGTGTAACGAAAACGCAGTCAGTTTTTGGCTGTTGGGCTTTGACCAGTTGCCAACGATGTTTACGTGTCCGCTCTCGTCAGTCTTCCAAATCCCTTTGAAAACTCCCGTCGATTTGCCGCTCTGATCAAACTCCTCGAGAACCAGATTCCCGTCCTTATCCACACTGCCTTTTAGTTCGATCCGCGTCCCAACTTTCTCATAAAAGTAGTTCCCCGTGACCGTTTCTCGGTCCCGAATCAGCTTCATCTGTAACCCGAGCGCGCTTCCGATTGATCCCTTGAAGAACCGGACCTCAGCGGGCCGGATCTCACCACCATCTGGAGCCTGACTTTCAGGCTGCGCAGGTGACGGTTCCGCTGCGGTTGCAACTGCCTGCTGGGGTGCTGAGGATTGGCGACAACCAACTGTCCACAAAACGAGACCGACCAACAAGGCGGTTAATAAGATTTTAGTGCGCATAATCCGAATAATGCGAGGGCCCAATTATTGTCGAATGGCCACCCGGTTCAGGAGCAGCAATCTGCGAATCTCCTCTCTGAGATCTGCAAACGTCGATTGACTCAGATTACCTCCAGCAAACGCCGGATTGTTGGTCACTTCTGCAAGAGCGAACGGAGGTGGTGGAAAGCTCTCCAGGTCTGACTCTTCGTCGAAGCTAACTTCCGCAAGCACTAGGCCGAACAGGTCTCCCAAAAACATGTCAATAGCAAACGTCCGATCATTCTGACGATACTTATATCGGTTCTTTCGGATCTCATTGGCTTCAAACACCGAAAGCATCTCGGCTTCGTCTGCGTTCAAATAGATGTTTGTTATTAACGTGCGAGAGAAATCACCCGGCCTCGGAGCAAACTTCTGAGTGAACTTAACTGTCCACTTGTTAGTTTTAGGATCGCGGACCTTGCGAATTCGCAGCCGGGTGCCGGTGAGGTAGTTATCCGTGACCTGCAGGTGATGATCCGCGCGAGTCAGTCCCAGCGGTAAATCTTGAAGCAAATATTTTCTCTCCAGTTCCAGCCGTGCGTATTTACTATCTGGGAGAACAGTATTTTGCTCTGTAAGTTTGGCGACGCCCATAACACTACTTTACGCCTTAAGCCGTTTTTAAAACAAAACCGCAAACACACTTTGCTTAAGCGCGGCGGATGAATTTTGCTGAAATCCATCCGGCCAGAACTAGCAAGGACATTATTAGCCAATTGTTACGGTCACCATAAGTGGCAGCAGGATAGTGATGACTGATCATCAGAAACACGGTAGGGACGGCCATGAACGTATTCTGTTTTGATCGAAGCTTTGCTTGAGCAGAAAGAGCTTCATCGGGCTTTTGACCCGCATTAATCGCAGCCATCATCCGTTTTTGTGCCGGTAAAATCCGGCTCCAGACGTTTCCTGCCATGATTGTTCCGAACATGGCACCGACATGGATGAAGGCAGCTCGGCCACTCAAGATTCGCGTTAATCCATAAGAGATTGCTACCACTACAAGATAGGCAATAACTGCGAATATCTTCTCCTGCTTACCTAATGGGGATAGCATGAGCAGGTCGTAGATCACCCACACAGCGATCAGGAGCCCAACTCCGATGCCGATGGCTGTAGTCGTACTAATGTCCCGCACGTCTGGATCGATCAGGACTCCGCCGCCGAGGTAATACACAAGCACAAGCAGAGCAAAACCGCTCAACCACGTAGTGGCGGCCTCCCATCTAAACCAGTGCAGCGCCCGCGATGCGAGGTCCGGTACCTTTCGCTTTTCAACTACGTAGAAACCGCCACTATGAACCATCCATATCTGTGCGGCTATACCTGTGTTGGCTGTTGCCTTCTCCTCTTCGGATAACCGAGCGTCGAGCCAGGTGAAATAGTACGTCGTCCCTACCCACATAATTGCGGCAAATACGTGTGTCCACCGCAAGATGAGATTAAGCCACTCGCTAACGTTTGGATCGATGCTCATGTACGAAGCTCAAGGAGTCGCGTTAGCTACCACGGTATGTGGAGTAACCAAACGGGCTGATTAGAAGCGGGACGTGGTAGTGCTGCGGGGTGTCTCCAATCGAAAATACGATCGACACTTGCGGAAAGAAACACTCCCCCTCCAGGCGCGTGAAATAACCTTCGGTATCAAAAACCAGACGATACGTTCCAGCCTCCAAATGACGATCAACGAGGAAGAACGGTTTAACTCTCCCATCTTCATCGGTCCAGGCTTCAGAAATGCTGGTCCAACTCTCGTCGGAGTTCTGTAGTTCAAGGACGACGTAAACCCTATCAGCTGGTCGCCCTTGGGCAGTGTCAAGAATGTGGGTTGAAATGGTACTCATGATGTCAGCAGTTTTCGGATCCTTAGCTCAGTTATCTTCGCCTGTTCGGCCGCAGCAATTCGCAATTCTTCATCCCGGTTGTTGTTAATGCGATCTCGCATGAGCGAGAGTATCTCCGCAGTGCGTTTTCCCTTCGCATACACAATGAAGATGAAACCAAATCGGTCGTAATAGCGATTGTTCACTTCAGCAAGTTCAACTATCGCGTCCTGCTGAGCGTCGCGAGTGCCCGCCTGTTCTTGCTCCGACCACCGTTGCGCAACCTCGGCTGTTGCGATTTCAGACTTCTTCTCCCCTATCTTCGGGTGACTACGAAAGGCCTCCAGCCAGTCACCAGGATCCAGCGACCACCAAATTCTTTTTGACTGCCGAAGAAGATCATCAGTGTCGGCAAACGGTCGGCTCTCGACTAGACGCTTGGCCCACTCCGTGGAACCACAACACTTCAGAAGCTCAGATTGAGCCTCCTCACCGGCCAACGAGTTTAGTTCAGAGATCGAGCTAACCATCAGAAAGCTATGAATGGCCTACCGTAGAGGCGCAAACGACTGACACCACCGTCCGGAAATATATTAAAACGGACGTGTGACACAGGACCTAGTTCTTCAATCTCTCTTTCAAACAGGTGGCGCGTATGGGCTTGCAACTGGGTGCGTGCCAGCAATGGCTGCCATTGAGCGGTGTCTGTTTCCTGACTGACGCCTATATTCGCAGCCTCCAGAGAACAACTCTCGGGAAAGTTTCCCTTGAACCAGGAGGTGTCGACCTCGACGCGGTCTATCTGACCCGGGCAGCCGAGCTTAATTATCACCCAGTCATGTCCTGGCCCACGTCGACGTTTTGTTTCCCAGCCATCACTCATATCCAGAGCCCGACCCGGCATGATTAAATTGTGCCGATTCCCAAAGAACATATCGCTACACGAAAGCACCCTGCCTCCGTGTTCAACTGCTGCGAGATCGAGCTGCCCGTGAGCTATGATTCTCTTCCAATCTGGGATCACTTCGCCGAACACTCTTAATCGAGCAACTCCCCCGTCAGGGTAGATCTTTAACCGCAAATGCGTCGCTCGTTCGTGGGTCTGGATGGCAAATGAGTTTTGAAAGTCACCCAGCAGATCAGATCGTGGTAGGAGTTCAGCCCAAAGATCCTCGGCGTTGACCAAATCGTCTACTGTGGTTAACGGCTCCACAGAAGCACAATCAATTGAGCATTGCTCAGGATAGTTACCGCGGAAGAAACTTGTATCCACGATCACACCCCGAATTAATCCGGGTAAGCCTAGACGGATGAGGCACCAATCATAACCTGGTGTCCGGCGGCGGCGACTCTCCCAACCGTCCATCCACTTGCCGCGATCCGTGTACTTGCCCTCGACGAACACTGGGGAGTTAGCCTTTATCAGGTTGTCTTTGGAGGCAAAAAAGTCGTCGTTCGCAGACAACACGCTGCCGCCAAGTCGCTCCGAGGCAAGATCGATCAGCTCAGTAAACTCCATCGCTCACCCTTCAGGATAAAACACAAACAGAGTGCAGCCCGTCTTTGATTGAGGCACATGAGAAGACCCAGCCGGGTTATGGATGAAAGAACCCGCAGGGTAATCACGTACTCCATCATTGAACACTCCAGAGACAACAAACACTTCCTCCGGGCCAGGCTCATGAAGATCCACGCCCTCCCAACACCCGCCAGCGTCTATCTCCACGAACTGGGCCACTGCACCACTATCTGACCGCCACAAAGTGCGGACGCGCACAGCGCCACCAAACTTTTCCTTGACCGGAGCCTCTTCGACCGTGGTCCACTCAACTTCTGGCATATCTAGTTCACCTGGTCGTTACTTAAGTATCAGAGCACCTTCAGGCCTAGCCGCGAAAGCGCCCTCATCATATATCTTCCTGCCCCGAACGAAAGTTTTTTGCACTGTTCCCGCGAGAACTCTTCCGGTATAAGGGCTGAGTTTATGCCGGTGATGAATCATCTCCGCTGCAACGGTAAATTCCTGATTGGGTTTCCAAACGACCAGATCAGCGTCATGGCCCACGGCTATGCTTCCTTTACGCCCGTCGAGACCGACCAGTCGAGCGGGCATTTCACAAAGCCATTTTGCCAGATCCAACAGCGAATGGCCGCGAGTTCTCGCTGCGGTCCAGACAACCGGCAGGCGTAGCTGCAGAGACGAAATGCCGCCCCATGCTTCGAGAAAATTTCCGGTATCTCGCCGCTTCATCTCAGGGGGACAGGGTGAATGATCGGAAACAATCATCTGCAGCGTACCCTCTGCAAGTGCTTGCCACAGCTGCTCACGATTTTCAATTTCGCGAATCGGCGGGCAGCATTTGAACTGCGTTGCTCCTGGGCCAATCTCTTCTGCCGCAAAAAACAGGTAATGAGGACAGGTCTCTGCCGTGATTTGCACGCCAGCATCTCTTGCCTCACGAAGTAGCGGGAGGGCATCGGCCGAGGAGTGATGAACGATGTGGACGCGAGTCTCGAATTCCCTTGCCAACCTGATCATTAACGCCATCGCCTCGTTCTCCGCTGCTCGGGGGCGTGCACGTAAGAACGTTTCGTAATCGTGTGATGCATTCGGATCGATAACTGCCTGTTCGATTGGGCCAGGCAATTCTGCGTGAACAATCAACACTGCACCTAGCCGCTTCAGCTCCGGCAAAGCACACCTTAGATCATCTTCCGTGACATGGGGAAACTCATTCACTCCTGAAGGAACCAGAAAGCATTTGAAACCAACGACACCTGCAGAGTACATCGGCGCCAGTTCCGACGTATTCCCCGGAACCACTCCACCCCAAAAGGCGGTGTCTACTTCACATTGAGTGTGCGCGACGGCGATCTTCTCGTGAAAGGCCTCCAAAGAGGTAGTCGCTGGTATTGAGTTCAAGGGCATGTCGACAATCGTCGTCACACCCCCGGCAGCTGCCGAGCGTGTCGCGGTGGCAAATCCTTCCCAGGAAGTTCGACCCGGTTCGTTTACGTGCACGTGTGTGTCTACGAGGCCTGGCATCAAAACACTGTCATCACTCAGCTCAATCAGTTCGCATTCGGTAGAGATGTCTTCATAAGTAGTGATGCGCTGTATACGACCCTGCGCGATGTGCAGTGAGCATGCCTCTACGCTTCCGGGAAGGACCAACTGGCGTCCTCGAATAACAAGATCGCTCTGCATCAGGCAAATGCCGGAGGTGGGGGAGGGAGATTCGGGGTCACTTCTGCCAGGCCGAAGACCCGTTCGTAGGCGACGGCCAAAGCACCAAATGTGATTGGCAGAATGAAGAACGCTCCAACGTAACAAAAGAGCATACCCACGGCACCCAGCAGCGTCTGCAGCACGAACAACCCCAATAATTGCCAGAAATTGGCCAGTGCTGCCCTTGAGCTTAGTTTGACGGCATCTATTCCTCTGAGCCCGCGGTCTACGATCAGTGGATAAGTAAAGCTGAACAACACAGAGACAAACAGAATGAAAAGTACGAGTAGAATCCAGAAGACGGCGGCGACTCCTATGAATCCGAAAACCACCGAAGGTTCTGGGTTGTTACCTTGACTCGCGAGCATGACAAAAAAGGCCACATAGGTGAGGAGGTATGCAGGCATCAATACAACCATCAGCGGCAAGATCTGAATCAGCGTTGCAATCAAGCTTTGCCCGAAGTAATCGAACCCACGAAACAATGTACCCAATTCAATTGGCTGGTTACGACGATACGAAAAATAGGTTAGATAGATGCCGCAAAACATTGGGCCCATGAGAATGGCCATCGGAACAAAGCTCGCAATCAGTAATCCAAGTGCCGTGACACCGAAGAAAACCCAGTATCTGTCTTTTACCAGTGCCCACCCTTCTTTCAAGCAGGCAATGGGTTCAACAACTCCACGATTAAAGTGAAATGGGAGATTCATAACGAAGTGTATTGAAGCTTCTAAGAAATTCTTCCAACAGGTTTTGAGAAACCTGCAACCGGTACTCTTTCGTGGATCGCACGTCAGTGATTGGGGCGATCTCTCGACCGAGTTCGCTTTGTGCGAGTTCGATGAACGACTCTCGGATTAATTTACCTTCCAAAAAGGATTCTGTTGCCTTGCATCGCAGTGGAATGGGGGCAACACTTCCAAGGGCAATTCGTACTGTTTCAATGGTGGAGTCTCGTACATCTGCTACTGCAGCGAAGCAAACTTTCGAAATGGCCTGCGCCTTCCGAGTTCCTACTTTACGATAGTACTGGATCAGTTTGGTATCACTTCGCGGAAGGTAGATGCTTGCGAGCAGCTCATCTTCGCCTAAATCCATCTCCTTATAGCCCCGGTGAAACTCACTGTAGGGAATTCTGCGGCCTCCTTTTGTCGAGACCAGTTCGAGTTGGGCATCGTAAGCTAATAGAGCGGGTGGCGAATCTGCTGCGGGAGAAGCATTAACGATGTTGCCGCCAATCGTACCTCGGTTCTGGATCGCCAGGCCGCCCGTTTCGCTGGCTGCTATACACAACATTCGAAACTCCAGCTGTAAAACAGGATGTGCTTGGATTTCCGAATAGGTAGTGAGGGCACCAATCTTAACGGTACTGTCAGTGACACTGATGCCGTGGAGTTCCTGCACGCTCCAGATATTGACATAGTTCTTGTGCGGCAATTTGCCAGCTTCAAGGAGCACCATTAAGTCAGTGCCACCAGCGAATGGCCTCCAGCGTCCTGGTTCCTGCGCAAGCAATGTCAGCGCCTGATCCAGGGATTCAGGAGTAATCAGTTGGTAACCTGGAATGAAAGCTCTCACGGCTTGCGTCTCAGCGTAGTCAGCCTAATTTTGTGGAAGCGTGTCCTCTTTCTGGGATTCGCAAGCGTGCAGTACAGCTTCGAAGATCTTCATGTAGCCAGTACACCGGCATAGATTACCAGCGAGGCCGTCACGTATCTCCGATTCGGAAGGATGCGGGTTCCGCTCCAGCAAGTTCATTGCGGCGAGAACCATTCCGGGAGTGCAGATACCACACTGCGCTCCGCCGAATTCCACGAAGGCCTGCTGTACTCGATTCAACTGCCCATCGGCCAGGGCCACGCCCTCAATGGTTGTTATTTCGGAGCCGTCAACCTGCGCCATCGGTATCAAACAACTGTTTACGATCTCGCCGTTGAAAACGACAGTGCATGCGCCACATTCACCTTCCCCACAGCCCTCCTTCACCCCCGTTAACCGCAATTGCTCGCGTAACACATCCAGTAAGCGCTCCATCGGGAAGGCTTCGACTGTCTGGCTTTGGCCATTCACCGTTAACGAGACAGCTATGGGTGTGATCGAATAGTCCATCAAAGCTTATTCGCTCCGACCAAGACCGTTCATCAGCATCTCCGGCATGAGCGGTACTTGAGTAAAACTGATGCCGGTAGCGTTTTCTATGGCATTCAGTATTGCCGGCGCGCCGCCGTCCATCGGCAGTTCGCCGATCCCTTTGGCTCCCGCGGGCCCAAACGGGTATGGATTCTCTTCAAAATAGACATGAATGGGCGGAATGTCGGCCGCTGTTGGAATGATGTAGTTCGTCATCTGGTTGTTGACCATCCGGCCATCCTGCCAGACAACATTCTCAAATAGCGTGAAGCCAATTGCCTGGGCTACACCGCCTTCAATCTGACCCGCTGCTAACACGGGATTGATCACCTTCCCAACTTCCTGCAGTGCGACAAAGTCCTCGACCCGCGCCTCGTATGTATACATGTCCACGGAAACTTCAGCGACGTACACTGCCCAGGCGTAAGCACCATAGGCGTCGCCCTGATATTTCTCGTCGTCCCAGAAAACGTTTTCCGGAGGTTGGTACTTGCTTGTTGCCCGCAAGGGACCAAATCGCTTATGGAAATCGGCGCACGCCTGCTTGAATTCAGCCGGGCTATAGCCTTCGCGAAGCAAGCCGCTGCCGATCAAGGTCTGCTTCAGCGAAAGCGCCGCCGACTCAACCAGCTTGCCAACAATCATGCAGGTGCGTGAAGCGACTGTTGGCCCACTGTTCGGCACGACTGAAGTGTCAGGCTGTGTTATTTCGATCGATTCATAAGGAAGGTCCAAAGTCTCGGCCGCTATCTGGCAGAAAATGGTGTTCGTCCCCTGACCGATCTCTGTACTTGCGGACAACACACGAACTAATCCATCTGCGGAGGCTTCCAGTCCGACAACCGACGCCAGGTAGACCTCGCCTGAACCTGTGAACCCGGCGCCGTGCATAAAGCTCGCGAACCCGACGCCCTTCTTGATTTTGGAATGACTATTCTCCTTCTCGAATCGTTCTCGCTTTTCGTAGTAATTGCTCAAGTTCAGAGCCCTATCGAGAAGAGCAGAAAGATCAACTTCTTCCTGAATCACCTGGTTGGTCGCAGTCGTTTCGCCACGTCGAATAAAGTTGCGGCGGCGAAACTCTTCCGGCGACAACCCGATGGTCTTAGCGACCCTATCGAAATGACGCTCAAGAGCAAAGATGCTCTGTGGAGCGCCAAAACCACGAAATGCACCTTGCGGCGGGGTATTTGTAGCGACCGCGCTACTTCTGATGCGCACGTTAGGGGAGTAATAAGGACCAGCCGCATGAATCGTCCCACGAGACAAAACCACTGGCGACAGCGTGCAATAGGCTCCGCCGTCGATCACGAACCCAATCTCCATTGCCAGGAGTTTTCCATTTGCATCTACAGCAGTTCGATGTTGCGTCCGTGAGGGATGCCGTTTGGTAGTTGCAACCATGTCTTCCGCACGGTCGTAGATCACCTTTACGGGTCGTCCGGATTTCCACGCCAACAATGCTGCATGACCGGCGATCAGCGACGGATACTCTTCCTTTCCGCCAAAACCACCTCCGGTTTCTGTTTGAATGACGCGCACCTTTTCTTCCGGTAAGTTGAAGAGTTTCACCAGAGCCTTATGAACGTAATAGGGACATTGCATGGAGCCCCAAACGGTTACACCATCCCTCTCGTTGGCAACCGCAATGACCCCGTTGTTTTCGATGTACAGCTGCTCCTGCGCGCCGGTTTCGTAAGTACCCTCAATCACAAACGCAGCTCTGGACCAGGCCTGGTCCACATCGCCCTTATTCACTAAAAACGATTTGAAAACATTATCTGAACCCCAGATGACATGCTTGCGATTCAACGAATCTTCAAGGTTGAGGACGGCAGGCAGTTCCTCGATTTCGATCCGCACAGACCGCCGCGCCTTTTCGAGAAGGTACTCGTTTTCGTGCGCCAGCAGCAGAAGAGGCTCTTCCGGGTGATTTACAATGTCTTTCGCGAGGTAAGGCTGATCGTTGAGAATCAATGCGACATAATTCTCACCCGGAATGTCCTCAGCAGTTACCTTCGTTATCTCATCCCAGGGAAGATCTCCAGTGAAGCTAATGTTATTGACGCGACCGCGCGCCAACGGACTTCGAACCGTGACGCCGTACAACATTCCGGGGAATGAGATGTCATCGATGTACAGCGCAGCACCCGTGACCTTCTTCCGACCTTCCTTACGCGGTGCCGAAGCACCCATTAGATTCTTGTCTGCGTCGTTCATCCCTAAACACCGAATTAGAACTTTGCGTGCTCAAGCAACAGCAGGCCCACAGCGACTATGGCCAATACATACATAACGGGGTGAATCTCAGCCGCCTTCCGACCATTAGATACAAGCCGACATGCCCAATAAAGCCCCAAAGGATCCCTTGTGTTATGGAGAACGTAAGCGGGATCAGAATGATCGTCAAGAACGCGGGCAGCCCTTCTTCTATTTTTGCAAAGGAGATCTTCCCAACACTGCGAAACATCGACGCGCCAACCAACACTAACAGCGGGGCTGTTGCAAAGGCGGGTACAGCTCCCGCCAGCGGCGCGAGAAAGAAACAAGGTAAGAAGCAGAGCGCGGTCACCACGGAAGTCAAACCAGTACGCCCCCAAAATTAATTCCGGCAATGCTCTCGATGTAAGCAGTGCCCGAAGAGGTACCAGCCAGCCCGGCACCGAAGGTAGCAAAC
>Ga0209751_10003672_pt1 | contig 14855 bp, 17 predicted proteins | sample RifCSP13_1_FD_184019 | JGI IMG/M metagenome (GOLD analysis project Ga0209751, IMG submission 184019) | Soil microbial communities from Rifle, Colorado - Rifle CSP2_sed 13_1 (SPAdes) (version 2) | ecosystem: Environmental > Terrestrial > Deep subsurface > Rock core/Sediment | place: Rifle... | reverse complement strand
CGGACCTCACCGTCGAGGGACCGTCCGGACTCTTAGAACTCCTGCGCTCGCTCTAGCGCTCCCTCTAGCGTCCGCGTCGCAGGCGCGCCCGCGCCAGATCCTCGAGCTGTCCCCCGACCCAGCGCGAGGGCGGGTTCGCGAGCACCAGGCGCGAGAGGCCCCGAGCGCGCCGGGCGCGTTCGTCGATCGGCATGTCGAGCGCCGTGCCTAGGGCGTCGGACATCTCGCGCAGGTCGAACGGGTTCACCGGCAGGGCGTAGCGGCCCAGCCGACCGTAGGCGCCGGCGTTGCGGGAGAGCACCAGCACGCCGCGGCGGCGGTTCAGCAAGGGTCCCTCCATCGCGACGAGGTTCATCCCGTCGATCACAGGGTTCACGAGCAGGACGTCGTACAGCCCGTACGCGGCTACGGCGCCCACGTAGTCGTCCTTCAGCCGGAGCTCGATCGGCTCCCAGCCCTCGCGACCGAGCTCTCCGTTGATACGGTCGGCCTCGGCCAGGCACGCGTCGGTGTACTCCCGGTACTCGGGGATCTCCATCCGCGAGGGCGAGAGCAGGGCCAGGAACCGCACGCGTTCCAACCACGATGGGTTCGCGCGCAGGAACAGCTCGTAGGCCTGGAACCCGCGCACGATGTTCTTCGTGAGCTCGAGCCGGTCTACGCGGAGGATCAGGCGGGCGTTACCCCGCCAGCGGTTCAGCTCGTGCCTGAGCTCGCGGACCTCCGCCGTCGCTGCGGCCTGGCGCATCGCCGAGGCGTCCACCGAGATCGGGTGGATCCTCGCGACCACCTCGCGGCCCTCGGTCCCCACCCTCGAGCGCGCGAGGTCCACCCGCGTCCCCGAGAGCTGCCGCGCCGAAAGCAGGAAGTTCTCCGCCCACGCCGGCGCGTGGAACCCCAGCACATCGGCGCCGAGCATGCCGCGCAGGATCTCGTCTCGGATCCTCACCGGGAGCATCCGGAAGTACGTGGCCCCGGCGATCGAGGTGTGCGAGAAGTGCGCGATCAGCGCGTCGGGCACGAGGTCGCGGAGCATCCGCGGCGCGAGCGCGAGGTGGTAGTCCTGCACGAGGAAGCGGACGTCGCCGCCCAGGCGTTCGCCCTCCTCGGCCAGCGCGGTCGCGAACCTCCGGTTCACCTCGACGTAGGCCTCCCAGGCCTCCTCGACGCCGCGCCCGAACGTCGGCGAGCTCACCGTGTCCCACAGGTAGTGGTGCGCGAACCACAGGACGCCGTTCGAGATGCCGTTGTAGTAGCCGTCGTAGGTGTCGGCCGCGATGTCGAGGTAGCGGAGGCGATACGCCACGCCGTCTTGCGTGTAGTCGATCCGGCCGCCGGTCGCATCTACCATCGCGCGGTCGCCCTCGCTCATCGCCGCGGCGACCCACGTGCCCTCGGCCTGTAGGAGTGCACCGGTGAGCGCGGTGACCAGTCCTCCCGTGCCACGCCGCGCGACGAGTTCGCCGTCGTCGCCGCGCTCGAAGGTGATGGGGCCCCGGTTGGAGGCGACGACGAGGTGTGACGTCATCGGAGCTTCTCGATCAGCACGAGTGTTTCCTCGATCTCGCGCAGCGACAGGAACCGTTCGCGGACCCGCTCGCGCCCGGCCTGGCCCATGGCGCGACGCCGGTCGGGATCGGCGAGCAGCTCGACGATGCGGGCAGCGCATGCCGGCACCCCGTCCACGAGGTAGCCGTCCACGCCGTCGCGGATCTGCAGCCGGATGCCCCCGACGTCGCCGCCGACCACCGGCTTGCCCTTCCACATCCCCTCGGCTACGACGAGGCCGAAGCCCTCGCGCAGCGATTTCTGCACCACCACGTCGGCCGCACGCTGGAACGCGTTCACGGCGACGTCGCCGACGCCGTCCAGGTCCGTGAGCAGGTGGACGTCCGGCTCGTCCCCCGCGTGCTCGGCTGTGAGGTTCAGGTACCTCATGCCTTCCGGGTCGTCGTGCGCGAGCGAGCCGACCATCACGAGCTGCACGCCCTCGACCTCTCGGCGAACCAGCCGCCACGCGTCGATCACCCCGGTCGGGTCCTTCCACGGATCGAACCGGGAGATCTGCGCCATCAGTGGGCGTTCGTGATCGATCCCGTAAGAGGCGAGAACGTCTCGCCACGCGCGCTCAGCCATCGGCACGTTCTTAGGGCTGAGAGGGTCGATCGACGGTGGGATGAAGGCGATCTCGGGGCCGGCGATCCCCGGCTGCACGTACTCTCGGGCCGTGAAGATCGCGGCGTCGAACCGGTTCACGATCGGTTCGAACAGGTCCCAGACCGGGCGATAGGGAGCGGACAGGTCGATGTGGCATCGCCACAACCACGAGCCCTCGCGCGCGCCCTCATCCTCGAGGACCTTGAGCAGCGCCGCGGGCTGCGGGTCGTGTACGAGGACCGCGTCGAACCCCCTCGGAAGCTCGGCGGCGTTGGCTCGTATGCGCTCCCAGTACGTCGCGATGGCCTCGTCGTCGAGTCGGGCCTCGGCGCCCTGCAGGGCGTTGTGGACGGCCTTCGTAACCGCGAAGAACGCGTCTGTTCCCTCGATCACGACCCAGGAGGTGTCGATGCCGAGGTCGTTCATCAGCGGGACTTGGGTGTGCAGGAGCTCGGCCACCCCGCCGCCGAAGGCGGTGCTGTTCACGTTCAGGAGTCGGAGACCCCGCAGCGGTCGCGCGGCCTCGACGAGACGCTCGACCGCTTCCGCTCCCGCGGCTTCCGCGTAGTCGGCCACGCGCTTGGGCTGGACCGGAACCGTAGGGAGCACGTCCCCGAGTCTACCGAGAGCCTCCCGGGCTCAGCTGCCGAGCCGCGCGAGCGCGCGCCTACGGTGCTCGGTTCGCTCTTCGGACGTCATCGCATGAACGCGCCCGACCAACTCGACGAGCTCGCTTGGCGAGAAGGGCTTGGACACGAACTCGGTACACCCCGCGCGCCATCCCGCAAGCCGGTCCTCCACCAAGGTCTTGGCGGTGAGGAGGATCACGGGGACGTCGGCCAGGTTCTGCTCTGACGACAGATCACCGATGACCTGGAAACCGTCGCGGACGGGGAGCATGACGTCGAGTACGACGACATCTGGTCGCTCGCTCCTGGCGAGCTCCAGCCCCACCTCTCCGCTCGCGGCCGAGACGACCTCGTGTCCCGCCAGCTCGAGGTTGACACGGCAGAGCATGAGGACGTCGGGCTCGTCATCGATCACCAGGATCCGCATCGTCCTTACAGGTGTCGGTCGAGCGAGCTGCCGAGCGCATGGCCCGAGTTGACCATCCCACCCCACCCGGTCGCGGGAGCCCACCTTGCTCGGCGATAGCTCGTCTTCGTTGACACCTCGCGGGGCCCTTCATACGCTGGCCGGGAAGGAGCCGGGTCATGCTGAAGATCTCGCAGAAGCTCGAGTACGCGATGCGAGCCATGATCGAGCTGGCGCTGCGGCGCGAGAGTGGGGCGCTCGTGCCTGCGCGCGAGATCGCGACGACCCAGCAGATCCCGGTCCGGTTCCTGGAACAGCAGCTAGGGGCCCTGCACAAGGCCGGCCTCGTCGAGAGCTTCCGCGGCGCGGGCGGCGGCTGCCGCCTGGCGAAGGATCCCGCCGAGATCACCGTCGCCCAGATCGCCGACGCGATCGAGGGGCAGTTGTTCCCGATGTTCTGCCTGGAGCCCAGCGACCACACATGCTTCGCAGACTCTCGGTGCGGGCTACAGGGGTTCTGGGGGGACGTGGCCCGCGCGATCAAGGGCGTGTTCGAAGCGACGACGGTCGCCAGCCTGGCCGAGCGTCACGAGCGCACCGCCGGCGCGACGGTGTTCACCTCGGAGCAGCTCCTCTCGCGCCTCAACTAGGCACGGATCGCCCCCGGCAGGGGAGCCTTATGAAGGCCCGGAGCGGGCCGGCGAACCCTGGAACACGGCCCCCTTGGCGGGGGCCTAGCGTGGAGCCGGCCGCGGCCGGCTCCCTTCGGTGGGTGGTGCCTCTAGGTGGCGGACTTGCCCAGGATGCGCATGACCTTCGTGCCACAGACTGGACAGATGCCCTGAGCGGCCTTGCGGCCGTTCTTGAGCTCGACGACCGTTCCCTCGAACTCGCGCTTGGCCCGACATTTCACGCAGTAAGCCTCGTACATCGCCACGGTGCCCTCCTTCCCCCGACAGCCTTCGAGGCCGCCTCCATGGCGGCCTCATGGGAACGATGCTGGGGCCTTCCAGGCACGGATGCAAGCACATCGGTGCCTGTTCCCGGTTGGCCTCGCTGGCCTCGGCCGCCGTAGCATGGGTCCGCAAGGCAGGCACGCACGCCTAAGGAGGGTCCTGGAGATGGCCGACGTCCAGCGCAACATCGCCTCCCTGCTATCCGAGGACCGTGTGTTCGAGCCCTCCGAAGGGTTCCGATCGGCGGCCGTCGTGCAGGATCGCTCGGTCTACGAGCACGCCGACGCCGACCCCGAAGCCTTCTGGGCGAAGGAGGCCGAACGGCTCGACTGGTTTGAGCGCTGGGATACGGTCATGAACTGGAAGCCACCGTGGGTGACCTGGTTCGCCGGCGGGAAGCTCAACGCCTCGGTCAACTGCCTGGATCGTCACGTGCAGGCGGGCGGCGGCGACAAGGTCGCCTATCACTGGGAGGGCGAGCCGGGCGAGGAGCGCACGATCACCTACCGAGAGCTCCTGGACGAGGTCTGTCGGTTCGGGAACGCCCTGCGCGCCCTCGGCGTGCGCAAGGGTGACCGCGTCGCGATCTACCTCGGCATGGTCCCCGAGCTGCCCGTCGCGATGCTCGCGTGCGCCCGCATCGGCGCTCCGCACTCGGTGGTGTTCGGAGGGTTCTCCGCCGAATCACTCCGGGACCGGATCAACGACGCCCAGGCCAAGGTCCTCATCACCGCCGACGGCGGGTACCGGCGCGGCTCCGTGGTCCCGCTGAAGGACAACGCCGACCTGGCTGTGAAGGAGTGCCCCGGCATCGAGCACGTCGTGACCGTCCGGCGCACAGGCGGGAAGCATGCGTTCGAGCAGGGTCGTGACCACTGGTACCACGAGCTAGTCGAGGCGCAGCCCGCCCAGTGCGTACCCGAGCAGATGGACGCCGAGGACCCGCTCTACCTGCTCTACACGAGCGGCACGACCGGTAAGCCGAAGGGCATCGTGCACACGACCGGCGGCTACCTGACACAGGTCGCGGCGACGCACCGGATGATCTTCGACATCCACGAGGACGACGTGTACTGGTGCGCGGCCGATATCGGCTGGGTGACCGGCCACTCGTACATCGTGTACGGGCCGCTCGCGAACCACACCACGGGCCTCATCTACGAGGGCGCCCCCGACTGGCCCGACAAGGACCGGCTTTGGTCCATCGTGGAGAAGTACCGGGCCACGATCCTGTACACGGCGCCGACGGCTATCCGCGCGTTCATGCGATGGGGCCCTGAGTTCCCCGAGAAGCACGACCTGTCCTCGCTCCGGCTGCTGGGTTCGGTCGGCGAGCCGATCAACCCGGAGGCCTGGGTCTGGTATTGGAAGATGATCGGAGGCGAGCGCTGCCCGGTCGTCGACACCTGGTGGCAGACGGAGACTGGCGCGATCCTGATCACGCCGTTGCCTGGCATCACACGGCTGAAGCCGGGCTCGGCGACCTTCCCCTTCCCCGGCATCGCCGCCGACGTGTACGACGAGACGGGCGCCTCCGTCGGGCTAGGCGGCGGATACCTCGTGCTGAAGCGTCCGTGGCCCGCTATAGCCCGGACGATCTGGGGCGACGACGACCGCTACGTGGACACCTACTTCAGCAAGTACGGGCCCGAGACGTACGTGGCCGGCGACGGCGCCCGGCGCGACGAGGAGGGGTACTTCTGGCTGCTCGGCCGGATCGACGACGTGATGAACGTCGCGGGTCACCGCCTGTCCACCTACGAGATCGAGAGCGCGCTGGTCGACAACCCGATGGTCGCCGAGGCTGCCGTCGTCTCTCGTCCCGACGACCTCGTCGGCGAAGCGATCGTGGCGTTCGTGACTCTGAAGAGCGGGTACGAGGGCGACGAGGCGGTCGCGGCCGAACTGCGCGAGCACGTTTCGAACAAGATTGGCAAGATCGCGCGCCCGCACGGCCTCATCTTCACGGCCGACCTGCCGAAGACCCGCTCGGGCAAGATCATGCGGCGCCTCCTACGGGACGTTGCCCGGGGGCGCCCGCTCGGGGACGTGACCACGCTCGCCAACGCCGAGATCGTCGAGCAGATCCATACGATGGTGGAGTCCGGCGCCGGCCCCGGCGACGAGTGAGCGGCTCGTGGCGCTGACCGAGGCTCAGACCGAGTTCCTACGGTGGGCGCGTGTCGCGCGCCTCGCGACCGCGGCGGCGGACGGCTCCCCCCACGTGGTCCCGGTCTGCCCGGTGCTCGATGGGAGCGAGTTGGTGGTGGCGCTGGAGGCGGGAAGCGCGAAGCTGCGCAACGCACGCGGCGAGCCGCGCGTCGCCCTCGTCGTGGACGACTACCGCGAGGACTGGGGCGCGAATGCTGGGCTCGTGCTGTGGGGCCGGGCCCGGTTCCTCGAGGGCGACGCATGGATTCGCGCCCGGGGGCTCCTGTACGAGAAGTTCACCCAGTACGAGTCGCTCGCCCCTATCGAACGCGACTCGATAGCCGCGATCGATCTCGACCACGTCGCGTCCTGGGGCGTGTAGTCATGAAGCGTCGGTGGTCGGTGACCGTCGCTCTCGCGGCGGCGGTGGCGCTCGCCGCCGTAGCGTGCGAGTCCTCGATCGCCCCCGAGCCTGCTCCCAACGGAGTGCCGTCGATCTCGCCCGCGCCGAACGAGATCCCCGTCGTCGCGGTGAGGGCCGGCGTCGAGTGCACGATCGTCGGGACCGACGGCAACGACGTGATCCGGGGGACCGGGGGCGACGACGTGATCTGTGGCCTGAACGGCGACGACGCCATCGTCGGCCTGCAGGGCGACGACGTGATCCTGGGTGGCCGGGGCAATGACCGTATCGACGGGGGAGCGGGCGCGGACGAGGTTTCCGGCGATCGCGGCGCGGACCTCGTGACCGGGGGGTCGGGCGCCGACGACGTTGAGGGAGGTCCCAGCAAGGATGCGGTCTCGGGGGATGAAGGCTCGGACGTCGTCCAGGCGGGCCGGGCTCGCGACTTCTGCGTGGCCACGGACGACGGCGTCGGTGGCAACGATGTCGCGAACGGGGGCCCGGGCGCCGACGTCTACGACGCCGACCCCGGCGACCTTCTCGACGAGGTGGAGCTGCGCCGCGACTGCTCGGGCACCCTGGAACCGACAGCCTGACCCGCCTGACCCCTTGCCATCCCCCGGGGGGTTGCGGGTACAATCCATTAGCACTCGCAACCCGTGAGTGCTAGCAGTCGCACCGGGAGAGCAGGAGTCCCCAGAGCAGGAGGAGGACCGATGGCACCGAAGATCATCTCGTACGACGAGGAGGCACGCCGGGCCCTCGAGCGCGGCATGGACCAGCTGGCCAACGCCGTGAAGATCACGCTCGGGCCTAAGGGTCGCAACGTCGTGCTCGAGAAGAAGTGGGGCGCCCCCACGATCACCAACGACGGCGTCTCGATCGCCAAGGAGATCGAGCTCGAAGATCCGCTCGAGAAGATCGGTGCCGAGCTCGTGAAGGAGGTCGCCAAGAAGACCGACGACGTAGCCGGCGACGGCACCACGACGGCGACGGTCCTCGCGCAGGCGATCGTCAAGGAGGGCCTGCGCAACGTCGCGGCCGGCGCCAACCCGATGTCGATCAAGCGCGGCATCGAGCGGGCGGTCGAGCTAGCGGTGGAGAGCATCAAGAACCAGTCCCGCGAGGTCGAGCAGAAGGAGGAGATCGCCAACGTCGGCGCCATCTCCGCCGCCGACCCCGAGATCGGCGAGCAGATCGCCGAGGCCGTCGACAAGGTCGGCAAGGACGGCGTCATCACCGTCGAGGAGTCCAACACCTTCGGCATGGAGCTCGAGCTCGTCGAGGGCATGCGCTTCGACAAGGGCTACATCTCGCCGTACTTCATCACGGACCCCGAGCGGATGGAGGCTGTCCTCGAGGAGCCGTACATCCTGATCGCCAACCAGAAGATCAGCGCGGTCAAGGACCTGCTCCCGGTGCTCGAGAAGGTCATGCAGACCGGCAAGCCGGTCCTCGTGATCTCCGAGGACGTCGAGGGGGAGGCGCTCGCGACGCTCGTCGTGAACAAGATCCGAGGCACGTTCCGCTCGGTCGGTGTGAAGGCACCCGGTTTCGGCGACCGCCGCAAGGCCATGCTCCAGGACATCGCGATCCTGACGGGCGGACAGGTCGTCTCAGAGGAGGTCGGTCTCAAGCTTGAGAACGCGACCCTGGACCTGCTCGGCACGGCCCGCAAGGTCGTCATCACCAAGGATGACACCACGGTCGTCGAAGGCGGCGGCAAGGACGAGGACATCAAGGGCCGGATCAACCAGATCAAGGGTGAGATCGAGAAGACCGACTCCGACTACGACCGCGAGAAGCTGCAGGAGCGTCTGGCGCGCCTGGCCGGCGGCGTCGCGGTGATCAAGGTCGGCGCGGCCACCGAGGTCGAGCTGAAGGAGAAGAAGCACCGCATCGAGGACGCCGTTCAGTCCACGCGGGCGGCCGTCGAGGAGGGGGTCGTGCCCGGCGGCGGGGTCGCCCTGCTGAACGCGCAGGCGGCGCTCGACAAGGTGGATCTCGAAGGCGACGAGCTCACCGGCGCCGCGATCGTGCGGCGCGCGCTCGAGGAGCCGATCAAGCAGATCGCGGCCAACGCAGGCCTGGAGGGCGGCGTGATCATCGAGAAGGTCCGCAACCTGGACCTGGGACACGGCCTGGACGCGGCCACGGGCGAGTACGTGGACATGTTCAAGGCCGGGATCATCGACCCGACCAAGGTCACGCGCTCTGCCCTGCAGAACGCCGCCTCGATCGCGGCGCTGTTCCTGACCACGGAGGCCGTCATCGCGGAGAAGCCCGAGAAGGAGAAGGCGCCGGCCATGCCGGGCGGCGGGGACATGGACTTCTAGGTCCAGCCGCATCCGCAACGCCTCGAGGGGCCCTCTCCGGAGGGCCCCTCGAGCGTTCAGGCCACGGGCACTCCCCCGTGGCGCGCGAAGAGGTCCACGATCAGCCGGACGTGCTCGACCTGCTCCTCCATCGCGTTCGTGTGGTGCCCACCTCCGTAGACGCGGAGCTCGACCTCGACGCCGCGAACCTTCAGGCCGTGGACGTAGGTCATGGTCGATCCGAGCGTGCTTCGAGGGTCGGCCTCGCCCGCTGTCACGAGCGATCCGGGGGGGCGGTGAAGCGTCGCTGCCAGGAGGGTGGCTGGCCCACCGCTGGAGCCTACCCGTCGCAGCTTCGCCCCTCGTGGCAGGATGAAACGATGACCTCGGCGCACTTGCACCTCACGTTCCCCGCGCACCTGGTATCGCAGCCGGTGATCCACCGGCTCGGCACGGAGTTCGGACTGGTGACCAACATCCGGCGCGCGAACATCGAGGAGCGCGGGGGATGGATCATCGTCGAGGTGCAGGGGCAGGAAGAACGCGTCGTCGAGGCCATCGCGTGGCTCGCCGAGCAGGGTCTGCAGGTCGATCGGATCGAGGCCTAGTGCTCGAGAAGCGCATCGAGATCCGGTGGCGCGACATAGACGCGTACGGCCACGTGAACAACGCCGTGTACCTGAACTACCTGGAGGAGGCACGCGACGCGTGGGTACAGCGCGCCCTCGGCGGCATCACCGACACCTGGGACTTCGTCCTTGCCCGCGTCGCGATCGACTTCCGGGCCGAGCTCACGCAGGACGACGGCGCGATCGTGGTCCGGTGCCGCCTGGACTCGATCGGTCGCGCGAGCATCCGGACGGGCGAGGAGATCCTGAAGCTGGACGGGACGGTGTCGGCGACCGCCGAGTCGGTCATCGTGCCGAGGGACCCGAAGGCGGGGATCTCCCGGCCGCTCACCGAGCGGGAGCGGGCGGTCCTGGAGGCGGAGCTGGGTCGGTAACCTCGGTCATCCGAGGATGCGACGGCCGTGCACGAAGTGGTCCTCGTACCAGTTGTCCCACACGTACGTGATCGTCGTGCCGCCGTTGCTGCTCCCGGTATCCATCGCCCAGCCGTTGCCGAGGTACGTGTTCACGTGGTCCACGGTGCCGTCGCCGTCGCCGTCGTAGAACATCAGGTCGCCGGGATCGAGCTCGTCCCAGGTCTTCCGGTCGCCGACCGAGGCCATCGAGGCCGAGGTCCGTTGCGGCAACTCCCATCCCGCGTAATCGCGCGGTGGCGTGGGGTCCCAGCCGTCGACCGCGCTCTTCATCACCCACCAGGTGAAGCCCGAGCAGTCGAAGCCGCCCACCGGCTGGTAGCCACAGCAATACCCGGGGGGGCTCGGCTCGTTCCAGTCGCCACCCCAGATGTAGGGGTAGCCGACGTACCCCACCGCGAACGACACGACCCGCTGCATCTTGCTGCCGAGGTTCGGGAGCTCGAAGTCCAGGTAGGGCGATAGGTAGTCGTGCATCCACGACGGGACGGTCGACGCCCGGTACAGCGACCAGGCGACCTCGGCGCGCGACAGCTGCGAGTCCGGTCCGACGTCCAGGCTCTCGTCGCCGTGGTTGTAGCGGAGCCCCAGGCGCATCCCGACCAGCGTGGTGCCTAGATCGCGCGGCACGTGGATCGGCGTCCCGTTTCGAAGGTGCAGGCCCTGTGCGCCCTCGGCGATGTCGCCGAACCCGATCGCGAGGACCAACGCGCGGTGGACCTCCCGCGACGTGACGGGCTCTCGCGGGCGGAAGGCGCCGTCTGCTTCCGCCTCCATCCAACCCGCCGTCACCGCTACGTTCGCGGCTCTGTAGAAGCGGTCGTCCTCCGCGAGGTCGGCGAAGCGCAGCTCGGCGTCTAGCTCGAGCTCGGACCCGAACGCGCGGTACAGCGCTCGAGCGAACAGCTTCCGGCTCTCCCTCGCGTCGGGCTCGAACGCCGTGGTCCCATCGGCCGCCGGCTTCGAGTCGCGCATCCAGTCGTTGGCGGCGGCGACGTGATCGATCGCGGCGCGCGCCCAGTGCTTGGTGTTCACGTCGGACCACCGGACGTCCGAGTCGGCGACCGCGGTGAGCGCCCGGGGTGCGGTCCAGCTCGGTGGCCCGGACCCGGCTTCCCCCCGGGCCGTGCCGCCGGAGCCCACGGGTGAGGCCGCCTGCGGGACGAGCAGCAGGCCGGCGAGGCAAGCGGAGACGGCGATCAGACGCCGCCGGGGCCGCGCGGACATGTCGCTTGAGTCCTCGACCCCGCCACGCCGATCCTTGAGTAGGGAGGCCGGGGGGGCAGCCGTCCGGCCCACCCCTGCCTGCTAGCCTTCGCGCTCGTGCTGGGGGATAGAGAGGCGGTCGTCGTCGAGGTCAAGCCGTGGGACGTTCACGGCGTCGGCTACGTCGACGTCACGGTCGCCTATCCGGACCGGGTGCTTGAGACGGCGCGCCTGGGGGCCGAGAGTATCCCGGAGGACCTGCTGGTCGGTGAGCGGGTGTTCGTGAGCTCGGCCGTGAACATGATCGTGGCGATACGGAGGCCGTGATGTTCGCCTGGACGTACCTGGACCAGTCTGGGGACGAGGTTGGGAGCTCACCGCGCTTCGACGAAGCTGAGGAGGCCGAGGACTGGATCGGGGGCAGCTGGCCCGACCTGCTGGAGAACGGGGTCGAGGCCGTGGTTCTCTTCGACCACGGCCGGGGACGCCGCCTGTACCGGATGGGGCTGGGCGCCGAGTAGGAGCCTTAGGACGCCGGCCCCTCGTCCCGGACCCGCTCCACCGCCGTTAGGGCCTCGCGAAGGTCCTTCAGCCAATCGTCCTGCTTGCTCGCCACCAGGCGTACGCACCAGGCGAGCGCATGACTGCGTGAACGCGCGACCCCCGCCTCGACCAGCGTATCGAGCACTATCCGCTCGTCCATCCGCAGGCGCGTCATCGCGGGAACGCTCACCGTCGTGAACAGCCGCTCCGCGTTGCCGCACCGCGCTCCCCACGAGACCCGCCGGCCGAACCGATGTTGTGCCTCCTGCGCGATCAGCATCCGGCGCTCCCGTGTGTCCTCGCGGAAGCCGTCGATCCGAGCGGCCGAGGCCGCCGCCGCCGCGTCCTCGCCGGAGCCCTCGGGGAGCTCGGGTTCGGAGAGGGTGCCGATGACCAGGATCTCGTCGCGGTCGGTGCGGACCTGCGGCGCGCCGGTGAACCACCCCGACGGCAGGCGCCCGGCGAACCAGCCGATGGCCTCATCTTGCCCTGTCTGGTGCTCTCCCTTCGTCATGCAATGAAGATTACATCATTACTCGCATGCGTCAACCCGCAGGGGCCGAGCACGGCAGGGCCGGTGATAGCCTTTGGCCCCATGGATCCCGCGCCCGCGGATGTGCTGCCGGCCGGTGCCTACGGCGGCAGCCGACCCTCTGGATCGGACGTACCTCCTGCTCCCGAGCTGGCCTTCGACGGCCGGGGCGCGCTCGGCGCCGCCTCCGAAGCAGAGCCCGACGCGCTCGAACGCGAGATCGCCGCGGCAGTCGCGTCAGAGGCGCCCGCGATGGAGGCCCTCCTCCGCCGGCTCATCGAGCAACCCAGCATCCTGGGGAACGAGGCCGGCGGGCAGGCGGTCATGAGTGAAGCCTTCCGCGACCTCGGCCTCGTGCCGATCGAGGTCCCCATGGACGCCGGCGCCCTCCGATCGCATCCGGCCGCCGCGCCCTTCGACTGGGAGGTCGACGGCAAGGTCAACCTGGTCGCCCCATGGGGTGGGGCCCAAGGGGGGCGTTCGCTGATCCTCAACGGCCATATCGACGTCGTGCCGGCCGAGGCCAACGACCAGTGGTCGCGCCCCCCGTTCAGCGCGCTCCGTGAGGGCGATTGGATCTACGGCAGAGGGGCCGCAGACATGAAATGCGGGCTCGCGGCGATCGTTGGAGCCGCGCGCGGCCTGCGGGCCCTCGGGCTCGAGCCGGGTGGACGCGTGCTGCTCGAGTCCGTGGTCGAGGAGGAGTGCACCGGCAACGGGACCCTCTCGACGGTGCTCGCCGGACACACCGCGGACGCGGCGATCATCGCCGAGCCGTTCGGGGCCGCGATCACGACCTCGCAGGTCGGCGTGCTCTGGTTCCACGTTCGGATCCGCGGGGTTGCCGTCCACGCCTCTGAGGAGCGGCGCGGGGTGAACGCCATCGAGAAGAGCTACGAGGTGATGCAGGCGCTCCGTGGTCTCGAGGCCGAGCTCAACGTCGCCCCCCCATCTCCCTACGACCGGTTCTCGCACCCGATCAACCTCAACGTGGGGGCGATCCGTGGCGGGGATTGGGCCTCGACCGTCCCAGGCGAATGCGTTACCACCTTCCGTCTCGCGCTGTACCCCGGAGCGTCCGTTCGGCACCTCCAGGATCGGATCGAGGCCGTCGTGGCCGAGGCCGCGGTGGAGGACCCCGCGATCTTCGCCCACCCGCCGGAGGTCCGCTATGCGGGGTTCACCTCCGAGGGTTACGAGATCGCCGATGACCATCCGCTGGTGACCACGCTCTGCGGCGCGTTCGCCCGCACGGCGGGCGCTCCACCAGCGCTCGTCGCGACCACCGGGACCACTGACGCCGGGATCCTAGGGGCGGTGGGCGATACCCCGGCCGTCTGTTTCGGGCCCTACGCGGAGCAGGCCCACGCCGCGGACGAGCGTGTGTGGTTCCCTTCGGTGGTACAGACGGCCCAGGTCATGGCATCGTTCATGCGGGAGTGGTGCGGGGTCGGCTGATCCGTTGGACGGCGCTCGCGGCGGCTGTGGCGGCCGCGGGTGCCGCGGTGTGGTCCCGCGTGCGCCTGCACCGGCGTCCTGCGACAGAGGGACCGGGTTCGAGCGGGGGCCCCCGGTTGGCGTCGAGCGAGCCGGTGAGGGGGGCCCCGGGAGCGAGGACGTTCGGGCCGCTCCGCGGCGTGCCCGACATCCGGCGGCTCTTCCGGATGAACGAGACGCCTGTCTACTTCGTCTCGGCGACGGCGTTCAACCTGCTGGGGATCGACCGGTGGGTGCGCAACTTCCGGTTCGTGAACTACTTCGACTCGTTCGACGGCCACCACCCTCACGTCTTCGTGCCGCGTGAGCGCGAGCCCCGAGCGTTCGAGTCGATCGAGGAGATCGTGAACTACCTGCTAGGGCACAAGGAGCTCGCGGACTACGTGCGGTCTCGCGGGACGGGCAAGGCCGCGTTCCTGATGTTCGACGAGGAGACCGAGCAGCTCGCGGCCGAGCTCGGTCTGGACGTCGCGTTCCCGCCCGCGTCGCTTCGGCACCGGATGGACTCGAAGATCGTCACGACGCAGCTCGGCAACGAGGCCGGGGTTCCGAGCGTCCCGAACGTCCTGGGGCGCGCATCGTCCTACCGCGAGCTCCTCGAGCTCGCGAAGGGTGCGGACCTGGGCAAGGACCTCGTCGTGCAACTCCCGTACGGGGACTCGGGCCAGACCACCTTCTTCGTTGCCACCCAGAAGGACTGGAAGAGGCACGAGGAGAAGATGGTCGACGAGGAGCTCAAGGTCATGAAGCGGATCGACCCGCGCGAGACCGCGATCGAGGGCGTCGTCACCCGGCACGGCACGCTCGTCGGGCCGTTGATGACCGAGCTCGCCGGCTTCCCGGAGCTCACGCCTTACGCGGGCGGATGGTGCGGCAACGACGTTTTCGCCGACGTGCTGACCGAACAGCACCGCTCGCAGGCCCGCGCGTACATGCAGGCGATGGGCGAGCGCCTGCGCCAGGAGGGGTACCGCGGCTACTTCGAGATCGACTTCCTGGCCGACGTCGACTCGGGCGA
>Ga0209751_10003671_pt1 | contig 14856 bp, 13 predicted proteins | sample RifCSP13_1_FD_184019 | JGI IMG/M metagenome (GOLD analysis project Ga0209751, IMG submission 184019) | Soil microbial communities from Rifle, Colorado - Rifle CSP2_sed 13_1 (SPAdes) (version 2) | ecosystem: Environmental > Terrestrial > Deep subsurface > Rock core/Sediment | place: Rifle... | reverse complement strand
GGCGTCGAACCCTTCGAAGGTCGGGAGGTCCCGTCGGCCGGCGTAGAGGGCCTCGGCGGCCAGGGCCGCCCCGCCCAGGGCCGCCCCGCCCAGGGCGGCGGCCGTCGAAAGTTTCTTCACTACACCAGTCATCCCCGAAATGGTAAGGCTTGACCCGACGCCAGGGAAGGGCCGGTTGTCAGGGGCAACGTCCCCCTGCGTCATGAGAAAGGGGCGTTGAGTCCTATGCGGATTCGATGGAGATGATGTAGCCACCCGGGCCGAACTGGGTCGTATCAACGACCGAGATCAAGTACGTGCCGGCCTCCTCGGCCGTGTAGGAGGCCTCGGCGTCCGTCCCCAGCACCCCCCCGCCGGAGTCGTCGTCGCTGGCGAGTGGCTCTCCCAGGTTGTCCTGGCGATCGATGAGTACCGCCGGGTCGATGTTGGTGGAGCTGACACTGACGACGATGCTCTGGCCGGCCTCGAGCTCAATCGTGAACCAGTCGAGGTCTCCCGGATAGTCGCCGTTGAAGGAGTAGACGTGATCCACCTCCAGGGCCTGCCCATGATCGGGGTCGGGGAATGGCAGCAACTCATTGGTGCTGGTGACGGTGAATTTGGCCTCCCCGGAGGTGAAAGGAGACACGGCCAGGAAATACGGCCCGTTTAGCACCAACTCGACACTCAAGAACTCGTCGCCGACAGATGTGTCATCGACCGATGCCTCGACCACCCCGTCGGGGGCAATCAGCGCAACGGCGATGTCGGCCGAGCTGGAGGCGGTGGCCTCGAAGGTGGTGCCGTTCTCGCCCAGCAGGATCCAGACGGCTTCGGCGACGAAATGAGGTACGCTGGCCGTGACGCTTGTCTGACCCCCCCCCAACAGCGGAAGGCGGCGATCGCCAAGGCCGGCCACGTCCTCTCCCGCCAGCAAACGCTCGACCCTGTCGAGCACCGTAGTCCCCGCGAGCGCCAGGGCGAACTCCTCCAGTCCCAATCCGGAGATTCCGATTATCTCGCCCTCCTCGGAGACCAGGGCGCCTCCGGACTGACCTCCGACGATCGTGGCATCGGTCTGCAGATAGACGAGGTCTGCCTCGCTCCACGCCCGCAGTCGGGACAGCACTCCTTGGGTGATGGTGGGCGTAGGGAACCGCTCGCTCTCGGCGGGGTAGCCGATCAGAAACATCGGCGTGCCGTTGGAGAGCTCGGTCCCGTCGGCGAATACCGGTGGCTCGGGGAGCGAATCGGCGTCGGAGATGTCGAGCACGGCCAGGTCGGCCATGAAGTCCCATGCCACCACCGGTGCGTCGAGTATCTCGGTGCCATCCGGGAACACAACCCTTCCGGACTCGTAGGGCCACATCACGTGGGCGTTCGTGACTACTTTCTCATTTGGAAGCAAGACCGCGCTGCCCGTGCCGAGTTCGGTCTCGACGAAGGCGAGGGCCGGTGAGACCAGGTCGAACGCCTCTTTGGCCGTGAGAGGCTCTGGCTCGGTCGTGGTAGTAGTTGTTGGCTCGGTCGTGGTGGTGCTCGACAGAGGGATGGTGGTTGTCTGCGCCGGCGTCCCACTGCACGCACCGACGACCACGATGATGCCAACCGCCAGGGCTCGCCTTATGGCCAAGCTCCCTCCTGTGCTGGCAGGACAGAGTAGAGGGTCCGGCACCATCGGCGCCGGTGGCCAACTTCCGACAATCCGCGCCACCTGTTGGCGCGTACGACCGGCGGTTGCGTTTTGGTCGGTCCCGTCGAAAGCTTAGATGACCCTAGGTCGGGGTCACATAGGCCGCGCTGATTCCGCCGTCGACGAGGAACGTCGAACCGGTGGTAAAAGAGGACTCGTCGGAGGCCAGCCAGAGGGCCGCCTTCGCCATTTCCTTCGCCTCCCCGAAGCGGCCCATGGGAATGTGGACCAGCCGGCGCTCCCTCTTCTCCTCGGTGTCGAGGAACTTCATCAACAGCTGGGTGTGTAAGGGTCCCGGGCACAGGGCGTTGATGCGGATGTTCTCGCGGGCATGAACGATTGCCAACTCTCGGGTCATCGCCAGTACCGCCCCCTTGGACGCGGTGTAGGCAACCTGGGGAGTGGCGGCACCCATCACGGCCACGAAGGAAGCCGTGTTGATGATCGATCCCCCCCCCGCTCGGCGCAGCGCCGGTATGCCGTATTTGCAGCCGAGGAACACCCCCTTGGCGTTGACGTTCATCGTGAGGTCCCATACCTCTTCGGAGGTGTTGGTGGCGTCGTCATCGGCGGAGTGCATGATCCCGGCGTTGTTGAACATCACGTCGAGCTTGGCGAAATGCTGCTCCGCCTGTTCCACCATGGAACGGCAATCGGCGTCTTTCGAGACATCGGCTCCGACCGCGACGGCCTTTCCTTCCAGGTCCCGCACCGTGTCGTGGGCCGCCTCCAGGTTCAAGTCCACGACCAGCACTGCTGCTCCCTCGGAGGAGAACAAGAGCGCCGATTCGCGTCCAATGCCCGACCCGGCACCCGTGATAAGGGCCACTTTGCCTTCCAGGCGTCCCATGTCAGATCCGCTCGAAGTAGCGCCACCGCTCCCAGTCGGTGACCGAGTTGTCGAAGGCCTTCTGTTCCACCCGGAAGAAGTGGGTGTAGTGCTCTTGCACCAGCTCCCCGAAGGCCTGCTTGACGAACTGGGAGGAGGCGAACCCGTCGGTTGCGTCCCGTAGGGTGTAAGGCACCCGGGGGAGCTCGGCAGCTTGGTAGACGTCGCCCGAGAAGATGGGGGGGGGTTCGATTCGGTTGTGGATGCCGTCCATTCCGGAGGCCAGGACTGCCGCGTAGGCCAAGTAGGGGTTGGTGTCGGCACCCGGGATGCGGCATTCGATGCGAAGGCTGGAGCCACTACCGACAATCCGAAAACCGGCGGTGCGGTTGTCGTAGCTCCACGCGACCCGGGTGGGGGCCCAGGAGGCGTCCTGGTAGCGCTTGTAGGAGTTGATGGTGGGGGCGTAGAGCGCCATCACGTCGTTGAAGTGAGTCATCCACCCTCCCAGGAACCAGTGGAAGGTGTCGGACACCCGGATGGGTCCCGCTGCCTGCTCGCCGACGAAGGCATTAGCACCGTCCTTCCACAAAGAGACGTGCAAGTGGCAGGAGGAGCCGGCCTCGCTCATGTCGGGTTTGGCCATGAAGGTGATCGACCGGCCCTGCTGCTCGGCGGTGTCCTTCATCAAGAGCTTCATGGTGGTGTGGCGATCGGCCATGGTGAGGATGTCGGCATAGCGGATGTTCATCTCGTGCTGGCCCCGACCCCATTCGCCCTTGGAGCTCTCGGGCGGGATTCCCGAGTCGCGCAAATGGCGGCGGACCACGGCGTTGTACGACTCCTCCCGGGTTCCTTGGAGGAGGTGGTAGTCCTCGATGTACCACCCGGCCGGGGTGAGCTGGTGGTATTTACGCTCAGCCGCCTCCCGGTAGTCGTTCTCGTAGAGGAAGTACTCGAGCTCTGAACCAGCCATCGCCTGGAGCCCCGTCTCCGCCAGCCTCTCCATCTGGCGGCGCAAGATGGTGCGGGGCGCCACTGCTACCAGGTCGTGGGTCTTCGGGTCCGCGAGGTCACAGAGGACGAAGGCGGTGCGGTCGAGCCATGCCGCCACCCTTAAAGTGGATAGGTCGGGCACCATGTGGAAGTCGCCGTAGCCCAGCTCCCAGTTGGCGTAGCGATACCCGGGCACCGGCTCCATCTCCATGTCGACGGTGAGCAGATAATCACAACCGTGGGTGCCGTGACCGGCCACCTCTTCGACGAAGTACCCGGCCTCGAAGCGCTTCCCGTGGACCCGGCCGTAGTGGTCGGTGAATCCCACCACCACAGTGTCGATACCGCCGTCGTCGGCCAAGGCGCCCAGCTCTTCGATGGTCAGCATTCCGCGCAGCCCTGCCATAGCTCCTGCTCCTCCTGTGGGGACGCGAGAGTAGGGCGAGGGCGAGGCGGTGGGTGGCGATTGAAGCCCGAAAAAGTGCTACTTGGACGGCATCGGCGGCAGGCATCTCCCTAATGTCCCCGCCATCCACACGATGGAGGCAAATCGATGACGCAAGAACGCAAGGTGGGATCGGTCACCTATCGAGACGTCGATCAACAGTATTTCGACAAGCGCGGGCTGAAACGTCATGCCGGTGCTTGGATGCTGTGGGCCCTGGGCGTGGCGGCGGTCATCTCCGGCGACTTCTCGGGGTGGAACTTCGGCCTGGACGTGGGCGGATTCGGCGGGCTACTCATCGCCACCGTGGTGATCACCGTGATGTATGCCGGCTTGTGCTACTCGATCGCCGAGATGTCGCCGGCCCTGCCGCACACCGGTGGGGCATACTCCTTCGCCCGTTCGGCCATGGGCCCGTGGGGAGGCTTCGTGACCGGCCTGGCCGAGAACATCGAGTACGTGGTGACACCGGCCGTGGTGGTCTTCTTCGCCGGCGCCTATGCCCAGCCGGTGTTCGACGAGCTCGTTGGTTTGAGAATCCCCCAACCGGTTTGGTGGCTGATTTTCTATGTCATCTTCGTTGGGTTGAACATCATCGGCATCGAGGCGACGATGAAGTTCTCGGTGGTGATCGCTTTCCTCAGCCTGGCGGTGCTCGCCATCTTCTACGTCCTCGCGATTCCCGACTTCGACGCGGCGCTCCTGACCAACATCGCACCCGATCCCGGGAACACCTCGTTCCTCCCCTTCGGAATGGGCGGCATCCTGGCGGCGCTGCCGTTTGCCATCTGGTTCTATCTGGCGATCGAAGAGCTGCCACTGGCGGCCGAGGAGTCGATGGACCCGAAGAGAGACGTGCCGAGGGCCACCCTGCTCGGCCTCATCACCCTGGTTTTCACCGCAATCCTGGTGCTGTTCCTCAACACCGGCGTCGGCGGTGGCGCCGAAGGCATCAGGACGTCGGGTGAACCGCTGTTGGAGGGCTTCAGGGCCATCCTCGGAAGCGGTTCGAGTGCCGCCCTCTTGGGGCTGTTCGCATTGACCGGCCTGATTGCCAGCTTCCACACCATCATCTACGCCTACGGGCGCAATATCTTCTCCCTCTCTAGGGCCGGGTATTTCCCGCACTGGATGTCGGTGACCCACGGAGAGAGAAAGACCCCGTGGGTGGCTCTGCTCCTCGGGGGGGCGATCGGCTACGGGCTCGACCTGCTGCTTTTCAATTACTCGGCAGGCACCGCCGTGGGCGACGCACTCCTGACCATGGCAGTCTTCGGAGCCGTGATCTCCTACTTCATGCAGATGCTGTCGTTCATTCTGCTCAGGCGGAAACTCCCCAACATTCGGCGGCCCTACGTCAGCCCGGTCGGCACATGGGGTGCCGGCATCGCCGGAGTCATCGCTCTGCTGTCGCTCGGGTCCCTCTTCATCATCCCCGGCTACAGGCCGGGGGTTTACGGGGTAGCCATATGGTTCGTCCTCGGCATTCTCTATTTCGGACTGTCGGGACGGAACAAGCTGGTGCTATCGCCCGAGGAGGAGTTCGCCATGACCAGGGGAGCACACGGGCATCCTGAGGAAGAGGGTTACGGCACGACTCACGTGGCCGACACCACCGAATCCTGAGGCCCGTGGACTCAGGTGACCGTTGCGACCGGTTGCCGAATGATGGTCTTGAGCTTCTCTGGGGCCGATCGTTTCGGATCGTTCAAGTAGATCTCGTGGTGGCGCCCGTTGGGTCGAAGTCCATGCTCCGCCAGGTATTCGTGTAGGGAATCGATGGTGGAGGTCTCGGCACTGTATGGACCCAGATGCAGCACCTGGACGCAGGTCCCTTCGTCGATCGTCTTGAGATGGAGGCGGGCCAGGGCGATGGGGTTCTTCGTGATCCTCAGTTCTCTGGCTGCGGCCGCGACATGGTCTTCCGTCACGAAATCGGGTTGAGCGATCAGGGCGGTCCAGCGCCACTCCTCCTGGTCGGCCGGCGGCCTTGGGAAGCCCTCATTGGCTTGACCGCTTACCCACCACAGACCCTCTAGGGGGCCAACCTTGAACTCCTTGCCTTCCTTCTTGAGCCTGAACCTCAGGGTGTAGGACAGGCCGTACAGGGCCTCGATGGCTAGTTGAAAGTCGACCGACTGGGTTGGGTCTCCCGCCCCGTCGATCGTCAGGTACTTGATCGGTGGAACCTCCACCACTTCGATTCGTTTGCCGGACGCTTTGTAAAGGAGGGCGTGAGCAAGAGTGGCCGCGGGCATAAACACCTCCAGGTCAACACCAGGGTGTCAGGTACCCCGATCGCCGACTAGGGCTATGCGACCCTGATCCGGGAGGAGGCCGCCGCGGACGCTTCGCCAAACTGCGAACAGACGTAGGCTGGGCCGGGTGGTGGGGGCCTTTCGACCCTCCCCAAACGTGTGCCGATCGACGCATATGCAACAGTAAGGAGGAACACATGCTCCAGGCTCCCCGCCACGTCCTGATCCTCGGCGCCGCCGGGCGCGACTTTCACAACTTCAACGTCGTGTTCCGTGACGACCCCACCCATCGGGTGGTGGCCTTCACCGCCACTCAGATTCCCGGCGTCGCCGATCGGCGTTACCCACCGGCGCTAGCCGGGCGATTCTACCCCGACGGCATCGCTATTTTCGACGAGAGTCGCCTGGAGGACCTTATCGCCGAAAACGCCGTCGACGAGGTTGTGTTTGCCTACTCCGACGTCACCCATGAGCACGTGATGCACCTGGCCTCTCGGGCCTTGGCTGCCGGTTCCGACTTCGCATTGCTCGGGCCGAAGCGGACCATGCTGACCTCGAAGCGTCCGGTGATCGCCGTCACGGCGGTGCGAACCGGCTGCGGTAAGTCGCAGGTGTCTCGGTGGGTGTCTCGCCGTGTCCGCCAAGGGGGACTGAAAACTGCGGCTTTGCGTCATCCGATGCCGTATGGTGACCTGAGCCGTGGGCGCGTCCAGCGGTTCGCCAGCCTGGCCGACCTGAGCGCGGCCAACTGCACGGCTGAAGAGCGCGAGGAGTACGAGCCCCACCTGGCGGCCGGCAATGTCGTATTCGCCGGCGTCGACTATCAGGCGATCCTCGCCGAGGCGGAAAAGGAGGCCGACTTCATCATTTGGGACGGCGGCAACAACGACTTCCCCTTCATCAAACCCGACTTGGGCATCGTGGTCGTCGACGCCCTTCGACCCGGTCAGCTGACCACTCACCATCCGGGAGAGACGGTTCTTCGTCTGGCCGATGTGGTCGTGGTGAACAAGGTCGACGCGGCTTCCGAGGAAGACGTCGATCGGGCCATCCGGGGAGTAGAACGGATCAACCCCACCGCCACTGTGGTCAAGGCAGCATCTCCTGTCACCCTCGACGAGTCGGTGGAGGGGAAAAGGGTCTTGGTGGTGGACGACGGTCCCACCATTACCCACGGCGGAATGCCGTTCGGAGCCGGTTATGCCGCGGCGATCGCCGGAGGTGCTGCCGAGATCGTCGACCCACGCCGGTCGGCCCATGCGGCCATGACCGCGGTGTTTGAGGCCTTCCCGCATATTGGCAGGGTTCTTCCTGCCATGGGCTACAGCTCCGCACAGCTCGAATCTCTCGCCGTGACCATCAACGGTTCCACAGCCGAGGTCGTAGTGGCGGGGACGCCGATGGACCTGGCGGCACTCGTACCCCTCGACAAGCCGGTGGTGCGTGCCCGCTACGAATTCGCCGAAGCCGGTGAACCCACCCTTGGATCGATCATCGATGCGTTTGTCGATGCGGAGGTCAAACGATGAGGTGCCTGCTCCGAACTTCCGATCTCTCCATCGACGATCTCGAGTCGCTGATGGAGTTGTCCGCGCTTTTCAAGCGTCGGCCCGGCCACTGTCCCCAGGTCTTCAGTCACGATACGGTGGTGCTCTACCTGCAGAGACCGTCGACCCGCACCCGCCTCTCGTTTGAAACGGCGGTGGCCAGGCTGGGCGGCACACCGCTGCAGTTGGGCCCGACCGATTTCCAGTTGGGCGGCGGCGAGACACCCGAGGACGCCGCTCGCACCATCAGCCGCTACGCCGCCGCTTTCGTCGCCCGCACCGACAGCGACGAGGAGTTGGGTCGTTTCGCCGCTGCTTCCTCTATCCCGGTCGTCAACGCTCTCACGAGTGTCCACCATCCGATGCAGAGCCTGGCCGATCTGATGACATTGTGGGAGCGGTTCGGTGAGTTGGACCAATTGCCGGTCGCCTACGTAGGGGACGGCAACAACGTCTGTCACAGCCTCATGGAGGTGTCGGCGATGGCCGGAGTCCAACTGACCGTGGCCACCCCACCCGGCTATGAGCCGGAGGCCGAGGTGGTTGCGTCGGCGGCAGCTCTGGCCGACAAGATCGGTGCTCGGCTCACCGTCATCACGGACCCGGAGGAGGCGGTCGCTGGAGCCCGGGTCGTGTACACCGGCCCCTGGTTGTCGGCGGACAGCCGCGAGGCAGAACGCACCCGCCGGCGGTCGGACTTCGCGACGTTTCAGGTCAACGAGCGCCTGATGAACCTGGCCGATCCGGAGGCGATCTTCATGCATTGCCTCCCATACCACCGCGGCGAAGAGGTGACTGCTGGGGTCATGGACGGTCCCCAAAGCGTGGTGTTCGACCAGGCCGAGAACAGACTGCACACTGCGGTAGCGGTGCTCTATGCCCTGGCCGAGGAGTTACTGGTAGGCGCCGGCTGAGTCGACCGTCCCCCCACTCAGAGTGGTCGCAAGGCGGCTGCTCTCGTCGGTGGTGGGTAGGTTTCAACAGCTTCGTATTCGATGACTAGTCCGTGGACGGGGGGCGAAGTTGTTCACTGATTCGCGCCCAGAGTGGCGGTACCGTGTTGTCCGATCGCGGGGCGTCCAGGGAGGGCAGGGCAAATGGGCGGGTTCAGGGGCTCGGTTACTTTCACCGGCGAGCAGGTGCAGACCTACGACGTCGACATCCACCTCGAGGAAGAGACCATCGCCATCGTCGCCGGCGGCACCGTGGTCGGCCAGTGGCCGCTGGCAGAGGTGGTCTTTCGAGGAACCAACGTCGGTTTGCGGATGACGGTCGAGGGCGAGGAGGTGCTCATCCGCACCGACGACCAAGGTCGTTTCGCCCGGGCCGTGGGGCTCCGGACGGGCCCGCCGGAGCTTCGCAAGAAGATGGCCGTCGCCAAGAAAACGGCGAACAAAGGCACGAAGCCCATGTCCCGCGATCGGGTCCGTAAGCAGCGGCGCCCTTCCAAGGCGATGCTGGTGATGACGGGGGCCGGCGTCACGACAGCGGCGGCGGCTGCCGTCGGGGCAGTGGCGGGTGGGGGGGCGATTGAGCCCACCACCGGCCTCATCGTGGTGTGCAGCCTGGGGTTTTTGGGAGTCCTGGGGCAGTTGGGGTTGTTCCGGGACGTCTGAACCGGCGGAATGGGCCCCTTCCCCGGTATGGTCTGACCAACTAGCCTGGTAGCCGGGTCGAGATAAGGAGTGCCGATGGCCGATTTCCAGGGGTCGATGACCCTCACAGGAAGCCAGCCGACCACGGTGAGCGTGGAAATCCACCTGGACACCGAAAGACTCTCCTTCCGATCGGGCGGCGTCGAAATTGGCAACTGGTCGCTGGAGGACGTCAAGGTCAGGGCCGCCCTTGACGGCCTGCATATCGTCGTCGAGGGAGAGGACATGGTTCTCCATACCAACGACGATGCGCGCCTTGCCATCGCCTTCGGTATTCGCAGCGCACCGCCACTGTTGCGCCGTCAGATGGCAGCGGCGATGCGAGACGAACCTCCCGCCCACTGAGTTTCAACTCGAGCAAGGCGGGGACCCGTTGCCCTTCGGCCTGTCTCCTGGGGCGGGGACGGTCAGGCTCGCAGCCAGGCTCGCCGTAACATGCCGATCTGATGACGGACGCCGATCGACGCCGGGAGCGTTTGGCCAAGCGGCGCTCCGAGCGGGTAACCCAACGCGTTACCCCAGGCGTCACCAGCTACAGGCAGTTGCGCAATCCGTACCCTCCCATGGCGCAGTTCTCCGAGGATCAGATCGAAGCCATCCACCAGACGTCGCTTCGGGTCCTCGAAGAGGTTGGCATGCGTGTCCTCTTCCCCGAAGCCAGGGCCATCTACCAAGCGGCAGGAGGAGTCGTCGATCCGGAAACGATGATCGTCCGCCTCGACCGGGGACTCGTAATGGAAGCGGTCGCCCAGGCCCCTGCAAGCGTCACCCTCCGGGGGGGGGAAGTGACTGGAGACGTCTTCATCGGAGAGAACTCGGTGAACTTCGGGATGGTGGCCGGCCCCCCCCACGTATCCGATCTTGAACGCGGCCGCCGACCCGCCACGCTGGCCGACTTTGAGGATTTGGTGAGGCTTTCCCACACCTATGACGTGATCCACATGCAGGGGTCGGCAACCGAGCCCCTCGACGTACCGGTCCCAGTGCGCCACCTCGCCATGACCTACGCCCAGACCACCTTGTCCGACAAACCCGTCCACGTCTATAGCCGAGGTAAGGAACCGGTGGCCGACTCCCACGAGATGGTGCGGATCGTCCGGGGTCTCACCGCCGAGGAGTTTGTGGGAACGCCTTGTTGCTTCACGGTGATCAACTCGAATTCCCCTCTTCAGCTCGACGTCCCGATGTCGCGGGGCATCATCGACTTCGCCCGGGCCGGCCAGCTGATGATCATGACGCCGTTCACGCTGGCAGGAGCGATGGCGCCGGTGTCCCTGGCAGGGGCGCTCGCCCAGCAGAACGCCGAGGCGTTGGCCGGTCTCACGTTGAGCCAGCTGGTCAAGACCGGCGCCCCCGTCATGTACGGAGCGTTCACATCCAACGTCGACATGAAGTCGGGGTCGCCCGCCTTCGGGACCCCCGAGTATGTGAAGGCGGCCTGGGGGAGCGGCCAGCTCGCCCGCCGCTATGGACTTCCCTGGAGGTCGTCGTCAACCAATGCCTGCACGGTCGTTGATGCCCAAGCCGCCTACGAGTCCCAGATGTCTCTGTGGGGCGCCATTTTGGGAGGCGCCAACTACCTGATGCACGCCATAGGTTGGATGGAGGGCGGGCTGACGGCATCGTTCGAGAAGGTGATCATCGACGTGGAGATGTGCCAGATGTTCGCCGAGTTGTTTCGCCCGGTGGTGGTCGACGAGGCCGAGCTCGCCTTCGAGGCGATTCGGGAGGTCGGTCCGGCCGGCCATTTCTTCGGGGTTGTTCACACCTTGGAGCGGTACGAACGGGCTTTCTACTCACCGCTCGTCTCCGACTGGCGCAACTACGGCGCCTGGGCCGAGGACGGAGCGCTCAACGCCGCCCAGCGGGCGCACCTCATCTGGAAGAAGGCCCTGACCGATTATGTGCCCCCCCCGCTCGCCGACGATCGCCGAGCCGAGCTGGACGCCTTCGTGGCCCGTCGCCGGGCCGAGGGCGGCGGCGCCATCGACGACTGAGGCGGTCTGTTTTCAGAGCCTCCTGAGGTGGCGTCCGGTACCGTCGATCGGTCTGCTGACAGGAGGTAGTGATGGTTTTGGTGCGTTTCGTTCATGTGGTGTCCGCGGTTTTCTGGGCCGGAGCCGGAATCATGGTCGGGTGGTTTGTGTTACCCGCCACGCGTGACGTGGGTCCCTCCGCTGCACCAGTCATGCAGGCGATCATCAGACGTCGTCTTCCCGACCTGGCCAGCCTGGCCTCGTTGCTGACGGTGGGGGCGGGGCTTTGGTTATGGGTGGATCGGGGAGTTAGCTTCTCCAACTGGCGGGGGTGGGTCCTCGGTGTGGGCGCCTTGGCCGGGATCTCCGGCGCCGTGCTGGGGGTGGGATTCCAGAGGCCGACCGCCCAGAAGCTGGCCCTTCTCGGTGCCGAGGTGGCGGCGGGTGGCCAGCCTCCTAGCGCTGACCAGACCGCTGAGATGGGGAAGCTTTCCGGACAGCTTGCCAGGTACGCCTCGAGGCTGGCCGAGCTGCTGGCGGTGGCGGTGGGCGCGATGGCTCTAGCTACCTGAGGGCTGGAGGAGGGGTACTGACCCCTTCTTGTGACGCTTCGCCTACCGCCAAGGTGGTCAACCGTCACAAGAAGGAAGCTACCGTGCGACATAGCATTATCGGAGGTGGTCATGGCGTTGAGCACGATCAACTTGAAGCGTTGGATCGACGAGCACCGGCATCTGTTGAAGCCGCCGGTGGGTAATCAGCTCGTGTACCAAGACGGCGAGTTACAGGTGATGGTGGTGGGGGGACCGAACAGCCGCAAAGACTTCCACATCGATCCGGGCGAGGAGCTCTTCTATCAGTTGGAAGGGGACATGGTGCTGAAGGTTCGGGAGGACAGCAGTATCCGCGATCTGCCGATTAGGGAAGGCGAAATCCTCCTCTTGCCCCCGAACGTGCCCCATTCACCGCAGCGGTTCGTCAACACGGTCGGTTTGGTGGTGGAACGCCAAAGGCGACCTGATGAAACGGAGTCCGTCCTTTGGTATTGCGAGAATTGCGACAATGTGCTCTACCAGCACACCGGCGTGATCACCGATCTGGTCACCCAACTGAAGCCGTTGATCGAGGGTTTCTACGCCGACGAAGGCAAGCGGACCTGCAATGTGTGCGGAACCGTGATGCAGCCACCTGCCAAACCGAAGGTGGACTGAGCGGGCAAACTCGGACGCCTGGGCCGGCGAGACCCTCACGCTATTTCCCAGACGGTGCACTACTTAGCAGTTGGATGGGTTGATCTGATGGCGGCGAGGAGTGTGATGGACCCCCTGGCCGGAGATGCCGGCTACAGCGATGATTGACGTGCACACCCACTATCTTCCCGAGGCGCTGCCGGATCTGGCTGGGCGGTTTGGGAACCCGCGGTTGCCGAGCTTCCAGCGTCTGGAGACGGGCGGGGTGCGCATCATCATCGAAGGGGCGACCTTCCGGGAGGTGGGATCGAACTGCTTCAACGCTGTCCGGCGGCTCGAGGAGTGTGATCGGTCGGGCGTGAAAGTACAGGTTCTGTCGACGGTGCCGGTGATGTTCTCGTACTGGGCGCCGCCCGCCACTGCGACCGAGGTGGCCCGAATGCTGAACGACGACTTGGCTGAGGTGGTCGGCCGTCATCCCGGTCGCTTCATCGGTCTGGGCACGCTTCCCATGCAAGCCCCTGACCTGGCGGTGGCGGAATTGGCCAGATGTGTGGGAGACCTGGGGTTGGCCGGGGTCCAGATCGGCAGTCACGTCAACGCCTGGAATCTGGATGCCCCGGAGTTGTTCTCGGTATTCGAGGCAGCGGACGACATGGGGGCGGCCGTCTTTGTGCATCCGTGGGACATGCTTTCTCCCGATCGCCTTGCCAGCTACTGGTTGCCCTGGCTGGTGGGAATGCCTACCGAACAGACCATCGCCATCTGTTCTCTCGTGTTCGGCGGGGTCCTCGAACGACTTCCTCGCCTGCGCGTGTGTCTCGCTCATGGTGGAGGTTCCTTCTTCGGGACCTGGGGCCGGATCGCCAAGGGCTTTGAGGTTCGGCCAGATCTGGTGGCGATCCGTAACTCCAAGCCGCCCTCCGAGTACATGGGCCGGTTCTGGGTGGATTCGCTCGTCCACGACCCGGCCTTGCTGGCTCTCATCGCCGACCGGATCGGGCCGGAGCGAATCGTCTTGGGCACCGACTACCCATTCCCACTCGGCGAGCAGGAACCGGGAGACACCATCACTGCCGCATTTTCTGTCGGCGGGGCACCGATGGTCTGGGAGAACGCTTTCGAGTGGCTCGGCCTCCCCCCCCCATGATCGCGACGTTTCGCGATCGCTTCCATATCCCCGTCGATACCTCAGGGAGGGAGGTGGCCTACCTGTGCGGGCACTCACTGGGGCTCGCTCCCAAGGCCGCCGCCCAATTGGTGGAAACGGACCTGAGGTCCTGGGCGGAAATGGGCGTCGAAGGCCATTTGCGGGCGGAGGCGCCGTGGTACGGCTACCACGAGCTGGTGCGCCTCCCGCTTGCCCAGCTGGTGGGAGCTCACCCCGACGAGGTGGTGGCGATGAACAGCCTCACGGCCAACATCCACCTGCTGATGGTCAGCTTCTTCCGACCTGACCGTGACCGCTACCAGATCCTGATGGAGGCCAATGCCTTCTCGTCGGACACATATGCTGTGGTGTCGCAACTGCGCCATCACCAGATCGACGAACGCCAGAGCCTGGTGGTCGCGAGTCCCCGCCCGGGGGAAGACACGATTCGCACCGAGGACGTGGTCTCGCTCATTCACGAGCATCGCGACCACCTGGCGCTGGTGATGATGGCCGGCGTCAACTATCTCACCGGTCAATTCTTCGACCTGGCCGCCGTAACCGCAGCCGCCCACCACGTGGGTGCGGTGATGGGGGTGGACCTTGCCCATGCCGTCGGCAACGTGCCGCTACGCCTTCACGACTGGGGAGTCGATTTCGCCGCCTGGTGTTCGTACAAGTACCTCAACGGAGGACCAGGGGCGGTGGCCGGGGCTTTTGTCCACCGCCGGCACGGCTGGAACCCCGAGGTGCCCCGCTTTGCCGGCTGGTGGGGGACCGACCCCGAAACGAGGTTTGAGATGTCGCCGGAGTTTCGACCGCGCCCGGGTGCCGACGGCTGGCAACTCTCCAACCCGCCCATCCTTGGGTTGGCCCCGCTGCGAGCCTCCCTGGAGATCTTCGACGAGGCGAGCATGACGCGGTTGCGGGAGCGATCCGTCGAGCTGACTGGTTACCTGCAGGAAAGACTCGGGGGCCGCTATCCGATTATTACCCCCAGAGACCCAGAGGCGCGGGGATGTCAGCTGTCCCTTCGGGTGGGTGAGGGGGGGGGTGGGTTGTTGGCGAAATTGGAGGCGGCCGGAGTGGTCGTGGACTTCCGGCCCCCCGACGTGATCAGGGTGGCACCGGTGCCGCT
>Ga0209751_10003668_pt1 | contig 14859 bp, 9 predicted proteins | sample RifCSP13_1_FD_184019 | JGI IMG/M metagenome (GOLD analysis project Ga0209751, IMG submission 184019) | Soil microbial communities from Rifle, Colorado - Rifle CSP2_sed 13_1 (SPAdes) (version 2) | ecosystem: Environmental > Terrestrial > Deep subsurface > Rock core/Sediment | place: Rifle... | reverse complement strand
ACTGCCAGCTTGTTATCCGGCAAATTGATCAGGCAATTTTGTGAATTATAGGTGAATACATTCGATCCGGTAATGGAATTGTTGTCTTCGTTCTTACCGAGTATATCATACAGCGAACCCCAGGTTCCCAGGTCCGACCAGCCGAAATCGGAGCACAGCACATGCACGTTTTCAGCTTTCTCCATAATACCGTAATCGATGGAGATGTTCTTGCAGTTGGGATATACCTTGCTGATAAATGCAGCTTCATTTTCGGTGTTATAGGAATCAATTCCTTCACGGAAAAGGTTGTCAACATCCGGAAGATAACTGTTGAAGGCTTTCATGATGGTTTGAAGCGACCAGAAAAACATGCCGGAATTCCAAAAGAAATCACCGCTCTGAATAAATACCTCGGCCATTTCAAGGTCGGGTTTTTCCGTGAACGTCTTGACCTTTCTGAAACTCTGGTTGAGCTCTATCCTGCTTTTATCACCGTTGATCTGGATATAGCCGTAACCAGTCTCCGGCCGGCTGGGCTGTATGCCCAGGGTAAGCAGGCTGTCGTTACCGGCAACAAAATCAAGACCTTTCCTGACGACCTTCAGAAAATCCTCTTCCTTTAGGATAACATGATCCGAAGGGGCTACCAGGATGCTGGCATTGGGATTTACCAGTTGAATTTTGTAATTGGCATACGCAATACAGGGTGCCGTATTACGCCTCATGGGTTCCAGCAAAACCTGCCTGTGACTGATCTCGGGCAACTGTTTGGCTACAAGGCCCTCATAGTCCTCGTTGGTGACAATATAAATATTCTCCGCATCAAACACCTTCCGCAAACGATCGAAGGTTTGCTGGAGCAGGGTCCTGCCCGTACCGAGAATATCAAGAAACTGTTTTGGTTTTTTACCCCTGCTTAAAGGCCAGAAACGGCTGCCAATTCCGCCGGCCATGATGACACAATAATGGTTTTTGTCCATGAGACTGTTAAGATTTGTTGCGAATTTACTAAATTAAGTTAGTAACGGTCAATTAATTTTGATATTGACCTTTAAACAGACGTTTAATGGAAGCAACATTGTGATTTTATATCATTATTTTTGTGCCCATGAAGTTTTTTGCGCTTTTTGGCAGATACATAATCCTGCTTTCCAGGGTTTTCTCCAAACCTGAAAAATCCAGGATCTATCTGCGTCAGATCATTAAGGAAATTGAGATCCTCGGTCTCAATTCAATCGGCATTGTGATCCTCATATCCATTTTCATCGGGGCGGTAATTACCCTGCAAACCCGGTATAATCTCGAAAGCTCATGGATTCCGCTGTATCTCATTGGCCTTACAGCCCGCGACACCATTTTGCTGGAATTCTCTTCCACAATGGTCGGGCTTATCCTGGCCGGCAAGGTGGGATCGAATATCGCCTCGGAAATCGGTCATATGCGCATCACGGAACAAATTGATGCCCTGGAAATGATGGGTATTAACTCTGCCAGTTACCTGATCTTCCCAAAGATAATTGCCGCCATGCTGTTCAATCCTTTCCTCACACTTATCAGCATGGGTGTCGGCATATTCGGGGGATGGCTGGCCGCGGTGGTCACCGGGGCACTGTCATCCGCCGATTACATTTATGGCATACAATATTTGTTCGTGCCTTTTTATATTACCTATGCCCTGGTTAAGACAGTGGTATATGCCTTTATCATCACTTCGGTTTCTGCATTTTACGGGTATTATGTCCAGGGCGGTGCACTTGAAGTGGGCCGTGCAAGCACCCGCGGGGTGGTGTACAGCAGTATCCTTATTTTGCTTGCCGATCTCGTTATTACACAACTCATGCTTGCCTGATGATCACGGTTAAAAACATATACAAATCCTTTAACGGGGCTATGGTGCTGGAAGACATTTCCGTAACTTTCGAAAAAGGAAAGACCAACCTGATAATCGGCCGCAGCGGATCAGGCAAGACGGTGCTGATGAAGTGCATTGTAGGGCTGCACGAAGTGGATAAAGGTTCCATTTTTTTCGACGACCGTGATTTTGTCTCCCTGGATTTCATGAACCGCAAAAATTTACGCAGGGAAATAGGAATGCTTTTCCAGGGCAGCGCACTGTTCGACTCACTGACCGTTGAAGAAAACGTGATGTTCCCCCTCACCATGTTCACGGAAATGACCCCCGATGAGAAACGCGAACGTGTTAATATTTGCCTGAAGCGGGTGAACCTTGCGGATGTAAACAAACTATACCCGGGTGAACTGAGCGGCGGAATGAAAAAACGGGTTGCCATTGCCCGGGCTATTGTTCAGAACCCGAAATACCTTTTCTGCGACGAGCCCAATTCCGGACTCGATCCCAAAACAGCCCTGGTTATTGATGACCTGATCAGTGAAATTACCCACGAATACAACATCACCACCGTCGTGAACACCCATGATATGAATTCGGTGATGGAGATCGGTGAAAAAGTTGTATTTATCCATGAGGGGCGAAAAGGATGGGAAGGCACCCGGGAGGAAATTCTCGACACCGGGGACGAAAACCTGAATGATTTTGTATTTGCCTCCAACTTCGCAAAAAAAATCAAGGCCCTTACTTCCGGTAACATCACGGAATGACGGAACTAATCCTTTACCTCAACATAATCCACATAATCACCTTTCGAAGGCTTGTTCTTATTTTTATCCTGCTGTGAAAAGTCAATCGTGACCTCTCCTTCGTGCTGCTTTGCCTTCTGTTGTTGCCGCTGCCGCTGTTTCTGCTGTTTATTCGAAAATTCCTTCATTTTGTCATTCATATAATTATAGAACAACGCCGGCAGAATATACCGGGTAAACAGCCTGACAACATAAAATACGATAAACAGGATAAGTAATGTTCGGATAAAACCCATCTCGTCTTTTTTTTGCAAAGTTAATAAATTTTATTTTTTACTACCTTTACCGCCGTTGAAAATTAAACCCATCCATTGTAATGAAAGGCGACAGGATCATACTGGGAATAACCCAGGGCGATATAAACGGAATCAGTTATGAAGTGATCATGAAGGCACTGGCGGATAACCGGATCTTTGAAATTTGTACTCCTGTGGTTTACGGTTCATCCAAGGTTGCCGCCTACCACCGCAAGGCACTGGAACTGGAATCTCTGAGTTTTAACTCGGTACGCACCGCCGATGAAGCACTGGCACGCAAAGCCAATATTATCAACTGCATCGATGATGCTGCACGGGTTGAACTCGGCAAATCAACACCCTATGCCGGAGAAGCCTCGCTGAGCGCCCTCGAAGCCGCCACCAAAGATCTTGCCGAAGGCAAAATTGATGTGATCGTCACCGGGCCTATCAATAAGGCCAACATGAAATCGGATAATTTTGATTTCAACGGCCATACGGAGTTCTTTGAGAGCCATTTTAAGTCCGATGGCGTGCTCATGCTGATGGTGAACGAATTGATGCGCATCGGTGTGGTCACTTCCCATATCCCGCTTTCAAAGGTGCATGAATACATTACGAAAGACACTGTTCTGAACAAGCTGAAAATACTGAACAAAACCCTGCTCACCGATTTTACGATCCGCAGGCCCAGAATTGCAGTGCTGGGATTGAATCCCCATGCAGGCGACATGGGATTGCTCGGTGAAGAGGATCAGAAAGAAATTTTACCGGCCATTCAACAAGCCATGGAACAAGGGATTATGGCATTCGGGCCCTTCCCGGCCGATGGCTTTTTTGGTGCCGGTACGTACCGGAATTACGATGCTGTTTTAGCCATGTATCACGATCAGGGCCTGATTCCATTCAAAGCACTTGATACCGAAGGTGGTGTTAATTTCACAGCGGGGCTTTCCGTGGTGCGGACTTCCCCTGCCCACGGCACCGCCTACGAGATAGCCGGGAAAAATATTGCTTCTCCCGATTCATTCAGGAAGGCCATCTACCTTGCCTGTGATATCTTCCGAAGCAGGCGGAACTATAACAAAATAGCCGCAAATCCGCTCAAGCCGGTGGATATTTCCGAAGCGTGACCCTTCCTTACTCCCTGAAAACCCTGTTGTCATGTACGACTATATTGAAGGTGCCCTGAAGGAAAAAAACCCGAGCTACTGTGTTGTTGAAACCGCCGGTATCGGCTATTTCATCCAGATATCCCTGTACACTTACTCGCAACTGCAAACACTGGATCATATCAAATTATACCTGCATCAGGTTGTACGTGAGGATGCCCTCCTGTTATTCGGGTTCTCCGGCAGGCAGGAACGGGAAATGTTCCGGCAGCTGATAACTGTGGCAGGCATCGGGGCCAATACAGCCCGGATGATGCTTTCATCAATGTCCCCGGAGGATATCCGGCAGGCTGTGCTGGGCGGGAACACTGCTTTGCTGCAGGGGATCAAGGGCATTGGCACAAAAACAGCACAACGGGTGATCATTGAACTGCGTGATAAGATCGGAAAAGAAAAAACTCCGGGCGATATATTTGCCTTAAAGGACAATAGATTGAAGGATGAAGCGTTAACTGCTTTGATAATGCTCGGGTTTAATAAGAATGAAGCCGATAAGGTGATAAGCAGGATTCTCCTTGTTGAAGAAAGCCTTACCCTGGAAGAATTGATCAAAAAAGCCCTGAAACAGTTGTAATTGCTTTAAATACCCTGAATTTGACACTGAGTGCGGGAAGACATATCATCACGCTTAAACCGCTGACCATGCTTTTTTTGCGTTGCCTGCTGGTCATCTGCCTGTCGTCTTTCCCCGTTGCACAAGCCTTTTCACAGGCCGGCACCGCATCTCCGGGCGACAGTATCGAGCTGCCCTACCCGTTTACCGATGAGCTCCGTTATCCATTTTCCAATTCGGGGGTCACTTCCCCCCTATACCTCAACAATCCTTCCAATGTTGTGCAGACCGTGGTGTATGACCCGGTTACCAACCAGTACGTTTTTTCAGAAAAGATAGGAAAGATCGATTACAGGCCGCCTTCATCGATGACGATGAAAGAATACCTCGAATACGACCGCAAGACATCGGTCAGGAATTACTGGCATCAGCGTGCACGTGAAACCATTGCGCCACAGCAGTCGAACCTGCTTGCCAATATTAAAATGGGAGAAACTTTCGATAAGGTCTTCGGTACCGATGCCATCAGCATAGTTCCCCAGGGATCGGCAGAGCTTATTTTCGGTTATAATATGTCGCGCATTGACAATCCGGCATTGTCTGAGAGAAACCGCAGGAACGGCTCCTTTCTTTTCAAGGAAAAGATCCAGATGAATGTAACGGGAAGCATCGGCGATAAAATGCAACTCGGGATCAATTACAATACCGAGGCCAACCTTGATTTTGAAAACAAGACGAAACTGGAATATACGGGTAAGGAGGATGAGATCATCAAAAAGATCGAAGCCGGGAACGTTACGTTTACCGTGCCCGGAACCCTGATCACCGGCAGCCAGAGCCTGTTCGGCCTGAAAACCGACCTGCAGTTCGGAAAGCTGTTTGTGAGTTCGGTATTCAGCCATCAGCGCGGGCAATCGCAGGTCATCGAGGTTAAGGGAGGGGCACAGGTAAGCGAATTTGAGATCGATGCTGCCGATTACGATGCCAACCGCCACTTCTTCCTTTCCCATTTTTTCAGGGACAATTACAGCAAATGGCTCGAATCACTGCCCTATGTGAATTCGGGCATCCGCATTGAACAGATCGAGGTGTGGGTCACCAACAAGTCGAGCAGCACCACCGATACCCGGAATATCCTGGCCCTGATGGACCTTGGTGAAGGATACGGACCCGACGGGATACCCAACTTCGCCGGCCGGCAGGAATTTATAAGACCCCAGGCTGCCCTTAACCTTCCCGTTAGCAATGTGCTGAACGGTTTGTACACTACACTCAACGACCAGTATGCCGGAATACGCACTTTCAGCCAGATAGCAGGACTGCTCGCCCCGCTTGAGGAGACCTATAATTTTTACGGGGGAAGGGATTTCGAAAAAATAGAAAACGCCCGCAGGCTTGCTGAATCCGAATATAAACTCAATGCCGAACTGGGATATGTCTCACTGAATTCATCCCTGCGTTCCGATGAGGTATTGGCTGTTGCTTATGTATTCACTTACCAGGGAAAAACCTACCGGATGGGGGAACTGTCCACCGATGGCATCAGCGCCCCAAAAGCCCTGATGGTGAAGCTTTTGAAAGGAACAAGCCTTACCCCGAAACTGGGCACCTGGGACCTGATGATGAAAAACGTATATGCCATAGGGGCTTACCAGGTATCCAACCAGGATTTTCTGCTTGATATCCTTTACCGGAAGGATGAAACCGGAGTGCCGGTGAACTATATTGCAGAAAATGGGGCCGACAGCAGTTTCAACCGGAAGATCCTGCTCCGGGTGATGAAAATGGATAACCTGGATACACGCAATGAACCCAGTCCCGACGGAAGATTTGATTTTATTGCAGGAACAACCATAAATCCGCGGGACGGAAGGATATTTTTTACCCAGACAGAGCCGTTCGGAAACGACCTGCGAAGGACAATTACCGGGGGTGACCCGTCAAAGAATGCTATCGCGGACAAATACGTGTTCGAAGAGTTGTACGATTCCACCCAAACAAAGGCGAGGCAGATCACCCAAAAGAACAAGTTCTTCCTTTCCGGCTCCTACCAGTCGTCCTCAAGTTCGGAAATCCAGCTGAATGCCATGAACGTACCCCAGGGATCGGTGAAGGTTTCTTCGGGGGGAATTGCGCTGGTGGAAAACCAGGATTATACCGTGGATTATACCCTGGGCAGGGTCAAAATTCTGAACCAGGGACTTATTGAATCCGGTGCACCGCTGTCGGTATCGCTCGAGAACAATGCCCTTTTCAATTTACAGACAAAGACCCTGATGGGTACCCACCTCGACTACAGGTTCTCCGACAATTTCAACATTGGCGGCACCCTTATGAATCTCACGGAAAGACCCCTTACCCAGAAGGTCAACATAGGAGATGAACCGATCTCCAACACGATATGGGGTCTGAATACCAGCTACCGCACCGATTCACGGTTGATGACAAAGCTGATCGACAAGCTGCCGCTGATCGAGACCAAGGAAACCTCCTCTTTCGCACTGGATGCCGAATTTGCGCAACTGATCCCCGGCCAGGCTAAAATCATCGGCGAGGGAGGAGTCGCTTACATCGATGATTTTGAAGGCACCGAAACAACAGTTGAACTGAAGACGATCCAGTCGTGGTTCCTGTCCAGCACCCCGCGCAGGATACCCTTTTCAGGCCTTCTGAATGACCTGCGGTACGGTTACAACCGATCCAAACTGGCATGGTATTCGATCGACCCCCTGTTCACCCGGAATGAATCACGTACTCCCGACAACATTTCCAAGGAGGACCAGAATGATCCCTTCGTACGGGAAGTGCTGGAGACCGAGATCTTTAAGAACCGCGAGAGCGGTACAGGCTTTCAGAATACCCTGCTGGTGATGAACCTGGCGTTTTTCCCCGAGGAACGCGGTCCCTATAATTTCGACCTGTCACTCACCCCCGACGGCCGGCTTACGAATCCCCAAAACCGTTGGGGGGGTATCATGCGTGAAATCCAGACCAGCGATTTTGAAACTTCGAATATCGAATACATCGAATTCTGGCTGATGGACCCTTTTGTCAAGGATTCTTTACATTCGGGCGGCGACCTCTATTTTAACCTGGGGGAGATCTCCGAGGATGTGCTCAAGGATTCGCGCAAATCTTTCGAGAACGGGCTGCCCACCTCCGATTCCATTGCCCGTATCGATACCAATTCGGTATGGGGAAGGGTTCCCACCATCCAGTCGATCGTGAACTCCTTCGATGCCGATCCGGAAAACCGTGCAATGCAGGATGTGGGGCTCGACGGTATGGGAGATGAGGACGAGCGGCTGAAATACAGTTCATACCTGAATGCGCTCCCTCCCGGGACGCCCTTTACAGAGCAGGTCTTCCTTGATCCGTCGAACGATAATTTCAGGTATTTTCTCAGCCCCGATTACGGCGATACGGCCGGGATTATCTCGCGTTACAAAGCTTACAACAATACCGAAGGCAACTCCCCGACCACAGAACAAAGCGGGGGCGATTTTGCGGCTTCAACTACCCTCCCGAACACCGAGGATATCAACCGCGACAATACCCTCAACGAAACGGATGCCTACTATGAATACCACGTGAGGCTCGAACCGGAAGTCATGAACTCCGCAAACAATTACATCACCGATATCGTTACGGGTAAAGATGTAAAATGGTACCAGTTCCGCATACCAGTTGATGATTTTAATAACAAATACGGCAATATCGAAGATTTCAAGTCGATACGGTTTATGCGCATGTACCTCACAGGATTCAGCAAGCCGGTGATCCTCCGGTTCGCCGAATTGCACCTGGTGCGGTCGGAATGGCGGAAATTCTCCGGCAACATGAGCCAGGGAGGCCCTTCGGTTACCGACCAGTTTGATGGCGGTAATTTTGAGATCACCTCGGTGAACATCGAAGAAAATGCTGCCAAGTCACCGGTTAATTATATCCTCCCGCCGGGGATCGACCGTGTTGTGGATCCCAGCCAGCCCCAGGTGGCCCAGCTCAACGAACAGTCCATTGTTTTCAAGTTGCGCGACCTTCCCGACGGGGATGCCCGGGTGGCTTACAAAAACATCAACCTCGACCTGCGTCAGTACAAAAAGCTCAGGATGTTCTCCCACGCCGAAGCATTGATCAACGAGGACCTGAATGATTATGACCTCACCGCGTTTATCAGGATCGGATCCGATCAGACCGACAATTATTACGAGTACGAAGTTCCCCTGCTGCTTACCCCGCACAATACCAGGTATTCCGATTCCCAGCGAAGGATCGTATGGCCCGATGAAAACCTTTTTGAAATTGACCTCGAAAGCCTGGTGGACCTGAAGGTGGAACGCGATAAAGCCATGGGTGAACGACCCGATCTGTACGACTACACCAAAATTTACCGGAAAAAATCGGGTAAGAACCAGGTGAAAGTCAAGGGTTCTCCCAACCTGAGCAATGTAAGGACAATTCTCATCGGCGTGCGGAATGCCAACGATGTGGATAACAACTATCCCAACGACGGACTTCCCAAATCAGCGGAAATATGGTTCAACGAATTGCGCCTCACCGATTTCAACAACAAGGGCGGATGGGCCGCGAATGCGCGGGCCCAGATGCGCCTGGCTGACCTTGGCATCCTTTCGGTGGCCGGAAGTACTTCCAAACCCGGATTCGGAAGCATTGAGCAAAAAGTGGACGACCGTAACAAGGAGGAAACCAACCAGATCGATGTTTCCTCGAATATAGAGCTGGGCAAGCTGCTGCCTGAAAAAGCCAAGGTGTCGGTGCCCCTGTATGTGGGTGTTTCACAAACAACCATTACCCCCGAATACTCACCCCAGCAACCCGACAGGCTGCTGAAGGATGTTATCCGGGAGGCCGAAACGGCCGGAGAACGCAGGGAAATCAAGGAAGTTTCCCAGGATGTCATTAAACGGAACAGCATAAACCTTACCAATGTTCGTGTTAACCAGGAATTTGAGAAGTTCCGGTTGCTGTCGCCTTCCAACTTCTCTCTCACGGCGGGTTATAGTGAAACCCAGGCACATAGTTACGAAGTGGAGCGGAACAATACGATCAGGTACGGGTTGGCATTTAACTACGTGTATAGCGCACGTCCCAAAATAATTACACCTTTTAAATCAACAAAGGGACTGAAATCTCCTTACCTGAGATTCATCAGGGATTTCAATTTCTCTCCGCTTCCCAGCCGTATCGCTATGCGGACCGATTTCGACCGGATGTACAACGAAAGCAAGCTGAGAAATGTTTACCGCGACAGGCAGATCCTGATCGACTCCACGGTAAGCAAGGACTTCATATGGAACCGTGGGTATGAACTTAACTGGGACCTGACCCGTTCGCTTAAATTCGACCTTTCGATCAACAACCAGTCACGCATCGATGAGAACCCGGGTGCCTATGACCTGTTCCGGAAGGGCAACAACAGCGACTGGTCGAAGTCGGTCTGGAAAAGTATCATGGATGGCGGACGGCCTGTGAACTACGACCACAGTTTTAATACAACTTACAACATCCCGCTCAATAAATTCCCCGTTCTCAGCTGGACCTCACTCTCACTGCGGTACAATTCAACCTACTCATGGACCCAGGGTCCCGTATTCGAAGGTTCACGGTCGCTGGGGAATACCATTGCCAATTCCAATACCATCCAGGCAAGTTCTACCTTTAACATGACAGGCCTTTATGGCAAATCGAAATTCCTCAAACGCATCGATTCCAAATACTCGGGAGTCAAACAACCGGCGGCGGATACCAAATACAAAACAGTTAAATTCAGCAGGGAGAACTTTTTTCTCCGGCCCAATGCGCCGCGCAATATAACGCATAAACTTAAAACACAAGATATTACGGTAAGGGTAACCGACAGGCAGGGGCAGGAAATTGAACATGAATTCGGGATCATAGATGAAAACCGCATCAGTATTTCCGCGGATACAAATTACACCGGACTGCTTGTTGAAATCGAAGGAAAGGTCGAAGCCGGACAGAATCCCCTTGTTTTCTTAGGAGAAAACTCGATCCGCCTGTTGACCGGTCTGAAGAACATTTCAGTCTCCTATTCCCTTTCGGGAGGAAGCACCGTTATGGGATTCATGCCGGAACCCAACGTTGCAGGCTTTAATACGGGGGAAACCTTTAAGGGCGCACCCGGCCTTCCGTTTTTGCTGGGTTACCAGGACAGGAACTTTGTGCGCGAAGCTGCCTCAAAGGGCTGGCTGACAACAAACCCGGCCTTCAGCAATCCATATACCATGTCGAGAACGGAGAATTTCAATATAAAAGGAACTTATGAACCGTTTAAGGGATTCCGTGTTGAGCTTTCGGGATTGCGCACCTACACGGTTTTTACCAGTGAGTATTTCTATCACAATGATACAACACCCACTTACAACGGTTTTTATTTCGACAACCGGCTCAGGAACGGGGGCTTTTCCATGTCGGTGATAACCATAGGTACCGCATTTGAAAAGATAAGGAGCAGCAACGGTTTTTACTCCACCGGTTTCGAAAGGTTCAAGCGTTACCGAACAACCATTTCCCACCGCCTGTACAACAACCGTGTCGACAACAACGGTTATAACTACCAGGGATCGGTACAACATGAGGTTGAACCGGGATATTCCGATGGCTACGGCTCCACATCGCCCGAAGTGATCATCCCCGCATTCCTGGCTGCCTACACCAACAGGGACCCGGAAAATATAAACCTCCGGCCCTTTCCGGGATTGCTGAGTATACGCCCCAACTGGCGACTCACGTTTGACGGTCTCCCGAAGATAGAACCCTTCAAACGCTACCTGAAGTCGGCCAATATATTACACTCTTACCGGTCGGTTTACAGCATCAATTCCTATACCACCAATTTCCTGTATGAACCGGGGGATCTTGACGGATTGGGTTATCTGCGGGATTACCAGGATAATTTTATTCCCGAGCTCCAGCTCAATACGGTATCGATACGGGAAGACATGAACCCGTTGATCGGGTTCGACGGAACCTGGGTCAACAACATGATCACCCGGTTCGAATTCCGTAAATCACGGATCCTGGCCCTCAGTCTGGCCAATAACCAGCTTACCGAAAGCCTTAACAATGAGCTGATCGTGGGTGCCGGGTACCGGTTCAGGGAAGTGCCCCTGAAATTCGGAGAGAAAGCCTATAAAAGTGATCTGAATGTGAAATTTGATCTGTCGGTGCGCGACAACAAGACCATTATCCGGTATCTGGCCCAGACCGAAACCGATGAAGTGGACCAGATCACACTGGGTGACCGGCTGTTTAAAATAATGTTCACGGCCGATTACCTGCTTTCACCACGGTTCAACCTCCAGTTCTTCTTTGACCGCACCCTCAACAAACCCCATACCTCCAGATCATTCCTGCGGGTTGATACCAACATTGGGTTCAGCCTCCGTTTCACGCTGACCAAATAAGGGAACTGCAAAATCATGACAAATGAAATATTCCTGTTGAAGAATATTGCTTATTTTTAAAACCTCAAACCCAAACCTCAAACCCCAAACCTCAAACTTCAAACTTCAAACATTAAAATTTATAACCATGAACATCCCGTCTGATTTACACTACACCACCGACCACGAATGGATCAAAAAGGAAGGTAACACCGCCCTCGTTGGCATAACCGATTTTGCACAGGGAGAGCTGGGGGATATCGTATTTGTTGAAATTGAAACCGTGGGCAGTCATCTCGAAAAAGGACAGACTTTCGGCTCGATTGAGGCCGTTAAGACGGTTTCTGACCTGTTTATGCCGGTTTCAGGAAAGGTGCTTGAAGCAAACGGCACCGTAAACGAAACCCCCGAACTTATTAACAAAGATCCGTATGGAGCAGCCTGGCTGATCCGGATCGCCCCGGATGATGCGGCCCAGATCGGTGAATTGATGGATGCCGCTGCATATTCCAAAATGGTAAGCGCCTGATCGTATAGCTATATCCGCCTGTACGTGTTGGTTTGTTCACCGGGGAGGATAAGTGGAAATATTGCAGCTCCGGTACAAAAAAATATTAAATTTGCATTGGTTGTAATGGGTAAGCCCTTGCAACGTGATGGGTTTATTAATTAAATTTAACCGGATGAAACCGATTATACCCCCTGTTGATCGCGAACTGCTGGAAATGGAACTTACCGACGATAAGATGCTCCGGCGCACCAACAACGGGAATAATATCCTGTATGTTATAACCCACCACGATTCACCAAACCTGATGACCGAGATCGGCAGGCTCCGGGAGATCTCTTTCAGGGTTGCCGGAGGAGGATCAGGGAAAGAAGTGGATATCGACGTGTACGATACCATGGAAAATCCCTATAAACAGCTGATCGTCTGGGACCCCGCAGAAAAGGCCATCCTGGGGGGATACCGCTACCTGGTATGTTCCGACATTATCCTCGATGACGACGGCAATTGTAACCTGGCTACCGCCAGAATGTTCAAGTTTTCAAAGAGATTCAGGGATGAATTTATCCCCTACATGATCGAACTTGGCCGTTCCTTCGTGCAGCCTGCCTATCAGTCAACCGGTCGCGCGGGAAAAGGATTGTACGCCATGGATAATCTGTGGGACGGGTTGGGTGCGGTGTGGCTGAAACATCCGCACATCCGGTATTTTTTCGGTAAGGTAACCATGTATACCACGTACAACCGTGAGGCACGCGATCTGATCCTTTCCTTTCTCAGCAAGTATTTCCCCGACAGGGAAAATCTTGTCCGGCCTTTCGAACCCCTCGGGATCACAACCGATCAGGCACTCATCGATTCTATTTTATGCGGCAGTACTTACAGTGAGGATTACAAGCTCCTTTCACAGAACGTCAGGGCACGGGGTGAGAATATCCCCCCGCTTATTAACGCTTACATGAACCTTTCTCCTACCATGAAGGTATTTGGCACAGCCATGAACTTTACCTTCGGGGATGTGGAGGAAACGGCCATCATGATCACCCTGAATGACATGTATGACGAAAAAATTGAAAGACATCTCAAAACCTATATTCGAAAAACATAACACGCCACTGCCAAATTGATGGTACATCAGGAATTTACCTGGAAATCTCATGACGGAATATCACTTTACGGTCAAAGCTGGATACCCCGGACCGGTGTTAAAGCTGTGATCGGATATGTGCATGGATTCAAGGACCACAGTGGCAGGATTGAAAAATGGGCGTTACAGCTCACCGAAAACGGATACGGTGTTGTTGCCATTGACCTCAGGGGGCACGGACGGTCGGAGGGCCGAAGGGGTTACTCCGAAAATTTTGGGTGTCTGCTGAAAGATGTCCGGGTGATGTGTGAATACGTGCGGAAAACCTATCCCGGAATCATGCACATGCTATACGGTCACAGCCTGGGCGGTAATATTGTGGCCAATTACCTGATCACCGAAAACCCGTTGCCCGATGCGGCCATTATAACCTCGCCCTGGTTTACACTGGCCGACAAACCACCGGTATTGGCCCTGGCCGCTGCCCGTGTGGTAAGGCATGTCCTTCCGGGCCTTCTCGTAAAATCAAGCCTTGATGCTAACATGCTTTCCCATGAAAAACAGGTAGTTAAAGATTACCTGCATGATCCGCTGGTGCATAACCTCATCCTGCCCCGCCTGTTTTTCGAAATTGAAAGTCAGGGCCTGAAAGCCGCACAGAGTATTTATAAAATCAATGTACCGTTGCTGGTAATGCATGGTACAGGCGACAAGATCACATCCTGCAGGCATACCCGGAACTTTGTCAGGAATGCGGGTAACCGCACCACTTACAAGGAATGGCCCGGTTATTATCATGAACTGCACAACGATACCGGTGCACAGGATGTATTCAACTATCTGGTAAACTGGCTTGACCATCAAATTCCCCTGTACAACAGGAAAATATCCTGAAACATGACAGACAGATTCCGCACCCGGGTGGAGATCGAACCATCGGTCGACAAGATAGGGTATGATACCCGATGCCTCTTCATGGGCTCCTGTTTTACCGAAAACATAGGCGAACGCATGGCTGCACTCAAATTCCCGGTACTTCTCAACCCTTTCGGAACATTATTCAATCCTGTCTCCGTTTCCGATAACCTTGACCTGCTCATCCGGGGAAAGCATTTTAATGCCGGTGACCTGTCCGTTCACCACGGATTATGGTTCAGTTTCAGACACTATACCGGCTTTTCCCATCCCGACCAGCATCGATGTCTTTCCGGGATCAACGGTGCTCTGGAAAACGCC
>Ga0209751_10003667_pt1 | contig 14864 bp, 13 predicted proteins | sample RifCSP13_1_FD_184019 | JGI IMG/M metagenome (GOLD analysis project Ga0209751, IMG submission 184019) | Soil microbial communities from Rifle, Colorado - Rifle CSP2_sed 13_1 (SPAdes) (version 2) | ecosystem: Environmental > Terrestrial > Deep subsurface > Rock core/Sediment | place: Rifle... | reverse complement strand
GAAGGAGGAGCAGGAGGGGCACGAAGGGTCGGAGCGTTGCATACGCGTCGCCCGGATCGCCGAGCAAGAGGCGGAAGGGCAACAGCAGCGGCAGCGCAAGGAACACTGCCAAGAACGCGCCGCGGGACCCGAGGAGCACGGCCTCCATCCCGCGCCCCGCTGCCAACAGCCGATGCCCGGGGAGGACCGAAAGCGCGGTCTCCGCGTCCGGAGCTCCAAGGAACACGGACGGAAGGAGGGCCGAGAACCCGTGCGCGATCGAGGCGGAGGCCAGCAGGACCGCGAGAAGGAGAGGCGCTTCCGCGGCTCCGACGGCGGACGCCAGGGCGGCGAGGAGTGCCGGTTCCACCCCAAGGAGGACGAGGGCGACATTGTTCACGTGCAGGCCCGGGACGAGGCCCGTCCCGAGGCCCAGGAGGGTCCCGAGGACGGCGAAGGCGAGAATCGCGATGAGGACGACGGGGCCCTCCACGCCCGGTCACGGGGGCGGGGGGGAATCATGGTCCGCATTACGTGTACGCCCTCGAAGCGGGCGTCGACCGGCCGCGGGCCGTGGACGGGGGAGCATGCCGAGCCGCAGGAACGGAACCCCCATCGCGATACCCTCCATGAACAGGAGCAGGGCGACGGGGCCACGCTCGTCGCCGCCCGCGAGGATCATTGTTAGAAAGACAGCGAAGTTCGCGACCAGGAGAAGCACGACGGCCCAGACGCCCAAGCGGACGCGGACATCGTCGCGCCCGGTCCAGAGGTGGGTCAGCGACCGGCCCGCAAGGGCGGGGTGGTAGAGTACGAGGAGGGCGAACGCCGCGAGCGGGGCCTCCGTGACGAAGTCCTCCGGTGCGCTCCAAGGGGCAATCCCTACGGCTTGGGAGTCGAACGGGAACAGTGGGAAGTACGAGCCGAACGCGATGTCCCCAATCGGATGGGCGAGGCCCGCGACGATGACCGCGGCCAGCTCGATGCGGTCGAGCCCCATCGGCCGGCGCGCCAGCATCGCAAGAACCGCGCCCAGCACCGGAACGGCGACGAGGTTGTGCGTCCACATCCGGAGGTCCCCGTAGTGGGCGGCGTCGGCGACGTTGGCGGACAGGACGAACAGGAGGACGAGGCCCGGGGTGAGGCCCCATGGGTCGCGCATCCGCGTGCCCCGACGGCCTAAGACGAAGGGGATGCCGAGGAGGAGACCCAAGGCGGCGTGTCCCATGAAGTACATCCGGGGTGGGGCGCACCGGGCCGGGCCTCATGTAGTTTCGCGGCCCGTTTCGCGAACTCCCGGCCGGACGCCCCACCCCCCGCCTCCCGGCGTCTCCACGATCACGACATCTCCCCGGCGAAGCTCGCACGTGACCTTCGACGGCAGGGGAATGAGCACACCGTCCCGTCGTAGCGCGTTCCGCCCTGGGCTACCTGAATCCCCTCCCCGCAAACCGCGTGGCGCGGACCGCCGCCGGTCCGAAACGATCGTCAGCGTGCCCTCCTCTCCCAGGAATCGAATCGCGCGCCGCACGCCGTCGCCGCCCCGCCACCTGCCGCCGCCGCCGGACCCTCGAATGAGTCCGTATTCCTCTACGCGAATCGGGTATGCGAGTTCCAGCGCTTCGACCGGGGTGTTCCGCGTGTTCGTCATGTGCGTGTGGACGCCGTCCATCCCGCGTCGGTACGGGAGGGCGCCCTCGCCGCCGGCGATCGTCTCGTAGTACGCGAACGCAGGCCCGCCGAGGAGGAGATTGTTCATTGTCCCCTGGGACTGCGCGGGCACGCGGTCCGGGAACGCGGGCGCGAGCGCGAGGAACAGCATGTCGACGATGCGCTGCGAGGTCTCGACGTTCCCCGCCGCGACCGCCGCGGGCTTCCGCGCGTTCACCAGGCTCCCCTCCGTGGCGGCGATGGACACGGGCGCGTAGCACCCCGCATTTGGCGGCGCGTCCGGATCCGTGAGGCAACGAACGACGTAGTACGTCGCGCTCTGCGTCACCGCGAGGGGGGCGTTCACGTTCCCCTCGACCTGGGCGTCGGTGCCGGCGAAGTCGACGCGGACGTCGTCGCCGATCGTCACCGCGCATCGGATCCACAGCGGGCGATCTTCGACCCCGTCGTCGTCGAGCGCGTCCTCCGCACGATACGTCCCCCTCGGCGCCGCCGCCAAGGCCGTCCGGACCCGGCGTTCCGAGTACGCGAGGATCTCGTCCGCAAAGCGTTCGCACGTCTCGATACCGTACTTATCGTACAGCTCGCGCAGGCGTCGCGCCCCGAGCTCGTTCGCCGCCACCTGCGCGCGAAGGTCCCCGAGCCGTTCCTTCGGATTCCGCATCTCGCGGACGATCCGCTCCCGCGAGGCTTGATTCTCTTCCCCGGCACGGATCCACTTCACGGGCTCGAGGACGACCCCCTCGTCCGCGAGCGTGAGCTTCCCGACGGGCATCGACCCGGGCGATCGGCCGCCCACGTCGGCGTGGTGCGCGCGATTCACGACGAAGCCGATCATGCGATGGCGGTGGAACACGGGCCTCGCGAGCGTGAGGTCCGGGAGATGCGAGCCGCCGCGGTACGGGTCGTTCGTAAGGAGCTGGTCCCCCTCGGTCAGGTCTTCACCGAACGCATCGAGGAACGCGCGAACCGTCGCGGGCATCGATCCGAGGTGCACGGGGATGTGCTCGGCCTGCGCAATCATCCGCCCTCGGACGTCGAACAGGGCGCACGACGCGTCCATCCGCTCCTTGATGTTCGGCGAGAACGCCGTCCGCTGGAGGGCGATTCCCATCTCCTGCGGTACGAACGCGAACGCGGTCCTGAGGATCTCCAGCTCCGCCGGGTTCACGCGCCCACCTCGATCCGGAGAAGGCCGTGGCGGTCCACGGCGAAGCGCGCGCCCGGCGGGACGACCGTCGTGGCATGGTCCTCCTCGATGATCGCGGGTCCCGGCGCCTCGAACCCGGAGGGGAGCGCCGCCCGGTCGTACACGATCGCGTTTTCGCGACCCTCCGGACCCGCGAGCCGACGTGTCCCTTTGATCGGCTCCCCTCGTGCGCGGTGCAGGGGTACCATCGCCGGTCTCGGAATGGTCGCGGTGAGACGGACGGTCACGAGCTCGATGGGTTCGCCCGGAGTCGCATGGCCGAATCGTGTTTCGTGGCGGCGATGGAACCCTGCCTCGAGGTCTCCGTCGGCGGGGACGTTCACCTCGTAGGATTGGCCCACGTAGCGGAGGTCGACGGAGGGGAAGAACCGAGGCTCGTCGTGGAAGCCCTGATCCCTCAAGGAACGGCGCGCGCGGGATTCGAACTCCGCGAGCGCTTCCTCGATCACGGGCGGAGCCTTGGCGAGGGGCGTCACGCGGGTCCGACCATAATCGAGCCGGACATCGCTGCCGAGGACGCCGTATGCGGAAAACGCCCCCGGCAAGAATGGGATCAGGACCCGAGGAATCTCGAGGTCCCTCGCGAGGTATGCGGCGTGCAGACCTCCCGCACCGCCAAACGCGAGGAGCGCGCACTCGCGCGGGTCGAGCCCCCGCTTCGAGAGTCCGAGGCGGATCGCGGAGGCCATCGTCGCGCGGACGACGGACTGCACCGCCAGAATTGTTGCATCGCGCGATCCGAAGGCGGTCTCGAGGTCCTTCATCGCGTGTTCGGCCGCACGAAGGTCGAGGGGCATCGTGCCGCCGAGGAGGGCGGGCGGAAGCGCGCCGCCAAGGAGGTCCGCGTCCGCGACCGTGAGCTCCGCACCGCCGTGACCATAACACGCGGGACCGGGTTCCGCGCCCGCGCTGCGGGGGCCAACGCGTAGAGCGCCGCCTGCGTCGAACCACGCAACGCTCCCGCCCCCTGCCCCGACGCTCGTGATGTCCACGACCGGCGCGGCGATCGGATGGCCGCCGAGGGAGGCCTCCGTCGTCCACGACACCTGCCCGTCCTCGATCACGGAGACGTCCGCGCTCGTCCCTCCCATGTCGAACGTGACGAGGTTCTTCTCGCCCGCGAGACCTGCGACCACCTTGGCGGCAGCGACGCCGCCCGCGGGCCCGGACAGAAGCATCTCGATGGGCTTCGCGCGCACGGCCGTCGAACGCAGCACGCCTCCGGACGAGCGCATGACGAGAAACGGTCCGCCCATCGAGACCTCGAGGCCCGCGACGTAGCGATCCGCGAGGGGCTTCACGTACGCGTCGAGGACCGTCGTCGACATCCGTTCGTACTCGCGGTATTCCGGGAGAACCTCGGACGACAGGGAGACGGGGAGTCCCGGGAGCGCGTCCCGGATTGCGGCCTCGTGCTCCGGTCGTAGGAATGAGAAGAGGAGGCATACCGCGACGGATTCCCCGCCGCACGCGCGGACCTTGGCGGCGATCTCCGCGACGCCTTCCGGATCGAGCGGCCGCATGACGCTCCCATCCGCCGCCACCCGTTCCGCAATCCCGAATCGCCGCTCCGCGGGCACGAGCGGATCCGGGCGAACCACGTGGAAATCGTACAGGCTGGGACGGTCTTGGCGACCGATCGCGATCGCGTCCTCGAACCCCTCGGTCGTCACGAGCGCGGTCCGCGCACCCTTCCCCTCCAAAACGGCGTTCGTCGCGACGGTCGTCCCAAGGGCGATCGCGCTCGCACCGAGCTCTCGCACGCCGCGGACCACGGCTTCGTCCGGGCGACGCGGGGATGACGGCACCTTGTGGACGCGCAGGTCGGAGGTCACAAAGTCTGTGAACGTCCCGCCCACATCGACGCCGACGAGCACGCCCCCGCATCCCGCCGGACGCCTTAAACTCAGAATCTCGACCGGCCGCACTCGACCGGAGGAGGGTGGTACAAAACTGTGCCGCAGCGACCACAAACTACATGCGGCTCCGGGCGCGTCCGCGACCGGGGATCCGATATGTGGGCGAAGCTGAGGCCGCACTTCAAGGGCTATCCAGGCCAGGAGCGGGTTGCGCAGCTCATGGTGAACTACGGGCTCCGCGTGAAGGGGGACGGCGTGTTTGCCGGGGACATCGGACTGACGGACACCGCGATCGCGCGGGCCGCGGGGGTGAACCGCCGGGTCGTGACCGCGACCGTAGGGACGATCCGCAAGAACCGCCTCCTGTCCGACTTCTTCGGCAAGCTGTGGCCCGTGTGCCATCTCGGCAACGTGGCGCCCATGATGGGATGGGGGGTGATCGAGATCCTCCCGACGAACGCGTCCCGGCCCGGCATCCTCGCCGGGACCTCCGGGATCATCGCGCAGGCGAACATCAGCGTCCGCCAGGTCATCGTCGACGACCCCGACATCTTCGAGGACCCCCGCGCCCTCCTCATCACGGATCGACCGCTGCCCGAGCGACTGTTGCCGAAGATCCGGAAGCTTGAGGGCGTGCGCGGCGTCGTGATCCGTTAGTACCGGGCGAGCGCCTCGAGAAGGACCGGGTCCGCGGGGCGGGGGTCCACGATCCGTCTTGCGAGGTCCTCGAACGCACGGAACACGTTGTCCCCGCGCTTCGCGCTCGTGAACGCGAACGGGGAGTCGTACGCGGAGCTGAACGTGCGGACGCGGTCCTCGTCCTCCGACGTATCGCCGACGAGGTCGACCTTGTTGACGAGGATGTGCACGGGAACCTCGCCCGCGACGTCCCAGGCGCGGTCGATCCATCCGTCGAGGCCCTCCAGGGTCGTCCGGTTCGTGACGTCCGCGACCGCGAGGACGCCCTGGGCGCCGTAGAAGTAGGACTGCTTGAGAAGCTCCTGGAACCCGGCGTTGCCCATGATGTCCCAGATCGTCATCACGATCTCAATCGGAGCTCCCCGACGGAACACGGGCAGGACGAACGATTTCTTCGTGACCTTCGCCCCGAGGGTCTGGAAGTACGTGTCGTCGAACATGTCGAGCACGTACCTTCGGATGATCGAGGACTTCCCGACGCCGCTGTCGCCCACGAGGCAGATCTTGACCTTCACGCGATTGCGGGGTGAATCAACGAGGAGCGTGGCACTCCCCCCGGGACAAGGAGTGGCATTCGCATGGGAAACGGAGGTATTGAAAGGGATTCTCGTGCGAATCGCCTTTGATTCCCAGATCTGAAATCAGCCGATACGGAGGCGGTGCTCCGTGCGCACGCAGCGGTCCATGACGACCTGCATGCCCGCGGAACGGGCCCTCGCGGCGGCGGCCTCGTCGACAATCCCGGTCTGCATCCAAATCACCTTCGCCTTCCCCGCGCGGATCGCCTCGTCCACGATCGGGCCCACCTGGTCCGAGGGACGGAAGATGTTCACGACCTCGTAGGGATCGGGGACCGCGGAAAGGTTGGGATACGCCTTCTCCCCGAGGATCTCGGTCGCCGTCGGGTTCACGGGCAGGATCCGATAGCCCTGGGACTGCATGTACGCCGGGACCGTGTGGGCGTCCTTGCTCGGGTCCTTCGAGCAGCCCACGACAGCGATCGTCCGGTACCGCTCGAGGATCTCCCGCGTCGACATCTCAGGTCCCCGTCGGCCGATCCACGCGGCCGCCATTCTTAATCCTGCGCATGGGAAGGAAGTCGACGAAACCATCTTGAGCCGCGGTCGAGTGTCCCTCGTCGGATGCAAGAGCTCGCGCGCGAGATGGCCGAGCGGCTGAAGGCCGCCTCGCGGGTGCACGTGTACGCCCACATCGACAGCGATGGCATCACGGGCGCCGCCATCGCTTCGCAGGCCCTCGACCGCGCGGGCGTCGACCACGGGGTCTCCTTCCTCAAGAAGTTGGACGAGGCGGCCCTTCGGGCAATCCGGGCTGAACACGCGCCCGTCACCTGGTTCTGCGACTTCGGCGCCGGCCTGTACGACAAGATGGACGGGATGAACGCGATCATCACGGACCACCACGTTCCCGTGGAGCGCGAGATCCCGAGGGAAGCGCGTGCGAACTTGGCGGCGCTCGCCGAGGCACAGGACTCGGTGCTGATGCTGAACCCGCACCTCCTCGGGCAGGGGAGTGACGCCGCGAGCGGCTCGGGGACCACGTACCTCGTCGCGAAGGCGATGGACGCGCGGAACACGGACCTGGCGGGGATCGCGATCGTCGGCGCGGTCGCGGACATGCAAGAGCGCGAATGGCGGCGCGTCACGGGGTTCAACCGCCAAATCCTTCAGGACGGCATCGAGGCCGGCGTGCTCGGGGCGGGGCCGGACCTCCGCCTGTTCGGGCGGGAGACGCGGCCGATCCACAAGATGCTCGAGTACTCGAACGACCCGTGGATCCCCCGCTTGTCCGGGAACCCGGAGGCGTGCATCGCGTTCCTGCTCGAACTCGGGCTCGAGCCGAAGCAGGAGGGCCGGTGGATCGCGTGGAACGAGCTCCCCGCGGACTACAAGCGCCTCGTGGTCTCCGAGCTCGTGCGCCACATGCTCGACCGCGGCGTCTCCGCACGCGACGTGGAGCGTCTCGTCGGGGAGACGTACACGCTCCTCCGGGAAGAGCGCGGAAGTCCGCTGCGGGACGCGAAGGAATTCGGGACTCTGATCAACGCCTGCGGTCGGTACGACCAGGCGGAGGTCGGCTACCGCGTGTGCCGCGGGGACCGCGAGGACGCGCTCGGAGAGGCGCTCTCCCTCCTGCGGGGCCACCGCGAGACCCTCGTGAAGTCCCTCGATTTCATCGCCGAGGTCGGCATTACTCCGCTGATGCACGTGCAGTACTTCCACGCGCAGGATCGAATCCGCGACACGGTCGTCGGCATCGCCGCCAGCATGGCGCTCCACGCGCCGGGAGCGAACCTCGGCCTCCCGATCATCGCGTTTGCGCTCGCGGATGACGGCGTGAAGGTCAGCGGGAGAGGGACGCGAGAGTTGCTCGCACAGGGCCTCGACTTGGCGGCGGTAATGCAAGAGGCGTCACGCGCGGTCGGGGGCCAGGGCGGCGGCCACAAGGTCGCGGCCGGTGCGACGATCCCCCCCGGAAGCGAGGAGGAGTTTCTGAGGGTGGTAGACCGCATCGTCGGGGAGCAACTTGGCGGTGGGATTGGCTTCGCGACCGCTCATTGAGCTGGGTGACATGGCCTACGGGTGAATCTGGAACCCCGCTTGCGCGAAATTCGCGTCGAATGTAAAGGCGTCCCTGATCCCGAGTTCCCTCATCACGACGAAGCTCGTGCAGTCCGTGAGGCTCCATTCCTTGTCCCGGTACGACAGCATCAGCTCGAGCGCTTGGCGGTAGCGCTCCTCCCCCACCCAGACGAGCTCAACGTTCGGGCTCGATTCGATGAGGGAGGCGAGCTGCTGGACTGCGGGCAGACCCCGCCGGGCGCGCAGCAGGGTAAGCGTTTCGTCCATCACGTAATCGGTCGTCGCAAGGCGTCCAGTCTCCCGCCGCATGGAGGTCTGGAAGAACCGGGACGCCGCATCGTGGTCCGCGTCCCGCTCATCTGACAAAGCATACCACGCGGATGAATCCGCGAAAATCAGTGGGACCACCCGTAGAGGAATTCGTCGTGTTTCCGGGCGATGGCCTCCTTGCCGCGCCCCTTGGAACGGAACAGAGGGAACGCAGTGAGGAGCGGATCGTCCGTGTCGATGCCTTCCGGAAGGAGATGCGCCCGCAGAGCCTCTCGCACGATCTCCTGCATGGGTTTCCGCTTCTTTCGCGCGGCCTGGCGCAGGAGGTCGTAGTAGGCGTCGGGGACCCTCGCCTGGACGAGCTTCATACATCATACATCATACTTGCTCTTATTTGAAGGTAGCGGTTCGATGCAGCACGTCGACACCGACGGGAGATCCTATGAGCCTCGCCTTGAACAAGCGCCGTACGTGTAACACCGCTCCGCGTCGCCTACCTATCTTAATAAACGGCCTTCCCCTTCGAGGAGCGTCATGCCGACGTCGGACTACGAGGTCGAGCTGTTCCGGTCGCAGGGCTTCCGGCGCCGCCAGTGCCCAACTTGCGAGACGTGGCACTGGTCCCTCGGGGACCACGCGACGTGCGGCGAGACGCCGTGCAAGGAGTACGACTTCCTTGGCAATTCGCCGATGAAACGGCCCCTCACGCTGCGCGCGATGCGCGAGGAGTTCCTATCGTTCATGGAATCCCAGGGGCACACGCGCGTGAAGCGCTACCCGATCGTCGCTCGCTGGCGGGACGATGTCTTCTTCACGCAGGCGTCCGTGTACCCATTCCAGCCGTACGTGATCGACGGCGTCGTCGACCCGCCCGCGAACCCCCTGGCGATCTCGCAACCGTGCGTGCGTTTCAACGACATCGACAACGTCGGGAAGACGGGCCAGCACTTCACGCAGTTCGAGATGCTCGCCCACCACGCGTTCAACCGCAAGGGGAAGCCGATCTACTGGACGGACCGCACGACGGAGCTGTGCCACACGTTCTTCACGCAGCGCCTCGGGGTCGACGGGAAGCTCCTCCAGTACAAGGAGAGCCTCTGGGCAGGCGGAGGCAACTCCGGCCCGTGCCTCGAGGTCATCCTTGGCGGCGCGGAGGTCGCGACCCTCGTCTTCATGCAGTACAAGGACACGAACGGGAACCGCATCCCGATGGACACGACCGTCGTGGACACGGGGTACGGCCTCGAGCGCCTCACGTGGGTTTCCCAGGGCGCGACAAGTGCGTACGAGGCGGTGTTCGGGGACATGCTCACGTACCTCAAGCGAGCGACCGGCCTGATGAAGGTCGACGACCGCATCCTCACAGAGTACAGTCGCGTCGCCGGAGCGTCGAACGTCGAATCGTTCGCGGACATCCGCGCGATCCGCGCGCGGACGGCGAGCCGCCTCGGGATCAGCGTGGACGACCTCATGAAGATCATGGGGCCGCTGGAGAACGCGTACACGGTCCTCGACCACGCGCGCGCCCTGATGCTCATCCTCTCGGACGGCGTCGTCCCGAGCAACAGCCGCGAGGGCTACTTCGCCCGCCTCCTCGTCCGGCGCGGGATGCGCGCGTTCCGCGCGCTCGAGCTCGACATGACCCTCAGCGACCTCGTGACGCTCCTCGCGCAAGCGTACATGGAGGACTTCCCCGAGGTGTTCGCGAATCGCACGGACATCCTCCGTCTCCTCGACGTGGAGCAGCGACGGTACAAGGAGACGTTGGTGAAGGGAAAAGAGGTCGTGAGGCGACTCGAGCAGGAGCTGCGATCCCAGAACGCCGCCAGCATCGACGCGGACCACCTCGTGGAGCTGTACGATTCCCACGGCCTCACGCCCGAGGTCGTGAAGGAGTTCGCGGAGCTCCCGACCGACGTGCCCGACGATTTCTTCAAGCGCGTGGGGGCTCGCCACGAGCGCGCGGAAGAACGGGTCCCGAAGGCGCACGTTTGGCCGGGCACCCCGCCGCCAAGCAAGCTCCGCGTGCACGAGGACACGGACAAGGAACGGTTCCTCGCCAAGGTCGTCGCCGTTGAGAACAACGCGGTCGTCCTCGACCAGACGTACTTCTACCCGGAGGGCGGCGGCCAGGAGGCGGACCGCGGGACGATCAAGGGGTACGACGTCGTCGATGTCCAGCAGGCGGGGGACTCCGTGCTGCACTTCCTCAAGGTCCGGCCGGACACCTTGGCGGTGGGGAGGCGGGTGAAGTGCGTGATCGACTGGGACCGCCGCCAAAAGCTCCGACGCCATCACACGGCCACGCACATCACGCTCGGCTCGGCAACCATGTGTGGCAGACGGGCGCGCACAAGGCTGCGGACGTCGCGCGTCTCGACATCACGCACTACGACGGCCTCACGGACGAAGAGGTCCGAAAGATCGAGAGGCTCGCGAACGACATCGTCCTCTCCGATGCGAAGGTGACGACGAAATTCATGGCCCGCGACGCGGCCGAGCGGAAGCACGGCTTCCGTCTGTACCAAGGGGGCTCCGTCCCCGGCGCGAGGCTGCGGGTCGTCGAGATCCCGAAATGGGACATCGAGGCGTGCGGCGGCACGCACTGCGCCCGAACCAGCGAGGTCGGGCTCGTCAAGATCCTGCGCACGTCGCGGATCCAGGATGGCGTCGTGCGCCTCGAGTACGTAGCGGGAACGGAGGCGATCGCCTTCGTGCAGAAGCAGTCCCAGACGGTCGACGCACTCCGGGGGAAGCTCGGCGTGCCCGCGGACCAGGTCGTGGACGCGGTGGGCCGCCTGCAGGACGAGGCGAAGGACCTCCGGAAGCGCGTGGAATCGCTGGAGCGCGGGAGCATCCGGGCCGCGTTGCACGAACCCACGACGGCCGAGGTCGTGAAGCAAGTGCACCTCGGAGATCGCGGGATCGACATCCGCGTGTCGCCTGCCGCCTCGGCACGCGTTTGGCACGCCGTCGTCTCCCCGGGTTCCCCCGACGACCTGCGGCGGTTGGCGATCCCCATCGTGAACGAAGCTGGGAACGTCGTGGTGTTGGCGGCGCGGAACGCCTCCGCGAGCATCCTCGTCGCACGGAGCGCGGACGTGTCCCTCGACTGCCTTTCGATCGCCCGCGACGCCGCGTCCCTCCTTGGCGGCGGAGCCGGGGGCGCGTCGGATTTCGCGCAGGGCGGCGGCACGAAGCTGGAGGGCGTCGACGCGGCGTTGGACGCCGCGATCACTGCCGTTCGCCGTTCGTTGGGATAAACCCTAAAATACGACGGGTCGATGGGAAGGCGTCGGATGTTCTCGCAGGCGGAACAGGAGCTGGAGTGGGTCCGGAGCCGCGTCGCCGAGCGGTTCCCCGTGTACGAGACGAAGGTCACGGAGCAGGCGGTCCAGTTCCTCGTAAACGTGGACGCTACGACCATGGAGGCGAAGTTCGACGACCTCCGCACGGAGCTCGTGCCGAAGGACTACATCCCGGTCCTCGCGAAGCAGGGGGGGGAATACTCCGTCATCGTCCAGCGTCGGCCCCCGCAGCGGTTCGTCGGGACGCACGTGAACGTGATCCTGCTCATCGCGACGCTCGTCACGACGACGATCGCCGGCGCGCTCAACTGGGGCGGGTACGACGACATCGACTGGGCGACGCCTGAGGCGTTCGCGAAGGGGTCCGTGTTCTTCACGCTCCCCCTCCTCGCGATCCTGGGGATCCACGAGATGGGGCACTATATCGTCGCGAAGCGGTACAAGGTCCGCACCTCGCTTCCGTTCTTCCTCCCCGCGCCCGTCTTCCCGCTCGGCACGTTCGGCGCGATGATCAGCATGCGCGACCCGATCCCGAGCCGGAGAGCGCTCATCGACATCGGAGCGGCCGGCCCGCTGCTCGGGCTCGTGACCGCGATCCCAATCACGCTCGCGGGCCTCTTCCTCTGGCAGATCGACCCTCGGCCTGTTCCGCCGAACCCTGGCGGCGGACTGTCGATCAACCTTCCGATCCTGTACCAGCTCCTCGCGTTCTTCGTCCCCATCCCGCAGGACACGGTCCTCCATCCGACGGCGTTCGCAGGCTGGGTGGGGCTCTTCGTCACCGCGCTGAACCTGCTCCCGGCGGGGCAGCTCGACGGGGGCCACGTCGCGCGCGCCCTCCTCGGCGACCGCCAACGCTACCTGTCCTACGGCGCGATCCTCTTCATGCTCTTCCTCGCGCTCTTCTTCGGCTACGAGGGCTGGTTCATCATCGCCATCTTCATCCTAGTGCTCGGGGCGCGACACCCGCCGCCGCTGAACGACCTAACGCCGCTCGACTGGCGGCGGTACATCCTTGGAGGCCTCACCGCCTCCGTGCTCGTCCTCTCGTTCGCGGCCGTCCCCATCGTGACGATCCCGCCGAACGCGGAGGTCGAGTTCGCGCTTCCGGGTGCGCCCGAGGCGCCGATCTCCCAGCTTAACCACACCGTCGCGGCGCTGTCGTCCACGACCCTGACGTTCCTCGCGATCAACGCGGGCAACGTGTCGACGTTCGTCAACCTCACGCTCTCCCTGGTGAACTTCCCGGACAATCTGACCGTATCGTTCGAAGCCGCCACAATCGGAGGTCGCAGTCTCCCGGTCGGGGTCGGGTACGTGGCATTCCGATTCAACAGCAGCGAGGTCGCGAACGTGACGCTACGGATCGACGCATCGGCGTACGTGCTCGGGGAGCCGGACTGGACCTTCGCCGTGCGAGCGTTCGTGGACGGCGAGTTCGTCCCGCCGGAGACCGCGGAGCTCGCCGTCAATTTGCGCGTCGAGTGACGACGAAGGTTCGCGTGAGACTGCGGTGTACGCGCAAGTGGTAGGATTCCACGAACTCGAGGCCTTCGACCTCCGGCCTTGCGACGGTGTCGGGGAGGACGGCGCTCAGGTACCCCCCGGGCTTGAGCGCCTCGGCGGCAGCCTCGAAGCCTCGGCGGTACAGAGAGGTCAGCGACTCCCCTTTCGTCGTCGTCGCGCGGCCATAGGGGGGATCCATCGCGATCGCGTCGACGCCGCGTACGCGACCCGCGATGTCCGCGACATCGCCCACGTGCAGGTCCGCCGCCAAACCGAACTGGGACAGGACGTCCCGGGAACCGGCCACCATGTCCTCGCGGATGTCGCCGCCGACGACACGGGCGCCGACGAGCCCCGCCTCGAGGAGCACGCCGCCCGTCCCGCAAAACGGGTCTAGCAGAGTGCCGCCTTCCGGGACTCGCGAAAGGTTGACGAGGACGCGCGCGAGGCGGGGGTGCAGGGAGATCGGGAAGAAGAACGATCGCTCCGTCACCTTCCGCTTCTCGAATGCTCTCCGGTCGACCGCCGCCCTAACGCGGCACAGGTAGTGCTGCTCCCCCTCGATCAGCCGGACCTCTTCCTGAGGGCTCCTGAGGTCGACGGCGCCGCCAATCTGGTCGCCAATCCTGCGCTCGAGTTCCTCCTTGCTGTGGCATCCCTTGAAGGAATTCACGCGGACGCGGAACGTGCGGTCACCGAAGTCGAGGGACTTGGCGGCGGAGACGACTGCGTCCACGGTACCCCACGCAAGCAACTCGTCGACGAGTTTCGCGAGTCCGAGTCGCCTCGCGAGCCACACGGGATCGACGTCCGAATCTACCGCCAAAGTGCGCTCCTCGCCGAGCAGGAAGCGAGCAGGACGCCCACTGGCCTCCAGCGCCGCGAGGGCCTCCGCGCGGGCGAGGGCGGGCTGCTCCCCGGAAAGCTCGATGAGGATCCGCATTGGAAGGCGGAAGGACTGGGAATACTTCATCTTCCCGGAGGGCTCCGGACAACAAAGCTGCTTGCACACTACGGGATGACGGGGACGAGGCCGCGCAAGTCCGAGTCGAACGTGGCAAGTCGATCGATATCAAACTCCCGCATGAGCTCGACAGATGTCCAGTCGGTGAAACTGACTGTTCGGGACGAGGAGGCCAGGAACCGGTTCGCCGCGGCTTCAAACAGATCCTCCTCCACATGGAGCAGCCCGAACACACGAGGGGACGGCGGCACGCCGAGGAGAAAGCGAACGAATTCCCGAACACGTTCCGGGTGGGCGAGGCGGCGGAGGGCCAATGTCGCAGCCTCGTCTACGACGAAAATAGACACGAACAGCCGGCCGTACTTGCCTTCGAGAAAGTCCCGGAATAAGCTCGTGGCCTCAGCATGGCGCTGCTCGTCGCGATTCCAGTACGAGACGAGAAAGTCGGTGTCGAGCAAGACCGACACTCCAATCACCCGTACACGATCTCGTCGACCCCTTCATCGAGGACCGCCTTCCCCCATGGGCGTCTCATCTTCTCGAGTCGCTCGATCTGCTTCTTGGTGAGGGGGAAGTCGGGTGCCAAGAGTTCCGCCACGACCCGTCGCACGTCCTTGTCCGCATGGGACAGGAGTAGGGCGAGGCTCTCCTGTTGTGTTAGGGGCCTCCCGAGCCGCCTGGAGAGCTCGGCCCGCAACCTCTCGAGCTTGTGCTTGTCCTTCGGGGCAATCCGGACCGTGGTGTGCATGCGGATTGTGGTATACCTAGTATACGTAAAAATATTCTGCCCCAAGA
>Ga0209751_10003665_pt1 | contig 14869 bp, 10 predicted proteins | sample RifCSP13_1_FD_184019 | JGI IMG/M metagenome (GOLD analysis project Ga0209751, IMG submission 184019) | Soil microbial communities from Rifle, Colorado - Rifle CSP2_sed 13_1 (SPAdes) (version 2) | ecosystem: Environmental > Terrestrial > Deep subsurface > Rock core/Sediment | place: Rifle... | reverse complement strand
ACTTAACTAGCCGCCAAATGAAGCTGTCACCCCGGCCATCGAATTGGATCTTGACTTCCCCCCCGGGTTTAAGCACACGGTGAATCTCTTGCGCATAGGATCTGATTTGCGCTGTGGTGGGGATGTGCTGGAAGACCGCAAACGAGAAGACGAAGTCAAATGTGGCGTCGGGAAATGCCACAAGGGTCTCGCCATCGTTCGGTGTGACGAAGACGTTTCCGATCCCCCGCAAGCGCTCCTGAGCGATCCGCACCATTTCCGGCGAAATATCCACTCCGCGCGCTTCCAGGACGATCGGTGCCAGCACTTTGAGCAGTCTGCCCGTGCCGCACCCGATTTCCAGTACGCGTCCGTTTCTCACTCGGGTGAGGTCGACGCCGTCCAGCACGTGCTCCATATCTGTGACGGCGGCGGTCTCAGACTCTGCCTGACTGGGCAGATAGGCGACGAACCAGTCGGCCGCCTCGCGGGCCCGGAGATCCCAGGCGCGGGCGGCGGGGAACCGCCGCCTCAGAAGTATCTCGCGGGCGGAAATGCACAGGGCCCGCAGGCGGGCTGGTCCGCGGGTATGTCCTGATTCTCCTCGTACGCCACCCCGGGCAAAGGCGACGAGGACCGCCAGCACCAAGACAGAAAGCACCAGGTAGCCATTCGGGACGACCGTTCGGAGAATGCGGAATGCGGGAGAGAACGTAACACATACGTTGTGCGCACCGACGGGCCCTCGGAGTGTAAGAAGACCAAGGGGGTCGCTCCCGGTCTCGACTATCGCCCGCGACGTCAGTGCACGCCATCGGGGGAACGCCGCCAGACTAACAGTTACCAGGCTGTCCTTGTGGGGGATGGACACGCGAAAGCACTCCGGACCGATCCGCTCAAAACCAACCCAGGTTGTCAGGCTGCGGACTTCGCGGAGTTGTACCGCTGACACGGAGGCGCGATGGCTACCTGAACCTGTAAAAGCGAGCTGCACTCGAGGCGAGGAACGGCAATCCAGAGCCAGAGAAATCGGCGCGGGACGGGCCGGTAGCGGGATCTCAGGTCGCAGTGTGAGCCATCTGCCCTGCTGCCATATCCTGATTGCTAAGCTGGCTCCGGTGGGTGACCAGGCCTGGAAGGCGAGTTGGTTGCACGAGCGGGCCGATTCCGGCAGGCGCAATTCAGTCACCGCCCATCCGGGGGCCGACGAGCCGTGCATGACTAGCGCAAGCTCGGATCCGGTTTCGATTCGCTCCACCCCTTGCATCCCGCCACCGATCGCGATCGCGCCCACCTGCCGTGGACCGAGCGTGGCGATCGTGGATGTCCTGTGGCGAATCGTTCCCTCCCAGGCTGGCTGAGGCCGGATCAGGGAACGGTAGATTCGAATGCTTCGTTCCGGACTGGTATCGGACTCGAAGACCAACAGGAACCGATCCGAGGGAACGACCTGATCATAGTACTGGTCGCCGGTGACGACCCATCGGATTCCGTAGGCTTCCGCATTGGCCAGGAAGAAACGTGTGTATCTGAGGTCGGGATAGGTGAACTTCTCGTATCCCAGCGCCTCAAGGGCAGAGCGCCGGAGTGGCGCTAGTTGCCGAGCGTCATTGTACAGTCCATCAATCAAGGGGTGGCCTGTGAGATCGGGAAGAATGTAGGCGATGGGCGCCAACCCCAGAGGAAGAATGCGTCCGAAGCCCCGTTCCTGCTTCAGGAAATCCTGCACAGGTGATGGAATCACAGTCCCTTGCGGGAGCGCACCTTGAGCCCCTGGGACAATGGCGTAGTTGGCCAACACCCGTTGAAGCGAGAAGCCCAGGAGCACCAAGCCGCATGCGACGAAAGCGACCACGCGGAGCCGCTTGAGGTTGCGGGATGAAACGCTCATGCGCAGCGTGTGCAGCAGGGCCAAGTACCCAAATGGCGCGCCAAAAAGAAGCGGTCGATCGAAGACGAGTCGGTCAGCGAAGGGAATCAGACGAGCCAGCCCCCCGGCCGGACCGAGCGCGAGCCAAATGCTCGCCAGGGCCACGAGGCAAAAGTAGGTCCCTAGCCGACGTTGATTGCCGTCCTGGCTTGGCGTCCCCAAGGCGGCGATGAGCAAGACAACGTAAACGAGGGCGAGAAGCGCCCAGGGTAGAGTCATGGCGCTGCGGAGGTAGCCAATCAGGAGGCCTGCCGCGAACGCGCGGGTGCCAGGACCCAATCGAGCATGCCTTCTGGCCGGATCATTTCCGCCGTCCGCGTAATATGCGGCACTGGGGTTTTGGCGAACTGCGCGCGATCGACGACAAGGGCGGCGGACGGAAGGAGTGCCAAACTACCGCCCACCAACGCGACGAGGACGAGGCGACGAACGATGTGCCTGACGGGGAACAGGATGGGTAGAGGCACGATCGCCCAGGGGAGGAGCAGTAGGGGGTAAAGGTGCACGCTGCCGAGGAGTCCAAGCAGCAATGCCCCCAAAAGAGACAGGCGAAGATCCTGCCGGTCGGAACGGAGGATCGCGAAGAACACGGCGAGCACACCCCAGAAAAGCGGAAACGCGACCAGAGAAGGATACTGCCCGAACAAGAACGTCCGAAAGAGCAGAGGAGATAGCGCCAGAATCAGGGTAGCCCCCGCCGCCAGGGACGGCGGAAATCCGGCCACGACGCGTGAGGCAACGTAGAAACCCGCCAGAGATGCGATGTACACTACTGCTACGGCTGCCTTGAACCCAGCTTCAAACCCGAACGACTTCATGAATTCGGCAGCAAGCGTGTGAGCAAGAGGCGGATAGCTGTACGTCGGGTGCCCCGCGTACCAGCCGTCATCCCACAGTCCTGATGGACGGCGCAACTGGATGGCGGCGAGATGCTGGTGCGCAGGGAGATCGTAAGTGGCTAAGAGACCGTTGGCGCGGAGCAGGAGGCTAGCTTGAAGAGAGAGCCAGACGATCGCGGCCACCAAGAGAACGGCAGCCGCCTTTACCCGCTTCACGGTGAGTGATCGGCTACCGGTACCAAGGACTCCACAGCTCCATACCGCCTAGCGATCTGCCTGGCGATGTTCGGCCACGTCCGCGTTGACGTCAGGAGATCCGCAAGCATCTCCGCATGGGCGATCACGGCTTCGTCCCCCATGAGGCGTCGCAGTGTCTGCGCCCATCGGTCAGGCGAGTTCGGACACCACAATGGCCAGGTTGGCAGAATCGGCCGGAGAGGTTCCGAGATGATAAAGGCTTTCCGATAGCCGATCGCCAGGGCCAGAGGACCGCTGGCAGAGAAGAGGACGCGGTAGGGAAAGAGCACCAAGTCTGCCTGCCGGAACAATTCAGGGATTGCCGCATCTCCGACGTAGCCGAGGAACTCGACTCTTTTCCCAAGCTGATGGGACAATGCCCGCAGGTAATTGTAGAACCGGATATGAGGATGTCCCTCCCCCAAACCCGCGGGAAGGCCCCCCGCGATGATGAGCTTCCAGTCCGGAAATTCCGTGGCTACTTCACAAAAGGCACGCAGGGCGATGTCAATACCTTTGTACCATTTCAGATATCCAAACAGCAGAATACGTTTGCTCCGTTGGGCCGGCGGATCGCCCGGCACCTCAGGTACTCCATGGTTGATAATCTCCACACGCGCCGGGTTGATTTGGTACTCCTCGATGAGGCGGCTGCGAAAAACCTCCTCATGCACGATGATCCGATCTGTTACTCTACCCAGCAGCGCAGTTGACAGGTGCACAAGAACCCGCGCCACATAGGCAGGTAACCTCACCCCGAACTCGCGAAGAACCCGCCGCCGCAGCCCTGCCAAACTCAGGACTTGGTGCGCCGTCGCGAACACTTTTGTCCTCGTGAATCGTGCGGCCACCAGGAAACTCAAGAGGGAGATAAACCCAAGCCACCCTCCAAATATGAAGTATTCAATCTGGACGTGGACGACGGCCGGACGCCTTGCACGCAGCATGCGCCACAGGTCCAGCCCCGCCCACAGTCCCGCTCGCCAAGCACGAATCACCTGAGCCGGTACATGGTCCGGTTCGGTTGATTCCGGGAAAGTCCGCTCCGCCCAGACCTCGAGGTCCAGGTCGAATTCGACCAAGGCGCGCACAAATTCGCGACTGTAGCTCGCGACTCCGGAAATCGACTGCTGATCCCGGACTGGATAGGGTGTGACAAGTGCAATACGGTGTGGCGCCGTCTGACCGTTGTGAGATCCTCGAAGGAGTCCCAATAGCCTGGAGGTGCGCCGGAGACTTCTGTCCACAGAAATCTCTGCACGAGGCAACGGCGCTGGAAGGTCAGAAATTCTCGAAGTCGCCATATCCACTCCACCGAAGGTATAGGCTAGCTCACGGTCGTCCTGCGGAACTGCTCGTTCAAGCTGGCAGCGCGCGGGAACGCGGGGGATCGCGCCAGCGGGAACGGAACCGCCGCGCGCCTACTGTCATGTCCGCGACCCACTGCAACATCCGCCTCGACGTTGATGTTTTGGGTGTGCGTGCATCACGTTCAGCAGCGGTGCCACTCGAAAGCCGGTCGCAATCGCAACCCAGTTGATGGATTAGGTTCGATCCCAGACAGCCGGCTGCAGCCGCAACGTGAATTCTCACCGGCCCCTCACCGTCCAGACATCACCGAAGCTATCAGGGGAAATGCGCACCTCGTCCGGCTTCTCCCGATTGTAGACTTCGCTGGCGACGCTGATGAGATGCGTATCGTCCTCCAGAGACATCCAGCCGTGGTAGACGCCCGGCGGCACGGCAATCAGACTGGGATTCCTCGCCGACGTCACGAAGACGTTCATTTGCCCGTGTGTCGGGGAATCACGCCGGTCATCAACCAGAACGACCTTAGCCGAGCCGCGGCTGATGTAGAACCAGTCCCAAAGGATCTCGTGCTTGTGAAATGCTCGGATGGTGCCGCGACCGAAATTCCCCACGAGATACACCTGGCCAAACTTCGTGAAGTGCGGATCCACGGTGCGCAGGATTTCAATGAGATAACCGCGGTCGTCGACATTCGCGACCAAGGGCACAAAGCTCACGCCTCGAATCGTGGCCAGGTTTTGCTTCGCGAGCACGGTCTCAGGTTTCCGCATGCGACCAGCCCCGTTCCTTAAGGTCTCACGATGCCTGCCGCTGGGGTCGCAGCGCGGTATCGGACCGCCGCAGCAAGGGCCACCATACCCCGCCAAAAGTGACCAGACCCATCACAGCCACCAGTGCGGCAACCGTTTCCAGGCTGTTCGCGAAGATCCACAGCGCCACAAGGAACAACAACGCCTGGACGGTGACCCAGCGGAGGACGGCCGACCGGCCCGTGCCTAGCAGGTAGTACACGCCGAGCAACGCCAGTTCGGCCGCGAGCATGCCCAGACCCAGCAGCCACAAGAGCGGTGCGCCTTGGACGTAAGCGCCGCCGAAGAGAACGTGCATGATAGGACGCGGCGCCAGGACGTACGCCGCCACCAGCGCGCCGCCGGCGATAGCGGCGTACCTCGCGGTGCGAATCAAGACCGGGCGCCCACCTCCACTGTGCGCCTGCCGCCGCACGGCCTCCGGCAGCATCACCATCGCTAAGGGGGCCGTCAGGTAGAGGATGATCTTGCCGCCGGTGGAAGCCGCCGCGTAGACGCCGGCATCGGCGGGAGAAAAGAGCATCTTCACCAGGACCACATCGGACTGGGTCAACAGGGTAAAGGCTGCTACGGCGACCGCATAAGGCAAGAGCGAGCGGAAGATAGCCGCGTCCTGCGGGCCGACACTCGTGGGGCGCCGGGTGGCCCGGCTTCTCAGACCAAGCACGGTCAGGGCAAGCGCGCCTAGCGCTCCAAGGCTGATTGCGGCGACGGCTCCGCTCAGTCCCAACCCGATGGAGACCAGCAGCGCTGCTATTCCCAGCTTTAGAAGCCCCTCGGTGACGAAACTTGCCCCCAAGGTCCTGAAGCGCTGGGCTCCCTGGAGTAGGCCCCTGACGACCGGCAGAGGCAGCCAGGAGATGAGCACCGTCCCTGCAATCATCACGGGCACCGGGGATGCGAGCCTCAACAGAGTGGCCAACCATGGGCTGAGTAACAGAGGAACAACGGAGAGGACGAGGCCCAGCAAGAGAAAACCCCCGAGCCAGCGCGTCAAGACTGTAGCGAAGAATGATCCGTCCCCGCCAACCTCCCGCCGGGCGACAAGGGCTGACAGTCCCATTTGGATCGTGGTCGCCGGGACCGTCATGATGAAGAGAAGCCCCAGCAGCGCACTCAACCCCCCGTACCCGGCCGGCCCGAGCGCCCGGCTCATGACTACGTGATACAGCCAGTTGGCGCCATTCATAACCGCCATGGACAGGATGAGGACCAGCCCCTGGCGCAGGAGGGGGTCGAAAGAGACGGCCACCGCAGGATCCCCTGCCCTCTCCCGCGCAAACACTCCGCCTCGCTCCACCGGGAGCACCTCATCCGGATGGGTCACCATCAGCTCAGAGATCGCCTCGTTTCGCTGTGATCATCCCGGCGCAGTCAGCCGCCAGAAGCCCACGGCACGACCGTGCTCGCCGTCACTAGAGGGCAGGCGTCCGCCATCATCCGCCGCATTTGCCTCAAACAATTCCGACTCTTATGAGGTGAGGTGACGTTCGTAATTCTCTCTGCGCGCGTCGATTCCTTGCAGCCTTTGACCATCCATAGATCCTGACGGCGTGGCCGCGCCTGGCAGGGAAGATTGACTGGACCTTATTCGGAGTTTCATCGCCGGAAAACTCCCCTAGACTTGACGCGGGCCACGGACGTGGCACCAGTGGCAGAAGCGAGGGCAGGAGAATTGCTGATTACCGCGAACCCTCGCCTATCGGCCCAAACGCAAGATCAACAGTGTGGTTCTTGAGACCCTGGCCGCTGCGGCGACTTGATTGAGGGCAGGTCGATGCTGACTCGCGTTGGCGTGTGTCTGCTCGGCCTTTGGTTCGCCATTGGCCCTGGCTCGATCCTGGCGGCGCCGGCTCCTCTCCCGCCCACCGGCGGAGTGCGCATTGAACTCCTCACCCACGACGCCCGAAGGCCGCTCCGCGCCGGCGACCGCGTCGTCGTCACGCTCAGAGGCAGCCTCGGCGGATCGGCCACCTTCCACATCTTCGGCGTTGTGGCGAACGTGGGCATGCGGGAGATCCGCACGGGTGTCTACCAGGCGCAACCCGCCCTCTACACCGGGACCTACATCGTGCGCCCCGGCGATGTCGCCCGCAACGCGGCGCTGCTTGCCACGCTGACGGTCGGCGGCCAGGAAGTCCTGGCAGCCGGCAACCGCCCGATCACGATCGACACCCGCGGGCCGGTCATCACGTCCCGTCAGCCAAAGCCCGGCGCGACTTTGACGAATGTCCGGCCGAACATCTTCGTGAATTTCTTTGACGCCGTCTCGACGGTCAACCCCGGCGCGGTCCGGTTGGTCGTCAACGGACAAAACGTCACCACCCGGGCCTCCATCTCGGAGAGTTCTGCGGCCTACAACCCGGAGGTGCCGTTTGCTCCCGGACCGGTTCGTGTGCAACTGACCGCTACCGACCGGGCGGGCAACATCGAACAGACGGAATGGTCCTTTACGATCGCTCCCAGCACCGATTTGATCAGGTCGGTGACGATCAACCCGGCCACGGCGCTCACCCCGGGAGATATCCTCACGGTCGTGTTGACCGGAACGCCCGGGGGCAAGGCGTCGTTCGCGATCCAGGGTCTTGCCGGCTTCGTGGTCATGCGCGAATCGCGCATATCCGGAGTCTACTTCGGCACGCTGACGGTCGCGTCGGGGCTATCCGTATTCGAGGCTCCCCTCCTGGTGACCCTGGAAAGGGATGGTCGCCGAAGTACGGCTGCGGCGGCAGTCGGCGTGACCATCATCGGCGGCCCGCCGCCCGCGCCTGCGGTCCTCGCACCGGGCAGGGCGATCGTGCTGGGCGAGGAGGCGGTGGCCCGGACGGTCCTGCGGGGTCGATCCCGGCCGGGGTTCCGGATCCTGGGGCGCATCTCCTACGTCATCCGATCCCAGTCGGGAGACGACCAGAGGCTACTCACCGAATTTCTCACCGTGACGGGGGTCAACGGCACGTGGCAGGTGGCCATCGGTCCCCTGGTCTTCCCCGAAGGCGCCAGGATCGTGGTGAGCGTCGTGGCGATCGACCCGGCCGGCCAAAGATCCCCGCCCATGGAAACGGAGATACCCCAGTAGTGGCGGGGTACTAGGGGACCGGGCTTACCGCGACCGGGAGAGCCCTGCCGTATCGGGCCGTGATTGTCTTCACAATGGCATCGACGACCGACCGGCGGTAAGGGCCCAGCGTGATCATGTAACTACTGCCGCCCGCCGGCCGGCTCACCTTCGCCGCGTACCCCGCCAGGGTCAGTTCCGCCGCGATCTCAGAAGCCCGGGTCGCATCGTAGATCGGGCCGATCAGCACTATGAAGAAGGCCTCATTCACGTCCAGGGAAGCCTGCGGAACCGGGGTTGCCGGTAGCGGTGCGACGGTCGCCGAAGCCGCGGTGGGCTGGCGCACGACAGGCGCGGGCGTGGCGGCGACCCGAGGGGCTGGCGGAGTCGGACGCCGGCGGGTGCGCGCGGGGCGCGGGGTCGGGTTTAACGGCGGCGGCTGGACACTTGCTCCGTCCGGACCCGCCGTGGAGAGTGAGATCGGAGCTGAAGTCGCGGCCGGACCGGAGGCGATGCCCCGCTCCCGCTCGATCTCCAGCGCGGCCAGGAGCTTGGCCTCCATGAGGATCATCATGGCATTCGCCGTGTAGTGCTCCTCGGTTTCCGCCCCCCGGGCGATGGCATTCTGGAACGCCGCAGCCTGCCGCCGCAAGGCCACCGGATCATCCTTCGCCAACTGCCGTTGCACGGCGATGAGGCCCGCCATCGCCTTCTGGTCTCCGGGGGACTGGAGGAGCACCGTCAGGTGCTCTTCCTGCGCTTCTCGCAGGCGACCGGCCGCCACCGTGCGGCGCACGTTGGCGTTACCCGGCTTGACGGTGGCCTGTCGGTTTGGAGAGGATGCGGCGCCCGCGGGCGCGGGCCTGCCCAGTGTTGGTGATAGAGGCGAAGCCTTAGCCGGCATCTCTTGTGTCACCGGCGGAGGGGTCGGACGAAATGCCCTCTTCGGCAGACCGGACAACGCCAGGACCAGCAGCCCGCCGATCAGCATGCCGCCCAGAATGCTGATGACCCACGGAACATCTATGCGCATGGCCAGCCGGCCATCCTCATATCCCACTCCGGCTCCCCAGTGGCCGAGAGACCGCCGGGTGCGAGCCCGGGATACCGTCCTTCAATATTAGCCTGGATTTCCGATTTGACCATCTACTGGAAACCGTAGGAATTCAGCTCTCTTTCAACGCGGCGTTGAAGGTCGAGTTCCGGGATATGAGGACGTGAACGATGCGGAGCGTCTCTCCCAAGATCCAACCTTCCGGCTGATCGGGTCGGAGCAGATCTGGGAGCGCGGGGCCGCGCTGACGGGGTGCGGGAATCCAAAATGGAAATCTCGAGTAACGCCAAAATTCCTGTTTGCGCTGATTCTATGGGAGTAGATTCGCATCAGACCAACGAAATGCCGCCGGATTCAGGATGAATACGCTAGTAGAGCCAGGTGCTTACCTCGCGTGTCTTCCCATCGACCTTGCGCACTGGGCTGCTCCGCGGGCTAGCCGGAGCCACGAAGAGTGTGCCGTTGCCTGCTACGGACAACCATCCCGGACGCCGCAGGCGGGCCTGCGAGGCGGGCCCGTTGATGTCCTCGTCACCCTTGCTACCCTGCTTCCCGAGCCAGTCGGACAGCCGCGATCCGCTCAGCGTGCGCAGCAGGTTGTTGGAGTCGTCGGCAATGAGCAGCGTACCGTTGGGGAGATACACCATGCCGCTGAGGAATTCAACGCGCAGCTTGCCACTGTTCGCGTACCCCTTGGTGGCGGAGAGCAGTTGCTCCATGCGACCGTCCGGATGCAGGCGGTGGATGTTGCTGTAGATGTTCCGGGCCGGCACGACCACTGAGCCGCCCACGACCGGGCGACCCTGCGGGTCGATGAGCACATAGGCATAGTTGATCCACTTCTCAGGGTTCTTGGCGTCCCCCGGAGCCACGTGGCAGCCCTTGTAGAGCGTGGTGACATTGCCGGCAGGGTCGATCCGGCGCAGCGCGCAGTTCCCCCAGTCGGCGACGAGCAGGTTGCCCTGGCGATCGACGGCCAGGCCGCGGGGATCGTTGAAGAGGGCCTGCCGTCCGGCACCGTCGCGATAGCCGGACTCCTTCTTGTCCTTCCATGGATCGTACTCGCACGCCTTTTCGCCGCCGCCGGCGACGTGCTCGACATAGCCGTCACTGCGCAGCCTGAGGATCATGTGTAATTGGTAGTCGCTGACATAGACATCCCCGCTCGGCGCGACGGCGATGCCTCCCCATCGGTCCGGCAGGTGAAAGGCGGCCTCGGCGACGCTGACATTACAGACCGCTGTCTTCACCTCAACGAAGACGTCCCTCACGGAAAAGGCGGTGACGCGGCCGTCAGGGGCCACACGCCAGATCCCCTGGCCGTTGTCCGCATACCAATCGCGATTGGCGCGTGGAGGGCGTCCTGTTTCGCTCGCCGACACGATGCTGACCGCCGCGACGAGCAGGGTTCCGTCCGGCGCGGCGGCGGCACGATAGATCATGCTCAGGAAATTGCGGTCTCCCGGCAGGTAACGGTTTGTCACCTTCCAGCGTCCGCCACCGCCGTCGTAAAGCATGAAGCCACGGGCAATGTCCTTTTGCGTAATCGCACGCGGCCCCGTGGCCTGCGGTGTGGTCAGTTCGATGAACTTCGCCGCGGCGCCGGAGACCGGAGACACCCCGGGGATGGCCGGGAAGAGGCTCGTCAGAAAATCCTGCGCCGGCACCGCTGGGACGACGACGGAGAGAGCAATAGCCAGCACCATCGATGCCAAGGGACACTTCAAGTTGCGATACTTCATCGCCGATTCACCTCCAGAGCGAATCACCGTCAAAAGACCTTATTGGAATCCACGCAGCGGTCAGTCGCCTCCGAGGCGGGGCAGCACTAGCGGATTCGCCAATACGCGGTCACTGCGGCGAACGCGCCGAAGACCCACAGGAGCGGAACCGCCAGAATTCCCTGGAGCAGATCCCCCGCGCTGACCGGAGGAAAGCCGTACCAGAACCGCACCAGCAGCGAACCGCCGACAACGGTGCCCACCGCTACGGTCGCCGCCGCGACGGCCGCCAGCCGGGGCCCGCGTTTCCACCCGCTGCTGAAAGACATCGCCTCGCCGATCAGGCGCCCGACCACCACCCCCAGGACGAGGAGCAGGATCAGGTACCGAAAGCGCAACGCCACTGCTCCCGCAACCGCGCTGAGGACGAGCCCCGCGGGCACGGCCGCGCCGTACCCGGCCAGCGAAACCCGATAGACCGGCGGCGTGGGGTTCAGCCCGTGCTCCCGGCACTTCATCCCCACCGGCGTCTCCACCAGGCAGTCGGGACAGATCGGCTTGCCGCAGGTGGCGCAGCGGAGTTCGGTCTCGACACCAGGATGTGTGGCGCACTGCATGCCGCCCCTATCCTACACCGGGCCCGCCCGGGAGCCCATTGCCGCGCGTGTTGCGGCGCTCCGGGGGCGGCGGTACGATTACCCTGATGTCTACCGTCCGCGAGATCTATCTGGACAACGCCGCCACCACGCGACCCGATCCGGCGGTCGTGGCCGCCATGACGTCCGCCCTGACCGAGGGCTACGGCAACCCGTCCTCCATTCACGGCAAGGGGGTGGAGGCGGAGCGCCGCGTCGCGGAAGCGCGGGCGCAGGTCGCCGCCCTCCTGGGGGTCCCGCCGGCCGCGGTGCTCTTCACCTCCGGCGGGACCGAGGCGAACAACCTGGCGATCAAGGGCGCCGCCCGCGCCTACCGCAATCGGGGTCGGCACCTGATCGGCACGGCGGTGGAGCACTCCTCGGTGCTGGAGGCGCTGCGCACGCTCGAGGCCGAGGGGTTCGCCCTCACAGTTCTGCCCGTGGACCGCGGGGGGCGAATTGACCCGGACGAGGTGCGGCGGGCGCTGCGGCCGGACACGCTGCTCGTGTCGGTGATGGCCGTGAACAACGAGGTCGGCACCGTACAGCCGGTGGCGGAAATCGCCCGCATCGTCCGCGACGCCCGCGGTGGAGCGCGGCTGCCGCTCTTCCACGTCGATGCCGTGCAGGCCCTGGGTCGCGTGCCCATCTCCGCCGCGGAGATCGACCTGCTGACGGTCTCCGCGCACAAGGTGCACGGGCCGAAGGGCGCAGGCGCGCTGGTCGTGCGCGAGGGGGTGCGCCTGGAGCCGCTGCTGCACGGCGGCGAGCAGCAGCGCGGCGTGCGACCGGGCACGGAGAATGTCCCCGGCATCGTCGGCTTCGGTCAGGCGGCTGCCCGCCTCCGTGAGGAGGGCCCGGCGGCGGCGGCGCATCTGCAGCGCCTGCGCGCCCGCCTGGTGGAGCGGCTCGGCGACATCGCCGGCCTGGCGATCAACACGCCCGCCGAGGGGGCGGCGCCGCACATCCTCAACGTCCGCCTGGCCGGCGTGCGCGGCGAGACCCTGGTGCACCGTCTGGAAATGGAAGGGATCTACGTCTCCACAGGTTCCGCCTGCCACTCCCGCGACCCGCGTCCCAGCCACGTGCTAGTGGCGATGGGCCTGTCGCGCGAGGAGGCGCTGTCCAGCATCCGCATCAGCCTGGCCCGCACCACCACCCTCGAGGAAATCGAGGCCGCCGCGGACGCGCTCGCCCGCGCGGTCGCGGACCTGCGGGTCCTGGTGTAATGGAGCACTTCCTGCTCGTCCGCTACGGAGAGATCGGCTTGAAGGGCCGGAACCGGCCCTTCTTCCTCGAGGCCCTGACCCGCAACCTGGCCGCGCAGGCGGGCCGACCCCTGGAGATCCGCTACCACTTCGGCCGCGTGCTCATCCATCTGGAGGGCACCGCTGAAGACCGCCAGATCATCGAGCGCGTCCGCCGCACCTTCGGCGTGGTCTCCGTCAGCCCGGCGGTGCGGGTCGCTCCCCGGCTGGACGCGATCACCGATGCCGCCACGACGCTGCTGGCCGGGACGCTGGAGCGGCACCGTGCCACTTCCTTCAAGGTAGACACGCGCCGCGCCGACAAACGCTTCCCGCTCTCGTCCGTCGAGGTCAACACCGCGGTCGGCCGGCACCTGCAGGACCGCTTCGGCCTGCGCGTGGACCTGGACGCGCCGGACGTGACGGTCTCGGCGGAGATCCGGGACCGAGCGTACCTCTACACCGAGGTTCTCCCCGGTCCCGGCGGCCTGCCGGTGGGCTCAGGCGGGCGCGTCGTCGCCCTCCTCTCCGGCGGCATCGATAGTCCGGTGGCGACGTGGATGGCGGCGCGGCGCGGGCTCGTGGTGATCCCCGTGCACTGCTACGCCTTCCCCTTCGTCAACGAGCGGTCGAAGGTGAAGGTGGTCGACATCTGCCGCGTGCTGGCCGGATACGCCGGGCCGCTGCGCCTCTGGGTCGCCTACTTCACCGACATCCAGCGGGCGGTGCAGATGACGGTGGAGGCGGAGCTGCGGGTGACCGTGATCCGCCGGATGATGATGCGCCTGGCGGAGCGCATCGCGCAGCGGGAGGACGCGCTGGGCCTGGTCACCGGCGAGAGCGCCGGGCAGGTGGCCAGCCAGACCCTGGCTTCGATCGCCGCCATCGACGCGGCCACCGCGCTGCCGGTGCTGCGCCCCGTGATCGGCATGGACAAGACCGAGATCACCGCGCGCGCCCGCGAGATCGGCACGTACGACATCTCGATCTTGCCGTACGAAGACTGCTGCTCCCTCTTCGTCCCCGCGCATCCACGGACGCACCCGACCCTGGCGGAGGTGGACGCGCAGGAGCGGAACCTGCCCATCGAGGTGTTGCTGGCCGAGGCAGTGCGGCAGAGCGAAATCCTCGAGATCTCCCCGCGGGAGTCACCCGAACTCCTCGCCCCGGCCGCGCGCTAGTGGAACGATTTCGAAATGAGAGACACGGCGTGGATGGTGGTGAGGGTTGGGACTCGGTCCGGACCGAGTTGAGTCTTCAATGAATCGGGCCACTAGGGATCGACCGTCCCCCGCGGCAGGAAGTCACTGCTCCGCCGCGTAACTCCTTCACGTCCGAGTGATTCCGCCGGGGCGGCGGGGGCCACGGCCATTCAGGGGTACCAATTGAAAATCTGCGTGTATCTGGAGCGCAGCAAACAGCGCGCCTGGAGCAGCGGCATTAGGCGCGCCTACGAGAATCAAATGAAAGCCCTGCAGGCCGCCGGAGTGGACTTCACCACCAACCCCCGCGAGGAGTTCGACCTCCTGCACGTCCACTCCATCGGCCCGCGCTCCGTCTACCTGGTGGAGAAGTACGCGGGGCGGCGGCCCGTCGTCATCCACAGCCACACCACGGCGGAGGACTACGCCAACTCCTTCGTGATGAGCGACTCCCTCGCGCCTTACCTGGGACGCTTCCTCCGCTATTTCTACAGCAGGGCGGACATGCTCATCGCCCCCTCCGCGTATACGCGGGAGGTGCTGCGCGGCTACGAGGTGGACCGGCCAATCGAGGTCGTAAGCAACGGCGTCGACCTGCGCCGCTTCCAGCCTAATGACCGCAAGCGCCTGCTGGCCCGCCGGCGCTACGACCTCACCGGGACGGTGGTCTTCGCCGTGGGTCTGGTCCTGCTGCGCAAGGGTGTGGATATGTTCTGTGAGGTCGCCCGGCTGGTCCCGGAACTCCCCTTCGTCTGGTTCGGCCGCGTCTCCAAGGCGGTCAAACCGGAGACGCTGGAGGTCATCGAGAACGCGCCGCCCAACGTGCGCTTCACCGGCTACGTCGACGACG
>Ga0209751_10003664_pt1 | contig 14871 bp, 12 predicted proteins | sample RifCSP13_1_FD_184019 | JGI IMG/M metagenome (GOLD analysis project Ga0209751, IMG submission 184019) | Soil microbial communities from Rifle, Colorado - Rifle CSP2_sed 13_1 (SPAdes) (version 2) | ecosystem: Environmental > Terrestrial > Deep subsurface > Rock core/Sediment | place: Rifle... | reverse complement strand
CAACGCGCTCTGGGTGATCCTGGTCGTATCCCTGCTCGCCCTCGCGTTCGCGTACTACCTCGTGCGCGAGGTCCTCAAGGCGCCCGAGGGTACGTCGAAGATGCGCGAGATCGCCGCGGCGATCCAAGAGGGTGCGAGCGCCTACCTCTCCCGTCAGTTCCGAACGGTAGGCGTCTTCATCGCGGTCCTGACCGTGGCCCTGTTCTTCGTACTGCCGGTGCCCGAGGACGCCGCGCATAGCGAGAGCTTCATCCGCTTCGGGCGTTCGATCGCCTTCATGATGGGTGCCGCGTTCAGCGCGATCACGGGCTACACGGGGATGTGGCTCGCGGTCCGCGCCAACGTCCGCACGGCGAACGCGGCGCGCGAGTCCGGCCTGCGCAGCGCCCTGAAGATCGCGTTCCGGTCCGGTGGCGTCGCGGGGATGTTCACGGTCGGCCTCGGTCTGCTGGGCGCGACCGTGATCCTGATCGTGTACCAAGAGGACGCGACCAGCGTGCTGGTCGGGTTCGGGTTCGGCGGCGCGCTGCTCGCGATGTTCATGCGGGTGGGAGGTGGCATCTTCACGAAGGCCGCGGATGTCGGCGCCGACCTGGTCGGCAAGGTCGAGCAAGGGATCCCCGAGGACGACCCGCGCAACGCCGCGACCATCGCGGACAACGTGGGCGATAACGTCGGCGACTGCGCCGGTATGGCCGCCGACCTGTTCGAGTCCTACGAGGTGACGCTCGTCGCGTCCTTGATCCTGGGCGCCGCGGCTTACTCAGGCTCCGAGGTCGGGGCGATCGCGGGCGTGATGTTCCCCCTGTTCGTCCGTGCCGTCGGCGTGATCACCTCGATCATCGGGATCCTTGCGGTCGCGCCGCGCAGCGATACCGAGCACGGGATGAAGGCGATCAACCGCGGGTTCTTCCTCTCGGCGTTCATCTCCGCCGTCGTCGTGTTCGGTATCTCGGGCGCGTACATGGATGATTACCGCCCCGCGATCGCCGTCCTGATCGGGCTGATCCTGGCGAGCGTGATCCAGGTGCTCACCCAGTACTTCACGGACACGAAGTACCGACCGGTGCAGGAGATCGCGGAGGCCACTCAGACGGGTCCCGCCACCACGATCCTTTCCGGATTCTCCGTCGGGCTCGAGTCCACGGTGTGGGCGATCCTGGTGATCGCGGCCGCCATCGCGGGCGCGTTCGTCCTGGGCGACAACACGGCCGAGGCGCTCTACTTCATCTCGCTCACCGGCATGGGGATGCTGACGACCGTCGGCGTGATCGTGTCGATGGATACCTACGGTCCCATCTCGGACAACGCGCAGGGCATCGCCGAGATGTCGGGCGAGTTCGAGGGCCGGCCGGCCGAGATCCTGCGTGGCCTGGACGCCGTGGGCAACTCGACGAAGGCGATCACGAAGGGGATGGCGATCGCGACGGCGGTCATCGCGGCGACCTCGCTGTTCGGCTCGTTCGAGGAGGCTCTGAAGGAGGCCGGGTTCGACTTCCTCGGCATCCGCGTCGACCAGCCCGATGTGCTCGTCGGTCTGTTGATCGGTGGCTCGGTCGCGTTCCTGTTCTCTTCGCTCGCGATCCGCGCGGTGGGCCGGGCGGCCTCGCAAGTGGTCGTCGAGGTGCGGAACCAGTTCCGCGACCACCCCGGGATCATGACGTACGAAGAGAAGCCCGACTACGCGCGTGTCGTCGACATCTGCACGAGGACGTCGCTCCGCGAGCTGATGACGCCGGGCCTCCTGGCCGTGCTCAGTCCGATCCTCGTCGGGTTCGCCTTAAAGGCCGAGGCCCTCGGAGCGTTCCTGGCCGGCGCGATCCTGACGGGCCAGCTCCTCGCCGTGATGTTGTCGAACTCGGGCGGGGCGTGGGACAACGGCAAGAAGTACATCGAGGAGGGCCACTACGGCGGCAAGGGCTCGGACCGGCACAAGGCGGCCGTGATCGGCGACACGGTCGGAGACCCGTTCAAGGACACGGCAGGCCCGGCGCTGAACCCGATGATCAAGGTGATGAACCTGGTCGCGCTGCTGATCGCCCCGGTGATCGTCGAGCAGGCCGACAGCACCGGGGTCCGGATCGCCGTCTCCGTCGCGGCGGCGCTCGTGATCGCCGGCGCCATCTGGGTGAGCAAGCACCGGCGCTCCGAGCTGACGGTCGAGGAGACAGTCCCGGAGACGGAGGGCGCGACGGTCTAGCGACCGCCGCTGCCGACGCGCCATGGGGCTCCTCGAACGCATCCGCCGGTCCCTCGGGCGGATGGCTGAGAGCGACGAGCAGCGCTACGCCGAGGAGATCGAGGCATGGGCCGCGACGGTCCGGGCCTCGGTCCGGATCGCAGACGCCCAGAGCCGGAGCCGTTCCAGGCTCGCGGGCGTGGTCAGGCGGATCACCGTCAACCCGCTCGAAGGGCACGAGTCGCTCGAGGCGCTCCTTTACGACGGGACCGGTGAGGTCACGGTGGTCTGGATGGGCCGGCGCACGATTCCCGGACTCGGCTTGGGCACGCGTCTGGTGGTCGAGGGGATGCTCGGGGAGCAGCGTGGCGAGCGCCGTCTGGTGAATCCCAGCTTCGAGTTCGGTTCCTGAGGACCGCGCGGTCTCGCCGGTCCTTCGGTCGTTCCTAGCCTTCGCCGAGTATCGCCTGGCGGAGCGCGTCCTCGGCCTCCGGGACCGAGAGCGCGAGGATCTCGTCTCCGCCCGAGATCACGGACTCGAGCTGCGGGATCACCACGTGGCTCTCGCGGATGATCGCGACGATGGCCGAGTCCGGCGGCAGTCGGAGTTCGTAGATCGGCCGACCGGCGTTCGGCGAATCCTCGGGCACAGTGAGCTCGACGATCGAGATGCGCCCCCGCTCCAGTGGGAGGAGCCGCACGAGGTCGCCGACGGTGACCTCCTCCTCGACCATCGCGGTGAGGATGTGAGGCGGCGATACGGCGGCGTCCACGCCCCACTGCTCGGTGAACAGCCACTCGTTGTCCGGATGGTTCACGCGGGCGAGCACGCGAGGCACGCCGTACTCCTGCTTGGAAAGGAGCGAGGTCACGAGGTTGTCCTCGTCGTCGCCCGTGACCGCGACCACAACGTCCGCGGTACGCAGCTCCGCCTTCTCGAGCACCCACGGCTCGCACGCGTCGCCCAGGAGGAACGAGGCTGTGGGCGCCCACTCCTTCGCCTCCTCCAGCGTCTGGGGGTTCTGTTCGATGAGGGTCACCTCGTGACCCCGGTTGGTGAGGTCGGCGGCCAGATGCTTACCGACCGCTCCGGCGCCGCTCAGCACGATGCGCATCTCAGTGCTCCCCGATCGGCGTCAGCAGCTCATCGAGTGTTTCGAGCGCGTCCTTGTGCACGACGAGCGCCGCGTGGTCGCCCTCCTGGAACGTGCTGCCGGCCACGGGGATGAAGCCCGTCCCGCCGCGATCGACACCGACCACCACGATCTGACCGTCCAGCTCCAAGGAGGACACGGCCTTTCCGACCAGGTGCTCGGGGACGGGCAGGCGCAGCCGGATCAGGTCGCCGCCCGCGAGCGACTCCCGGATCTCCTCGCGCTCGAAGTCGAGCATCAGCATCATCTGTTTCACGCCCCACCGGGTCGTGGACACGGTGGGGATGTTCAGCCGCTCGTAGATCTCGGCGCGCATCGGGTCATAGATCCGGGCGATGACCTTGGACACGTGGTAGTGCTCGCGCGCGACTCGGGCGGACACGATGTTCGAGTTGTCCCCGCTGGAGACCGCGAGGAAGGCGTCCGCCTCCTTGATCCCGGCCTCCTCCAGCACGTCCTTGTCGAACCCGAGCCCCACGACCTGCTTGGCCTCGAACCCGGGCGGGAGCCGGTCGAAGGCGGACCGGTTCTTGTCGATCACCGTCACCTGGTGACCGTCCTTGACGAGCTCCTGCGTGAGCAGGATTCCGACCCGGCCACAACCCATGATCACTACGTGCACGGCTGCGTAGCCTAACGCTCCAGCGCGAGCTCGGCGACGCCGGGGGTGCTCCGAGCCTTATATCGACCGAGCGGGGAGGTCGGCTCCCGCTGGCTCCGCCGAGCCCCCGGGTAGCCACGGGATGAGGGCCTCCCTCGTATCATCGCGCGGACATGGCGACGAACACGCGTCCGGGTGCCAGCTCGTCCACTGGAGGGGTCCTGAAGCGTCTCCTCGTGGGACGCGCGCTCGCGACGCACAAGCAGGAGCACCAGCTGCTGCCGAAGATCCTGGCGCTGCCGGTCTTCGCGTCGGATGCGCTGTCCTCGACCGCCTATGCAACCGAGGAGATGATGCTGGTCCTCGTGGTAGCCGGGGCTGCGGCGCTGGCGTACGCGATCCCGATCAGCGTCGCGATCGCATGCCTGCTCGCGATCGTCATCACCTCCTACCGGCAGACCGTGCGTGCCTATCCGCGGGGCGGCGGCTCCTACATCGTCGCGAGGGAGAACCTCGGCCTCGTGCCCGGCCTGATCGCCGCGGCCGCGATCTTGACCGACTACGTGCTGACCGTGGCCGTGAGCATGACGGCGGGGACGATCGCGATCACGTCGGCATTGCCGTCGCTGGCCACGCACAAGGTCGCACTCGCGATCTCGCTCACCGTCCTGATCACCCTCGTGAACCTACGGGGTGTCAAGGAGGCGGGAACGTTCTTCGCCTTCCCCACCTACGGCTTCGTCCTGATGGTGGGCGTGACGCTGGCGTCCGGCTTCGCCGAGTGCCTGTCGGGATGCCCGCTCGCCGAAACCTCGACCCAGACGATCGAGGCCGAGTCGGCGCTCGCCGCCTTCCTCATCCTCCGCGCGTTCTCATCCGGAGCGACCGCCCTCACCGGCGTCGAGGCTGTCGCCGACGGCGTCCAGGCGTTCCGACGACCGCAGGCTCGCAACGCGGCTTCGACCCTGTCGGTGATGGGCACGCTCCTGATCAGCATGTTCCTGGGGATCACGGTTCTCGCGAGCCTCCTCCACGTGCGGGTCACGCACGACATCGCGGAGTCCAAGTCGGTGCTCGCCCAGATCGGTGAGACCGTGTTCGGCGCGGGCAGCCTGCTGTTCTACCTACTCCAGATCTTTACGGCCGGGATCTTGATCCTCGCGGCCAATACCTCGTTCCAGGACTTCCCGCGCCTGTCCTCGATCCTGGCCCGCGACCGGTTCATGCCGTCGCAGTTCCGCAACCGCGGCGACCGGCTCGTCTTCTCGAACGGCGTCGTCGTGCTGTCGGCGCTCGCCTGCGTCCTGATCTACGCGTTCGACGCGAACCTCACGCGACTGATCCAGCTGTACGTCGTCGGCGTGTTCACGGCGTTCACCCTCTCGCAGTCGGGGATGGTGCGGCGCTGGTTCCGCGTGAAGGGCCCGCGGTGGAAGCGGAGCGTCACGATCAACGCCGTGGGTGCCGTGACGACCGGGGTCGTGCTCGTCATCGTCACGGTCACCAAATGGCAGGGGGGCGCTCGCCTCGTCGTCGCGGCGATCCCGGTCATCGTCGGGTTCTTCCTCGCCGTCCACCACCACTACGAGCGCGTGGGCAAGATCCTGCGCGTCCGCCGCCTGTCCCCCCGCGTCGAACCGCGCAACACCTTCCTAGTGCTGGTCGAGGACGTGGGTCCGGCGCTCCTGGACGCCGTGCGCTACCTGCGCGTCCTGCGTCCCGAAGACGTGATGCCGCTGTACGTGGGGCCGTCGGACCGGTTCGAGCAGGCGAAGCTCGCCTGGGCCGAGGTGGGGCAGCGCCTCGGCGGGCTCGAGCTGCTGCCGCGCGCGGAGGACCACCTGACCCGAAGCGTCCGCGCCCATATCCGCTCGCTCGCCAGGGAGCCCGGCGATTTCGTCACAGTGATGATCCCCGAGGCTTTCGCGAGCAGTTCTTGGCTCCAGTTCGTGCGCCGGCGTCGTGAGCTGCTCCTCAAGGGTGGTCTGCTGTTCGAGCCCGGCGTGGTGGTCACCGACGTTCCCCTCCTGCCGGGCGAGCCGGCGCGCGAGCGGGACCGAGCCCACCCGACCGAGGTCCTCCGGCACGTGGCGCTCGTCCCGGTATCGGCGGTACACGATGCCTCCGTTCGCGCCGTCGTGTACGGCAAGTCTCTGCGTCCGGCGCTGGTCGAGGGACTGTTCTTCGTGACTGACCCGGGGGAGATCCACGAAGCGATCGAGGCCTGGCACCAACGGGAGATGGACATCCCCCTCGTGCTGGTGGAGGCCCCGTTCCGCGACTTCGCCATCCCGCTGCTCGAGGAGATCCGCAAGCACACGGTCAGAGGGGACACGATCGTCACGGTCGTACTGCCCGAGCTGATCCCGGCGCATTGGTGGGAGAACCTGCTCCACAACCAGACCGCGTTCGCGTTTAAGCGGCAGCTGCTCTTCGAGCCCGGTGTGGTGGTGACCAGCGTGCCCTTCCATCTACGGACGGCCGCCGTCGAGGTCCCGGACCCCTCGCCCGCATAGGGGATACGCTGGCCATCGTGGTCGCTCTCTCGTGCGTGCCCTTCGTCCTGGAGCAGGGCTGACACTTCCCATGTCAACCTCACGCAGCTTCGAGAAGGACTGCGGCCCCGTGAAGGGCCGGGTCGTAGGGGGTGCGGTCCTGCCAGCACCGCCAGATGACACGCACCCACGCCCTGGCCAAGATGCGCACGGCATGCGGGTGATCGCACCCGCGGGCGACCGCGCGCCGATAGACCTCGGCTGCCCAGGGCGAGGCGTGGCGAGAGTTGTCGGCGAACGTGGTCAGGGCGAGTCTCAGGCGTTTGTTGCACGCCCACCGGAAGGAAACGTCCCGGTGCTTGCCGGAGGCGTGGGTCACCGGACACAGCCCGCCGAGCATGGCCACGGCATCAGGCTCGGGATAGGCTTCACGACAGTCGCCCCACTCGGCGAGCATCTGGGCGGCGTTGATCCGACCGGAGCGTGGCAGCGACGTGAAGACCTCGGCGTCCGGGTGCTCACCAAGGTGGGCGACGACGGCCCGGTCCAGGTCCTTGATCGAGCGCAGCAGCGATTGCATCACCCGGGCCATGCAGCGCACCGCGTCGGACCGGGCCTCGGCCTCAACGCCCACGATGCCCTCGGGCGCCGAGCGGAGCCTCTCGAGCAGCTCGGCTGGGGACCGCCTGCCGCTGTAGCCGGCCTTCTTGAGGAAGCTCTGAAGCCTCATCTCTCCGAGGCGGGCGGCCGACTCCGGGGTGGGGTAGCGCTCCAGGAACGACAGGCAGATCTCCGAGGCCACGTCGGCAAAGATCACTGCAGCTCCCGGCCAGAAGGCCTCCAGGCATGCCCGGAGCTGGTTGCCAAGAGCCACCCGCTGATCCACGAGGTCGTTGCGAGCTCTGACCACCGCCCGAAGGGCCCTAGTCTGCTCCGACAGCGGCTCCAGACGCCTCAGGCGATGCCCGTCGGTTCGCACGACGTCGGCGATCACGTAGGCATCCCCGGGGTCGGACTTGGCCCCGCTGACGGCGTAGCGGCGGCGCAGGTCCTTCATGGCGAACGTCGGGATCAGCACGATGGAGTAGCCGGCCTCCAGGATGGCATCGACGAGGCGTCCCTCGGGGCGCTCGATGCCCACGAGGACCTCTCCTTGCTGGGACCAGCGAACGAGGTGCTTGGTGAGCTCGTCGAAGCCCTGTTGCGAGTGGGCTACGGTGGCTCGCCCGCAGATCTTGCCAGCGGGGTCCACCACGCAGACGTCGTGGGACTCCGCTGCCCAGTCGATGCCGACGAACATCAGACCTCCCTTCGATCGGGGGGCCGTCCCGGTGGCGGAAGCGCGCGGCGGTTCATTACTGACTGGCGCTCGAGGCGCGTCTTCCCATGGCCGCTCTGCGCTCCCGGAGGCCGGCGGGGGTGGCGGTATCAGCCTGGCCCTCGAGGGGCGATGGCACCCGGCCCTTCCCCCGCCGGTCACCGAGATGCTCAGAGCTTGCACCCTCGAGAGGACCGATCCTTGGAGCTTCACGGAACAAGGGTGGTGCAGTAATGGAACGCGCCGTGCTCGCCTATTCGGGGGGACTCGACACCTCGGTCACGATCCGCTGGCTCGCCGAGCAGGGGTTCGAGGTTCACGCCGTCGCCGTCGACGTGGGCCAGCAGGAGGACTTCGGCCAGATCCGACGACGCGGCGAGCTCGCGGGCGCTGCCAGCGTCCGCGTCATCGACGCCGTCGACCGCTTCGCCGCGGAGTTCCTAACGTGCGCGATCAAGGCGAACGGCCTGTACGAGGGCAAGTACCCGATGGTGAGCGGAATCGCCCGTCCGCTCATCGCCGACGAGGTCATCAAGGCGGCGCGCGAGGTCGGCGCGGGGGTCGTCGCGCACGGATGTACCGGCAAGGGGAACGACCAGGTGCGGTTCGAGGTGTCGTTCGGGGTGCTCGCGCCGGATCTGCGGGTCCTGGCGCCGATCCGCGACCCCGGGATCCCGCGCGGGAAGGCGATCGCTCTCGCCGCCGAGTGGGGCATCCCGATCTCGACCGTTGCGACCGCCTACTCGATCGACGAGAACCTGTGGGGTCGCACCGCCGAGTGCGGCCCGCTCGAGGATCCCTGGGTCGCCCCGCCCGAGGACGCGTTCGAGCGCACCGCCGCGCCCGGCGCTCGACCGCAGGAGCCTGCCGAGATCGTGGTGGCGTTCGAGCGCGGGGTGCCCGAGGCGCTCGACGGCACGCCCACGCCGCTGCCCGAGCTGATACGCGCGGTCGACGCGCTCGGTGGCCGGTACGGGTTCGGGCGGGTGGACATGATCGAGAACCGCCGCGTGGGCATAAAGAGCCGCGAGCTCTACGAGGTGCCGGGCGCGCTCGCGCTCATCGCGGCGCACCGCTCGATCGAGGACCTCACGCTCGAGCGTGAGGTCGCGCACCACAAGCCCGGCCTCGAGCAGCGGTGGGCAGACCTCGTCTACGACGGCCTGTGGTTCAGCCCGCTGCGCCAGGCGATCGACGCATACGTCGACGCGACGCAGGACCACGTGACCGGCGAGGTGCGCCTGCGGTTCTCGCCCGGTGAGTGCACCGTCGTCGGTCGCCGTTCGGAGCGGTCCCTGTACGACCTGTCGCTCGCGACCTACGGCAGCGAGGACGCCTTCGACCATCGCCACGCGGAAGGCTTCGTGAAGCTGTGGGGCCTCCCGGTGAAGGTGTGGTCGTCGAAGCAGGGGGGCCCACGAGCGTGACCGACACGCCGCTTTGGTCCGGGCGGTTCGCGAAGCCCCCGGCGCCCGAGGCAGAGGCACTCGACCGCTCCCTCGGGTTCGACGTGCGGCTCGCGCCGCAGGACGTCGAGGCATCGGTCGCGCACGTCCGCGCGCTGGAGGACGCGGGCCTCGTCACCGCAGAGGAGGCCGGGCAGCTCGAGAAGGCCCTGCGCGAGGTGGGCGCCGAGATCGCGTCCGGCACGTTCGCCTTCCACCCGGCCGACGAGGACGTGCACTCGGCGATCGAGCGCGGCGTCACCGACCGGCTCGGGGACCTCGGGGCGAAGCTCCACGCCGGACGCTCGCGCAACGACCTGGTGATGACCGACCTCCGCCTGTGGCTGCTCGCGGCCTCGTCGAGGATCGAGGAGAGGATCATCCGTGTCGTCCGCGCGCTGACGAGTCACGCGCGTGACCACGCCGAGACCGTGATGCCCGGTACGACGCACGCGCGGTTCGCGCAGCCGGTCACTCTCGGGCACCACCTGCTCGCGCACGCCTGGGCCCTGCTGCGCGATCGCGAGCGCCTCGCGCAGTGGTCGGCGCGGACGAGCACGTCGCCGCTCGGGGCGGGTGCGCTCGGCACTTCGACGCTCGGGCTCGACCCCGCGCGCACGGCGGAGCGCCTGGGGTTCGCGCGCGCGTTCGAGAACTCGATCGATGCGGTGTCCGACCGCGACGCGGTGCAGGAGTTCCTCGCGGTCGCCGCGATCTGCGGGACGCACGTCTCTCGCCTGGCCGCCGACGTCGCGCGCTTCACGGACGAGGCGCTCGGCTGGGCGAGCTTGGACGATGCGTATGCCACCGGCTCGAGCATGATGCCGAACAAGCGGAACCCCGATGTCGCCGAGCTCGCTCGCGCCAAGGCCGGTCGGCTCCTCGGCGACCTCGTCGGACTAACGTCGACCCTGCAGGGTCTGCCGCTCGGGTACCACCGCGACCTGCAGGAGGACAAGGAGCCGGCGTTCGACGCCGCCGACACGCTCGAGTCGGTCCTGGCGGCACTCGCGGGTTGCGTCGAGACGCTGACGTTCGACCCAGAGGCGATGCGCGAGGCCGCGCTCGCCGAGGGCCTGTACGCGACCGACCTCGCGGAGGCGCTCGTCCGCTCTGGCGTTCCCTTCCGCGAGGCGCACCGCCGCGTGGGCGAGCTGCTCCGGCGGCTCGAGGCCGAGGCGCGCACCCTCCGAACGCTTGCGCCGGACGAGTGGGCGGACCTCGGGATCCCGGACGGTGCCGTCCTGCTCGACGCGGACCGCGCCGTCGACGCCCGCTCCGCCTCCGGCGGCCCGTCGCCCGAGAGCGTTAGGGCGCAAGTTGCTGCGATCGAGGGCGCGCTAGGCGCGTAGCGATCATCCGGTCGGCGCATGACGGCTGGGCGCACGTCGTGATCGAGCGCTTGGGACGTGACGGCACCGCACCCCCGGCGCCGCGCACGGGTCGACCGGATAGCCTCTTGCTGCCATCGACCCAAGGAGATGACCGTGGCTTATGACCCGAGCATCCGTGTGATCAAGGCGAGCGAGCAGGACGGGCTCGCATGGGAGGAGATCCCCACCGAACCCGGTGACCCGAACGCGCCGGGGGAGGAGGTCGTGAGCTTCCGCGCCGGCGACGCGATGTTCAGCTTCGGCCTGTGGCGCCGCGTCCCGGAGACCGGCCCGATGAACCTGCCGTACCACGAGATCGCCGTGATCATCGAGGGCGAAGTGGAGGTCACCGAGGAGGACGGGACCGTCCACCAGGTGGGCCCGGGCGACGTCCTGATCACGCCGAAGGGCTCGAAGGCCACGTGGAAGGCCCTGTCACCGGTCAAGAAGTTCTGGACGATCTACAAGGAACCGTAGGGCTCAGCGGGCTCAGGTCGCCGACGCCGAGGGGGAGGCTCCGAGGAGCCTCCCCCTCGGCCCGGAGCGGCTAGAGCGCCGTCACCACACCGCACGCCAGCCGCGGCCCCGCGTCGCCGGTCGCGAGCGTCGTCGCGTCTGGATCCGGGTCGTACCGATCCACGGGGATGTTCGCGTAGTTGTCCGGGTTCGCATGAACGATGACCGCGCTCCCGTCCGCGTCGAACAGGTCCGCGATCGCGTACCGGTCCGTCCGGAACCGCGCCCACCCGTTGCCGTCGGCGTTCACGAGCACCACCGGCATGTCGGCGGCGTGCCCCGGGTGGGACAACGACGCCGGGTTGAAGTGCCCACCCGCGGACGTGAAGTCCGGCGCGGTGCACGTCCCGATCGCGTGCACGTGGAACCCGTGGAACCCGGGCGTGAGGCCCGCCACCTTGACCCTCACCTCGACCTTCCCGTGGTCGCCGCCGGCGAAGGTGACCGTGCCCACCTCGGCACCGGTGCCGTCGAGCACCACCGCCTCGGCCTGCGGCGACGGCCCGCTGTGCGCCGAGACGCTTAGCGACCCGGCGACGACGGCCACGAGCGCCGCCCCCGCGAGCAGGACCCATCTGATGCTATTCCTCGTCATCCCGCCTCCTTCCCCTCTGTGACAGGACGCGCGGATCGTCCCGCGGCCCCGCGCGGAGGGCGAGGGTGGAGGCAGGCCACGGGAGGCGGGTGACACCACGAAGGGTTGACGCTCGGCAGGTTGGACCGTACGGTTCGAGTCAAACTAGTTCTACCTGAACTATACCGGGAGGCGAAGGGATGCGGGACAGCAAGGCGAAAGCCCCTGACACCGCCTACGGCGTGCTGGGGATGCTCACCTTCGGGGAGATGTCGGGCTACGACTTGTCCAAGGCGATCGAGGGCTCGATCGGGTTCTTCTGGGCGCCGGCGAAGAGCCAGCTCTACGCCGAGCTGCGACGCCTGGTCGAGCTCGGGTGGGCCCGCGAGCGCGAGGTCGAGCAGACCGACCGCCCCGACAAGCGGATCTACACGATCACACCAGCGGGGGAGGAGGCGCTTCGGTCCTGGCTGAGTACGCCGCCGGTCGAGATCGACCCGATCAAGAGCCCGTTCCTGCTGCGGCTGTTCTTCGGGCACCTCGCGGGGGCCGATGCCGTGCGCGGTCTGGTGACCGAGCACCGCAGGCAGGCCGAGGAGCTGCTCGAGACGTTCGGGCAGATCGAGACGCACCTGCTCGAGCAGGCCGGGCCGCTTCCCCCGTACCTGACGCTGACCTACGGCATGTCCTACGCGCGGAGCGTCGTGGATTGGTGTGACCGCGCGCTGGAGGACCTGGACGAGGGGATGACGGTTCCACGAGTGAAGGAAGGGGCGCGATGAACGCCGAACGCATCACCAGCGAGGTCGCGGTCGAGGTCCACGACCTCGTGAAGGAGTTCCCGTCACCGGACGGGGGCACGCTCACAGCGGTCGACCACGTTTCGTTCGACGTGCACCGGGGGGAGGTGTTCGGGTTCCTCGGGCCGAACGGAGCCGGCAAGACGACCACGCTCGAGATCGTCGAGGGCCTCACGCCGCCGACGTCGGGACGCACTAGCGTCCTCGGGTCGGACTCGGTCGCGGATCGCGACGCGATGAAGAACCGGATCGGCGTGCAGCTGCAGTCGAGCGCGTACTTCCAGTACCTCACGCTCGAGGAGATCCTCAACCTGTTCGGCTCCTTCTACGAGCGCGCGCTGCCGCCGGAGGAGCTGCTCGACAAGGTCGGACTGGTGGACAAGCGGAAGTCGCTCGTGGGCCACCTCTCGGGCGGGCAGGCACAGCGGTTCTCGATAGTCGCGGCGATGGTGAACGATCCCGACGTCTTGTTCCTGGACGAGCCGACGACGGGGTTGGACCCACAGGCCCGGCGGAACCTGTGGGACCTGATCGAGCACATCAACCACGTCGAGGGGAAGACGATCGTGATGACCACCCACTACATGGAGGAGGCACAGGTCCTCTGCGACCGGGTGGCGATCATCGACCGGGGCAAGATCCAGGCGCTCGACGCGCCGCTGGGCCTGATACACCAGCTCCCGGCCGCCTACCGGATCGCCTTCGCGACCTCGTCGGACCTGAACGAGAACGACCTGAAGGCCCTGCCGGGCGTCGAGAGCGTCACTCCCGTAGTGCTCGGCGGCTTCACCTTCGAGCTCGCGGTGGCCCGGGCCAGTGACACGCTCCCGGCGTTCCTGGACTGGGCGAAGGAGAACGACGTGCAGGTGGACGACGTGCAGGTCGTCCCGGCCACGCTCGAGGACGTCTTCCTGTCCCTGACGGGACGGAGCCTGAGGGAGTGAGGGACATGAAGAAGCTGTTCGGTGCCAGCGCCAAGATGCTCTACCGCGACAAGCAGGCCCTGTTCTGGGCGCTCGCGTTCCCGGTGATCTTCGCGGTCGTGTTCGGGCTGTTCGACTTCGAGCAGACGCCCGAGGTGAAGATCGACCTCGTCGGCGAGACCGCGTCGCCCGTCTACGGGGCGATGGAGGTGGGTCTCGGCAGCATCGACACGTTCGTCGTGACCGAGCGGGGCGACCTGGGCGCCTCGACCACGCGTCTGGACGACGGCGATACCGACGTCGTGATCGCGGTGCAGGGGAGCGGCGTCGAGGTTGCCTACAACGAGACGAACTTCCAGACCAACCAGTTCGCGATCACCGCTATCGAGCGGATCGTCGACCGGGTGAACCTCGCGGCGGCCGGTGTCACGGAGCCGACCGTGACCCTGGAGGCGAGCGGCGTCGCGGCCTCGGACGTCTCGTACTACGACTTCCTGCTGCCGGGCCTGGTCGCGATGGGCGTGATGAACGCCTCGATCGTCGGGATGGCGGTCGCGATCTCCAGGTTCCGCGAGCAGAAGATCCTGCGGCGGATCCTCGCGACGCCGCTCGCGCCGATCCGGTTCCTGTCGGCCCAGGTTGGTGCGCGCCTCGTCCTGTCGGTCATCCAGTCCGCGTTGATCCTGGCTGTGGGCATCTTCGTGTTCGGCGCCGAGCTCCAGGGATCGCTGCTGTGGCTATTCGTGCTCGTGACGTTCGCGAACCTGATCTTCCTGAACATCGGGTTCGCGGCCGCCGGACGGGCGAAGAACCCGGACGCGGCCGCGGGCATAGCGAACGCGATCGCGCTCCCGATGATGTTCCTGTCGGGCACGTTCTTCCCCACCGAGACCCTGCCGACGATCGTGCAGTGGATCGTGAAGTTCCTCCCCCTCACCCCGCTGCTCGAAGCGATAAGGCTGATCTCGGTGGAGGGCGAGCCGATCACGGCCGCGAGCACGCAGATCGCGGCCCTGACGGCATGGGTGGTCGCGTCCTATCTCATCGCGAACCGGATGTTCCGCTTCGAGGAGGCCTAGGCGGTGTACGGACCCGGGCCAGCCCGTGCCCGGCCCGGGTCTAGCCTAGCCCGCGGTAGGCTTCGCCGGTGCCCTTCGCGAGCGCCCTCGTGATCTTCGCGCACCCCGACGACGCCGAGTACGCCTGCGCAGGGACCGTCGCGGCCTGGACCCGCCAGGGCACCGATGTGCACTACTGCGTGCTCACCGACGGCTCCGCCGGCTCGAACGACCCGGCCATGACGCGCGAGACGCTCGCGCCGATCCGCGAGGCCGAGCAGCGAGCCGCCGCCGAGGTCCTCGGTGTGGGGACCGTGACGTTCCTCGGGTTCCGCGACGGGGAGCTGGAGGTGACCCTGGACGCCCGCCGCGCGGTGACGCGGGTCGTGCGGACGGTGCGCCCGGAGGTGATCCTGGCGCCCGATCCCTCGCGGC